>WNGD01003848.1_pt1 | contig 20067 bp, 14 predicted proteins | sample 5400671 | NCBI WGS metagenome assembly WNGD01 (sample SAMN13153369, study PRJNA577476) | soil metagenome | isolation source: 40 cm soil or saprolite under grassland replicate 2 | place: USA:California | collected 2016-06-15 | reverse complement strand
CGTGAGCACGGCCGAGGTCCGCGCGTACTTCGCGCATCGATGATTCGCTCCGCCCCGGACGGATTTTCACTTTCACCGATCCCTCCGGATGGAGCGTTGATGTCCACGCGCGTTTTTACTCAACTGAGTAAAATGCCGCCCCGGAGATCCGTCCGTCGCGCCCGTCGGCAGAGAGATCGATTCCTGGTCGGATACATCGTCACGTGGGACGTGGATAGCGCCAATCTCCTGCAGTGCACGCGGGTCCGCCGCTTCGTGTTCGGCCACACCGTCTCCGCAAACGGGAAGACGTACCGATATCCGGGGTTCGTGGAACTCGAAGGAGTACGGTACCTCGGGCAGTCCGTCTTGTTCGTGGCCCGCGACCGGCTCGAGGCCGCCCGTGGATTCCTCCGAGCGAACGGGGTCGAACACGTCGTATCCAACGCCACTCTGGGATCGATTTTACCCGACTGAGTAAAAAAGTTCCCGTTTTTCGCAGGCTGAGCAGCAGGCTCGCTTCGTGTTTTACTCTACTGAGTAAAAACGGTCTCGCTCGAGTGGACCTCGTCCGGTGAATCCTTTTCTATCCCTCCGTCTTCCCCGGCCCCATGGCCCGTTTCGCGAAGCGCGTCCTCTCCATCGAGTCGTCTCCGACGGTCCGCATCAGCGAGCTCGTCACGGAGATGAAAGCCCGCGGCGAGAAGGTCGTCTCCCTGGCGATCGGCGAGCCCGACTTCCCGACGCCGGCGCATATCGTCGAGGCGGCGAAGCAGGCCTTGGACGACGGCTACACGAAGTACACGCCGGCTCCGGGGATTAGGGAATTGCGGGAGGCGATCGCGGAGAAGTCCCAGAAGGACAACCGAATCCCCGCGAAAGCGGAGAACGTGATCGTCGCACCGACGAAGCACACGCTCTTCCTCACGTGCATGGCCCTGCTCGACCGAGGCGACGAGGCGCTCATCCCGGATCCCGGCTGGGTCTCGTACGGCCCGATGGTCACGCTCGCGGGAGCGAAGCCCGTGCCCGTGCGCGCCGCGGACGAGGACGGCTTCGTCCCCTCCGCGGAAACGGTCGCGCGGGCGATCACGCCACGCACTCGGCTCCTGATGCTCAATTCCCCGTCGAACCCTGGCGGCTCAGTGTACTCGCGCGACGCGATGCGGGCCCTCGCCGACTTGGCGAAGGACCGAGACCTGATCGTCGTGAGCGATGAGATCTACGAGAAGATCCTCTACGATGGCGAGCACGTCTCGCCCGCGTCTCTGGACGGCATGTTCGACCGGACCGTCACGGTGCACGGATTCTCGAAGACGTACGCGATGACGGGATGGCGGCTCGGATGGCTCGTCGCACCGATGCCGCTATTCAAAGAGATCGTGAAGGTCCAGGAGCACACGATCACCTGCGCGACCGCGTTCGCGCAGAAGGCCGGCGTCGCCGCCCTCCGAGGGCCGACCGCCCCGCTCGAGGCGATGGTGGCGGAGTTCCGCGCCCGAAGGGACCTCGTCATGAAGGAGGTCGCGAAGATCGACCGACTCTCGACGGATCGGCCGCGCGGGGCATTCTACGTCTTCCCGAAGGTCGACGCCCATCTGGACAGCGCGACCCTGTGCGAAGGGATCCTGAAGGAGGCCTCCGTCGCGGTGACGCCGGGCAGCGCGTTCGGCGAAGCGGGCGAAGGCCACATCCGCATCTCGTACGCGGCGTCGCGCGACACGATCACCGAGGGCGTGCGGCGGATCGGCGAGGTCTTGTCCCGTCTCTGACCCCCAGCGTATCCGCGGCGAGAGCGAGATCTCCGAGCTTCCGGCGGAACTTACCGTCTCCCACTCGTCATCTTGTAGAGCGAGGGAGGGGTCCACCGCCTCACCACAAGGCTCGAGAGGGCGAGGAAAGCCGTCAACGATCCGATGCCGATGACCGCGAAGGTGACGGCGGCGGATTCGCGAATCGCCTGCTCCTGCCAATAGAAGTGGGACACGGGAAGTCCTTGAATCGCGGACGCCGTTGACACGGCAAGCGTGGCGACCGACCCCAGGAAGGCTATCCCGTATCCGATGCCGATCGCCGTGAGTCGGGAGCGCGCGCGGCGTTCGGCTTCCGGTCCCGAGTGCTCGTCGAGCCCCCTAAGCCAGCGCCCGGCAATTCCGAAGGAAGCAGGGAGTGCCGACAGGGAGAGGAATGCGAGCGGTGAGATGTATCCCCACGGCTCCACGGGGCCGAGACCGTTCGCGAGGAGGACCGTACCGAGGAGCGTCAGACCGCAGCCGAGGTTGGCGAGCGCCGACCAGAGGGCGCGGTTCCACGTTCTCCGACGAACCAAAAAGACCGTGAGAAACGCGGTGACGATCCAGAGGAGCCCCACGATCCACAGGGCGCCGAAGGCTGCGGTGATGGCCAATGGCTGCGGCGGTCCGAGCAGCACGCCCGGGAGGGTCGCCGCACCGACGGCGATGAACAAGGCCATCGGTAAAGGGAAAGTGTACCAAGGAACGAACGGCGCGATGACCATCGCCCAGAGAGACGCCTGAAGGGTTCGAGACACGCCCTCTGCGGCGGTCGCGTCATCCCGGCGCGTCAAGAACAGACGAATCCCTCCCGCGCCTTGATCATGCGGTCCGCTCTAAAGAATATTCGGACGGTGCTTGCCTTTGGTCGTGCGTCGGCGTGGGCTCTAAGCGTTCCCCTCGCGCGTCTCCAGGAACTCGACGACGGCTTGGTGGCCCTTCTCGCGTGCGTCATCGAGCGGTGTGTTCCCGCCGTCCCGCGTCGCGTTCAGGTCCGCGCCGCGGTCGAGGAGCATGCGCACGATGTCGAGGTTCCCGTGCGCCGCGGCCTTGTGCAGGGTCGTGTAGTTCGCCTCGCTCCGGATGTTCGGGTCCGCGCCCGCCGCGAGGAGGACGCGGACGACCTCAGCATGGTCCCCCGAGACCGCGCTATCGACCGCGGTGTTCTGGAAACGGCTCGGAGGCTTCGCGTTCACGTCGGCGCCGTTCGCCAGGAGCACCTTCACCGCCTCGACGTGGCCGAAGAACGCCGCGAGGCCGAGCGGGGAGAAACCCTCTTCCTTCGTCGCGTCGTCGACCCGGGTCCTCGACTGCCCGAGGATCGTCTTGAGCCGCCGCGCATTTCCGACGGTCGCGGCCTCGTACAGGTTCAGCGCGTCCTCCGGCGTGCGCTCCAGGAGGATCTTCAGTGCGTCCGTGGCGCCGTAGAACGCGGCCGTGAGGACCAGCGTCCCGTTCGGGGTGCGCGTCCGCAGGATCAAGGGATTGCGGTCCAAGATCGTCCGTACCCCCGTTGCGTCGTTCTTCTGGACCGCCGCCAGCAGCGATTCTTCGTCCGTCATCGTCCATTTCCCCCGAGAGGGAGACGGATGCGGTCCCGACGCTATGAACCTTGCTTCGCTTCCGTCACGTCACGACCTGCGTCTCGCCGCACGACGGGCACATGACCTCGATCGGCCTCTTGCTCGTCGTGATGTCGATCGGCTTGCCGCAGCGGCGGCACATCACGGTCATCGGCGATCCGGGCGCGGCGCGGACGGGCCCCTCCGGAGGCGGGGCCGGCGGACCTCGCGGGCCTCCGAGCATGCCCCCGCCGGCCCGACGCCACATCGCGAGGACCGCGACGAGCAGCAGGAGGACGAGCAGCGAGAGCGCCACCGCATACGCGGGGATGCCGCCAACGTCCGTGGACCAGAACGAGCCCGAGGGTCCGACGTGGACCGTCGTGAAGCCCCCGGCTCCCGTGTTGAACTCGTTGACGATCAGCAGGAGGTCCCCCGAGCCGAGGCTCCGCGGCACCGTGAGGAAGAGGTCCGCCGCCCGGTCCGTCGTGATGGCGGTCGCGCCGCTGGCGCCGAAGAGGGTCGCTCCGAACCGGAATTGCGACGGCAGGCTCGAGGTCCCCTTCGCCGCGACGCTCACGTGCACCCGGATTGTCTCACCGGGATTGTAGGAGGTGCGATCCAGGGTGATGCTCATCACGTATCCGCCGGCCTGGGAGATCGTGAGCGCACCCGTGGCGGACCGGCCGTTGCCGGACGCGGTGACGGTGAACGTGTACGCGCGGCTCGCCGGGTTCTTGGTGTCGTACGAGAACCAGGTGTTGTTCGTCGCGGCCGAGGCGACGGTCGTCCCCTCGAAGTCCACGACCGTGTACGTCCACGCGGGATTCGTGATCACGTTCGATCGGAGGCCGAAGTACGCCGTGACGCGTTCCCCGGGGTTGTACTCCGAGCGGTCGAGGGTGAGCGCGACGTAGCCGGCCGCGACCTCCGCGTGCGCGGTCGTCGTCTGCGAGAGCCCCGTGTCGTCGCTGACGGTGAGCCAGAACCACAGGGTGCCCTGGTACGACATCGGGATCGCGTACGAGTACGAGGCCAGGCCGTTCGAGAGCGTCGCGAGGACCGGCCCGAACACGCCGTCGCGCACCGTCCAGTCGTACGTGTAGTTCGCCGGACCCGGAGTCCGGTAGACGATCGCCGTCGCGGTCGCATTGTCGCCGCTCACGTACGAGCTCCGGTCGAGGACCAGGGTGGCGCTGAGGACGTCCGCCGGGACCATCCCGCCGGACGACCGGGCGGTCGGCGCGGCGAGGACCAGTACGGCGGTCAAGATTGCGATCGCGATTCCCAAGGCGAAGGCGCGAGGCGCGGGGCTCCTCGCTCGTGCGGCGGACCACATTTCGACGTCCCATCCCATTGTTTTGCGGGGGCGAGGCCCCGCGGACGGGGCGTCATCATGTCTGACCTACTTAATCATTTGGTCGGCTGGTTGTCCGACGCGTCTCCCGGACGTCGTCGAGGTTCGGTACGCCTCACGGAGTCCCGGGCCGCGCCGGGTTCCCGTCCCGCAGCTGCGCGAACAGGCCCTCCGCGCGCTCCCGCCACGGCGCCGCGTCGGTCGCGCGGCCCTGCGCCTCGTACAGCCGCGCGAGCTCCTCGAACCGCGACGCGAGGGAGTACGGGTTCTCGAGCTGCGCGATCATCTCGACCGACTCCAGGAGGTGCGCTTCGGCCTTCGCCCACTCCTTGCGCTTCGCGAACACGAGCCCGAGGTTCGCACGGGCGGCCGACATCAGCACCGGATCGCCGATCGTCCGTGCGAGGTCGAGCGCCTGCTCCGCCTTCGCCGCGGCGGCCTCCGTCTGCTCGAGCCGGAGCAGGTTGTCGGCGGCGTTCGCGAGCGCGTACGAGGCGAATCGCACGTCGCCCGTCCTCATCGCGACGTCGGCGGAGCGATCGAAGGACAGCGCGGCGCCACGGGCGTCCCCCTCCCGGCTCTGCACGATGCCCAGGTTGATTTGGATCGTCGCGTCGTCCCGCGTCCCCCGGCGCACCAGGCCTGCGGCCTCCGTGAGCCGGATGCGGGCGGCGGGCAGGTCGCCCCGCGAGATCAGGGCGGCGCCGAGTTCCGTGAGCGCTCGGACCTTCTCCCGCGAGCCGTCGGGCAGGAGGTCGGCCGCTCCCGCGAGGTGGACGAGCGCCGCCGGGAGATCGCCGAGTCGCCGTTCGACCGCGCCGAGCGACCGCATCGCCTCGCCTTCGAGTTCTCGAAGCCCCATCGAGGACGCGTCGGCCACCGCGCCTTCGAGGGCCGTCCGCGCCTCCGCGTACCGTCCGAGGCGCGTGGCGATCCGCCCGGTCTGGATGCGGGCCCGGAGCCGCGCATCCGGCGTCCCGCGGACCGCGATCCCCTCCAGGACGCGCCGCGCGTCGTCGAACTTCCCGAGGAACATCTGCGTCTCCGCGAGGATCTCGTCCAGCGTGACTTCCCGGGGCACCCGCAGGAGGCACGCCTCCAGGTCGCCCGCGCGGGCGCTCTCCGCGAACCCCCGGCCGACCTCGGCCAAGCGGGCCGCGGCGCCGTCCGCGTCGCCCGCCTCGATCCGGTGATACGCCTCCTCGAGGCCGTCGTCCCGGGAGGCCCAGTAGGCCGCGGCGTGGGCGTGGGCACCCTGCCGGCTCTCGGCCGTCATGCGCCGCAGGAAGAACTCCTTCACGAGATCGTGCAGCTGGTATCCGTCGTCACGGTGATGGAGGAGGGCGCGGCGGGCGAGTCGGCGCAGCTGCGCGACGGTGGCGCCGAGCGCCTCCGGGGAGCGCGTCGGGCGCCGGAGGATCGCGAACGTCCGCAGGATCGCCTCGGAGGCGTCGTCGAGGCCTTCGAGGACCGTCTCGAGCACGTAGCGGTCCGTCTCGAGGGCGCCCGCATCGAGTCCGCTCGCCGCGAACAGCTCGAGGGCGAGCGGATGTCCGTGGGTCGCCGCGATCACGCGATCGGCCTCCCCGCGCTCCATCGTCGTGCCCCGGGATGCGAGCAGCTCCGCGGCCGCGGGCTCGTCGAGCCCCTCGAGTCGGCTCTCGAGGACCTTGCCCCGCACGACGTCGGGTCGCTCGTAGAACGAGGGCTGCGTGCGGCTGAGGACGAGGACCTTCGCGTTCGGAGGGCGCTCGTACAGGGATCGGAGGAGGCCGTCCGCGGCGGCCGACGCGTGCACGTCATCGAAGGCGACGACGGTGCCCGCGAGATCCTCTCGCAGGATCGCGACCGCCTCCGTCGGATCGTACGCCGGACGGACGATCGCCGCCTTCAGACGACGCCGGCCTTGTCGCGCGAGGAAGTCCGCAAGGGACGACAGGATGCCGTGCGCGTCGTCGTGCGCGTACACCCGCCGCACACACGTCGGCCGAGCCTCGGACGCGAGCAGGTTCGCGACGAGGGCGGACTTGCCGATGCCCGCCACGCCGATCACGACCGCGACCGGCGCAGATCCGGACGCGAGCCAGTCCGCGAGGATCCGCCGTTCGGCGGCCCGGCCGAAGAACGTGGGCCTCGGCGCGGGCTCGGCCTTCGGCTCCGGATGCGGGAGGTCCACGACCTCGGACGACAGGATCCGCTGGACCGCCTCCGATTCCCGGAGGCCGGCGCGGCGGAGCGCCTCGATCGCCTCGTGCCCTGCCACTTCCCTTCGTCCCCCGGGGGTCAGCAGGACGACCGCGCGGGCCTTCGCGTGTTCCCGCATGCGCCGGGCGATCTCCTGTCCTGCCGGCGTGAGGTCGTACACCTTGCGGCGGGAGCGGGCGTTCGCCACGTGCGCCATCCGCTCCGCGACCTTGCCCGTCGTCTTGAGGCGCTTCAGCTCCAAGGCGACGTGCGCGCGGCTGATCGAGAGCGCGGCCGCGATCCCGTCCTGCGTCATCTCGATGGGACACTCGTACGCGTCCGCGTGCCGAAGGAACCCGGAGAGGTGGACGAGCACTCTCTCTCCGACAGTAACTCCCGGCACTCCCTCCGCCCCTCCGTCGCGGGTATCGCGCGGGCGTTACTTAATCGTGCGGGCGCGGCCTCGCGTCCGTTGGCGGCCGAACGCGCACCAAGTCCGCACGGGGCATTCGTCGCATCGCGGCGTCGGGCGGCACACGGTCTTCGCGTGGGCGACGAGCAGCGCATGGTACTCCCGGTACACACCGAGGTCCCGGGGCAGATGCGCTTCGAAGCGCCGCTGGACCGTCTCGTACGCGTCCGTGTCGATCCAACCGATCCGCTCACCGATCCGCACCGTGTACGCGTCGACGACGAAGACCGGATGGCCGCCCGCGTAGAGGAGGATTGAGTCCGCGGTCTCCGGGCCGACGCCCTCCTGGGCGAGGAGGTCCACGCGGATCTCCTCAAGCGGGCGATCGAAGTACGTCGCGAGGTCGCCGCCGGAACGCTCGAGCAGGTGACGACAGAACGCCTTGAGCCTCGCCGGCTTCGCGCGGTAGAGGCCCGCGACGCGAACATGCTTCCGGAGGATCGTGACCGGAGCGGCCGCGATGGCCGACGCATCGAGGAGGCCCGCCCGCTTGAGGTTCCGGATCGCCGCTTCGACGTTCCTCCATGCGGTCTGCTGCATCAGGAGCGCGCCCACAATCACCTCGAACGGCGTCTCGGCGGGCCACCAGGCCTGCGGCCCGTATGCCTCGAGGAGGCGTTCGTACACGGCGCGCATCGGGTCCAATCGACGTCCTCATGGCGGCGCGGGCCATCAGCGTTTCCGGATCCGCCGCGGGTTTAATGTGCGCCGAGCGATTGCGGCGCGTGCTCCCCCTCGCGACTCCCGCGGAGGGTCCGGACGAGGCGCTCTTCCACCTGCTGAACCTCGCCGGTTCCAATCCGATCCTGGACGCGTTCATGATCGCCGTGACGACCCTCGGCGCGGCGTATCTCCTCGCCATCGTCGCCGTCCCGCTCTGGTGGCGGGGCCGCCGCGAGGCTGCATTCGACCTGCTGGTCCTGTTAGGCATCACGGTCGTGATCACGGAGGCGATCAAGTTCGCGGTGGGCCGTCCGCGACCGTGCGATGTCCTCACGGCCGTCCGGAACCTCGCGGGCTACGGGTGCGATGCGGAGTTCGATCCCTCCTTCCCGAGCGGCCACGCTTCCCGCGCGTTCTCCGTCGCGGCGTTCATCGGGCTCCGGTTCCGCTGGCGGGCCGGGAGCGCCGCGTTCGCCTTCGCGTTCCTCGTCGGCCTGAGCCGGGTCTACCTCGGCGTCCACTGGCCGTCCGACGTACTCGCGGGCGCGCTCCTCGGCGTGGCCCTCGCGTTCGCGGTCGAGATCATGAGCCGCCGCGCGGACCGCTATCGTCGCCTGCGATCGTGGGTCCTATCGAAAATCCCGCACCGGCGTCCCGCGACTCCCTAGGCTTCTCCGAGGAGACCTTTCGCCTTGGTGATCGCCTCGTCGATCGCCTTCGCGTGCGCGGCCGTGCGCTTCTCCGCGAGCGCGACGAAGAACATCTTTCCCGTCACCTCGCGGACCGTGAGGACGCCGCCCTCCGATTCGACCGTGACGTTGTTCGGCGCGTCCGAGCCCATCGTCGAGTAGATCACCTCGAGCGCCCCGAGCAGGGTCGCCGCCATCGTCGCGAAGTTGTCGACCTGGACGTCCTCGGGCATCGCCCAGGCGACCGGCACCCCGGAGCGGGAGACGATCGCGGACATGCGAGCCCCCGTGCGGCCGTTGAAGTCCTGGAGCATCTTCCGCAACCCTTCCACGGCAACCGGCAGCGGAGTTCCCTCCGAATGCCGGGCCGATGCGCCCTTCGTTATATAGCTCTTGTTCCGCGGTCGTCGAGGACGGAGCGGGCGTGTCGATCCGAGCCTCCCGCCAGGTCTCCGAGCAAATGCCAAATAGCCGAAGACCGATAGGGAGCCGAGAGGGAGGGATTTGCGGGGACTCTTCCTCGCCGCGACGGTTGCCGTATTGCTCTCAGTCGGCTCCCTCGCGGGAGACATCTCCAGGACCGCGTCGGCCCGAGGCGCCGTGTTGCCGGACTCGCTTCCGTTCGGGTCCGGGTACGATTGGACGAACATGAGCCCGAGCGGCGGGCCCTCGGGGACGATCGTGAACATGGCGATGGTCTACGACGCGTCAGCGGACCGCATGGTGGTGTTCGGCGGGACCGACTTCCGAGGTCACGGGAGCAACAAGACGTGGGCCTACGACTTCGAGTCGAATACGTGGGAGGACCGGAACCCAGGAACGCATCCTCACGGGGGCTGGCTCGACCGCGCCGCGTACGACAGCTGGGCGCACCTGATGATCATGTTCGGCGGCTACGACAGCGTAACGAAACGGGACACAAACGAAACGTGGGCATACAACTACGCCGAGAACAGCTGGAGGAACCTTTCCGCCGCCGGGTCTCCTTCCCCGCGCAACAGGCCCGGCCTCGCCTTCGATTCGCAGTCCGACCGGGTCATCTTGGTCGGTGGCCAGATCGGTTTCAGCAGCTACAGCAACGAGACTTACTCGTACGATCTGTTCGGGAACACGTGGACGAACATGTTGCCCGACGTGCATCCGGAAGCCCGGCGATCGTCGATGATGGCGTACGACTCGAAGGCGGACCGCATGGTCTTCTTCGGCGGCACGGACGATGGGAGTCCGGGGTACGGCCACGGACCGTACAACGACACCTGGACGTACGACTACGAGACGAACACCTGGACGAACATGAGCCCGGCCACCGCGCCGTCCCCTCGCTACCACGGCGGCTTCGCGTACGACTCCGGAGTCGACCGTTTCGTGCTGTACGGCGGCATCGGGGACGACAACTCGCCTTTCGAAACGTGGCTGTACGACTATGACAACAATACCTGGAGCCAGATTGCGCCGGACCACTCGCCCTCGCCGAAAGCGCTGATGGGCATGGCGTTCGATACGCAATCGGCCCGGACGATCATGTTCGGCGGCAACGCCGGCGCGAATACCCCGGGGAACGAGACGTGGGCGTTCACGGCCGAGAATCCGCCGCAGGACTCCGAGACCGACTGGACGAACATGAACCCGAGCGATGCGCCGGCCGGCTATCTCAACATGGCAATGGTCTACGACTCCGACGCGGACCGGATGATCGTCTACGGCGGCTTCGACGGAACCGAAGACTCTAGCAACGAGACGTGGGATTACGACTTCGAATCGAATACATGGACGAACTTGCATCCGGCGGGGCATCCGGATGCCACACACCTCTTGCGCGCTGCGTACGACAGCGGATCCCGGCAGACGATTCTGTTCGGCGGATGGGTGGGCACCTTTTACGATGGAACGTACTCGAACGAGACGTGGGCGTACGATTTCTCGTCGAATACATGGACGAGCCTCACCCCGGCCGAACATCCGTCCGGACGATCGAGACAGGGGATGGCGTACGATGCGCAGTCGGCCCGGACGATCCTGTTCGGCGGCCACACGATCGAAAACCGATACGATAACGAAACATGGGCGTACGACGCGGCCCAGAACCGATGGACCAACATGGCGCCCGCCGTCGCGCCGCCCGGGCGGCGGTCGCCCGGCATGACGTACGATTCGAAGTCGGACCGCATCATCCTGTTCGGCGGCGTTCAAGGACCGGTGCTCGACTCACCCTACAACGACACCTGGGCGTACGACTTCGACACGAACACGTGGACGAACATGACCCCGCCCGAATCGCCGTCCGGAAGATGGGGGATGGGCTTCTCCTACGATTCCGGGGTCGATCGGTGCATCCTGTTCGGAGGGACGAGCGGCGATACGTACACGTGGGCGTACGATTTCACGAACAACACCTGGAGCCTCCTGCGCCCGCTCCACTCTCCGCCCTCCCATGAGTTCCAGGGGATGGCCTACGATTCGCAATCCGCCCGTACGATCATGTTCGGCGGTAACACCAACGACACGTGGGCGCTCGCGACCGCGCCCGGGCTCCCCTCCCCGCCGGACAACATTTGGATCCGGCCGGGAAACGGATCTCTCGAGCTTCACTGGCGGGCCCCTCCAGACGACGGCATGTCGCCGATCACTGGCTACCGCATCTACCGCTCCACGACCCCCGGAGGGGAGGCGCTGTTCGCGGAGGTCGGCACCGTGAACACGTGGACCGACTCGAACGTGACGAACGGCGAGACGTACTACTACCAGCTGAGCGCGATCAACGCGTACGGCGAAGGGCCGCGTTCCGGCGCGGTCTCCGCCGAGCCGGACGGGACGCCTCCGATGACGAGCGCCTCCCTGTCGGGGCGTCTCGGGAACGATGGCTGGTGGCTGTCCACCGTCTCCGTCACCCTCACGGCCTCGGACGACAACAGCGGCGTGGCGTCGACTTCGTTCCGTGTAGACGGGGGCGCCTGGCAGACGTACACGTCGCCGATGGCGGTCAGCGGCGACGGCGAGCACACGGTCGACTTCTACTCGACCGACAAAGCGGGGAACGTCGAGGGGTGGCACAGCGTCGGATTCCGGATCGACGCGACGGCCCCGCAGACCGCGATCTCCCTCGATCCCCCGAGCGACGGGTACTGGTTCCATTCGGCCGTGACGGTCAATGTCACCGCGACGGACGCGGGGAGCGGCGTCGACTCGATCGAGTATCGCCTCGACGGGGGCACTTGGGCAACGTATGCCGCATCGTTCGATGTCGGCGAGGGCGAGCACACCGTGGATGCCTACGCGATCGACGTGGCGGGATCGAGCGGCCCGGTTGTCTCGAGGTCGTTCGGGGTCGACACGACGCCCCCGATCACGACCGCGCAAATCGCGGGGCCGACGGGAGAGAACGGATGGTACCTCGGCGCCGTTCAGGTGACGCTCGCCGCGACCGACGCGCTCGGGACCCCGACGATCTGGGTTCGCGTGGATGGCGGCAGCTGGACGAGGTACACAAGCCCGCTCCTCTTCGACACCGGCGTGCACACGCTGGACTACTACGCCGTTGATGCCTCGGGCCTTCAAGAGGATGTTCAGACGAAGACGGTTTCCATCGACTCCGCGGCTCCGCAGAGCCAGGCCTCCCTCCAAGGGACCCTCGGGGAATTGGGCTGGTACCGCTCGAATGTCCTTCTCGCGATCCAAGCGACGGACGCAACGAGCGGCGTCGCGTCGATTTCATACCGGATCGATGGCGGCGCGTGGCAGGCATACACCGGGCTCGTGCCGATCGGCGATGGCTCGCACTCGATTCAGTACTACGCGACCGACTCGGCAGGCGTCGCGGAATCGGTCCGAGTCATCCAGGTGCGCATCGACACGACGCCACCGGTCGTCGCGGCTCAGTCCCCTTCGCTTCCCGTCACGACGTCAGCGGTGACCATCTCGTGGACGGGGACCGACGCGGGATCAGGAATCGATCATTACGAGGTCCGCGTCGATGGGGGCGCGTACGAGTCCGTGGGGGGCGGAAATTCGGCGTTGCTCCGGCTGGCGGACGGATCGCACACCATCGAGATTCGGGCGGTCGACCTCGCGGGGAACGAGGCCTCCACGACTTTCACCGTGCAAGTCGACACGAGTCGACCCAACACGTCCGGCCCGTACGGCGCGACGCCCCTCTTCGCGATTGTCCTGGCCGTCATCGCCATCGCCTTTGCTGTCGCCGTCGTCGTCATCCGAAGACGGAGGCGAACCGTCTAGTCGCATCGGGACCAAGGATCTCGGTGTGTCGTCAGCGATGATATAGGACGCTGTAGAATCGGTTCTCCTTCGCGGTCCGCTCTAGGCGGCCGAAGATCGCGAGCTGGTACCCGCACTTCTTGCACTTGTTGTCCTTGTCGAGGTACCAGCCCGTGATGTCGAACCCGTACCGCTTGATCGCGACCGCGCCGCATCCGGGACAGTACGTGTGCTCGAGCCGATGGCCCGAGACGTTCCCGATGTAGACGTACTTCAGGCCTTCCTCCTTCGCGACGGCGCAGTGCTTCTCCAGCGTCTCGACCGGCGTCCAGGGGAACTCCATCATCTTGTAGTCCGGGTGGAACCGCAAGAAGTGGATCGGGGTGTCGGGGCCGAGGTTGTCGTAGACCCATTTCGAGAGCTTCCTCGCCGCGTTGAGGTCGTCGCCGACCTGCGGTACGATGAGGTCCGTGATCTCGATGTGGATCTTCTTCGTGTCGCGCGTGTCGAGCAGCGTCTGGAAGATCGGGTCCGCGTTCGGGATGTTGATGTACTTCCGGACGAAGTTCGTCTCGCCGGATCCCTTGAAGTCCACGGTCACGCAGTCGAGGAACTTCGGCATCTCCGCGACCGTCTCCGGGGTATCGTAGCCGTTCGAGACGAAGATGTTGATCAGGCCCGCCTTACGGGCCATCATGCCGATGTCCCGCGCGAACTCGATGAAGATCGTCGGCTGATTGTACGTATAGGCGAGACCCTGGCAACCCTGTTCCAGCGTCATGCGGACGACGTCTTGCGGCTCGACCTCGATGCCCTCGACCTTGCGTCGCTGGGAGATGTCGGCGTTCTGGCAATTGGCGACGGCCATGAAGTTCGCGGTATAGCTGTGGTCGCCCTCCACTTCGATGTTGTAGACCGGGCCGACGTAGTCGACGCGGGATATCTCCCGGATCGGAATGAGTAGATGACCGTTCCGTCGCACGACACGCGCTTCCGACGCCTGCCATTCGATTTCCTGTGAAGTTACCTCCACCTCGTCAACAAGGAGTCGCATCATATAGTCGTCCGAGCGGTTGACCGTCCGACCCTCGATCTCATAATGCGGGTCATTGTGGGAGCGATAGACTCGTGGCACTTCGCCCAGCGTCAAGAGAATCTGCGCGACTCCATAGGTGAGGACCGGAGAAACGGAAGTACTGCCAAGGACGAAACCACCTTTGCCTTTGGTCACGTAGCCATCCCCATTGAGATACCCCGCGAGAAAGGCCTTCAGAACCCGCCGGTTCGTGGATTGAAGGATGAAATCGGGCACTCGCTTGGTCGCACTTGAGTCGCCGCAACAACGGTGAAAAATCTTCGCGAGGCCGGCCCCAGGAGCGATGACCGCGATCCGGTTCTTCTGTTGAACCCGACGTGGACGAACTCCAAAGACATCTCTCAGGATTTTCTCCACTTCACGAATCCGAGCTTCCTCGCTTGCGCCAAAACTGAACCACACGGATCCGCTGTTCGGCCGTCTCTGCGCCCAAGCGAGCGATCCCTCGGCGCAGTAGTACCCGAACAGACGCGCAACGCGAGGCGTAATATGGAGAAGGGCGGGGACCCCGAGTCCACGCTCTGACGACCGCCGGACTCGGCCATGGACCATCTGTAAGTCGCCACCCCTGCGATACGAGGGCTGATTCTCGCTACGCAGAAGCTTCTCGACATCCAGAGGATCCTCTCGGCTCGACTTCGGCAGAGGCACAGCGAGGAAATCGCCCACCCGGAGTTTTTGCGCCTCCACCTTGGTTACACGTCCCCGATGGGTCAGGGCGCGTCGCTCGGAAACGGTTCGGGTCTCAGGATCGTTTGTAGGCCGCGCCTCGCGGAAGAGCTGATCAATCTCGACGTGGCCGTCGTCGGTCAATACACGAGTTCCCGGGAGGAAGCAATACCGGCAATTGTGCGCGACGACCTGTCCCGCGACGTAGTTATGGAAGGGAACGCACTCGAAACTGTACACCTCCTCCAAGGGGGCTTCTGACCGGACTGAGCGGACGGTCGCCCACCCATACCGCGTTGCACTACCGGAGAAACCTTGCCACTCCTTCAAGAACCGCGAGGTTGCCTCAGGGTGAATCGAAGCGGAATGATCAGGGATCGGGATTGACTCAGCGGCAGGGGCAATCCGAGTTGCCGTCTCTCGGGAGACGAGGACCGCGTCACCTGGGTTCAGACCCTCCACGGGCCGCCATCCGATAGGCGTTAGGACAGGATGCTCCCGGGTGGCGAAGAAAGGGTCCCGAAGGCCATTCACCGACACACGAAGAGTGGCGGCCTTCCGTTTGCCCGCCGCAGTGACGACGGCCGGCAGCGTGACCCGATCACGGGTGTCCAACGACTTGAGGATGTCTCCCGCGACGACCTCCTCGACTGGTTTCGTGTCTCCGTCCAGGAGCGAAACAGGGGTTCCCGCCGGATGGCAGAGCCAGTTACAGCCCGTCGTCGCGATGCTGAAGATTTTCGATCCCGGCCGCCAGTGCGAGACGGGTTTCTTCTCGATTGGGTCGACGTGACCCGTGATGACGCGACCGTAGACATACAGCCAGAGCTTCCCCTCGTGCACGCCGCGGATCCCGCACAGCCCGACCTGCCCCTCGCCGATCTTGCAGTACCGCGCGCACGCGGTGCACATGATCTTGTTCGTGCCCTCGACCGGCCTCCAGAGCTCGGCGACCTTGCCCGTCGCCTTGCCTGGCGGCTCCCGGACGTCGAGGACTTCCGGTTCCGAAATCATCGCGTATCGGTACACTGACCCTTTCGGGTTAAAACCCTTTGCCGCACGTTACCGAAAGCCGGAGGGACGGAAGTGCTCCCAGCCCTTGTTCAGGAGTGGTTCCACGCCCGATTTCGTGACGAGGACGTTCCCGCCGGAGGAGGCGACCTTGCCGATCACCGTGAGCCGGTTCCGCTCCGGGGGCCTCGTCTGCGCGTACCGCTCGAGGACGGTCTGGATCGCGTCCGCGCGGACCGTGGCGATCAGCTCGTAGTCGCCGCCGTAGTACAGGAGCAGGTCCTTCGCGATGGCGGGCGGCAGGGACGAGAGCCCGCGGTACTTCGGGAGCGAGGCCTCGTCGACCTGGTACGACAGGTGCGTCATCGCCGCCATCTGCGCGAGGCTCGCCCCGAGTCCATCGGAGATGTCCATGCAACTGGTGACCGCGCCGGAGTCGGAGAAGAACATGCCGTCGGAGATCCGCGGATACGGCCGGAGGATCTGGTTGAGGGCCTCCGTCCGCGCCGCCGATGGGTCCTGGAGGAGCCGCATCGCGTGGCCGGCTCGGCCGAGGTCCCCCGTGACGACGATGACGTCCCCCGGCCGTGCGCCCGTCCGCAGGAGGATGCGGTCCTTCCGCACGCGACCGAACGACGTGCCCGCGATCGAAAGGGCGTCCGCCTCTTTCGTGTCGCCCCCGAGGACCGCGATGCCGAACTCCCGGACGCACTCCTCCATCCCCTGCGCCAGCCCCCGCAGGAACTCGACGTCCGTCGAGGCGGGCATCGAGAGCGCCGCGACGAAGCCGAGGGGCCGCGCGCCCGCGGCGGCGATGTCGCTGAGGTTCACGGCGGTCGCATACCAGCCGATCTGGAGCGGCGTCGCGCCGGGCGGGATGTGCGTCTTGGCATTGACGACGTCCGTCGTGACGACGAGGTAGTCGTCGCCCCACTCGACCGCGCCGCAGTCGTGGCCCAGGCCGATCGGCTGTCCGCGGTCGTAGATCCGCGCAAGGACCTCGATCGCGCCGCGCTCGCCGATGTCGGAGAGCTTCGCCACGTCGTCCGCCATGCGGGCGGCGATAAAGAAGGCTATGGGCGCGGGGTATCCCGCGCCCGTCGCTCAGGGTTTGTCGGGCGGCGGAGGCGGCGTCTTCATCCGGCGCCAGAAGTACGTCGCGAAGACGAGCACCGCGACGACGATCACGATCGAGCCGACGATCACGAGGATCGTGTTGCTTTCGGGGCCGAACAGGCCCCCGGCGGGCGAGATGATGAACCATCCCACCATCACGCCATCGCCTGCGTGGCTCGAGCGGTAGTGGAACGTGCCGTTCAGAGCCGCGGTGAAGCTGAACGTGACCGCTTGGAGCGTCGTCGCGTTCGGGAAGTCCGCGCCCGGCTCTTCCGGCTGGTCCCAGGTGCCGCTGTTGTTGTAGTCGAGGTACCAGCTGTGGAGCCGGTTGTCGGTCCGGTTCACGGTGATCGTCACGATATCGCCGACCGTCGCCGTGAGGTTCGGCCCGGGGCTGCTCAACTGCGTGTTGTTGAAGCTCCACCCGTTGCCAATGGCCCCCCCGCTACGGCCGCCGTACAGCGTGTAGCTCACATTCGTCGCCGCCACGGGAGGCGCGGAGGCGGCCGCCAACAGGGCGAAGGCTAGGCTCACAACGAGAACGATCGTCATTCGGGCGTGCGTCATTGGAATCCCATCCCGGGTATCCGCCGAACCTGGTTTTGCTCAAATAAAGGCATCGGTGCGAAAATCAGTCCCCACGCCCAGAAAGGCGCATTGGGCCGCAATTGCGCGTCCCCCGCAGCGGCCCTAGGTCCGCTCCCTCCTCCGCGCGCGGAGCCACGCCTCGCACTTCAGGAGGACCGCCTCGGTGACGGGCCTGCCCTTCGCATCCTCGAGCCGATGGTCCGCCCCCGCGAGGATCTCGAGGTCCAGGTGCGAGAGCCCGGCGACGACCTCCTGCAACGCAGGCAGGTCCGTGCGGTCCGACTCGAACCCGACGAGGATCAGCGTGGGGATCTCGAGCTCGTCGAGGCGCTGCAACGCCATCCGACGCTCCGGCTGCCCTTCGTAGCTGAGGCCGAGGAGGATCACGCCCGCGACCGTCTCGTCCGTCGCGGCGCCGACGGCCGCCCATGCACCGAGCCCGCGGCCGGCCACGAGCACGGCGTCCGTCCCGCCCGTCGCCCGGGCGTACGCGATCGCTTCCCGCAAGTCCGCGATTTCGTCCGCGTGGCCGGCGGACGGCTCCGCGCCGGATCCCACGAACGCGAAATCGAACCGGAGGGTCCAGAGGCCCTCCTCGGAGGCGAGGCGGGCAAGCGCGGCCACGAGGGGCGTGTCCATGCCTTCGTGGCGACCGTGGCACAGGACGAGCGCGCCCCAGGCCTCGCCGGTCGGATCGCGCGTGCGGCCGTGCAGGGTGTCGGTCGTGCCTTCGAATCGGACGTCCGTCTCCGATGCCATGTCCGATGCCTTCCGGCGCATCGTCGCGCAGCGGATAAAATTCTCCCGTCGGGCTCGACCGGGGAGGCCGGACGCGCCTTCGCGCGGCTATCGTCCGCCGCGAGGAAGCTGCGGCTCCATGATCTCGTCGATCATCTCGTCCGTGACGTCGTACGGAGCGGCGAGTTCGTCTTGCGCATCCGATTCCGGCTCGGGCTCGGACCGCGTCTCGCGCTCTCGCGCGGAGCGCCTCCGAAGCAGGGCGACTGCCAAGAAGAGTCCCCCGACCGCCCCAACGACCGCGAGGAGCGCCACGTCGCTGCCCACCGCCCCGATCGTCGCGAGGGCGTCGGCCGTGTTCTCCCAGAGGCAGACGAGGCACGCGCCCGGACCGCGACCGCGGCCGCTCGCGCTCGCGAGCGTGCGCCCGATCGGACTGTCGGAGACCCCGGACCAGTTCGGGACCTCGTCCGACGCTTTCAGCGCGAACCAGTACTTCGTGCCCCGTTGCAGTCCGCTCAACGTGAGCTGTTCCTGCGACCCGGCGGCCTTGGGGAACGGGATGTCCACGTGGACCGCGAGAGGGAAGTTCGCCTCGGTGATCGGGCCCGACGTGCTGTAGCGGAAGTCGTACCACGCCGCGGTGCCGCTCATGCCGTCGTCGCCGGGCGCGGTCCACCGGAGGACGACCGAGGTCCGCGACACGGAAGAAACCACGACGTCCGTGATCGTTGCGGGAGGCGTCGTGTCCCTCGCTTGCGCGGTCACCGGGACGGAGTCCGCCTGCACGCCGGTCAGGCCGCCGTTGTCCGTCACGGTGAGCGTGGCGGTGTACTGGCCGGCAACGCCGTAGGCGTGGGCGGCCATCCGACCGTTGCCGGTCCCGCCGTCCCCGAAGTTCCAGACGTACGAGGCGATCGTCCCGTCCGGATCGTACGAGGACGTTCCGTTGAACGTCACGGTCTGGAGTGCCTGCGGCGCGGAGGGGGAGAAGACGGAGGACGCGACGGGCGGGAGGTTCGCGGCCGTGCCGGGGACCGCGGACGGGCTGTTCGACGACGTCGACCAGTTCGGCACCTCGTCCGACGTCTCGAGGGCGAACCAGTACGTCGTGCCTTGCTGCAGCCCGGGGATCGTCGCTTGTTCGGTCGTGCCGGGCGCATGCGGGAAGAACGTAAGCTCGTAGTGGGTGGCGGTCCAGAAGTTCGAGGGCGTGATTGCGCCGGCCGTGGTGTACCGGAAGTCGTACCACGTTGCGTTGCCGATCGTGCCGTCGTCACCCGGTGCCGTCCACTGGAGCGTGACGGAGGATTGGCTCACCGTGGTGACGCGCAAGTCCTTCACGGCCGCGGGCGGGGTCGTGTCGTTCGGCGGCGGCGGAGGAGGCGGAGGTGGCGGGGTGCCTTCGGGCGGATAGTCCGGCAGGGCGCCCAAGTACGGATAGTCCGCGTACGCGCCCTTGCCGTTGTCGACGAAGACCATCGTCGACATCGCGGGCATGCCCGCGGCCCGGGCGTGCTCCGAGTACCAGGGCCAGTATCCGTACCCGAGGGGGCTCGGGCCCGGCCACGCGTTGTAGCCGACCTCGCCTTCGTAGTGCGGCCGGCCGAGCGCCCGCTGCCAGTCGTGCTCCCAGTCGATCAGGTACTGGTCCTCCGCGGTCCCGTACGTGTGATGGTGGGACACGTCGAGGCCGGGGATGTCGTTGAAGAAGAAGTGGTACGTCCACCCGAAGTCCGGGACGCCGGGGAAGAGGTTCCAGCCGCCCAGGCCCATCGTGATCAGGTGGTGCGTGCTGTTCGGTTTGACGTCCGCGATGTACGTGCTCGCCCAGGCCTTGAAGCCGTCGATCCCGCCGACCGACGCCCAGTAGACGTCGTTGTCGACGTCGGGTTCGTTCCACACGTCCCACATCGCGATCTGCGATTCGTTGTCGTA
>WNGD01006203.1_pt1 | contig 20068 bp, 21 predicted proteins | sample 5400671 | NCBI WGS metagenome assembly WNGD01 (sample SAMN13153369, study PRJNA577476) | soil metagenome | isolation source: 40 cm soil or saprolite under grassland replicate 2 | place: USA:California | collected 2016-06-15 | reverse complement strand
GGCCTCTCTATCCGCTCTACAACTTCGTCCAGCTGATGACGACGACCGTGAAGAGCGACTGGCGCACGGTGAACGTCGACTCCGTGCCCGATACATCCCGTCTGCTTGCCGCGTACGTCGGCAAGAAGGATCAGCGCACCGTTGTCGGTCTCGATACGGCGGGCGCTCAGCTCAACACTCTTTCCGATGTCCCGGTCTCCTACAGCATCGGCGGCCTCCCGCCCTCGCAGAAGCTAAGGCTCGCGATCTGGAACCAGGCCGGCGACGGCCTGCGCGGCGCGACGCAGACGGTTGCTACGGATGCCAACGGGGCGGTAAACATCACCGTGCCGCAGCAGGCGGTGTTCGTCCTGACGAGCTTGCGGCTCGCCTAGTCGTCTAGCCCACGCCGAAGGTCACGTTCATGACGGCGGTCACGTCCTTCTCGAGGGTCGACGTGTCGTAGACGCCGTAGTCCTCGACCTCCGTCGAGTTGGGTGACGTGACCTGGAAGACGCCGACGTCGACCCCGCGGAGCTTGCCGAGGCCACTGCCGGTCGCCTTCACGATGACCTTCGCGCGGGTCTATGCGTGAGGGGTTTCAAAATGCCGGTTCATGCTGCGGCGCGGTGGTATTCGTGGATCAGTCCCCCGAGTCGGTCGCGGCGCTTGATCTCTCCGCCGCTCGCTGGCGGGTCCGCGTTTGTCGAGTCGGGCGAGAGCAGCGCGAGTCCGCGGTGAGGGCGCTCGCGGTTGTAGTGACGGGTGTAGATGCGTAGCACTGTCTCGAGGTGACGGCGGCCGATGATCAGTAGCCAGTCGAGACATTCGGCGCGGACGGTGCGGACGAAGCGCTCGGCGTAGGCGTTTGCCTGCGGTGCGCGGATCGGTGTCTCGATCACCGTGATGCCTTCACTGCGGAAGATCTCGTCGAAGGCGCCGCTGAACTTGCTGTCGCGGTCGTGGATCAGGAAGCGGATCCGTTCGAAGATGCCCGTGAAGCTGAGGTTGCGCGCTTGTTGGGTGACCCAGGCGCCCGTCGGGTTGGTCGTGCAGCCGGCGAGGTGGACGCGGCGGCTTTCGAGTTCGATGAAGAAGAGCACGTAGAAGCGGCGGAGCGAGATCGTCTCGACGGTGAAGAAGTCGCAGGCGAGCACGCTCCCGGCCTGCTGGCGGAGGAACTCTCGCCAGCTCGGACCAAAACTCCTCGGCGCTGGCTCAAGACCAGCCGCCAGGAGCAAACGCCTCACTGTGCTGGGAGAAACTCGGAGGCCGAGCTTCAACAGCTCGCCTGCGATGCGTCGATAGCCCCAGCGTGGGTTCTCACGTGCGAGCGCAGGACGAGCTGTCGCACCCGATCGTCGACCGCCGGACGGCCCGGACGTCTCCGCGGCTGCGTCCACTTCCGCCGCACGAGCTCCCGATGCCAGCGCAGAAGCGTCTGTGGGGTCACAATCAGCCCGCGTCGGGCTGCGGAAGGACTCGCGTCAGCGCGGCCAAGAAGGCGCGATCGGCGGGGCGCAGCGACGGGCGCCGCTGTTGCCGTCCAAGCACGACAAGCTGATGTCGCAAGACGAGCAACTCGACGTCTTTAGCGAACTCGCTGCTCCTGCGGCTGACCAGCAGCCGCAGGACAGCCGAGAAGGCGAGGTAGGCGAACGAAAGGAGCATGCACCCGATGCTCCCATCGCCCGCAGCAGAGCGCAGGAAGAGCAAGACCCTCGCTCCGGAACCTTCAGTTTGATCAGTTGCGAAGCCCACCGCGATCTGGTATTCGCGCGCGCGCGCGTAACCTCGTAAAGCAGCGCGCGGCCCACCGAGCCGGCATTTTGAAACCCCTCACGCACGGCGACCCCTCGACGGCAGGTGTCGTCTTGGTCGAGTTAGTCCGACGGAGCTGTGTCGCGGCGCATCGTTTGGACGAGTTCCTCTCGTGTGCTCGCCAGGGCGGACGCACGCGAGTCGAACGCGTGCTGTATGCCCTTCGCGAAGTCCCGCGGGTTATCGCTCAGCGCTTCGCGTATTGAGGCGTACTCGTTGTCGAGCCGCTCGGCTGCTGCGCGGACGGATCGCGTAGCGGTGAGAACCAGCGAGTTGTATCGGTGGTTGTAGTCGTCAAGCCAGATCAGATAGCCGTCGCGGTCGAGAGGGTCGATGCCCGTCGCTGCCCGAGCGGCAAACCATCGCTCGTGGTCGAGGAACTGCTGGTAGCTGTCGCTTCGACGGTCGATGGCTGCCTCACGACGAGCCTCGTCGTGACGTTGTGACTCGGCATCGATCTGACGTGTCGTGATCTTCGCTTGAAGACGAGCACCGAGGTAACCGACGCCACCGCCGATGATCGCCCCTCCGAGGGAACCAGCGGCTGTCGCCCAATCAGCCACGAGAACAGACGATGACAATCACGATCGCTCGCCGACGGTGCCTCATGGCTTTCCCACCTCGAACGTCTTTGCCTCCGATTCTCGGCCGTCGTAGGCAATCGCGACAAGATCTGTCGATCCGGCTGGGGCTGTGCTTGGGACGACCGTCTCAACCTCGGTGACGTCGTCCTTGAGCACGGCTGGCTTGGTGGTCGCAGGGAGTTTGTGGATCAGGATGCCGACGTCGCGCTCGTTCGCGGTGGCGAGGTTGATTCCAAATACCTTCACGGTGGCGCCGGGAGCGGCTTTGGGGGGGAAGATCGACCGGATGGTCGGCGGTGCGTCTCCAGACACGCCTTTCTTGCCGACGTAGGCGGCGGCCGAGACACCGGTGAGAGCAAGCAGGGTGTCAGGGAGATTCGGGAACCCGAACTGGGGGTGGCCGAAGAACTGAAAGAGGAAGAAGCCGAGCAAGATTAAGTTGAAGCCGAAGTACTGCGAGTCGAGCAGGTCGGTCCGATCGTTGTCATCGGTGACGATCTGAGCGATACCCGCAATCGGGTTACTGGTTGGTTGATCCTGGGGCTTGGCGATCTCGCCGGCACTGATTTTGCTCGTCGTGATCCCCTTCGCCGCGACGGCAGCCGCGGCCGGGATCCCTAGCACGACGAAATACTCGCTCATCAGAACGCTGTGTCTTAAGCCGTCGCCGTGGGTGTGGAAGAGAATCGCGACGAAGGCGAACCAGATCGCGGCCGTCCAGAGAACCACGCCTGCCTTCGACGTCGACCAGCGCCCGTCAAGACCGGCGATCACATCGACGAAGGGACGCGGGCGCTTACTCGAAAACGCGCGCGCGAGCACTGCAAGCAGCGACGGCAGCAGGAGAGACAGCGCGGCCCAAAAGTACGACCAGTGCCAGGACGGCCGCGACCAGAACCACTCAAAAACGGTTAGGAGCATCGAAAGCGAGCGTCGAAGTTGCGGATGTTGGTACTTGTTGTCGACGTTTCATCTGAAAGGTCAGCTGGCTCCGCCGGAACGGCCGGAATCGCCCCGCTTGGGAGGACATGCGCCTGTTGGTGGAACTCGTCGGTCGTCACGCGTCGGGAAACCCAAAGTCGATCGGTGCATCGGGATAGCCAGGAGCACGAACCGTGCCCGTGGGATAGGTGACTTCCCATTCCGGGGGCGGTGGACCCGGGATGCGCACGCGCTTGCGTCGGAAGGTGTGCGTAAATGGCGATCCAGTCGTGCCGACGATCGTTCCGTCGATCTCGACGTCTCCCTGGACGGCCGCGTTTGTCAAGAGATCAACCGCCTGAACGGTTACCGCGACGGCTCGATTGAGGGGTACGGGATAGGGCGAGACGGAAAGCTGAAGGATGTTCAGGTCGGGACCGTCGGGAATGGTCGACAGCCCGCCATCCGGGACTGCCCGGACATCTGCCCATGACTTACCGAGCGCCAAGAGGACTGCCGGCGAAGTGACCCATCGCTTCTTGCCGTTGTCGATCAGGTAGACCTTGGGCTTCGAGTCCTCCTTCCGAAGACTGCCGTCCGGCACGTCCCAGATACGAAGCGCGGCGCTCGATGTTGCTGTGTCGAAGTTGGTGACGTGCACGAAGACTTCAGGACTGGGAGTCACGAATTGCCCCCCAGGCTGGAACTGTCCCCACATCGTCGGCTGCAGGTAGGAAGTCCCGCTTGTGCGAATCTCGTGAATCAGGACGGCGTCTTGGGGAATCGCCTGGTCCCATCCCGCTTTGCGGTGGAACTCGACCGTGTAGACGCTCTGCGAGGGGCGCGGCGGCTGGGTGGCATTCGCCGGGATCTTCGCGACAAGAAAGCCGTGATTGCCCAAGGGCGGCTGGCTCATCGGATCAAGCGTGATTGCAGCGCTGAAGTCGGGGCCAGATGGCGTCCAGGTGCGACCGGGCGGGATCACTTGAAGCGCCTCGGCGTTCCGTGCGTTCAGACCGACCGTGGCTGCGCCTTGACTGCCCTCGAACGCGATCGGGAACTGAAAGGTGGTCGTGGCGAAACTCATCACATCCCAACCGTCGCCGTACTCGACGTCCGGATTGGCCGACCACGAGTGGGGCAGGCCCATTCCATGGCCCATCTCGTGGCACATGAACCCGAACTCACAAAGCGTCGGGTTGGCGTGGACGATGACGACGCCGTTGCCGGCGAATCCGTGATCAACGCCAAAGTTTTGAACGACAAGCGAGGCACGGAACGGGCTCAGATCGACGCCGTTGGCGTTCGCCGCATCGATTCCCCACTGGACAAGTTTCCACCTGTCACCGGGAAAGGTCAGCTGCGAAACCTCCGAAGAAGGATGCGCCATCGCGAACCACCCGAAAACCGCGGACGCGGTCAGATCAAGCGAGTTGAACGAGACAAAACGCCAGTAATCGCAAATCCCGCCCGTTCCGTTTCGCGTGAACAAATCGACGTAGTAAGACGGCGGCCGCGGCTCCGCGCCGATATCGGAGAAACGACACAGGATGATCGCCCACGGCCAGCTAATCGTCGCCACTAGCGGAGCCTCCCTTTGAAGACGCAGATCCCGCAGGCCGCTCCGGACACCCACGCGAGTAACCAAGACCTACAGATCGAACGGGCGAACGACGAGCCCGAGCATGAACACGAGCAAACAGCGCGACGTTCGCTTCAGACGACACGGTCGTAACGGACGCCCGAAAAGGAAAGCCGCAGCGACGTTGTGCCTGCGAACCCACAGCACCCCTTGTCGCTTTCAACACGACCCCGTGCCGGCAGCGACCCTAGCACGCGTCGATCGGCGAGTCAACGCGACGATGTTCCTCCGATCGAGCGCTTCCGTCTGTCGCAGCCATCGGGTCGGCCCCCCCGCGATTGCAGGTCGCAGCACGTTCGCCCTGAGCAGCTCCGCCGCCGTGAACGAAACGACGGCGTGGCGAGGCGGGGTCACGCCGAACGCATCTAGAAGCTCCTGCCTTCTCGGGCCGACGCCAGGCTTTGAGCCACGGATCGACGGTGCACCAGAAAGGCCCTGCGCTCCAGGTCGGCTACGGTTGGCTGGACGGCAGCTGGGCGCGGTTGACTGCGTCAGGAAAGCCCGGTCAAGTTCACACCGTCGTGCTGCGGCGGCTCAAGGTGCGCGCTGCATTTTGGCCGGCGGATCGAGAAAACGCTCCCCGGAGGCGGTGGACGTGTTCTTGACTGCGTGAGTGGAGCGTGGGAGAATCGTACGCGGCAGCGAGAGGATCCAATTGGAACACCGGACGACCGTTGCTGCGGCGACTTGCATGCCAGGATTGCTGGCAAGATTGTCGCTCATTCTTTAGATGCTGGAGACGTCGCCGAATCGGCGCTCCGCTTTCAGGCGAAAGAGAGAAAGCTGATGAAACGATGGCCGAGGCGACGGTTCTGGATCGAGGCGGGACTCGGCGCGCTGAGTGCCACTTTGTTTGTTTTGACCCTGTTTGTCCCCGACTGGATCGAGGCCGTCTCTCGCATCGATCCGGACCAGCACAGCGGATCGCTCGAGTGGGTGATCGTGGCCGCGCTTGTGGTCACGACTGTCGTGTCGAGCTTGCTTGCGCGCCGCGAGTGGCGCCGGACCGCGCTGGGCCTCTCGAGGACAAGGTGATGTGATGGCGCGCGAGAGGCAATCGAGCCGGAAGTCGCGGCAGTGGCCGTCGGTCGAGGAACAGCTCCGGGATTCGAGGGTCGTTCATGGCTCGGCGCTCGAGCAGTTGATCCGCGACAACCAGGACTTCGAGCTTTTGCATCCCGACGAGGTGAATGACGGGCTGCCGATACCCCCATGGCTGCGCGTGCATTGGCGTAAGCAGCATCCCGAGGAGGTGCCGGACGCCAGCTCGCCGGCTGCCTCCTATCCGTATCCCGACGTGCTCGACAGCGTCTACGAGTGGATGCGGATCCATCAGGACCTGCCGCGTTGGTACGGGGAAGAGCAGTCGACGGGTAACGAACCGCCGGAGAAGCCCTCGGGTGGCCGGTCACGGGGGAGTGGGGGCGCCGCGTGAGTTCCGATCTCCGGATCTCGGGCGCGTCGCCGAACAGCAGGAGCGAGTCCGACATCCGTATCAACTATCAGGACACGAGCAAGATCGTCGCGGCGTCCAACGATCTCGCTGCCTCGACGCAGCCGCAGTTCTTCTCGATAGACGGCGGCGCGACTTGGGGCCAATCGAGCCTGACGCTCGTAGGTTCCGACGCGTTTCACAGTGACCCGGCCGTCGACTGGACGTCCGACGGCACGGCGTGGTCGATCACGATCGGCCTCTCGGCCACGGCGAACAGGCTGCGCTCGTACCGGTCGACGGACTTCGGGGCGACCTGGACCCCTGAGGGGACGCCTTCGGGAGCGCAGACGAACGTCGACCGCGAGATCATGTGGGTCGACCATAGCCCGAGCTCGCCGTTTCGGGATCAGATCTACGTCACATGGCATCAGGGCGTTCCCGGTTTCGTGGCGCGGCGCACGACGGGACCGGGCGCCGCCTGGCAGGCCCCCGTCCAGGTGACGGGCGCCGAAACGATCGGCACGGCGATCGGCGGTGACATCAAGACGAACAGCGCCGGCGACGTGTTCGTGTTTTGGCCCGAGGACCGCGGTAACCGACAGATCCACGTCGCGAAGTCGACGAACGGCGGGGCGTCGTTCGGAACGCCGGTTACGATCGCGACGGTCTTCGCGAGTCAGCGGCAGATCTCGATTCCCGCCGACGCGCCCCCGCACCGACTGGCACGGGTGTACGTCTCGGGCGGCGCCTACAGGACGGCGTCGAAGGACCTCGTTTACGCCGTCTGGACCGATCTCTCGGGTGAGGCCGGCTGCACGTCTGGGCTTGGGCCGGGATCGAACGTCTCCTCGAGTTGCAAGAGCCGCATCTGGTTCGCGCGTTCGACCGACGGTGGCGCTACGTGGTCTGCGCCGACGATGATCAACAACCAGGCCGGAAAGAGTGACCAATTTCACTCGCGGCTGTCCGTCGACGAGACCGACGGCAGGCTCGTCGTCGTCTACAACGACACGGTCGACGATCCCGGACGACTCAAGACCGACATTTGGATGCAGCACTCCGACGACGACGGGGTTACGTGGAGCTCGGCCGTCAAGGTGACTTCGGCTCAGACTGACGAGACTGTCTCAGGCGCTGCGTCGTTCGGCTACGGTGACTATCTCGGACTGTCCGGCTATGCGGGCACCTTCTTCCCCTCGTGGACCGACCGCCGTAGCGGCGGCCCGGAGGAGATCTGGACAGCGGCAATTGTGCTCCCGAAGGCGGTCGCACCCTTTCAGTACGCAGCCAAGTTCGTGTGCGGCAAGCCGGACGGCGGCGAGCTCGCGCCCGGTGTCTACTTCACCGCCATCAATGTGCACAACCCAACGGAGCGTGGTGTTCGGTTCCGCAAGAAGATCGCCGTTGCGGGACGGCGTGAGAAGCCGGGGCCGGTGTCGAGGTTCTTCGACGCCAAGCTTGGCCCCGACGAGGCACTCGAGATTGATTGCCCGGACATCCGAAAACACGCCCACGTCCACGAGGAGTTCCTCAAGGGCTTCGTGGTGCTCGAAAGCCAAACAGAGCTTGACGTGGTCGCCGTCTACACAGCTGCCGGCGACCACGGACAGGTTGAGACGCTCCATGTCGAACGCGTGCCTGCGCGGCGCGCGCAAGCCGGGCTTCCCGACCTCATCCCGCTCGCCGATCCCAAGACGGGATTCTGCAAGCGCGACGACCAAGGGAACCTCATCGTGACAGTCAAAAACCAGGGGAGCGCGGACGCCGGCGCCTCATCGACCACGGTCGTGTTCTCGCGCGGAGGCACGTTCTCGCAACCAACGCCACCGATCCCAGCGGGAGGCTCGGTCAACCTGACCTTCCCGATCCCGGCCGCCTGCTTCGACCCAGACTGTTCGTTCCGGATCATCGTCGACTCGGGCAACCAGGTCACGGAGTCGAACGAGGGCAACAACACCGCAAGCGGTACCTGCCTCGGCTGACCTGCCGGGTGCCGAAACCCCGCGTGGTTCAAAGCTCAGGTTCCGCCTGCGAATCCATCTTCACCCTGAGGGGGTTTCAAGATCTCGGTTCGCGTTCATGCTGCGTGTGGGGTAAAGAAACTCGGTTGGGGGCTGCCAGCTGCGGTAGTGGTCGATCCGTTGCGTCGACACCGGGCGGGTGAAGAGTCCAAGAGCCGACGGAGCTGGGGCAGGGCTGGTTGGTCCCAGGCGGCAGGGCTGGTTGGTCCCAGGCGCTGGCCGTACCCGGCGATGGCTTCGGTCCGGCGGAACGGTCGGTTGCGGTCGAGCGCCGGCGCCGGCCGTTGCGGTCCGTCGCGGGCATGCCATGGCGGCAGAGGCACGTTCCTCGAGTCGCCGGGAGGACGCGGGGCGGCGCCAGCGCGGAGTGGCTGCGGACGAGAAACCAAGCGAGGCTCGTCAGCATCGGCCCGGGATGCCGTGTTTTCGGTTTCCACCGGGCGGACCTCCCGATCCGGTGCCGGCCAGCTTCGCGCGGACGCGTCGCGCTCCCCGCCTGCTTCCGTCCTCAGATCGCCGCCGAGCAGTCCATACGCTTGGGCGCGCAGGAACGCAGACCAGCTCGGGCCGATGCGCCGGGGCGCCGGCCCTAGGCCCGACTTCCGCAAGACGGTGGCGACTGTGGTTGCGGAGATGCTGATCTCGAGCTTCAGCAGCTCACCCTCGATGCGCATGTAGCCCCAGCTCGGGTTCTCTCTCGCCATCCGCTTGATCAGGTCACGCGTCTCGGCTGCAAGCGCGGGACGGCCAGGCCTGCGACGGGCTCCTCTTCGACCTCCCCGCAGCAATGCCCGGTGCCAGCGGCGAAGCGTCTGCGGGCTGACCGCAAAACAGGACCGGCGCTCGGGCGGGAGCAGCCGGCTGGCCGCCGCGAGCTAGGCTCGGTCGACGCTCGTGTACTGCGGCCGTTTCCCTCCGCGCTTGAGAATCGCCAGCTGGTGGCGTAGGACGACGATTTCGAGCTCCCGCTCACCGCCACCGCGGGCGAGCACGCGAACGAGACTACACAGGAGCCGGTACAGCAGGCACGTCAGCACGACACGCAAGTCTGAACCGGTTCAGCAGCGATCATGAGCACCGCCACCCCGACGAATCGAATTTCTTTACCCCACAGGTTTCAAAATCGCGGTTCGTCTCATGCTGCGGCTCGGTAGTACTCATGGACGAGTCCGCCGAGTCGGTCGCGCCGCTACAGCGCCTCGCCGATGGCCTCGAGGCTAGCGAGGTTGTGGCCGCTCAGGAAGACATCGATGTGGGGAGCGCCGCATTCATGCCGCGGGCAAGCGGCTCGTAAGCAGGATCCTCTTTCAACGGATTGAGCCACACGACGCGGTGCGCGAGCCGTGACAGTCGCGCGTAGGGTTCGCAAACTCGTCCGCGGCCTTCCGGGGCGTCGGCTTCGGTACGTTCGGCGATCTTGGCGTCGGTCGAGGGAGGGTCGCTTGGTTTGGTCGTTTGCGCATCTGGCTGTGCGGAATCTGTTCGCGCTCGTCGTGTTGTGCGGGCGGCCGCGTCGGTCGAGGAGTTGGAGATCCTTGTGCTACGTCACGAGGTGGGGGTTCTGCGGCGTCAGTCGGCTCGGCCGAGGTTGACGCGGGCCGATCGAGCGTTCCTGGCAGCGTTGAGCCGCCATTTGCCGCGGCCGGCCTGGGCGAGCTTCTCGGTCAGGCCGGACACGTTGCTGCGCTGGCACCGCCAGCTGGTCGCGCGCCGCTGGACGTATCCGCACGCGAGGCCGGGAAGGCCCCCACTCGAGCCGTCCGTGGGAGCGTTGATCCTTCGTCTCGCGAGGGAGAATCGGCACTGGGGGTACCGGCGGATCGTCGGTGAGCTCAAGGGTCTCGGTGTCGTTGTCTCGCCGACGACGGTGCCGAAGGTGCTGATCGAGGCCGGCTTACCGCCCGCACCGGAGCGGACGCGAGCGTCGTGGCGAGCCTTTCTACGCCAGCAGGCGGCGACCACGTTGGCCTGCGACTTCCTCACCGTTGAGACCGCCTTCTTGCAGCGGATCTACGTGCTGTTCTTCATTTCGCTGGCGACGCGACGGATCGAGTACGTCGCTTGTTCGTCGAACCCCGATGGCGGCTGGACGGCGCAGCAGGCGCGCAACCTGATAATGGAACTCGGCGATGAGCAGCCGTTCCGGCTTCTGATCCACGATCGCGACACGAAGTTCAGCGGCGCGTTCGACGAGGTCTTCCGTTCCGACGGGATGAAGGTGATCCGGACGCCGGTTCGGGCGCCGAACGCGAACGCGTACGCCGAACGCTGGGTGCGAACTGTCCGCTCTGACTGCCTCGATCGAATCCTTGTCGTTGGCCGCCGTCATCTTGAGCGCGTGTTGGGTGTCTACGTGCGGCATTACAACGAGCACCGGCCCCACCGCGCCCTCGGACTCGTCCCGCCCGACCGGTCGACACCCGCTCAGCAGGCGACGCTGCCGCTGCGTGTGCACCGCCGAGATCTCCTCGGCGGGCTGATCAACGAGTACAAAACCGCCGCCTGAACACGCGGGCGCTGGTAGGTTCGCCGGGTGGTCGTGCGCTGCACGAAAAGGATGCTCGATCTGCTCGGCGGCCGGTCGATCGCGCTCAGCGAACTCCCGCCCACCGACGACGACTGGTATCTGAACCTGCTCTGGATCGACCGGCAGAAGTGTCTCCTGCTCACCCACGCCGGCACGTTGTTCTCCGTCTTCCGGGCGGGCGTTCATTGCGTGGATCTCCGCCCGATCGGCACCTACCTCGTCGCCGCCATCGAGACAGAGCTCCGCGCAGAGAACCTGCCTACCGAGACGTTCTCCGAGCTTCAGCCTGACAGCGTTCGGCTCGCCAAGACCGCGAGCCGAAGCACCCTCGGCTTCATGAACGAGATGGCTTTCGAGCTTCGATACCAGATCGCCGACAAGGGCGGCTTCCGCCGATGCGACATCGACGTCCTCAACCGCGGACTCCATCGCACGCTACGAAACCGCGGCGAATACGTCCGCCCTATCGAACTCGTCGCACAACGCCTCGCAGCGCCCACCTAACCGGCCATCAACGCCGCCGGCCCCACCGACGATCGCACGCCGGCGCCCACGCACGTTCCCACCTCCGTTCGCACCCACCGAGCCCAGGCGCACCCGTTTGCGAACCCTACGCGGATTTACTGGTATACTTAGGCTCATCAGATGGCTGAAAGTATACCAATACGAGAAAACACCGTCTGTTAAGGGGCGCTTACTGGTATACTTTAGCTATGAGCACGTTCGAAAGTATACCAGTAGTTGAAGACTGGCTGCTTACCCTCGACGGTACCGAGCCGGTCGGAGCTCTCGAGGCGCTAGAGGAGCTGGGCGTCCCTGTGGTTGCCGACGCTCCGGCGACGGCGCTGCTCGTCGCCGGTGAGACCCGCCCCGTGGTCGTCGTCGTCGCCGACGTCGACGACGTCGACCGCCTGGCCGTCGACGCCGACCAGGGGCTGCTTGTCGTCGTCCGCGGCGTCGTCGAAGAGGATGCGGCTGTCCGGCTCGAGGACGCCGGCATTGGCTACATCGACGCTAGCGGCCGCTCGTGGCTGCCTGGACAGCCACGTACGAGGCGCCGCCGGGCCCTCGCAGCCGGCGCCAGCGAGATGCGCCCGGCCGGGGTCCGTTTGGCTCAGCTGCTCGCTGACCACCCCGATGAGAAGTGGACGCTGACGCGGCTTGCCAAGCGCGGCTCCACCACGCGTCTCAGCGCCCAGCGGCTGCTGGCACGGCTCGAGGACGAAGGCTTGCTCGAACGCGTCGGCCGCGGACCGACGGCGGGCCGCAGAGTGATCGACTCCGCCGCTCTCCGTCGTTGGCTCGCGCGACATGGGCGGCCAGCGCGGACTCATCGCCTCAGCTGCTTCGTCCCCGACACAAGCCCTGAGAAGCTCGCCGAGCTCAGCGGAGGGCGACTAATTCTCACCGGCGCCGCCGCGGCCGCTTCGTTGGGGATGCCGGTCGTATCGAACATTCAGCGTCCGATGTACCGGGTGCCGGTCACGGGCGACGAACTCGAAGACGTGCCCTCCACAGTGGGCGGATTCCGAACCGACCGCGGCGCCAATCTGGTGCTGGTCGCCGACCCCCACCGGCTCGCCGCCCTTGATGCAACGACGACCGACGAAGGCATAGTTGTCGCACCGCTGAGCCGAGTGATGCTTGATCTCTACCTGGAGCCGCGCGGGGCAGCAGCCGCGGATGTGTTCCTCGACCTATGGGCGCGGTCGACGTGAGCGCGATCAAACAGACGCCAGACGTGATGCTGCGCGAGGCGGCGAGCCTCCTGTACTTGCTTGGCGGCATCGGCAGCAAACATCTGACCGTCGTCGGCGGACTCGTGCCGCCGCTGCTGGTGCCGGCGGCGGCGAGCAGCCACATTGGAAGCGCCGACATCGACCTTTGCCTGTCGGTGGCGATCACCCGTGGCGACACGCAGGAGTACTACAAGTCGATTCAAAAGCTGATCGAGCCCTACTTCGAGGAGGTTCCGAGCAGCTCGTTCCGCTGGCGGAAGAAGGACGGCGCTCCGGGTCTGCCGCTGATCGTCGACTTCCTCGGCCCTGAAAGCGATAGCGACACGACCACCGTCGACGGCACCCGGCTACTCGAAGACGAGGTGGCGGCCGAGAACGCGGGGAGCGACCTGAGGCCATTCGCGTTGCGGGCCGGAGTAGTGATTGACCTCGACGCTGAGACGACAACTCTCGACGGCGTGGAACTCCTCTATCACGAAGTGACCCGCGCCGACGTCGACGTCCGGCACTCGGGACCTGTTGGGTTCCTAGCCGCAAAGGCGTTCGCGTTCGCCGGACGCAGCGATACCAAGGACGGCTACGACGTCTCCTGGTGGTGCCTGAACGCGGCAGCGACGCCGGACGAGGTCGCCGAACTGGTCATCGCTCGGCCGGCGTACAAGCACGACGACTTCCAAGAGGCCGTCTACCTCCTTAAGCGAACGTATAAGGCTCCCGATTACCCCGGCCCCATGGGCTACGCCGCCGAGTTGTTCCCTGAACTCGCCTCTGGCGATGACGACTTCGACCAAGCCGCGAACGCCGCCTTTGCCGCGACCTCCCATGTCATCGAGCTCCTCCACGAGAGCCTGTTCAAATAACGGTCGACGTCGCCGGGTGCCTGCTGCCCAACTGCCTAATCAGCCGCAGTCGCTGACAGCCGCGAAGAAGAACAAGAACGGTCGACGACGACGATGATGATGATGCGTTCGACCGTGGAACCGAGCCTGTCGTATTGGATGACGAGACCCGACGGCGGCGTCATGTGACCCGACGTCGACGACGGGCGCGGCTGATGTTCAGCTCGGGCTTGAGCCGATCGCGGAACTCGACCTCGAGGTCCTCCGCTTCGTCGGCCGACGCGGTCGGGTAAAACTCGATCTCGCAGCCTTCCAAGAAGCCTGTGATCTCGGCTTCAACAGGGGCCGGGTAGTAGCGACCCTCGCTGGTTCTGAGCTTCGTTCTGACTAGCTTGAGGTGCAGGCCGAGGGAGCCCGTAGGGTTCGTGAACTGCGATCGCCTGCGGATTTGCAGGCAAATCCTGCTTTGCTCCGAAGGCACGTCACCGAGCGCCAGAAGAAGCGCGCGCTCGTTGCTGGGCGCGCGCCGGTCGAGAATGTGTGCCCGCGGGTGCAGTCCGAGGGCACCCGCGGCCGGACGAGCGCAGGTATGCGTAGTCGTCCAAGCTCACGCCGAGTCCGGGCCAACTGGTTCACCCTCAGCCAGAGCTTCAGAGTCTGCGGGTCGCCGGCAGCAACTTTGCGCGTGGACGACTTGGCCGCCCAACGGGCGGAGGCGTCGCGCTGCTCGGCAGAAACCGCCCGCGTGCCGCGCGTCATCATCGGATCGTGCTGGGTGGTGCCTCCGACAAATGTTGCTGCGAGCGTGCCGTGGCGCGGCTCCCTGGTCAGCACGATTTACCTGCAAATCCGTAGCGATCGAGTTTACGAACCCTACGGGCAGCTGGCCGCGCATGTAGCGGCGGAGAGTGACGTCGGCGACCAACTGCTCGCCCCCGAGCGCCCACTGAAACTCGCGCGGATTGACGCGGTCACGGACACGACCCTTGAAGAGACTCTGCTCAGCGAACGCCGGGGAGTCGGTCACTACGAGCCTGAGGCAAGTCCTCGACCGGATCTTCTTGTCTTCCTAGACAACAGCACCGGCGTCGAAAACGAGAGAATGTGCTGTATTAGCAGCTCTGATGGGTACAAAATTGGGTACAAAATCGTGCAGTTGTCGTCCTGCAAGAAAGCGAAAGGCCCGCGTTTGCGGGCCTTTCTCAGTAGCGGGGGCAGGATTTGAACCTGCGACCTCCGGGTTATGAGCCCGGCGAGCTACCTGACTGCTCCACCCCGCGTCGCTTGGGGCGAATTATAGCTCGCCGGGTCTGAACCGGCGCTAGCTCGCGGCCAGGCCCGCAGCCGTCAGCGGGAGGCCGTTCGCTGAGCCGACTGCGGCCAGTTGTCCGCCTGCGCCGACCTTCCAGCCGAACACCCGGCCCGTGTCGGCGTGCAGCGCATAGAGGTACTCCCCGTCCGAGCTGAGCGCCTCGTCACGGATCCCGGGCGTGCCGTCGACGGTCGTCGCCGCCACGGCTTCGCGCAGCTCGATGCTGCCGTCGGCTCCGATCGCATACGTCGAGATCGTGCCGTCGCCGAAGTTGGTGACGAAAACGGTTCGGCCGTCCTTGCTGATCACCGCCCAGCACACCTCGCTGCGCGTGCTGCCGACCGCTCCGCTGACCGGCGCAAGCTGCCCCGGCTCGCCGAGCTTGTACGAGGAAGCTGACGCCTTGCCGGGCTGTGCACCGGCCGCTTCGGTCACGACGAGGACGCCGTCTGCACGCAGATCGAACCCGTACGGCGTGGCGCCCGAGGACTGATGCGTGATCGGGTCCTGCACTCGTCCGTCGTCGTCGATCGCGAAAGCGTGGATCTTGTCCGCTCGGTCGGTCACGAGCAGCGTCCGCCCGTCGGGGCTGAACGCGACCTGAGCCGGATCTGTGCCGGCATTGCGCGACGAGCCCTTCACCGCGACGAGCTTGTCGCCGTGGAGCACGAAGCCCGAGACATTCGGCCTTCCGCCGGTGTTGAGCACGTACACGCGATCGCCGTGCACGGCAACACTCCGGGGAGTCGATCCACCCGACTCAGCGCGATCGAGAAGGGCGAGCTCGGCTCCCGCGACAGTGAAGACGGTCACGTCGCCGCTGCCGGCGTTCGTCACGAACAACCGGTCGCCGTTCAGCACGACCGAGCTCTGCGAAGGCAGGTGCGGCTCGCCGGAGCCCTTTCCGCCCGTGAGATGCGAACCGAGCCGCTGGAGCTCGCCGCCCGAACGGCGCGCGAACACGACGACCTCGTTGTGGTCTGCGTCGTTCGTCTGCACATAGACGAATCCGCCCGCTTGCTGCTTCATTGGAATCTCCTTTCGTCTCCCGATGTCGCAGCTACCGTCCCGCGAGCAGGCCGGCCGTTACAGTCGAGTACGTGAGCCGTGTCGCGGCAATCGATCTGGGCACGAATTCGACGCGTCTCCTCGTCGCGGACGTCGACAACGGACGCATCTCTGATCTCGCGCGCGAGACGCGCATCACACGGCTCGGCGAGGGCGTCGACGAGCGCAGATGCCTCCTCCCCGGCCCGATCGCGCGAGTGCGGAACGTCCTCACCGACTTTGGCCGCGCGGCGGAGTCCCTCGGAGCCGAGCGGACACTGGCGATCGCGACGAGCGCGGTTCGCGACGCGGAGAACGGCGAGGCGTTCCTGGGCGAGGTCGAGTGGAGCTACGGTTTCGCAACACGCCTGCTCTCGGGACACGAAGAGGCGTTGCTGACGTTCCGCGGTGTCACATCGGAGCGGCCGCTCGAGCAAGGCACCGTGATCGTGGACATCGGCGGCGGCTCGACCGAGTTCGTCGCAGGTGGACGCGAGGGCGTTCGCTGGCACGACAGTCTCGACATCGGCTCCGGGCGCCTCACCGAGAAGTTCCTGCACTCCGACCCGCCGACGGATGAGGAGCTTGACGCGGGAGCAGCCGCGGTGCGCGCGCTGCTCACAAAGCGCGTCCCGGATGAGATTCGGAGGGACACGAGCTCCGCGATCGGCGTCGCAGGGACGATCACGAGCCTCGCCGGACTGGCGCTCGGCTTGGAGGAGTACGACCGTGACCGCGTGCACGGATTCGAGCTGAGCTCAGAGTCACTCGAAGAGCAACTCGCACGCCTTGCGTCGCTCCCCCTCGCCGAGCGGCGTACCGTGCGTCCGCTCGACCCGGATCGCGCGCCGGTGATCGTCGGCGGCGCCGTGATCGCACGCGAGGTGCTCGCTTTCTTGGGGCTCGACACACTCGAGATCAGCGAGCGAGACATCCTCGACGGCGCAGCTCTCGCCGCCGCGGAGCTCCCAGAGGAGGAAGAAGGCGCGGCGCCCCCCGGGGCCTACACCTGCTGTTAGACCCGTCGCGAACGGCCGTCTTGCGGAGCGGTTGTCGCTGCGTGATGCTTGACTGGTGGAGCCCGTTGTCTATCGCGAAGAAGTGCTGACCAACATGGCAGTGCTGGGCGATATTCGCCTCGAACTGGAAGAAATCCACGACTTGCTACTCGGAGCCGACGGTGAAGAAGAGGAAGAAGAGAACTCCTGAAGAGATCGCCCGAGAACGGCAGTGGCGCGCCGAATCGGATGCGAATCTTCGCCGACTTCGCGAGCTCGTCGATCGCGGCTGGGCAGAGTTGGAAGAGCGCCGGCGTCGAGAACCAGCGACCGACGCTTGAGCAAATTCAAAGGTCGACGATCTCGAAATACGCAGACGTCTGCAGGCTGACGTACTACTTGCCGGCCGGCCCGCCCACGCTGGTCATCGTCGGGCGCTCCTAAGGCTCTGACGCAAGCGGCGGCTCGTCCTCGGCGAGGCGGCGCTGCAGAACAGTCCGCGACAGAATCCCCACGAGCCTGCCGTCTTCGACGACCGGCACGCGTTCGAAATCCTGCTCCTCCAGCGCCCGAAATGCCTCGTCGAGGTCCATCGACGCGTCGAGCGTGAAGAGCGGCGGCTCCGCGATCTCGTGCAGCGTCGTGCTGCGCGGATCCAGACCGGGCGCGACCACCTGCGAGACGAGCGTCTTGCGCGTGACCACGCCGACGAGCCTGCCGTCGTCGACGACCAGCACGGCACGCACCGCGGGATCAGACAGACGCTCGCCTGCTTCCTGCGCACTCGCCGTGACGTCGAGCGCACCCGGCTCGGGCACCATCGCGTCGCGCACGTGCTGGCTTATCGAGCTCACGGATAGATGCCGCGGGCCTTAAGCGCCGCGGCCACCTCGTTGATGCCGGCGACGAGCGCGGCTTGTCGTAGCGAGATCCCCTTCTCTTCCGCGAGCGCCCAGACACGGTCGAACGCATCGGCGAGCTTGTCCGCCAAACGCGCACGAATCTCGTCACGAGTCCAGAAGAGCCGACCGAGGTCCTGTACCCATTCGAAGTACGAGACCGTGACGCCGCCCGCGTTCGTCAGCACGTCGGGCAGGATCGGTATGCCGCGGTCCACGAGGATCGCATCCGCTTCGATCGTCGTCGGGCCGTTGGCTCCCTCCACGACGAGCTTCGTGTCGATGCGCGGAGCGTTCTCCGCGGTGAGCTGCTCTTCGAGTGCTGCGAGGACCAGGATGTCGCACGGCAGCTCCAGCAGCTCCGAGTTCGAGACGTGCTGGACATCCGGATAGCCGGCGAGCGTTCCGTGCGCCGCAACCCATGCGCGTACCACGTCGAGATCGAGTCCCGAGGGCGAGTAGATCCCACCGGAGACGTCCGACACGGCGAGCACGCTCGAGCCCTTCGAGACGAGCTCTTGCGCAGCGATCCCACCGACGTTCCCGAAGCCTTGCACGATGCAGCGCTGCTCCGCGAGGTCCCAGCCGAGGCGCCCGCAGGCACGTTCGATCACCATCACCACGCCCGCGCCCGTCGCTTCGTGCCGGAAGAGCGAGCCACCGAGCGCGATGGGCTTGCCGGTGACGATCTCGGGCACGGCGTACCCGAGCTGCATCGAGTACGTGTCCATGATCCACGCCATCGTCTGCTCGTTCGTGGCCATGTCCGGAGCGGGGATGTCTTCCTGCGGCCCGATCACGCCGCGCAGCTCGCTCGTATAGCGACGGGTCAGCCTCTCCAGCTCCCGCGGCGAGAGCTCACGCGGATTGCAGCGAACGCCTCCCTTCGCGCCGCCGTAGGGCAGACGCAGGAGCGCGCACTTCCATGTCATCCAGACGGCGAGCGCAGTGCATTCGCCGAGGGTGACGTGCGGGTCGTAGCGGATTCCGCCCTTGGTCGGACCAAGTACGCTCGAGTGCTGGACGCGGTACGCCGGAAAGACGTCGACGTGACCGTCGTCGCGGCGAATCGGAACCGTCACCATCACCGCACGTTCCGGATAGCGAAGCCGTTCCGCGATCGACTCGTTGACCTCTGCGTACGGAATCGCCTGCTCGAACTGCGTCAGCGCAGTCCGGAAGAGCGGCGTATCCCATTCGAGCCGGCCTTCTTGCGCGGAAAGCTCTTCGACCTCGGTCACGGTCGGAGTCTAGGTTTCCACTCGACCCAGCGGTGGTCGCCGCCAACTGTATGACCTGCTCGTAGACGTCACGCGGAAGCCGACGCCGACGTAGAGCCCGCGTGCCACGTCGGTGGCATAGCCGACCTTCACGCGGCGTGCCCCGCGCTTCGCGAGCCGATCGAGACCCGCCGTGAGCATGGCCCGGGCCAGACCGCGCCTCTGGTACGCATCCTCGACTCTCATCGGCTCCACCAGCCCAACCTCGGTCACGGGGTCGAACCAGAAGAGCGCGTAGCCGGCTGCCTGGCCGTCAGCAGCCTCGACGGCGACGTCCAGTGCCGGGTCGTAGAGCGAGCACTGCCTGAGGCGGGCCTCGACATCGTCGCCGCTTCGTCGCCGCATGGGGTGCGGCCTGGTCGTCTCGTTGGCACGGTCCGCGAGCACGAATCCTTCCGGCAGCGCGGCCACGTCGGGCCGGTCCTCGGCGTTCATCCAGGTGATCCCGGATTGATCGTTGTCGCTCACGAAGCCGGCGCCGGCCAGCTGGCCGCGCAACTCGAAGTCGTCGTCACGGGCGAGCACTTCGACCGCTTCGAGCCCAAAGGCGTCGATGGCCTCGACGGCGCGCGCCCAGACGGTCGAGAGCGGAACGGTCGAGACACCGGGGACGACGATCGGGTCGCAACCCCACGCTCGGCCCCAGTCCGTCAGCACGAAGCCCGCGACCGGACCCTCGTCATCGATCCAGAAGAACTGGTCGATAGCGTCTGAGGACCGAGGCGTGCGCCACCACCACTGAAGATCAGCGGCTTCCCAAAGACCTGCCTCCGCGTCTGCCAGGCGAGCGCGCTGCAGGAGCTGCGTCGCGAGAGCCAGGTACTCGAGGCCCGAGGCCCGCACTTCACGGATCGCCACGCATTCATCCTATGAACGACAGTTGCTACCGTTTTCCTCGCGTCGACTGTTTTCGTGGCGTCGTCTAGGTTCTCCTCGACGCAGCGGCGGGCTCAGCCCGTCGCTGCCGGAAGCGCACCGGATCGAAAGACGAACGGCGCGAAATCATCATGGCCGGCGCAGCCGG
>WNGD01003444.1_pt1 | contig 20076 bp, 17 predicted proteins | sample 5400671 | NCBI WGS metagenome assembly WNGD01 (sample SAMN13153369, study PRJNA577476) | soil metagenome | isolation source: 40 cm soil or saprolite under grassland replicate 2 | place: USA:California | collected 2016-06-15 | reverse complement strand
TTGGGGGAGCAACCGACGCCGCTGCCGCGAGGTTGAACCACGAGGAGCTTTCGGGCATCGTCCATCGCGAGATCGCCCCCTTGCTTTCCATCCAGTCCAGCCCCATGTTCTCGAACGTCACGATTTGGCCGCGGGCACTTCCGCAATACAATCTCGGGCACGGCGACCGGCTGGCTTCCATCGGCAAAAATTTGGCACGTTTTCCTGGCCTTTTTTTGACGGGCAATTACTTGCGAGGTCCAGCAATTGGCGCGTGCGCGGAACAGGCGCTGGCCGTCGCCGAAGAAGTCGCCGCCGTGGCCGAGCGCTGACTTATGCATATAGACATGAGTCGTATTCCAGAGACGAGGCTCTTCTCCAGACAAGAAAGCCACGGTCGGGCCAACCGTGGCTCTGCCATCGCATGGACGAGCGTCAATGCCTTTTCCTGGATGTCTGCTCAAACTGGGGTTGTCACGAGCAGGTGATGTCGGACTGGGCGGAGGCGACCACGATGTCGATGCTTGGTCCCGTAACATGCAGCGCATTGACCGTCACCGATCCGCTCGTTCCTCCCGACGAACTTGTTTGCTGGTTGATGATAACGCTGATTCCCCCTGGGAGGGAGATGGAGAGGTTCGGGTTGGAGACCAGGATCGATTGGCCTGCAACGGTCAATCCCACTAGCTGCGCACTCCCGCTGGTGCTGGCCTGTCCACCGCTACAGGTGGCGCTGGAGTTCGATTTCACAACACTGGCGGCAACCAAGCCATTCAGCAGGTTTACATCCAGCAGTGTCGATTGCGACTGGCTGCTGCTGCCACTCCCGGACGTGGAACTTTTCAGCGCGTCAGCCGAGGCTATACCCGCGACGTTCACACTCGCTACCGACGTGCTCAGGCTCCCGCCGCTTGATGGCAGCGCTCCGGTATCCGCCAGTGCCAGCGAAACCCCCACGGCATTTGCTTTCAAAGCCACGGCTTCACCGCTGAACGTGGTAGCGCTTTGCGCAAAACTCGCAGCAGGGCTCGACACCAGAAGCGCTGCCAGAGCGGTCGCGATCAGCGATAATTTATTTTTGTTCATCTTGGCTTCTCCTTGAGGTAGGTTAATGGCCGACTCGTCGCGCATGCCTGCGGCGGCGCATACCTACAGCGGGTAGCAACCGGAGCAGCACATCAGGCCGGGGGGCTTTTCGAGACAATTCGGTTCGCGCGCACACTATGCTGGCAGTCCCTTACCCACAATCAGGTTTTTTTTTGCTTTGGCTTGAAACATTTCCTGATGGCCGATTACCAGAAACGCCCTAATCACCGTTCCATCGCTAAAAGAGAGGGCCGCAGCCGAATCTCAGGTCTTCCGAGGGCAATCGAACGAGCTACTTTTTCCCATACCGCAGCGCCAAGCGCAATTTGCGTCGCTTGCCGGCTTCGCGGAACCTCTTCTTTTCCTCCTCGGTATTCACAATCAGCGGCGGCACGGGCTTCGGCAGGCGGGTGTGTTCGTCAATCGCCACGAAGGTCACGTACGCGGTGGTGGTGTGCTTCTTCTCGCCGGTGAGCACATTTTCTGAATAAACTTCCACGCCCACTTCGAGCGAAGTGTGAAAAACGCGGTTCACCTGTGATTTCAAAATGACGATTTCCCCGAGACTTACCGGATTGCGAAAGTCGATGTGGTCGACCGAAGCCGTCACGACATAACTGCCCGAATGCCGGTGCGCCGCCATCGCCGCTGCCATATCCACCAGGTGCATCACGTGCCCGCCGAGCAGCTTGCCGAGCGGATTGGTCTGTGCGGGCAAAACGATTTCCGTCATCTCCGACCGCGAGGCGCCTACTGGCTTACCCCCCAGATCCGCTCGGGCGTCCTCGGCTTTCTTCCGTTTCATGCGAATCCTCTTCTTTTGCCGCGTTTTACAGCCTTTCCGCGCCCCCGTATAATACGGGAGGTTCCCATAAGTGAACAAATGATGGACAAAACCACCGGACCGAAGAAGTCGCGCCGCCAAATGCTCGAAGAGCTTGTCGCCAAAAAGCCCGACGACGCCTTATCCCGCTATGGTTTGGCGCTCGAATGCATGAACAGCGGCGACTCGGCCGCGGCGGACCGGCACTTTCGCACACTTCTCGAACACAACGCCGCTTATGTTCCCGGTTACCACATGTACGGTCAGTTCTTGGCTCGCCAAGCGCGCACGGAGGAAGCGCGAAGCGTACTCTCGACCGGCATCGCAGCGGCAGCCCAAGCGGGCAACCAGCATGCGCGCTCCGAGATGGAAGCGCTCCTAAATGATCTTTCCTGACTCTTCTTTGAACTAATCTTCGAGCGTCGGCAGGGTTTTCAGAACCTCCGCGGCACGCGGGCGGTTGCGCACGGGTTCGTCCTTGCGGATTTTTCCGTCGCGGAACACCAGCACACGCTTCGCAAACTCCGCGATGTCGCGCTCGTGGGTCACCATGACAATGGTCAAGCCCTTGTCGTTCAGGCCCTGAAACACTTCCATGATCTCGACCGAAGTGCGGCTGTCCAGGTTGCCCGTCGGCTCGTCGGCCAGCAGAATCGACGGCCGGTTCACCAGCGCTCGCGCGACCGCCACACGTTGTTGTTGTCCGCCCGACATTTGCGAAGGAAAATGTTCGGCGCGGTCGGCCAAGCCAACCATCTCGAGCGCTTCCGCGGCTCTTCGGTGGCGCTCCTCTTTGCTGACTTTGGAATAAAGCGTCGGCAGTTCCGTGTTTTCGAGCGCCGTGGTGCGCGCGAGCAGATTGAATCCCTGAAAAACAAATCCGATTTTTTGATTACGGATGAGCGCCAGCGCCCGTTTATCGTGCTGCGAGACGTCCACGCCTTCCAGCAAATAGCGGCCGGAACTGGGCCGGTCCAGACAGCCGAGAATATTCATGAACGTGGATTTCCCGCTGCCGCTCGCACCCATCACGGCCACGAATTCGCTGTGCTGCACCTCCACGCTCACGCCGCGCAAGGCATGCACGCGCGTTTCGCCCAGCTCGTAGTATTTGTGGATCTCCTCCACGCGGATGACCGCGTGCCCGGCGAATGGACCGCTCGTAAGCGTTGTTTCCGTCTGATTCGTGACCTGCATGGCGTTTCTGTCCAAGAAATCGCTACCGCCGCACTCCCGGAGCTCCCGGCACCGACGACTTCGCCACGACGGAGCGAATGATAAGCTCTTCTCCTTCTTTCAATTCACCCTTGTTCACCGCTGTCACTTCCGTGTAGGAATGGTCCGTGATGCCGAGGGACACTTTCACCGGCTCCATGCTGTTATCCGCGTGAAGTTTCCAGACGATTGCGGTATTGGAACGTGACGCTCGCGGCCGATTCTGGCCACCGTCGGCTGTTTGCGGGGCTTCTGCTGCCGCGGCTGCATCACTGGCACTTTTCCTGTCGCCGCCTTCCATTCCGTATCGCCGATAAAGCGCGAGGACCTCCTCAGGTTCCATCGGCGGCTTGTAACGCAGCGCCGTGTTCGGCAGTTTCAACACGTTTTGCACGGTGGCCACAGGAATGGTCACGTACGCGGTCATTCCCGGAAACAGCTTCAGGTCGGGATTCGCAAAATCAACGATGGTGTCGTAGGTAACGACGTTCTGCACCGTGGTCGCGTTCATGCGCACCTGGCTGACCATGCCGCGAAACGTTTCTTTCGGAAACGCATCGACCTTGAAGGTGACTTCCTTGCCGACCTTAATGTTCCCGACGTCGGATTCGTCGGTCTTCGCATAGACCTGCATTTTCTTCAGGTCTTGCGCGATGGTAAAAATCGTGGGTGCTTGCAGCGACGCCGCAACGGTCTGGCCCACGTCCACGTTGCGTGCCACTACCGTGCCGTCAATCGGCGAGCGAATCACCGTGTAGTTGAGATTGGTCTGCGCCACCTCGAGCGCCGCTTCCTTCTGGCTGACTTGCGCTTCCGCCTGCGTCACGTTGGCCTGCGCGCCCCCCACTGCTGCATTCGCGGAATCGTAGTTGGCTTTCGCCATGTCCAGTTGCTGCTGGCTCATGATTCCGGCTTTGGTAAGTCCGGCCGCGCGGTCGTAATCGCCCTTCGTTTGAACCAGCGCTGCTCGGGCTTTTTCCAGATTTGCGCGCGCGGCAATGAGATTGGCTCTGGCGTTTTCCAGGTCTGCCGTTGCTTGCTGCACGGCCCCCTTAAACAGCGCGGGATCGATCAACGCAACAAGATCCCCTTTGTGCACGCGGGAATTAAAATCGACAAAAAGCTTCGAGATCGTTCCCGATACTTGGGAGCCCACCTGCACGGTGATGACCGCGTTGATCGTGCCGGTGGCCTCGACGACGTCGTGGATGTCGCCGCGCTCGACTTTTGCGGTGAAATTCTGGATCGGCGGCGTGCGGTTTAACCCCAGCACGACAAGAAACGCTGCGGCTGCGACAGCACCGCCCAGCAGGAGCCATTTTGTTCTTGGTTTCATTCGTTTCCTGGACGCCGGGAATTTAACCGCTCACTCCTATGAAAATAGCCGCGTATCTCATTGAAAAGATTGGCTCAACAGTGAGCGGCTATTTTCATCCTTCGTTGTGGCTCTCCGAGAGCCATGGGTTACTCCTATGAAAATAGCTGCCTATCGCGTTGAAAACAAAGCATAGGTGCCTGGGTCCATTTTCATCCTTCGTTGTGGCTCTCCGAGAGCCATGAGTTACTCGTATCGGAGCGCCTCGATAGGATCGAGCAAAGACGCCTTGCGCGCCGGGTAGTATCCGAAAAAAACGCCAACCGCAATGGAAAAGAGCGCCGCGACGATAACCGCTTCGAGGGACATGATCATCGGCCATTGCAGCGTCTTGCCAACCAGATAGGAGCCAAGAACTCCGAGCATTACTCCGGCGCCGCCGCCAACGAGGCTCAGCATCACGGACTCGCCCAGAAATTGCAGTTGAATGGCTTGTTCCGTCGCTCCGACGGCAACACGAACGCCAATCTCCCTCGTGCGTTCAGTCACGGAAACCAGCATGACATTCATGATGCCAATCCCGCCCACAATCAGCGAGATGGAAGCGATGGCAATCAGCAAAACCGTGAGCGTCTTGCTGGCTTCGAGCTGCGCTTGAATGATGTCTTCCGGGTTGCGGATGTTGAAGTCATCGTCTTCTTCCGGGCGCAAATGGTGGCGGTCGCGCAGGAGCGCCGCGGCTTCCTGCCCCGCAACCTTCACCGCATCCTGGGAAACCGCCGAACACAGAATGTCATCGAGCCAGGTGATCCCCTTGATTTTTTTCATGGCCGTCGTATACGGCAGGATGATCGTGTCGTCCTGGTCTTGACCGGAAAAGGACAGGCCCTTGGGCATCAGCGTTCCCACCACTTTGCAGGGCAAATCCTTCACGCGAATCACTTTGCCGATAGGATCCTCAACGCCGAACAACTGGTCACGAACGGTGCGGCCAATGACGCAGACGTCCGCCGCGCGCTCCACGTCATCTTGCGAAAACGCTGCGCCCTGGTCGATATACCATCGCCGGATATCGAAGAATTCTGGAGAGACGCCGCGGTAGCCGGTGTACCAGTTTTGGTTGCCATAAATAATCTGCACGGAAGCATCCACGTTGGGCGAAACGCTTTTGATCAGGGCGATTTGATTCTTGATGGCCACGGCATCAGCAAGCACAAGTGTTTTGGTGCCATGAGTGCCGGTGCGAACGCCGTTGACCGCCCGCCCGCCCGCCTCAATCCACACAAAATTGTCGCCGAGGTTATTGAGTTGCTGTTCGACACGCGCCTGGCCGGCTTTGCCAATAGCCACCACGCAAATCACGGCAGCGATGCCGATGGTGATGCCCAGCACCGTCAAGACGCTGCGCATCTTATTGCGCATCAGCGCCACAACGGCAGACCGCAATAGCGCGGCGTAATTCACTTCTCCTCCCGCTTTTTCGTGCAACCCATTTTCCGCATCGGCAGATAAACGGAGGATAAATCAGCGACGCGTAGAAGCCCGTTACCATTTTTCCACCAACAAGCAGCCATTACCAGCCTTCGAAAGGGGTCTGTGGGAGGTCACTGCAACAACTATCCGACCGTTCGGACTTGGCCCAAATGAGCGGACTAACCGTCGCCTCGGAGGGCAAACCACACCGAGCCCTTAGACGAGATGGCTCATTGAGGTTAAAATCACGGCAAAGAGAGGGGACTCCCTTGGCACGATGGTTCTTCGAACCTGGGCACACCGCTGCCGAATTCTGTGTGCGCCATATGATGGTTACCTATGTCCGGGGGCACTTCAAGAACGTCCATGGACGGCTCCATTTCGATCCCACCAGTCCGCAGAACTCCTCGGTTGAGATCGAGATCGACACCCGGGGGCTCTGGACGGGAGAGCCGGACCGCGACGCACATCTGCGCAGCGCCGATTTCCTCGACGTCGAGCACTACCCCACCATCACCTTCCGCAGCCGCGAAGTAAAGTTGCTTGGCAACCATGACTACTCGGTCGAAGGGGACCTGACCATACGCGGCGTAAGCCGCCCCGCGAAGCTTCGCGTTACCTATCTCGGCGAGTGGCAAACGCCTTGGTGGGAGAGCGGGGTGGACAAGGGCCCCAAGACGCGCGCCGGCTTCACGGCCACGACCACGATAAACCGGCACGATTTCGGCGTAAGCTGGAACGCACAGTTGGACCGCGGCGGGATGGTTGTCGGGGACCTCGTCGAAATCACCATCGACGCTGAGGCCATCCTCGAACAAGCTTAAGGGCGACACTGACCGAGCGGCAACGGTTTGGTATCATTTGGTATGGGAATCATGCGGCCAGAACGCATCGCGCTTTTTCCGTTGAACGTCGTTCTCCTGCCCGGCGCTCCCCTGCCCCTGCATATTTTCGAGCCGCAATACAAGGAGATGGTGAAAAATTGCTTCGAGGAAAAATCGGAATTCGGCATGCTTCTCTCCCTGCCAAAGGGAATTGCGCATGTGGGCTGCACGGCGGAGATTTTGGAAGTTGTGAAACGCTACCCCGACGGGCGCATGGACATCGTTACCGTGGGCCGCGCTCCTTTCCGCGTGGTGGAGCTGTTCACGGAGCATCCCCTGCTGGAAGGGCAGGTTGACTATCTTGAGGACCGCGAAGCTACGGGGAATCCGGTAGTGCAGCGGCAGCTCGTCGAGCTCTACGAAGCATGCCACACGCTCCTTTTCGAAGACTACCCGAAGAATCTTGAGGGCACACCGGCCGAGGAGTTGTCGTACCGCGTTGCGAGCACGCTCCCGATGGATCTCCTATGGAAGCAGCAAATCTTGGAATTGCGCACGGAGGAAGACCGGCAGGAACGGCTGGTGGGATATCTTCGCGAGTGGGCGCCGCATCTACAGAATAGCAAGGCCATGCGCCAGCGCGCTGGGGGCAACGGACACGGATTAAATTAATTTGGTGCGGTCCATCCCTCCTGGACCGCGGAACGGGACCCGAATGACGTCTAACACATCCTCGCAACCTTCAGGACAGCCGAGACCACGTACTCTTGGTGAACTCAAGGGAATCCCTGACTTCGATCCTCGCGGCGCATCGCGCTCGGTGAAGGACGAGATTCGCCGCAACCTGCTGCGCGCGCTGGAAAAAGGGGAAACGCTTTTCCCCGGGGTTCATGGGTATGAAGACACGGTGATTCCGCAAATCGTAAACGCGCTCCTGTCGCGGCACAATTTCATTCTGCTCGGATTGCGCGGACAGGCGAAGAGCCGGATTTTGCGCGGCTTGATCAATCTGCTCGACCCGGAAATGCCGGTCGTTGCCGGCTGCGAGATTAACGACGACCCGTTCAAGCCCATCTGCCGCCTGTGCCGAGAAACCATCGCCAAGGAAGGCGACAACACACTGCTGACCTGGATGCCGCGCGAGTACCGCTATGTCGAAAAACTGGCCACGCCCGACGTCACCATGGCGGACATTCTTGGCGACGTCGACCCGATCCGGGCGGCGCGGGGCGGCCGCGATCTCTCCGACGAGCTCACGATTCACTACGGTCTTTTGCCGCGCGCCAATCGCGGCATTTTTGCCATCAATGAATTGCCAGACCTTGCGGGGAAAATTCAGGTCGGGCTGTTCAACATCATGCAAGAGGGCGACATCCAGATCAAAGGCTATCCGCTGCGTCTGCCGCTGGACGTGCTTCTTGTTTTTACGGCAAACCCTGAAGATTATACAGCGCGCGGGAAAATCATCACGCCGCTGAAGGACCGCATCGGGGCGGAGATTCGCACGCATTATCCTTCGATGCTGGAAGAAGGCATGCGCATCACCGCACAGGAAGCGTGGGTCGGGCGTGACTCGAATCGCAAAGTGGAAGTACCGGCATACCTGCGGGAAGTGGTGGAAGAGATTGCGTTTCAGGCACGCGAAGACAAACGCGTGGACCGCCGCTCGGGTGTGAGCCAGCGGCTGCCAATAACCACGCTCGAAAGCGTGGTAAGCAGCGCCGAACAGCGGGCCGCCCGCATCGGAGAGAAACACGCCGTTGCGCGCGCCGCGGATGTCTACGCCGCACTCCCGGCGATCACCGGAAAGATGGAACTGGAATATGAAGGCGAGTTGAAAGGCGCGGACATCATTGCGCGCGAACTGATTCGAACCGCGTTCGGGCGCGTGTTCAGCAAGCATTTCACCGACGTGAATTTCCAGCCGGCGATTCAATGGTTCGAGCTGGGTGGCGAGCTGAAGCTGCCCGAACTTGCGACGGCCTCCGAGCGCTGCCAGCAACTTTGCAAGATTCAGGGTCTGATGGAGCACATCGCCAGGCTTGGCGCTCACGATCGCAAAGACGCTGGTTCGGCCGCTGCCGCCGCGGAGATGATTCTGGAAGGGCTGTGGGCGCATCGCCGCATCGGCCGCAGCGAAGAGCGCGGCTTCCACGTGGAAAAACCAAAACAAGCGGAGCATCGCGAACGAGATTTGCCCGGGCGGCCGCCGCGGCGGCAGTACAACTGACGACCCAAGGGTCGGTCATCCCGGGGAGCATAGCGAGAAAAACAACTCTGTCGACAGGACGAAATGAAACTCATTAAGTACGGCAAATACACGGGAGAACCAGCCGACGCCATCGACCTGGAAGAGCTGGTCAAGCGCCTGGGCAATTTTTTCCTGCAAAGCGGGTTTGAGTCGCAATTTTACGGCGTATCGCAAATGGATCCCGAGCGTTCGATGGAAGCGCTACGTGAAGCGATCTTGCGAGCGCTGCAAGAAGGCGACCTGTTGCCGGACAGCGCGATGAGTGATGAGCTGCGCGACATGCTGAACGATCCCGAGGCCATGAATAATCAAGCGGTAAAGGATTTGCTTGACAGGCTCACCGAACGCTTGGCCAATGAAGGCTTCATCAATCCCCAGCAGCCGCCGCAAGTGACGCCGCCGCCACAAACTTCTGCGCGCGGGCAACTCGGTCAGCCACAAGACCGCACCGAGGCGAGATTTGAAATCACGGATAAGACCATCGATTTCTTGGGATTCAAGACGCTGCAGGACCTGCTCGGTTCCCTCGGGCGAAGCAGCTTTGGCCGCCACGACACGCGGGACCTCTCGACCGGCGTCGAATCGGGCGGCGTTTCACGCCCGTACGAATTTGGCGACACGCTGAACCTGGACATCAGCGAGACCCTCTTCAATGCGGTGCGCCGCGAAGGCGCGAAGGTTCCCATTGAAATGAATTATTCGGACCTCATGGTGCATCAGTGCGAGTACCAAAGCTCGTGCGCCACGGTGGTGCTGCTGGATTGCAGCCACAGCATGATTCTCTACGGAGAAGACCGCTTCACGCCTGCAAAACGCGTGGCCATGGCACTTTCGCATCTGATTCGTACGCAGTACCCGGGCGACACGTTGAGCCTGGTGCTGTTTCATGATTCGGCGGAGGAAGTGCCCCTTAGCGAACTGGCGCGCGTGCAAGTCGGGCCGTATTACACCAATACGCGGGAAGGCTTACGGATGGCGCAGCGCATTTTACTGCGCCAGAAGAAAGACATGAGGCAAATCGTGATGATCACGGACGGAAAGCCTTCCGCGCTGACCCTGGAAGACGGGCGCATCTACAAGAATGCCTTTGGCCTCGATCCCTTTGTGGTGGGTCAGACGCTTGAAGAAGTGAACAAATGCAAGCGCGCGGGAATCATGATCAATACCTTCATGCTGGCGAGCGATTATTCGCTGGTGAATTTTGTGCAAAAGATTACGCAGATGTGCCGGGGAAAAGCCTACTTCACTACGCCTTACACGCTCGGGCAGTACTTGCTGATGGATTACATGTCCCGCAAGACCAAGCAAATCCACTGAGACCGAGTTTGCAATAAGGTATCAACGTTCGAGCAGTGACTGGTAACGCGTGACCGGTGAACCACTCGGAAAGGCTCCCCCTTCGCGATTGTACCGCTGCGGAAGTGTCGGTATACTGCGCGCCGTGTTCTCCAGCACTTTTCCCATTGAGTTTTACAAGAGGAGTGTGCGCGATGATTCGTAGGAAATCGCCGCTTTGCTTTTTTGCAATCCTATTCGCAGTTTCCGTAATCACCTCCGCGCCAACCAGCGTGCAGGCGCAGGAAGGGAAAGCAAAGCAGGATTCCGAAGCGCCAACTCCAAGGAGCAAGGACGGGAAGAAGTTATTTGGCACGATGGAAGCGCTGCGCCTGGCCCGCGTCTCTTCTCCGCGAATGTCTCCCGACGGCTCGCGCGTGGCATATCTGGTTGCGGAAAACAAAATGGAGAAAGACAAACCATGGAAATCCGTGACGCAACTATGGGTCGTGCCGGCTTCAGGGCCGGCGAACGCTTCGCGGCAATACACACGGGGCGAAGAGAGCGTCTCTGACGTCGGTGGTCACCGGACGGAAAGCTGCTGAGCTTCCTGATGAACGCGGGCGACGAAAAAGACAAGAAACAGCTGGTGTGGTTCATGTACGTGGACGGCGGAGAACCCTGGCAGCTAACGAAACACAAATCCGGCGTGCGATCGTTCGAATTTTCGCCGGACGGAAAGACATTGCTCCTGGTGGCGACAGTGCCGGAGACCGAGGATCAGGAGAAACGCACGAAGAACAAGGATGACGCCGAAGTGGTGGACCACGATCTCAAAATGGCGCAGCTCTGGACCTGGGACATCGCCGCCGGGCTGGAAAAGCAAATCACCAAGGGCGATTTCACGGTCAGAGATCCACGCTGGTCACCGGACGGCCTGCACATCACGTTTACGAGCAACCCCACGCCACGGCTCGATGATGGCGGCTTGGAGACCGCCTGGGTGCTGGATGTTGCCACGGGCAAGCAGCGCAAAGTGTCCGATACAGCCGACTACACGCATACGGCGCGCTGGTCGCTGGACGGTAAATGGATCGCGTATCTGGTTAGTCGAGAGGCTCCGTTTCACCAGACGAATCTGTTTGTGGCCAGTTCTGACGGCGGCAAAGAAAGGAAACTGACGTCGGGCTTTGAGCTGAATGCGAGTGAGCCGATTTGGGCAGGCGATGGCAAGAGCATCTACTTCAGCAGTAACACGCGCGAGGCGGTGGAAATCTTTGCCTCTGATGTTGCGTCCGGAACTGTGCGGCAACTCACCGACAAGACCGGGGCGCTTAATCTAAGCGAGATCAGCACGAATGGCCAGATGGCGACTGGAACCTGGAGCAATCCCGAGCATCCCGCGGAAGTTTTCCGGAGCGATTTGAAATTCAGCGCAACGCAACCGATCACGAACCACAACGCCTGGCTGGCGGAATACGCATTGGGCGGCACCGAAGTCGCCAAATGGAAGAGCAGCAAGGACGGAATGGAAATCGACGGCATCGTAACCAAGCCGGTGGACTTTGAACCTTCCCGAAAGTACGCGTTTCTGCTCAATCCGCACGGCGGACCGACCGGAGCTTCGCTGTTGACCTTCAACCCGACGGAGCAAATCCTTGCCGCCAACGGCTATCTGGTGCTGGAACCGAATTTCCGCGGCTCCACCGGCCGGGGCGAGAAATTCGCAGGCGCGAACCAGAACGATTGGGGCGACGGCGATTACCAGGATGATATGAGCGGCGTGCAAACGATGGTAGACCGGGGCTGGGCCGAAGCGGACCGGCTCGGTTCGGCTGGTCCTACGGCGGCTACATGACGTTTTGGATGGACACGCAAACCGACAAGTTCAAAGCCATTTCGCCCGGGGCGGGACTGCCCGATCTTTACTCGATGTATTCCCAGACGGATATTCATCGCTACATGACGATGTTCTTCGATAGAAAAGCGCCTTGGGACAATTTCCAGCAGTACTGGAACCATTCGCCGATGAAGTATGTGGAGAACGTGAAGACTCCGACGATGATCTTGCATGGGCAGTCGGACACACGAGTGCCGATTCCCCAATCGGAGGAGTTTTACCGCGGCTCTATGAGCGGCATGTTCCGGTAGAGTTCGTGGTCTATCCTCGGGAAAACCACGGCTTTATTGAACCGCGGCATATCCAGGATCGCTGGCAGCGTTACCTCGTGTTCTTCGGCAAATACCTGACGAACCCGCCAAAAACCGAACCGAAAGACGTAGTGGAACGCCTGGGCAAAGATTTGCCGTGAGACTCGTCGCCGTTGTCGATCGTCTTGCCTTGCGGAGTTGGCGCTAGAGAAGCTGCGGTGGATTCGAGACCGCCGGCGCGGGGCCGACGATGTTTTTGGGCGGCTGAAACGACGCGAGCTTCAGAGGTGGACGTTGCCGTCGATAGATGCAGTGATTCCCGTCCCCAGCGCAAACACGACGTCCTTGCCGTGAGCGAGAGGCAGAATCGATCCCGCTCCAGATCTGCCACGCTCGCTCCGATTCCTCTGTTCCGATACGTGACTGCCGTGTCCGCGTGTTCGGCGTCATTCCTGCCTTCCCCAGTTATTCCGCATCTTCTGATATTTCAATGCATTGCAGTTCGCTCCTCCTTCGAGGGCTCGCACCGGAACTCGGTAAAGATCCCGACCTGCTCCGGCTAGGACTGGGCCTTATTCCCTGATGCGCACACTCGCTGCGAGACGGCTTTAACTCCAGCATGATTCGGAGTATGTTTGAATCAGCTAGCTGATCCAGCCGGAGGGGAGACTTCTTTTGATGATTCGTCGTAGTGGCTCGCTTGTTGTGTGTTCGCTCTTCTTGAGTATGTTCATCGTTGGCTGCCAGGGCCAGAAAGCCGCTGACCAACAAACGCAAGGCAGCGGGAATGCAACTGCCGGCTCAGCGCCTTCCGCCGCGGAATCCGCCAAGAATGTGGTAAAAAGGGCGCTTGAACCAAAGCCCCTGATCGTACCTGCGGACACGGTAATTCAAGTTGTTCTCGACCAGGCCATCAGCTCGAAGACGGCCCGTTCCGGCGACAATTTTCCCGCTACCGTTGAAGCCCCCGTCGAGGTGGAAGGAAAAGTGGCTATTCCCAAGGATGCCCGTGCGAATGGTGTCGTCAGGGATGGCAAGGCCGCAGGGCGCTTCAAAGGCGGGGCTTCCCTCGTGCTCGAGTTGACCAGCGTCACCGTCGCGGGCAGGGACTATGAGATCCAAACTTCTCCTGCCGCTATGTCCAGCAAGGGCAAAGGCAAGCGCACCGCTGCGATGGTTGGCGGCGGCGCAGCCGGAGGCGCAGCAATTGGCGGACTCGCGGGTGGTGGCAAGGGTGCGGCTATCGGCGCTCTCATTGGGGCTGCTGCGGGTACCGGCGGCGCCGGACTTACCGGCAATCGCGACATCACGCTCGGAGCGGAGACGCCGCTTGATTTCAAACTTCTTCAACCCGTGAAGATTCGCGCAAAGTAGTTCTTTCCTTTTCATTCGGCGCTCCGTGGTTCACCGTGGTTCCATTACCTTCTTCCCCGGAGCGCCGTTTTTGTTACCTTACGTTCCTGAACCTGTCGTTTCGGCAGGTAGGACGGCAAGTTCCGCCCCGCCAAGGGAAGAATACCCGCCTCATTTCCGAAAGTTGCCAAAGAACGCACTTCCGCTCCATTCGCGTGCGGCCGCTCTTACATATTAAGATAGAGGCCTTGGAGACCTGCAAGGACGCATATGGACTCGGCCTACATTTGCGACGCGATTCGAACTCCCTTCGGCCGTTATGGTGGAGCACTTGCGGTAATCCGCACCGACGATCTCGCCGCCATCCCCATCAAAGCTCTGGTCGAGCGCAACCCCAAAGTCGATTGGAACGCGCTCGACGACGTCGTTTATGGTTGCGCCAATCAGGCGGGCGAGGACAATCGCAACGTCGGGCGCATGGCCCTTTTGCTCGCCGGCCTGCCCAAGGAAGTTCCCGGTTCAACCGTAAATCGCCTCTGCGGCTCCAGCATGGACGCCATCGGTACCGTTTCGCGCGCCATCAAGTCCGGCGAAGGCGACCTCGCTATCGCCGGCGGCGTCGAAAGCATGTCTCGCGCCCCCTTCGTCATGGGCAAAGCCGACAGTGCCTTCTCGCGCACCGCGAAACTCGAAGACACCACCATCGGCTGGCGCTTCGTCAACCCTCTGATGAAGGCCAAATACGGCACCGACTCCATGCCCGAAACCGGCGAAATCGTCGCCGAGGAATTTCATATTTCGCGCCAGGATCAGGATCTCTTCGCTCTTCGCAGCCAGCAGCGCACTGCCGACGCAAAGCGCGCCTGCCGCTTGAGCCAGGAGATTACTCCCCTTCCCGTTCCGCAGAAAAAGGGCGATCCCCTGCTCTTTTCCGAAGACGAGCATCCTCGCCCTGACACCACCCTCGAAGCCCTCGCGAAATTGAAGCCTATCGTCAAGGCTGATGGCACCGTTACCGCCGGAAACGCTTCCGGCGTGAATGATGGCGCATGCGCGTTGCTCTTGGCCTCCGAGGCAGCCGCAAAACGTCATGGACTTACGCTCAAGGCCCGCGTCGTCGCCGCCGCGGCCGCAGGCGTGGCTCCCCGGATCATGGGCATGGGTCCGGCCCCGGCAGTGCGCAAAGTCCTCGGGAAAGCTGGTCTCAAGCTTTCTCAGATGGACGTCATCGAACTGAACGAAGCCTTTGCCTCGCAGGCGCTCGCGGTCCTCCGCGACCTGGGCATTCCCGACGATGCGCCGCACGTTAACCCCAACGGCGGCGCTATCGCCATAGGCCATCCGCTCGGCGCCAGCGGCGCACGCCTCATCACCACCGCGCTCTACCAACTCCTGCGCACCAACGGGCGCTACGCCCTCTGCACCATGTGCATCGGTGTCGGCCAAGGCATCGCCGTCATCCTCGAACGCGCCTGACCTTCTTCCTCCCTCCCGGGGGCCTTGCCTGAATGCCTGGGACGGCCTAATCTTCTCAGGCACGAAATCCTGCTCGAAGCAAGTCCGCCGCATGCCAAATTCGCGCTATCCACAACCGGAAAGAAAGACCGAGCCGTGCAATACAACCTTGTTGCTGGCAATCCCTTCGCCGTTTTAACCGCCGTGGTGGCCCCGGCCATCCTCACCAACGCCTCCTCGGTCCTGGCGCTGGGCACGAGCAATCGCCTTGCACGTGTCGTGGATCGGACCCGCATTGTTGCCGCGCAGTTGGCTTCCTTCGAGCCGGCCAGCGCCGACTATCAAGCATGGTTTGCGCAGTTGACGCCTCTGCAGGTGCGCACGCAACTCCTGGTCAAGGCGCTGCGCTTCTTCTACGCGGGGCTCGGATTATTTGCTGCTTCCGCTCTCGTCTCCGTGGGTGGTTCGATGGGGGCTTACTATGGCCGGGTCGTTCTGTCTCACACTGCCGCCGCGCTTGCCGTACTTACCGGCGCGTCTGCGGTCTTTGGATTGTGCGCTGGCTGTGCCTTGATGGTTCGCGAAACGCATCTCGCCGTGAAATCCTTGGAAGAGGAAGCGAAAACACAAGCGCGTCTTCACCGTCAGCCGGATCCGCCCAGCTAGTTTCGTGGTCTTCGCCCAATCGAATCAGCCGTTGGGCTCTTGTGTTGCGTTCGCGCAGCCGGTGAGAGAGGCAGGTTTGCACCTCGGGGCGCACAAACGTTTGCAGAAAAGTTCCACGACGTGGTCACGAGCGCCCGCCGAGGAATGGAACTGCGGTCCCACTGTGGGTTAGCCCATCCGCACCGTCGCCTGCCGCGCTGTCGCCGGACCTTCACGTTTCCCTCGCTCGAACGCGGCCGAGAGCTGAGTCGCTACCACCGCTCGATCGCCGTTTATGACACTTTCTTTCATATCACCTGCTTCACGATCGTCTTACGGAGGTTTTTGGGAAATCTATATCAGCAGCCCTCCACAAGTGGCAGTTCAGAAGCCTTGGCCCGCGCCGTGCCGGAAGCGGTCTAGCAGCAAGGAGCAAGACAACTTTCGCATGGCCGCCTACTCAAACCCGCCGCATGCACCGTCCCGAAACCCTTTTGCATGTCGGCGCCGAGTGATTACACTCTTCCCATGCCTTTCGTCGAGTCGAATGGCGCCAAAATTCACTACGCCCTTGCAGGCCCGGCGGGCAGGCCGGTACTCGTTCTTTCGAATTCCCTCGGCACCGATTTTTCTATGTGGGATCCCCAAATCTCTGAATTCACCAAATCTTTCCGCGTCTTGCGCTACGACACACGTGGCCACGGCAAATCTTCCGTCACGGCCGGCCCTTATTCGGCCGAGCAGCTTGCGAATGACGTCCTCGCTCTTGCCGATGCACTAAAACTCGACCGCTTCCATTTCTGCGGACTCTCCATGGGGGGTATGACCGGCATGTGGCTTGGGGCCAATGCCCCGCAGCGCCTTAACAGGGTTGTCATCTGCAGTGCCTCCGCAAAATTTGGCTCTCTCGAAACCTGGAGCACGCGTATCGAGACGGTTCGGAAGCAAGGAATGAAGCCTGTCGCCGCTGCCGCCATCGAGCGCTGGTTCACTTCCGCTTTTCGAGCGAGAAATCCTTCCGCCGCCGCAAACACTCAGAAAATGGTGGAATCAGCCAACCCCGAAGGCTACATTTCCTGTTGCGCCGCAGTTCGCGATTTCGACTTTCGCGAGCAACTCGGCAAAATCCACACTCCCACGCTGGTCATCTCTGGAGCACACGATCCCGCTACCACTCCTGCCGACGGCCGTTTTCTGGCGGATCACATTCCGGGCGCGCGCTATGTCGAATTCAACGCCGCGCATCTCTCGAACGTCGAAGATGCCGATCGATTTACGGAAGAAGTCAGCGGCTTCCTGAATTCCTAGCGAACTTCACGGCCTTACCTAACTCCACCTCTCTTGTCCTTCCACGACCGTAATGTATCGATTAATGGGAAGCCCCGTAAAACGCTGCGTCGCGCCACCAGGCAGCGGCCATTTCACTTCGAGCCAGTCCACCTTCTGGCGCTTCCCAATTCCCAGCACTATTCGTGGATCGTGAGAGGACAGATAACTCCCGCCGCCCACCTTCATCCGGCTCCTCTGCAAATTCCCCGCCTGATACGTCAACCTCGCGCCAACGGCATCCGGATTGGATTTTTTGCCGACCAGCTTAACGCCTAACCAATTGTTCCCCCTGCCCGCAATGTTGTGAAGCAGCACCGGAGTGCCATTGTTGACGGCTATGAGCACGTCCACTGCGCCATCATTATCGAAATCTCCGATCGCCATCCCGCGGCCCGCCAGCGGCCGCGAGAAAATGGCGCCGCCCTGCGCGCTGACATTTTTCATCCCGTTTCCCGTATTGCGATAGAGCAACATCGGCTCGAGGTATTTCACGCCGTCCACGCGGCCGTCAATCTTGTCGTCAGGGTGGCCGTTGCAAAGCAAGAGATCAAGGTCGCCGTCATTGTCATAGTCAAAGAACTTCACGCCCCATCCGCTCATCAGCTTGGTGGCCGGCCCAATCCCGGTCGGTGTGGCAAAGTCACTAAATGTCTCGTTCTTGTTGTTGTGATACAGCGAAAACATTTCCTGGTCTACGTTGGAGACGAACAAGTCGGCCCATCCATCTTGATCGTAGTCAGCAGCGTCCACACCCATACCCGAACGTGCACGGCCGTAGGAGCTGTAGCCCACCCCTGCCAACATACCGTTCTCTTCGAATTTCCCTTTTCGATTGAGGAAGAGGAAATTTGGCTCTGTGTCATTGGCCACAAACAGATCCATCCAGCCGTCGTTATTGATGTCGCAGGCCACTACGCCCCACGCCTTCGCCATCGCTTCTGCGATGCCTGTCTCCTTGCTGACATCTGTGAACGTCCCATTCCCATTGTTATGGAACAACCAGCACGGCATAGGTTCATACACCCGGGGAATACAGTACCAGCGCTCGTTGGTGTCGCGGTTGCCGCACCATTTGTTTTTCCCTTTGCTGAAGTCGACAAACCGGCAAACGAACAAATCGAGCCGTCCGTCGTTGTCATAGTCGAACCACACAGCGCTAGACGCCCAGCCGGGCGCTGCGACCCCGGCCTTTTCCGTCACGTCACTGAACGTGCCGTCTCCGTTGTTGTGGTAAAGGATGCTGCGGCCATACTGCGTCAAGTAGATGTCGGGAAGGCCATCTCCATCATAGTCACCGACGGCAACTCCTTGCCCATACCCGCCTCCGACGACCCCAGCTTTCTCCGTTACATCTGTAAATGTGCCATCCCGATTATTATGGTAAAGCGCGTTTCGCAGCGGCGATGGCGGCGTGTAGAAGTCACAAGCTCCGCTATTCACCAGGTAAATGTCCATCCAGCCATCGCCGTCGTAATCGAGAAACCCGCAGCCCGCGCCCGTTGTCTCCGGCAGATACATGTCTGGGGAGCGCCCGTTCACGTGTCTCCAAGTAATTCCGCTTTCCGAGGGCGGTAGTTCGGAGAAGAAAGGACCCTGATCGCTGGTAGGATAAGCAACGTGCGGAATCCCGCGGACAGCAGCGGCCCCGGCCAACGCTTCGAGGAACCCTCTGCGTGAGAGTGAGAAGCCATTGGGAAGCTGCGGGTGCTGGCGCCAATTCAAGGTTGCGATTCTCTCTTCATGGTTTGCGCTCGCCGTCGAAATTGCTGTGAGCCGATTTGATCGCGCCCTTCTTCGATCGTATAAAACTTATCGACGTCGAGATCGCGAAAGGTCTGTTTCTGTCCGCTCGGCCAGCTCACTTCGATGGACTCGACTCGAGTCGCTTTGCCTAAGCCGAAGTGTGCACGCAGGTCGCTTTGAGAAAGATAACTGCCTCCACCGGCGACTTCGTGAATCTGCGAGAGGCCTCCCGCGAATACGCGGATGCGCGCCCCCATCGCGTCCCGGTTGCTCTTATGCCCCACGAGCTTGATGTTGAGAAAGTGGTTGCCGTTGCCCCCACTGTTGTGCAGTAGGAGCGGCAGGTCTCCGTTGTTCGCCACGACCACATCCATAAATCCGTCATTGTCGAAGTCCGCAAATGCCACGCCTCGCCCCACGTATGGCGTCTGGAAGCCGCTGCCCGCAAGCTTGGTCGTCTCCACGAACTTGCCGTTGCCTTCGTTGTGGAAGAGCGAGTTGATCTGTTTGAAGTGCACGTCCGGCAAGACCTGCTCCACTTCCGGATACACATGCCCGTTGGCGATAAACAAATCCAGCCAGCCGTCGTTGTCGTAATCGAAGAACCCGCCGCCGAAGCTGAGCACATCGCGCGTCGGCACGGTGATGCCCGCCTGATCGCTGACCTCGTCAAACGAGCCTCTGCCGTTGTTGTGCCAGAGGTGATCGGAATTCCTCTGAAAATCCGTGATGAAAAGATCGAGCCAGCCGTCATTATCATAGTCGCCCAGCGAAATGCACATTGCCGCCATCACGTTGCCGCGCGCGGTGAGGGCCATCCCGGTGATGACACCCACTTCATCGAACGTGCCGTTGCGCTGGTTGTGGTAGAGGTAGGCATTCAGTCCGTCGTTGGCCACAAACAGATCGGGCCAGCCGTCGTTGTCGTAGTCCGCGGCGCCCACGGCGAGATTCTTGCCTTGGGGCTCGTAGATCTTGGCAGTCTTCGTCACATTGCTGAAAGTCCCGTCGCCATTATTGTGATAGAGGACGTCAGCCGTGCCCTTGTACACGCTGGGAGGACAACTCGTGCGCGCGCCGCTGATGTTGCAATAGCGAGGACCGTTGGGTTCCAAAAGGACGTACCCGCCAACGTAAAGATCCAGGCGGCCGTCTCGGT
>WNGD01002272.1_pt1 | contig 20082 bp, 18 predicted proteins | sample 5400671 | NCBI WGS metagenome assembly WNGD01 (sample SAMN13153369, study PRJNA577476) | soil metagenome | isolation source: 40 cm soil or saprolite under grassland replicate 2 | place: USA:California | collected 2016-06-15 | reverse complement strand
ACCGATATCGAGGAGCCGAGTGAGCGCGAGCGGTCCGGCCGCCGTCATCATCCTTGCAGCGGGTGAGGGCACGCGGATGAAGACCCGTACTCCGAAGGTCCTGCATGTGGTCTGCGGCAGGACAATGCTCGACCACGTACTGGCGACCGCGCGCGAGCTCGCGCCGCAGCGCCTGATCGTGGTTACCGGTAACGCCAGCGGCCCGGTGGCCGGGCAGCTCGCCGAGCACGCGCCCGACGCCACGGTGGTCGTGCAGGAGCGCCGCGGCGGCACCGGGCATGCGGTGCGGACGGTGGTCGAGTCCGTCGGCATGATCGATGGCACCATCGTGGTCACCTACGCGGATACCCCGCTGCTGCGCTCGCAGACGCTCGCCGACCTGATCGCGGCGCATGACGCCAGCGGTGCCGCGGTCACCGTGCTCACCGCGGTCGTGGAGGATCCGGCCGGCTACGGCAGGATCGTCCGGGATCCGGACGGCGGCTTCGCCGGGATCGTGGAGGATGCCGACGCCACCGCCGCGCAGCGGGCCATCAGGGAGATCAACTCCGGGGTCTACGCATTCGCCGGTGACCTGCTCGCTGACGTCGTCAAGAGAGTGCCAACGGACAATGCGAAGGGCGAGGAGTACCTCACCGACGCGGTCACCATCCTGCGCGGCGACGGCCACCCGGTGGCCACCGCGGCGTGCCCGGATCCCGATGAGATTCTCGGCGTGAACGATCAGGCGCAGCTGGCCTGGGCCAGGCGGGTGCTGAACGAGCGCGTGCTCGGGCGGTGGATGCGAGCCGGGGTCACCGTGCACGATCCCGCATCCACCTGGATCGACGTCGGGGTGCGGCTGGGGCCCGACACCGAAATCGGGCCAGGCACGCAACTCGAGGGCGGGACGGTCGTTGCCGCCGGGGCCAGGATCGGCCCCGGGTGCCTGCTCCGGGACACCACGGTCGCGGCCGGCGCCACGGTCGTCCAGTCGGTCTGCGAGTCCGCCGTGATCGGCCCGGGCGCCGGCGTCGGGCCTTTCGCGCACCTGGTGCCAGGCACCACACTGGCAGCGGGAGAGCGGGTAGCCGGCCAGGGCGGCGCGGAGGCCGGCCGCGGTAAGCCAGGCACCCGGGCGGGCTCGCCGCCGGATGAGGGAGCGCGGGACGAGTGACGGGCATCACGGCTACCGGCGAGAAGAAGCTGCTGCTCTTCTCCGGCCGGGCATTTCCCGGGCTGACCAGCGAGATAGCCGGCTGCCTCGGCATCGAGCCGACGCCGACCAGGCTTTACGACTTCGCGAACGGCGAGATCTTCGTACGGTTCCTTGAGTCGGTCCGCGGCTGCGATGCCTTCGTGCTGCAGAGCCACACCGCGCCGATCAATAAGTGGATCATGGAGCACCTGATTATGGTGGACGCCCTGAAGCGGGCGTCGGCGAAGCGCATCACGGTGGTCGCCCCCTTCTTCGGCTATGCCCGCCAGGACAAGAAGAGCCGCGGCCGGGAACCGATCTCGGCCCGGTTGATGGCTGACCTGTTCGCCACCGCCGGGGCGGACAGGCTGATGGCCGTCGATCTGCACACGGCCCAGATCCAGGGCTTCTTCGACGGGCCGGTGGATCATCTCTTCGCGCTCCCGATCCTGGCCTCGTACATCGAGGACCTGCTGGACCTGTCGGAAGTCACCGTGGTGGCGCCGGACGCCGGCCGGGTCAGGGTCTGCGAGCGGTGGACCGACCGGCTCCGCTGCCCGCTGGCGATCATCCACAAGCGCCGTGACACCGACGTGGCCAACAAGGTGAAGATCCTCGAGGTGGTCGGCCAGGTCGCCGGACGGACCTGCATCCTGGTCGATGACATGATCGACACCGGCACGACGATCGTGAACGCGGCCGACGCGCTTTTCGAGAAGGGGGCCGCGCAGGTCCTGGTGACGGCGACCCACGGAGTGCTGTCCGGATCCGCGGTGGACGGGCTGAAGAACTCCAGGATCAGCGAGGTAGTCGTCACCAACACGCTGCCGATTCCGGCCGAGAAGCGGTTCGACAAGCTCACCGTGCTCTCCATCGCGCCGCTGATCGCGCGGGCGATCAACGAGGTGTTCAGCGACGGATCGGTGACCAGCCTGTTCGACGGCCAGAGCTGAGCCCTTGGCGGACGCGCGGGCGCCGCGGTCGGCTAGACTGCGCAGGAATTTTCGTTATCGCTGAGGAGTATCACCGTGCCCGAGGTACGTATCGCCGCCGAGCCGCGCAATGAGTTCGGCAAGGGCGCCGCCCGCCAGGTCAGGCGCCAGGGCCGGGTGCCCGCCGTACTGTACGGTCACGGTACCGACACGCGGCATGTCAGCCTGCCCGGCCACGACGTGCTGCTGGCGCTGCGGACGCCCAACGTGCTGATCCGGCTAGAGGGCCTGCCCGGCGGCAACGAGCTCGCGCTGCCCAAGGCAATCCAGCGGGATCCGATCAGGGGCTCCGTCCAGCATGTGGACCTGATCCTGGTCGCCCACGGCGAGAAGGTGACCGTTGACATCCCCGTGCAGGTGACCGGGGAGGTCGCGCCGGACGGGCTGCTCGACCAGCAGCTGGTCCAGATAGCCGTGGAGGCGGAGGCGACCAACATCCCGACGGGGATTGAGGTGAGCGTCGAGGGCATGACGGTCGGCGCGTCGGTGCACGCTGGCGACCTGTCGCTGCCGGATGGCTCGACGCTGGCCGTTGACCCGGAACTGCTCGTGCTGCACGTCATCGCGGCCCCGACAGCCGAGCAGATGGAGGCCGACCTCGGCCTCGAGGCCGAAGAGGCCGCTGCGCCGGTCGAGGGCGAGCCTGCTCCGGTGCCGGAGGGCGAGCCCGTGCCCCCCGCCGCCGAGGAGACTGCCTGACCTCGCTGCCTGGATAGCGGGCTGGCCGAAGGGAGCGGCCGGAAGGGACCGGCCGGAAGTGAGCGCAGCCAGGGGTGAGCACGCATGGCGGACGAGCGCTGGCTGATCGCGGGTCTCGGCAACCCGGGCACGGAGTACGCGGGCAACCGGCACAACGCCGGGTACATGGTCGCCGACCTGCTCGCCGGCCGGATGGGCGCGCGGTTCAAGCGGGACCGGTCGGGCGCGGCGGTAGCGACCGGCCGGCTGGCCGGGCTGCCGGTCACGCTCGGTAAGCCGTTGTCGTACATGAACCTCTCTGGCCGCCCGATCGCCGCGCTCCGGAATTTCTATAAGATTCCGCCGGACCGGGTGATCGTCCTGCACGACGATCTCGACATCCCGTTCGGCGCGATCAGGCTGAAGCTCGGTGGCGGCGATAACGGGCATAACGGGCTGCGGTCCGTCACTGCCGCCCTGTCCACGCGGGACTATTACCGCGTCCGGCTCGGCATCGGCCGACCGCCCGGCCGGATGGACCCGGCCGACTTCGTGCTGCGCGATTTCGCTGCTGCCGAGCGCAAGCAGCTACCGGGCTTGATCGACCGGAGCGGTGATGCCGTCGAGGCGCTGCTGACCAGTGGTTTGGCCGCCGCGCAGAACGAATTTCATGCCGATTTTTTCCCCGCGCAACCGTGACGCAAGCTCGGTGGGCTAAGGAGTTTCGCATGGTCAGGGCGCTGATGGCTGATCGCATACTGGTGTAACTCTCCGTAATCTGCCCTATGATGCTCAGATCGCGGGGAAAGTAGGTCAACCAGCTCATTTGGCTAGGCGTCTTCCCTGTGTACGGCGAGGTGAACGCCCGGCGAAAGGTCGGCGTCCCGTCACCGGCGGGGAAGGATCGGGTGCGAGCGTGTCAGGTCAGACAGCCGTCACCGGCGGCCGACGGGCTGACAAAGTTCTCGCCCGGCTGGCTGCGCAGAACCCCGCGGTATGGACGGGCGGCTACCTGCGCCAGGTGATCACGGCCGACGGGCTCTGCGCGCTGGCCAGCGGCCTGCTGGCACTCAAGCTGCGCTTCGAGGGCGGCGGCAATGCGCCGAGCCGCTACGTGGCGCTGAGCCTGGGCCTGCCGTTGATCTGGCTTGGCATCGTCGCCCTCACGGGCGGGTATGACTCCCGGTTCATCGGGGTCGGCACGGACGAGTTCCGCCGGGTGCTGAACGCCGGGGTGACGCTGACCGCCGCCGTCGCGATCCTGGCCTACGCGACAAAAACCGATCTTGCCCGCGGCTACGTGGTCGTCGCGCTGCCCTGCCTCACCCTGTCCAACCTGATCGCCAGATTCGTGCTGCGCAAGAGGCTGCACCGGCTGCGCAGGATGGGCAGCTGCATGCGCCGGGTGGTCGCCGTGGGCCACACGCCGGTGGTGGCGGACCTGGCGACCGAATTGCGCCGGGAGACCTATCACGGGCTATCGGTGGTCGCCGCCTGCGTGGCCGGACCTGAGGGGGACTCCGAGGTCAACGGAATTCCGCTGGTCGGCGGCCTGCGAAACGTCGCCAAGGTGGTGGAGCGGTACGACGCCGACACGGTCGCCGTGCTGGCCTGCCCCGAGATGAGCGGCGTGCGGCTGCGAGAGCTTGCCTGGGAGCTGGAGAAGACGGGCACCGACCTTTGCGTCGCCCCGGCGCTGCTCGACGTCGCAGGGCCGCGTACGACGATCAGGCCGGTGGCCGGGCTGCCGCTGCTGCATGTCGATCATCCGGAGTTCACCGGTGGCAAGCAGGTCGTCAAGGATGCCTTCGACAAGGTGCTCGGCGTGTCCGCGCTCGCGCTGCTGGCGCCGGTATTCATCGCGGTGGCCATTTCCATCAGGCTCGCGGACGGCGGCCCGGCGCTGTTCAAGCAGACCAGGGTCGGCAAGGACGGGCGTGCCTTCACCGTGTACAAGTTCCGAACGATGGTGCTGGACGCGGAGGACCGCAAGTCGCAGCTCGCGGTCAGCAACGAGAAAGACGGAGTGCTTTTCAAGATCCGCAACGATCCGCGGATCACCGGCATCGGCGCCACGCTCCGGCGCTGGTCGGTGGACGAGCTGCCGCAGCTGATCAACGTGGTGCGCGGGGACATGTCGCTGGTCGGCCCCCGCCCGGCACTGCCCGATGAGGCGGCCAGGTACGGGGATTACGTCCGGCGCCGGCTGGCGGTCAAGCCGGGCATCACCGGGCTCTGGCAGGTTAACGGCCGGTCGGATCTGTCCTGGGAGGAATCAGTCCGGCTCGATCTGCGCTACGTAGAGAACTGGTCCCTGGTCCTCGACCTGCAGATCTTGTGGAAGACGGGCTCGGCGGTATTGGGCGGGTCCGGGGCCTACTAGTCCCGTCATGCGGGACAATCCACTGGATGGAGCTTGCCTGATGACGTCCGATGACGACCGCCTCGCCCATGAACTGGCGGCCGAGGCGGGACAGCGCCTGCTGAAGCTGCGCGCGGCCGGCGGTGACCCGGACACCTTGCGCAAGGCCGGCGACCGGCTGTCGCATGAGTTCCTCGCCGCCGAGCTGGCCAGGCTGCGGCGCGGCGACGCCGTGCTGTCCGAAGAGGGCAGCGACGACGCGGCCCGGCTGTCGGCCACCCGGGTCTGGATCGTGGATCCGCTGGACGGGACCCGGGAATTCGGCGAGGCCGGCCGGACCGACTGGGCCGTTCACGTGGCGCTTTGGGAGCTCGGCGAGCTGGCTGCGGGTGCGGTCGCGCTGCCGGCCCAGGGCAAGGTCCTGTCCACCGCGGACCTGGCCGAGGCTGCCGTTGGCAACAAGGCCGGCGACGGCCAGGCCGTGACCGGCGCCCCCGATGCCGACGGCAGCCAGCAGGCCGCCGCCGGGAATCTCCGTTTCGTAGTGAGCAGAACCCGGCCTCCGGCGTTCATCAAGCTGCTGGCCAGCCAGGTCAATGCCACCCTGCTGCCGCTCGGCTCGGCCGGGGCCAAGGCCGCCGCGGTGATCAGCGGGGACGCCGATGCCTACATTCACAGCGGCGGGCAGTACGAGTGGGACTCGGCCGCGCCGGTCGCGGTGGCGCGGGCGGCCGGGCTGCACGCCTCGCGAATTGACGGCTCGAAGCTCGCCTACAACCAAGAGCATCCCTCGCTGCCCGATATCCTGATCTGCCTGGCCCCGCTTGCCGGCCCGCTGCTCGGCGCGATTGCCTCCGCCGCGGGCGCCGCCGAGTAAGCCCGGCCGGCCGCGCCAACCTAGCCAGCCTGTTCCCTATAGCCGGAGTACTTCCTGATGGCAGCGACACGTTCCGACTACCTGCTCTCGCAGCTTGATGTCCTCGAGGCCGAGTCGATCCACGTGATGCGCGAGGTCGCCGCCGAGTTCGAGCGGCCCGTGCTGCTGTTCTCCGGCGGCAAGGACTCGATCGTCATGCTCGCCCTGGCGGCGCGGGCATTCAGGCCGGCCCGTATCCCGTTCCCCGTCATGCACGTCGATACCGGGCACAACTTCGCCGAGGTCCTCGACTTCCGCGACCGCCGGGCCGACGAGCTTGGCCTCCGGCTGATCGTGGCGTCGGTGCAGGAATCAATCGACGCGGGCAAGGTGGTCGAGGAGTCCGGCCGCTGGGCCAGCCGCAACCGGCTGCAGACGACGACCCTGCTGGACGGAATCGCCGAGCACCGGTTCGACGCCGTATTCGGCGGCGCCCGGCGGGATGAGGAAAAGGCCAGGGCCAAGGAGCGCATCTTCTCCTTCCGGGACGAGTTCGGCCAGTGGGATCCGAAGAACCAGCGGCCTGAGCTGTGGAACATCTACAACACCCGGATCCGCCGGGGCGAGCACATCCGGGTGTTCCCGCTCTCGAACTGGACCGAGCTTGACGTATGGCACTACATCGCCAGGGAGCAGCTGGAGATTCCGGCCATCTACTACGCCCACCAGCGGGCCGTGTTCGAGCGGGACGGAATCTTGCTGGCGGACAATCCCTTCGTCACCAGGGCCGACGATGAGCCCGTCTTCGAGGCGAGCGTCCGCTACCGCACCGTCGGCGACATGACCTGCACCGGCGCCGTGGCGTCCACGGCCGCCAGCATCGAAGATGTGATTGCCGAGATCGGCGCGACCCGGATCACCGAGCGCGGCCAGACCCGCGCGGACGACCGGGCCAGCGAGGCAGCGATGGAAGACCGCAAGCGGGAAGGGTATTTCTGATGACGGCGGCGCAGGACGGCACCGGGCCGGGCACCGGACTGAGCACGGGCACGGGACCGGGATCGGCGGATCCGGACCGGCACATGGATATCCTCCGGCTGGCGACGGCCGGCTCGGTAGACGACGGCAAGAGCACGCTGATCGGGCGGCTGCTCTATGACTCGAAATCGATCTTCGAAGATCAGCTCGCCGCGGTCGAGCGCACCAGCCGCGAGCGGGGCGAGGAGTACACCAACCTTGCCCTGCTGACCGACGGCCTGCGGGCCGAGCGGGAGCAGGGCATCACCATCGACGTCGCCTACCGCTACTTCGCCACGCCGCGGCGGAAGTTCATCATCGCGGACACGCCCGGCCACGTCCAGTACACGCGGAACATGGTTACCGGCGCGTCAACCGCGGACCTCGCGATCGTCCTCGTCGACGCACGCAACGGGCTGACCGAGCAGAGCAGGCGGCACGCTTTCCTGGCCACCCTGCTGCGCGTGCCGCACCTGGTGCTTGCGGTGAACAAGATGGACCTGGTCGGCTACGACGCAGCGGTGTTTGAGCAGATAGCCGAGGAGTTCACTGCCTTCGCCGCGAAGCTGGAGATCGGCGACCTCACCTTCATCCCGATCTCCGCGCTGCACGGCGACAACGTGGTGCAGCGCTCGGCGAGCATGCCGTGGTATGACGGGCCGTCGCTGCTGCATCACCTGGAGCACGTGCACATTGCCTCGGACCGTAACCTGATCGACGTCCGGTTCCCGGTGCAGTACGTCATCCGCCCGCATCAGGCCACCGATCCGGACCTGCACGACTACCGCGGCTACGCGGGCCAGGTCGCCGGGGGCGTGCTCAAGCCGGGTGACGAGGTGATGCACCTGCCGTCCGGCCTGACCACGACCATCACCCGCATCGACACCGCGGCCGGCCCGGTACCGGAGGCTTACCCGCCGATGTCGGTGACCCTGCTGCTCGCCGATGACCTGGATGTCTCCCGCGGGGACATGTTCTGCCGTCCGCACAACCAGCCGCCCGCCGCCCAGGACGTGCAGGCCATGGTGTGCTGGATGAGCGAGGTAAGGCCGCTGACCGCGGGCAGCCGGGTGATCGTCAAGCACACCACCCGGACGGTGAAGGCAATCGTCCGGGATCTGCAGTACCGGCTTGACGTGAATACCCTGCACCGGGATGAGCAGGCGACCCGGCTCGGGCTCAACGAGATCGGCCGGGTGACGCTGCGGACTACGCAGCCGCTGTTCTGTGATGCCTATAACCGCAACCGGATGACCGGCGGCCTGATCGTCATTGACGAGGCGACAAGTGCCACCGTCGGCGCGGCGATGATTACCGACGCCGGGTGAGATCCGGTGGCCCGCTGGTAACCAGCAGGCAAATCGATAATCCCGGGTTCGCGGGGTAAATCAGGCCCCCGGCTGATTAGCCCGGATATTGCACGTCCGGCCGGGCTGGTGTTTCTCGCCGCATGGTCGCCGGCTTCTGCTGGCTTGCGACCGACTGGCGGCTTATCTCGACGGAAGCACATGAACAGCCGCGGTGTCAGCGCCCCGGGCACCTTGGGCTTCACCGTGGTCGCCAACGTCGGCCACCTCGTCAATGCGCCGGCCGGAAGCATCATCAGGAACTCAACACAGGCGGCACAACATTCGCCCAGAGCGTCTTTCGCTAACGGCGATGTCTGCGCGGCAAACGTCGGCGAGGGCCGGACTGCCTACTGGTTGTCGTAACCATCGTCTGAAGACGAGCTGGCGCCACCGCTATGCACGTCGACTAAACCGGTTTCGCCGCTTGCGGATGTCCGTGAGATCCGTGCGGAGTGTGCCTGATCGCCGTATTAGGGCCAGTTAGCGTGACATGTCCAATCTGAGAGTGAACACCGTTTACCGACACCTGCTACTACCTGTATTCATGCAACTACTTTAAGTGAATATCTACCATAAAGATGGCGGTCGCGCGCTTATATGGCATAATATGCGGAAAGTCGAACGAGGGACATAGCGCGCAATTCAGGTGGGGGTGTTCAGTGCAGGCTGGCGGTATGCATCTATTGAGCAGGGCGGGCGTGATCGCAGGGGTGATCGCGCTGGGTGTGGGGACGGCCGTGGCCCCGGCCATGGCCGCGCTGCCGTCCGGGCCGGCGTCGCCGGCGCCGGCCGCCCATACCCCGTCACTGGTCGCCGACGGCTCGGTCGACATCGTCCGGCAGCTAGTCCAGTGCGGCGGGACGATGTACGCGGTGGGCTCGTTCACCACGATCAAGCACGAGAGCACCACCTACACGCGGCACAACATCTTCAGCTTCAGCGCGACGGCACCTTACGGCGTCACCGCATGGGACCCGAACGTCAACGGCGTCGTGAACTCCATCGCGTTCAACGGCACCGACTGCTCGCGCGCCTACATCGGCGGGAAGTTCACCACGGTCGGGAGCACGACGGTGAAGAACATCGCCGAGATCGACACCACTACCGGCGCCGTGGTCACCAGCTTCGGGCACAGCGCGTCCGCCCAGGTGGAGACGCTGCTCGGCTACAACGGCCACATCCTGGCCGGCGGCTACTACACCTCGATCAACAACAGCAGCGCCGACCCGTACATGACGAGCCTGAGCCCGACCACGGGCAAGAACGACGGGTTCATCCACCTGGGCATCTCCGGCATGTACGTCTCCAGCGGCGGGACCAGGGTCTACAACCAGCAGCTGAGCCACGGCGGCACCCTGGACCTGGTGGAAGGCGACTTCCTCTCGGTGGGCGGGCAGCAGCGGGAGCAGGTCTTCATGCTCGACCTGAGCGGCGCGACCGCGACGGTGACCGGCTGGACCTCGCCCGAGTTCGACGGCAGCCAGTCGCAGGCCATCTCGCAGTACCAGTGCGTGCCGAACGAGGCGTTCTACCTGCAGGCCGCGGCCTGGTCGCCGGATGACTCGGCGGTCTACGTCGCGACGACCGGCTTCCACCCGAACGGGTTCCCGACCGGCTCATTCCCGCGCAGCGGCCTGTGCGACGCCGCGGCCGCCTTCCCGGCGACGCAGACGTCCGTGCACCACAGCTGGATCAACTACACCGGCTGCGACTCGCTGTTCTCGGTCGCGGCGGACAGCACCAACGTCTACGTCGGCGGCCATGAGCGCTGGACGATGAACCCGAACGGCTGCGACTTCGCCGGTCCGGGCGCCGTCGCCGAGCCGGGCATGGAGGGCCTCTCGCCGAGCACCGGCCTGATCACCTCCAACCCGCCGGTCTATACCAGGGGCCGCGGCCAGGGCGCGGACGACATGGAGATCACGAGCGCCGGCCTGTGGATCGCCAGTGACAACGCGCAGAACACCGATAGCTGCGGGGGCGTCCATGGCCACGCCGGTATCTGCTTCCTTCCCTACTAGCAGCCCTCAGCGAGCCCAGGTGGACGGATCCGCACGGCCGCGGATCCTCTACCTGGGCGGCCTGGGCCGCAGTGGCAGCACCCTGATCGAGCGGCTGCTCGGCGAGCTGCCCGGAGTGTGCGCCGTCGGCGAGGTCGTGCACATGTGGCGCCGCGGCGTGGTGGAAGGCGAGCGCTGCGGCTGCGGCGAGCCGTTCGGCGAATGCCCGTTCTGGCAGCTGGTCGGCAAGGCGGCCTTCGGCGGCTGGGACCGGGTGGACACCGGCCGCGTCGCCGCCCTGCAGGGCACGGTCGACCGCACCAGGTTCGTCCCGCAGCTCGCCGCGCCCGCGATGCGCCCCGCGTTCCGGCGGGCGCTGGACGAGTACACGTCGTACTACCAGCGGATCTACGCGGCCATCGCGGAGGCGAGCGGCCGCTCGTTCATCGTCGACTCGAGCAAGCACGCATCGCTGGCGTTCTGCCTGGGCCGGCGGGAGGACCTCGACCTGCGGATCGTGCACGTCGTGCGGGACAGCCGCGCCGTCGCGTACTCCTGGACCAAGAAGGTCGACCGCCCGGACGCGACCGCGGCGAGCTACATGACCAGGTACTCGCCCGCCACCGCGGCGGCGCAGTGGAATGTGCAGAACGGCGCCATGCACCTGCTGGCCCGCACCGCAACGCCGATCCTGCGGGTGCGGTACGAGGACGCCGTGCGCGCCCCCGAGGCGGTGCTTCGGAGCATCGCGGCATTCGCCGGGCTCGCCAGCGCCGGCCGGGCGCTTCGGTTCGTCGGCGGTGCGGGCAGCGACCGCTGGGCCGAGTTCAGCGCCGCGCACACCGCGTCCGGCAACCCGATGCGCTTCACGACCGGCCGGATCCCGATCCGGCAGGACGAGGAGTGGCGGACGGCGATGCCTGCCGGGCAGCGGCGCATGGTCACCGCGCTGACCCTGCCCCTGCTGTCGCACTACGGCTACGCCCGGCGGGCCGCATGACCGGCCAGCCATCGGTGGGCGTGATCCTGCCGACCTACAACCGGCCGGCCCAGCTGCGCGTCGCCCTGGCCGCGGTACTCGCCCAGGACTATCCGGGCCAGCTACGGGTCATCGTCGTGCACGACCGCAGCGAGCCAGATCAGAGCCTGGCGGACGGCAGCCGGGTCCAGGTGATGCGCAACAGCCGCACGCCCGGGCTGGCCGGCGCCCGCAACACGGGCGTACTGGCGCTGACGACCGATCTCGTCGCGTTCTGCGATGACGACGACGAATGGCTGCCGGGCAAGCTGCGCAGCCAGGTTGACGCGATGGCGGCCCGGCCGGAAGCCGAGTTCGCCAGCTGCGGCATCATCGTGGACTACGCCGGTCATGCCAGCCCGAGGCTGGTCGGCCGCGGCGAGGTGACCCATCGGGACCTGCTGCGGTCGCGGATGGCGATGGTGCACTCCTCGACCTTCCTGGCCCGCAGGACGGCCCTGATCAACGACATCGGGCTGATCAACGAGGAGATCCCTGGCAGCCACAACGAGGACTGGGATCTCGTGCTGCGGGCCACCCGCCGGCACCCGATCGCCTACGTGGACCGGCCGCTGGCCCGCATCGCCTGGGGCGACGGGTCGCATTTCTCCCGGCAGTGGGAGACCAAGGCCGAGGCGCTGCGCTGGATGCTCGACCAGCACCCGGACATCGCGCGCTGCCGGGCCGGCGCGGCCATGGTCTACGGCCAGCTCGCGTTCGCCTATGCTTGCCTTGGCCGGCGCTCGGACGCCTGGAAGTGGATAGCGCGAGCGCTGCGCAGCAACTGGCACGAGCGCCGGGTGCCGTTCGCGCTCGTGGTGGCCATCGGGCTGGTGCCGGGCGAAACCTTACTGCGACAGCTGCACTCCCGGGGGCACGGGATCTGACCTTGGCAGGACGCTCACCAGCACCACGGCCCGGCCGGACTGGCGGCCGCCCCGGCGGCCTCGGCGCCCGCCGGACTTTGCTGGCTGTCCTGGCGGCGGCGATGACCGTGGCTGTCGTCGTCGTGCTTGTCCTGGCCGATCCGTTCGGCGGCTCCGGCGGTCCAGGGAACCCGGGCGGCGGCACCGGCCCCGGTACCGGCGGGAGTCCTGGCGGCGGGCACGCCGGGCCGGCGCCGACCACGACGGTCAATCCGCGCCTGGCGCCCGTCCCGCCTTCGCGCGGCGCCTACTTCGGCGCCTGGGTGAAGCCGGTGCTCTACACCCAGCCCGACCGCATCGCCGCGGTCGACACCCTGCAGCGGCAGATCGGCCGCCGCTTCGACATCGTGCATACCTACGTCCGGTGGCTTGAGCCCTTCCCGACCAGCAGCGACCTGGCATTCATGCGGCAGGGCAGCACGCTCCAGCTGTCCTGGGGCGGGGTGGATCCCCGTGCGATCGTGGCCGGGACCTACGACAGCTGGATCCGGCAGCGGGCCCGCGCCATCAAAGCCACCAGGAAACGGATATTTCTGGAGTGGCTCTGGGAGATGGACCGGCCCAACCTGCGGGCCGAGGTGCATTCGCCCGCCGACTTCATCGCGGCCTGGAAGCATATCCGGGCCATCTTCGAGCAGCGGCACGTCCGCAACGTGGCCTGGGTGTGGTGCCCGACGGCCAAGGGCTTCGCCGGCGGGGACGCCGCCGCCTTCTACCCGGGCAATGATCAGGTCGACTGGGTCTGCGCCGATGTCTACCCGGGCACCGGGGGCTACCGCTCATTCGCTGCGACGGCCGATGCGTTCCTTGCCTGGGCCGCGCGCCATCCCAAGCCGATCATGATCGGCGAGTACGGCGTGCCGCAGAGTTACAGCGCCGCGCAGCGTGCCCAGTGGCTCAGGGCCGCCGCGCAGGCGGTGCGGAACGACCCGCAGATCAAGGCGCTGGTCTACTTCGATGGCGATCCGGCCGGGAGGCTGCCGGTCGGCCGCTATTCGCTCACGAACGACCCGAGCGCGATCCAGGCGTTCCGCGACATCGGCAGCCAGCCGTACTTCAACCCGCGCGGGCGGCATGGCTGAGGGAGCGGCTGGAGTTCAGCCAAGTCCACGCCACCAACGTCGTGCACCCGCGAATAGCCGTTCACCGCGTCTCCCTCGTCGGCAGTGCCCGATGTCCGGTCTCAGGCGTACCCGAGCCGGGCGAGCAGCGGGCCGGTCTCCTGCTCGACGTCGCCGACCTGCTGCTCGGTGAGTGCCGCCCGCCAACGGCCCACCGAGCCCGGCTTCGCCTCGGCCAGCCCGGCCCGCAGTGCCTGATGCCCGGTAGGCGAAACCTCGAGGAAGTCGGCGAGCAGGCGAGCGGTGCCCGCCGGGTCGTGCACGACTGACTCGTACCTGACCTCGATGCTCCGGTCCGGCGGCAGTTCGGCCAGCCCGCTGAGGGCGGCCTCGGTGAAACGCCGCCAGCACCAGGCCGATCGCACGATGTCGGCGACCTTGGTGAATTCCTCGCGGCGGTCCGGCTCAACCCACCAGCGGGGATACGGGCCCCAAAGCTGCCCGCCCCGGCCGCGCCGGCCAGCGCCGGCCGACGCGGCCGCGAGCCATGGCTGCTCGGCATGCGACACGGCGACATCCCGCCCGTCCCGCACGACGTGCACGAACTGGGCCCCGGGCAGCGCCGTGGCGAGGAACGGGACCACGAAGCTGTTCTCCGGGTTCTTCTCGCTGAAGCGGCGGCCGCCGTCGAGCGACGCGAGCAGCAGCGCGGCGTAGGAGAGCCGGAAGATGGTCGCCGCGCGCCGTTCGCTCCACGACCCGTCATACACGCACCGGGCGGCGGCCTTGGTGAGCCTCGGCTCGAAATGGTAGGAGATCTCGGGCATCCGCCCGATGCAGCCCGCCAGGAATGTCGTCCCCGACCTGGGCGCGCCGATCACCAGGACGGGACGGTGCAGCCGCGGGTCCAGCGCACGCGCGGAAGGCCGCTTGCGCAGTGCCGGGTCCCGCCGCCGGTCGCGGAGGTCGGCGGCGATGCCGGTCAGGCCGAGCCTGAGCATTCGCGGCAGGGTGAGCTCGGGGGATGGTGACGGCAGCGAGTCGGTAACCGAGTCCGTCATCGCCGCCAGCTCGGTTCCCAGCCGAGCCAGCTGGCCAGCCGCTCGTCGTAGGGCCGGAAATGCTCGGTCAGCGCGGCCCGCAGCTCGTCCGGCAGCGGCGAGCGCGGCCGGGCGTTGTGCCGCTCGAAGGCGGGATCACCCAGCTGCGGCAGCTCAAGGAAGTCCAGCACGGCCTTGTAGGCGGGCTCGGGCTCGGTGAAGAAGTCGCTGCTGTCCACCACGTGGATCCGGTCCCGGCCGAACCGGTCCGCGAGACGTTCCAGCTGCTCGACGTACTGGCCGCGGGCGCGGTACGCCTGGTGCTGGTGCGCATGGCTGACATAGGCCGGGTCGGCCATGATCCGCTCCACCTCGCCCGCCAGCCGGCTCGGCTCGAGCTCAAGTGCCCGGGCGAAGGACTCGGTCTCGTAGCCGCGTGCGAGCTCGTGGGCGTGCGCGGAGTAGGCCCGCTCGACCGGATCCCGCAGCAGCACGAGCAGCTTCACGCCGGGCAGGTCGCGGGAGATCCGCTCCGCGGCCAGCGGGTGGAACATGTAGTACGGGCTGGACTCGAAGGTCACCGGGGCCGTGCCGGTGACTCGCGTCGCCCGCCGCGCCCGGCTGCGCAGCGGGAAATGCGCCTGGTACCAGCCGAACCCGCGCGCGTAGTCGGTGTCGAAGTAATGCACGCCCTTGTGCCAGACGGCCTTCACCACGGCTGGGTGCTGGCTGAGCGTGCGGTACATCGAGGTGGTCCCGGAGCGCTGCGCGCCCACGATCAGGAAGGCGGGGAGCATCCTGGCGCGGTGGGTCAGCCTGCCCGCGGTGACCGAGAGCCCGTGCGCCGCCGACTTGACCGATGGCGAGAAGGATGAGCCGTCAGGCATATGCGCACGTGCCTCCGAGTCCGGGTGCTGGCTGTGATCGGTCATAGCTGCGCGGCGGCGCCGGTGATCGCCGGGATGAGCCAGGCGCCCGCCTGGCCGAGCCTTGCCCCGGCCTTGTCCTGCCGGTCGGTCAGGTACCGGGTGGCCAGGTCAGCCAGGTACAGGATAGCCGTCAGCCGGGCTTCCGCCTGCCCGGCCCCGAACGGGGCGAGCAGCTCCGGTGCGCGGTCGACGCAGCCGGCCGCCGCCGCCACGGGCTCGCCGCGCGCCGGCACGACCTCGGTCTGCAGCCAGTAATGCAGCGCATCGAAGCCAACCGGCACATCGCGGGTGAAGCGTTCCCAGTCCCAGACCAGCAGCCCCTGGCCGGTACTTGCCATGTTCCACGGCGTCCAGTCGCCATGCCACGCGCCGAAGGCCAGCGGCATGCCGCCGGCCCTGGCTGCCAGCGCGTCCAGTGCCCCGGCCAGGGCGCTGCGATCAGCACCGGCGTCGGCCGCCGCCAGCCGGTCGCGAAGCCGCTGCCAGTAGCTCGCCGCGGCCAGCGGGGCCCGCCGCAGCCCGTCGACGCCGGCTACCTCGCTCATCGCCGCGGCCAGCCGCGGCCACGGGACCTGGCTGCGGCGCAGCCACACCGGGAGTGCGCTAAGGACCAGGACGTCCAGGCCGCGCCACCGCCCGTGGTGCAGCACGCCAGGTATGGTCAGCCCGGCCAGCCGGGCGCGGCCGAGCCGGGCGAGCGCGTCGTGCTCCGCCCGGACGAGTTCGCAGGTCAGCGGGTTGATGCCAATCTTGGCGAATCCGGCGGGCGCGCCCCGTGCGGTGAGCAGCTGGAGCACCGGCTTGCGGTTGGCGCGCGCCTCGCCCAGGTGCATGCTGATCAGGACATCACCGCCGAGTGCTTCGCTGAGATACGAGTCGATGGTGCCGGTGTCGGCCGCGGCGCGCACTCGCACCCGGCCGCGGAAAGCCAGCTGGCCGAGCCCGCTGGCCAGGGCAACCGACAGTCCCCGCGTTGCCAGCCGGGTGGTCCGTGATCCGGGCTCACCGTAGCGGCGCACCGCCGCCGCCGCCGGGCGGGGTGCCCGCGGCACCAGCAGCCGGGGGCGGCTCATCGCGGGGAGCACGACGAACTCGCTGTGCCGGAACCCGGCGGAAGTCTGTGCCGCGGCGGAGGTTTGCGCTGCTCCGGCGGAGGTTTGCGCTCCGGCGGAGGTTTGCGCTCCGGCGGCTGTCCGTGCCCCGGCCTGGCGGGCGCCGCGGCGCGGAGGCCGGCCAAGCCCGGTGCTGCCCATGGTGACGGTGGCCGGCGGCGGCCACAGCAGCGCGCAGATGTCGCGCAGGTAGGCGCTCCTGTCCTGGCCGGCCGGGACGGGAACGGTGCGGGGCGAGGCAGCATTCACGCCTCAGGCCCTCGGTACCCGGGATCCGAAGTGCGGCTCGGCGAGCAGCGCGGCGAAGGCCCGGACGGCCGCTGCGTGACTGCTCATGGCGTAGGCATACGGGTGGCCGTTGCTGTCGGTGCCGTCGCCGCTGAAATAGTCCATGGCCTTGATCTGGGGATCCTGCCGGGCCAGTCGGCCCGCGCCCGCCAGCCAGGCCGGCCAGCCGGCCGGGTTGCCGCCGACCCCGAACTCGCCGATGATAACCGGCCTGGGATGGTGCGCTGCCCAGCGCAGGAAGGGACCGGCGGTGACGCTCAGCGGCACCGAAGGCGAGGGTGAGTACGCGTCCGCGCAGATCCAGTCGACTTCGTTGTTTCCCGGATAGAACGCCTGCGCGCGGCCGACCGTGAACCCGTAGGCGGTCGGGCACCAGACCCAGCTCGCATTGGTGGCGCCCGCGGCCGCGAAGATGGTCCTGATGTGATCCCAGGCGGCGATGTAACCGGCCGGGGAATGCATTGCCCACAGCAGGTTCGGCCGGTCCATCTCGTGCCGGAATTCCATCAGGATCGGCCGGCCAAGGCCTTTCACCGCCGCCGCGCGCTGCCGGATCAGCGCGTCGTACCTGCCCGCGATGATTGCCCTGGTGTCCGGCGTCCCGCCCCAGGTGAGCAGGAGCGCCTTGCGGCTGCGGACGAAATGCTGGTCAGCGGCCGACGGGAACGGCGAGTCCCACGGGTGGTACACGTGCACGAGACCCAGGGAGCGGCCAAGTTGCCGCTCGAAGCCGACAATCGCGTCGATCTGGCCAGCGGAGGTGTAGCTGGCCGGCTGGACGTAGGCGCCGAGGTACGACCCGGACGCTGGCACCAGTGAATTCGATGGCCGCCACCTGCCGTGGCCGGTCGTGATGCCGTGCTGCCGGGCGGTCGCCGAGCCGTCGGCGCTGGCCTTCCCGTGCCGTACGTGCGGGGGCTGGCCCGGCGCCCCGGCGGTAGGCCCGGCCTCGGCCCGCGGCGTTTCCTGGCCCGCGGCATCCGCGTGCCGGACCGACGCCAGGACCGCAGCGATCACCGCGAGGCTGGCCGCGGCTGCCACCGCGCCGAGCACGATCCTCGGGCCAGCGATCCGGCCGCTGCGGCGCCGCGTGCCCTTGCGCCGCGCCCCGCGGTGCGCTCTGCGGGTCACCCTGGGCGGCCGGCGATAGGCTCTCGCACCGCGCCGGGAGCCAGGCCACGGCGGCCAGGGCGGCCCGGGCCGGAACTGCCCTCGGTATAGCGGACGGCGATCACGAACAGCAGCAGCAGGAGGGTGCCATAGACCCAGCCGGACAGGACGTCGGTGAACCAGTGCAGCGTCAGGTAGCCACGGCTGTAACCCTCGGAGAAGGCCAGCACGGCCACGGTCGCGCCGGCCCAGATCCCGGCCCGGCGCTGGCGGCTGAACTCGTGCCAGAGCAGGTAGGCGATCAGCCCGTAGAGGATGATGATGCGGTCAGCGCCGCCGGACGGGAAGGTGCCATGCGGGCTGCCAGGCGGCCCTGGCCGCTCGAAGGTGTGCCGGATGTAGATCGTCGTGTAGTGATCGACGACGATCGCAGCGGCCAGCGCCAGCGGCGGCAGCCAGCGGTTCCGGTGCCAGGTCACCGCCAGGCAGACCGCCGCGGCCGTGACCGCGCCCCACGTTGTCCAGGTGTCACCGATCTTGGTGAGCCGGTTCATCACTGCTGCCCAGGAATGCACCCGGTGCGCGTTGGTCCAGTTCATGATGGGCTTGTCAATGGTGGGCCCGGCGTGCACCACGAGCAGCCCGAGCAGCGCGGTCAGGCCATAGACGGCGACCGCCCCAGCGACCACGATGAGGAGGAATTTCGCCGCGCTCCGGACGGCCGGCGGCAGGCCGCCCTGGCGGGCCGCCACGCGTCCGCCCGCGGGCGCACCATGCCGGCTGGCCCGCCCGGCCACCGGCGGGGTGACCGGGCTAGATCCCGCGGGCGCGGCCGGGGCAGCGCGCCTGGCGAGCAGCGCCGCGATGGCCAGGATCGCCGCGATTCCTGCAGGCCAGAGCAGGACAAGCAAGATCTTGGTCACGTCGTGTCCCCGTCCTCCGATTTATCCGTAGCTTACTGCCGCGACTATTGTGATGACGGATCATACCGGAGATATCAGCGCAGGCCGGACGCTTGCGAGAGGGTTCTGAAGGTGATTATCGCCGGGCCGCGGCAGGCGCCTTCAATAACGCGCGAGTCTTAGCATTCCGGCCGATAAATGACAGGCCGGGCATAACCGCTAGCTGAAGCGCATCGCGGAATCTCCACAGGCCCGCGACCAGCAGCAGGCCGCCGGCCGCCACCGCCGCGGCCGAGACGACCAGGCTGTCTCCCGCCACCGCCCGCACGGCAAGCGGGATGACGGCAAAGCTTGCCGCCGACAGCGCGCAGGCAATGAACGTGCCCCGTCCGAACGGGTGCAGCCGCACCACCGCGGCCACCTGAGCCAGGGGGGTCAGGTTGGTGATCGCGATCGCGACCGCCCAGCCGATCGCCGCGCCGAGGATCCCGTACCTGGGAATCAGGAACAGGTCGAGGCTGACGTTGATCGTGACCGCCAGCAGCCCGTTGGCGAGACTCCAGCTGCTGCGCCCGGTGGTATTGAGCACCATGTCGACCTGGCCGCACGCGGTAGCGAGCAGCATGGTCAGCCCGAGCACGACAATCACGGAGTCGCCGGCCCGGTACGAATGGCCGAAGATGACCAGGAGCTGCGGTCCGTAGATCACCGCAAGCAGGTACAGCGGCCAGGTCAAGATGATGAGCCATGCGGTGGTCGCCTGATAGACGGTATTCGCCCCGCGCCGGTCCCCGACCGCGAACATCTCGGTGAACCGTGGCTGCGCGGCCATGCTGATGGCCGCGTTGCCGAGCTGGCCGACGACGAGGAACCGGGTCGCGGCGGTATAGATGGCCGCCTGGGCGGGCCCGCGCATGATCGCGACCAGCACGATGTCGATCCGCTGGATGGTGATCTGGGCGAGCGTGGACAGCCCGCGCGGCACCGTGAACAGCCAGAAGCCGCGCGGGTTCGCATTTGCCAGCCGCCTGCTGGCGACCCTCGACCTGGGCCGCGGGTCGGCCGCGGCTGACCGCCTGGGCGCGGCCGCCTGGCCCGCGCCCTGCTGGGCTGGGGCAGGCCGCCCGGCGGCCGCCTGCCGCGCGGCCGCCCGCGCCTTACCTGCCTGCCCTGGAGCTATCTGTGCTGAGGACGTCGGTCCTGGGCCCGTCGGTGCGGCGGCTGCCTGCCCGGCGGCGGCTGCCTGCCCGGCGGCAGTGCGGCCA
>WNGD01003811.1_pt1 | contig 20089 bp, 18 predicted proteins | sample 5400671 | NCBI WGS metagenome assembly WNGD01 (sample SAMN13153369, study PRJNA577476) | soil metagenome | isolation source: 40 cm soil or saprolite under grassland replicate 2 | place: USA:California | collected 2016-06-15 | reverse complement strand
TGCTGCAAAGTTGGGGTTGGGGAGAACTGAAACTGAGCACGGGCTGGAGTCCGCTGCGGCTGGCGCTGTGGGATATGGAACAGCAACGGATGGTCGCAGCAGCAAACATCCTGCGTTACAAAGCTATCCATGATCCCTTGTTGGGGGGATACTTTGCGTATATTCCGAAAGGGCCCGTGGTGGACTGGTCACATCCGGTGATATGTAATGCGCTGTTCTCGCAGCTAGACATGCTACTTCGTGCACAGGATGTGCGTACCTTGCGTATGGAACTAGCGCAAGTGGCGGGGACTGCTAGCAGTGAATTTATTGAAGAGCGAGTTACAGCCCTGGGGTTTCGCCCTGCTCCTACTATACAGCCTATACGGACGATCTTGCTTGATCTAACACTTGACGAGGAGAGATTGCTGGCGGGCATGAAGGAGAAGTGGCGCTATAATGTGCGACTTGCAGGGCGCAAGGGTGTAAGTGTGCGGGCAGCGCAGTCAGCGGAGGATGTGCAGGCCTGGTACCGGCTGCTGCAAATGACGGGGGAGCGCGACCAGTTTAGGATACATACGTTCGACTACTACCTGCAGGCATGGCGTATCTTTGTGCCGCGCAACCAGGCACATTTGCTGCTGGCGGAATATGAGAGCCAACTGCTAGGGGGTATTTTTGTGGGTCTGTTAGGGAAGCAGGCTAGCTATCTCTATGGTGCATCGAGCAACGAGTGGCGTCAACTCATGCCCAACCATTTACTGCAATGGGAGGCGATGCGTTGGGCTAAACGGCAGGGGGCGACACAGTACGATCTATGGGGTATCCCCGCAACGGATGATGAGGATGAGGCCATGGCTGGCCTGTATCGGTTCAAGCGCGGCTGGGGTGGTGAGGTTGTGCGCTTCATGGGGGCCTACGAGCGCGAGTACTAAAATACCAGGAGGGATCCGATTGTAACCAGCGCAACTGTAGCTAACACGAGGTAATCAGAAGCTCCAAGGGATTTTTCGTGAAGATGCGTTTGATGGCCATCGACTTCGTAGCCTCGTGCATCTAAAGCAGTGGCAAGCTCGGCGGCTCGACGCAGCGTACCCTGGATGAATGGTAAAAATAGGGAGGCCAGGCTTTGCAATCGCTCGCGGATAGTGCCGTGTGAAAAATCTGCGCCGCGTGCAGTCTGGGCTTTTACCAGTTGCTCTGCTTCGTCTATGAGCGTTGGAATGAAGCGCAGGGCTATCAGGGTCATCAATGCGAAATCATCAACGGGCAGTCGCAGCCAGCGCAATGGTGTGAGTAAGAGCGTCATTCCCTCGATCAAGGCGATGGGTGTGGTGGTGATGGTCAGTAGAAGCGAAAATGCATAGATCGTCAGAAAAACGAAGAAGAATGACATTACGATCCATACACCATTGTAGGTCATTACAATTGGGCCTATGGGAAATGTACTGGCAGGAGGTGCGTTACGAGTTAGCAAGAAAAAGCCTTGTGCGATAAGTGCGAGCAGGAAGAGCAGTATAGTGATACGCCTTAGCCAGCGATTCTGGCGGAAGCTGCGCATTGGCGAAATTGGAAGCATGAGCATGAGGATGAAGATTGCTAGCAAAGAACTGTAGACGAAAATTATCCAGTGTATCTGGGCATATGTGATGAGCAAAGGGCCAAAGGTATGTAGTGGTTTACCACTGGGATCGGGGAAGAAGGCTGTTGGAATAATGCCAAGGAAAGCGAACAAGAGGAGTAAGCGCATGCGCTGCCATAGGTGTAGTGGTGAAATGCCGGATAAGGCTGTGGCTGTCATTAGCAGGATTAAAGCGACGATGTATGGCGCAAAGTGCCATTGACGATGGTTTGCGATGGTGAAGAATATGATAAGCCAGAGAAGGACCACTAGCTTTGTTCTGGCTTGCAGGCGATGTAAGAGGCTGTTGCCTGGATAGTAGATGCCTAATGAGATGTTCCTAAACATGTTTGATTATCCTGATTTATTTTTATAGCGCCCTGATTTCTTGCATGAGTGGGCTTGTCCCCCCACCCAAAGAGAAAGAGGTGGGGAGACCCCGCTTAGGGGCGGCTGCCCCTCAGTCCTTTCTTGCGCAGTAATGTAAGCAGTTCACTGAGAGGGGGCGCGGCAAGGCCCCACTTGCGCAGCGCATCACCCTGGGAATAGATACTGCGCGGCGTTCCTTGCATGACCATGTGTCCATCATGAAGCACAAAGAGCCAATCGGCTAGCGTTGCTACCTCGGCCATATCGTGAGATACCAGCACGATAGTAACGTCTTTCTCTTGCTTAATGCGTTGTAGATAGGAGTAGAACTCGGTTCGGCCCTCGGCATCGAGTCCGACGGTCGGTTCATCGAGCACCAGGATAGCGGGCGACATAGCAAGCACTCCTGCGAGTGCCACACGCCTCATCTGGCCACCACTTAGCTCGAATGGTGGGCGCTGCGCAAATTCACGGTGTGGCAAGCCGACCATGTCCAGAGCATTGAGGACGCGGGTACGTATTTCATGGCGTGCAAGCTTCATACGCTGTGGCCCAAAGGCGACATCGGCATAGACAGTACGCTCGAACAGTTGCGATTCGGGAAATTGGAAGAGCATGCCGACATGCTGTCGCAGAAGTGCCAGGTCTGCATCTTTCGCTTTCACATCTATACCATTAACGATGATGGTGCCCGAAGTAGGACGTAACAATCCATTGAAGTGCTGCACGAGAGTTGATTTACCCGAACCAGTAATGCCGATGATCCCGACACAGCTTCCCTGAGCAATCTCCAGATTGATGTCGAGCAGCGCCGCTTTTTGTAAGGGGCCGGATTGGTTAGTTTGATAGATATGGGATAGATTTTTGATGATAATGATTGGCTCTTTCACGGCATGATCTCCTGCGCTATTGCTTCCACCGTCAATGCTTCTGGCGAGAGAGGTATGCCCACATTGCGCAGGCGGGCCGCCAGCTCGATAGGCTCAGGGATAGCCAGTTTTAATTGACGCAATTGTTCAAGGTTTGCAAAGATTGACGCTGGTTTTCCCTCCATGACAAGCTTGCCTTGCTCCATAACGATAATACGCTGTGCCAGGGCCGCCTCTTCGAGCAGGTGAGTGACCTGGATGATAGTGATGCCGTGTTGCTGGTTCAGTTGATGGAGCAAGGAAACGATCTCGCCGCGCGAAAGAGGGTCGAGTTGGGCCGTGGGCTCGTCTGCGATGATACACTGCGGGCGCAAGGCCAACACTCCGGCAATTGCCAGCCGCTGGCGCTGGCCGCCTGAGAGCCGATGAGGTGGAAGGCTTCGTAAGTGTGCGATACTCACCGCTTCCATTGCGGAAGAGACACGCTCCTTGATGAGGGAGAGAGGGATCCCACGCATGGTGAGCGCCCAGGCAATATCATCTTCAACGACTGTAGCAATGATCTGGTTATCAGGATTCTGAAAAATCATGCCTACCATGTCGCGAATTGTGCGCTGGTTGGCTTTCTCAGATGTGTCGAGTCCTGCCACCAGGACACGTCCACTGGTGGGCGTGAGTAATGCGTTACAGTTACGCGCCAGGGTTGATTTGCCGCTACCATTATGACCCAGCAGGACGAGATATTCTCCCTGTTGTACCTGTAGACTCACGTCCTCAAGCGCCGTGATAGGCTGTAACTCGCCTGTTCGTGAGTTGCGAGCAGGATATGTGTAGTTTATGTGTTGTATGTCAATAAGAGGAGAGTGGTTCATGTTTTCGATTTTTGCCTCGCTATGCCTAGCCTGCGAACTTCTCTAGTGAGAGTTTGAGCTACCCAGTACTTGCTTATGCTTCCTTTAGGAATGAGTCTGACGAACTTGCGCAAGAACCAATACAATAAATCACCTAATTTGCCGCTGGGGAATGGGCGCACCTGGTAGCCAAGTAGCCGTACAAAGAGATTGGTGATGAAGTAGACGACGATGACGACGGGTATTAAAAAGACCCAGTTGACTATATAAAAAGTTATCCACCAGTAGGTAAAGGCCAGTTGTGCGAGGGAATCTAATGATGGTAATGCGCTGTGTTGCCACCAGTTGCTTGCTCCAATGAGCGAAGCAATTAAGCCAACAATACCAACTGCTGCCTTGTATATCTGTTGAATGCCCAGGGCAAGGAAATTCAGCGGTACTCCTAGCACTAGATCAGCAAGGATGAGAAGGAGGTAGAAGACGAGCGTGCCGCATGTTACGCCCAAAAAAAGGATGGTGAGATGACGCATACGATGCTTCATGCTCAGGCCCAGGAACAGCCCCGCCGCACATTCCAACAGCATCACAAAAATGGCTCCTGGACCAGTAATCAACACTATGAGAAAGAGTGCTACGACAAAGCTCATACAGCCAACATAGAAGCTACGCCGCAGGACGATTACTGCGAATACGATAGGAGTGAGGAGTTGAAAGATGGCGCCTCCGACTGGTAGCACTTTAACAAGCAGGTGAAAAATGACGCCTATATCAGCCAGTAAGGCTCCTTCGGCGATTTCGATGGCAGTCAGTCTGCGGAACATGCGCTTTTCCTGGTAACAATTCTGTGGTAGGTAATAAACTTTATATGGTTCAGTGCATTGATTGTAGCGTTTTGAGAAAAAACTAACAAGACCTTTGGTGCGAACTGGATGGCACTTGTGTGATAAGGGAGCAGGGAATATTCAACTGGGCAGCAGCAAGGGGAGACCTGAAATCCTGAGTATTTGACACATTGGCTCATCATCTATACAATCCTTGCATCACAGATAAAAGAAAGCTGGACGCGAAATGAATTCGCGTCGAAAAAAACTGATGCTAAGGAGTGGTAATACAAATATGGACCATCTGAATGCGGTTATCCTGGCTGGTGGGAGTGGAACGCGACTTTGGCCGCTCAGCACGGCGAGTTTCCCCAAGCAATTTTTCCCGCTGCCTAATGGCAAGAGCATGATCCAGGAATCGCTTGCACGGGTTGAGAAGCTGATTCCTCCCTCGCAAGCGTGGGTGGTGACCAGTCGTAATATGGTTGAACTTGTACATGAGCACTTACCTCTGTGCAACATATACTCGGTGAGCCGGTGGGGCGCAGTACTTCGGCGGCGATAGGGTGGGCTGCTGCAACCATTGCACGGCAAGATGCGCAGGCAATTATGGCGGTGTTGACGGCTGACCATATGATTACAAAGGTTGAGGAGTTCAACCAAGCTCTGCGGCTGGCTGTTGCGCTTGCTGAACAGGGATATCTTGTGACTCTGGGCATAAAGCCTACCGCCCCTGAGACGGGATATGGGTATATTCGTTATGCTGCTCCACTTACAGAAGGATTTGGACACCAGGCATTTTATGGTGAGCGCTTTGTAGAGAAGCCTGATGTCGTGACGGCACTGGCTTACGTGCAGGATGGTCACCATGTCTGGAATAGCGGCATGTTCATCTGGAAGGTAGAGAAGATACTTTCAGAATTACGTATGCACCTGCCCGAGTTGGCGCGAAAAATTGATATGATTGTCGATGAGAGGGGGACGGCAGGGGAACGCATTATTCTCGATGAAGTGTGGCCGACGCTGCAAACTATCTCTATCGATTATGGCGTCATGGAGAAGGCAAGTAAGTTTGCTGTAATTCCGGTTGATATCGGCTGGAACGATGTGGGCAACTGGGAGCAGTATGGTTCGCTATTCCCTGCCAATGAACAAGGGGTGAGAAGCGTTGGACATCATCAAGGTCTGGGGAGCCGAAATATTTTTGTTTACAATAACACACAAAGACAGGTTTTCACGATTGGCCTGGAGGATGTGGTGGTGATTGAGATGGACGATAAGACGGTTATTTGTCATAAAGATGCTGTGCAACGGGTGAAGGAACTGGCGGAGAGCCAAAAAAAGTAAAGGCGATAAAGCTTACCCTCTTATTTTTTCGTGCTATAATATCCAATGATGCATAACTGTTAGATCGTCAGTGCCCCATGTAAGGAAATGGAGTCTCCTGCTATGCTCTCCGAACAGCCTGTATTCGCCTCTCGTGGAATGGTCGCCTGCGCACACTACCTTGCCACGCAGGCAGGCATCCAAATTCTCAAGCAGGGCGGAAATGCAATAGATGCGGCGATCGCCGCAAATGTCACGACGACCGTAGTTTATCCATCCACCTGCTCTGCAGGCGGTGATATGTTCATGCTGATCTGGGATGCGAAGACGCACAAACTGAATGCGCTGAACGGCAGTGGTCGCGCACCCCAGGGTATGACGCCTGAATATTTTGCCTCGCAGGGTTTGAAGCAGATACCCGAGCGAGGCCCACTCTCCATTAACGTTCCAGGGGCGGTCGATGGCTGGTTTGAGGCGCTGAATCGCTTTGGGACGCTTTCAGCGGAAACGATCTTTGCTCCGGCAATTGCATACGCTGATGAAGGTGTGCCTGTTACCAGCAAATTGAGTGGCTGGTTGAGTCATGCGGCCGAACCGCTGCTCAAACAATGGGAGAGCAGCGCCAGGATCTTTCTGCCAAACAATCAACCTCCGCGCTCTGGAGAGGTCTTACATCAACCTGATCTGGCACGTACTTATCGTATGCTAGCGAAAGAGGGACGCGATGTGTTCTATCGCGGACCCTTAGCTCGCACGATCACAGATTATGTACAGCGATGTGGCGGTGTACTCAGCGTGGAAGATATGCAGCGACACCACTCTGATTGGGTAGAGCCAATCTCGACGAGCTACCGTGGGTACGATGTTTATGAGGTTCCTCCTAACACACAGGGTCTCACTGCCCTGGAGATGTTGAACATAATTGAGGGATTTGACCTGAAGTCACTGGGATATCAGACTGCTGAATACCTGCATGTGTTGCTTGAAGCGAAAAAACTGGCTTATCTAGACCGCGATCGTTATGTCTCTGATCCTGATTTTGTCGATGTGCCGGTCGAACGGCTGCTCAGTAAGGAGTATGCCCAAGAGCAGCGCGCAAGGATCAATTCTGAAAGGGCGGCAGCGATTATCGCAGGGAGACTTGAAGAAGAGGGCGATACCATGTACCTGTGTGTGGCAGATGGAGAGGGAAATGTTGTTTCATTGATACAGAGCCTCTACATGGGCTTCGGGAGCGGTATCGTTGGAGGCGACACGGGGGTGCTGCTGCATAACCGGGGTTCATACTTCTCGCTTGATCCGCGACATGTAAATTACCTACAACCAGGGAAGCGTACAATGCACACGCTGATGCCGGCAATGGTCTTGCATGATGGAGTACCTTACATAACGATGGGATCGATGGGTGGCGATGCGCAGGCGCAGATTCAGGTACAGTTACTCTCAGCGATGATTGATTTTGGCATGAATGCTCAACAGGCAATTACAGCGCCACGCTGGCGTAGTGGGCCTATGAGAATAAACCCATCAGGCGGCAGGCGCGATATTATACCTGGTCAGTGGAGCGTGGATGAGCATTTTGGACGCGATATTGCCGAGCTAGTAATGTTTGAGCAACGTTTCCCAGAGGAAATTCAACTGCTGCTTGAACTGCTTGGTCATCGAATCAGGATTGCAGGGCCATGGGAGGATGGGATGGGTCACGCGCAAGCGATTGTAATCAACCCTTCCAATCAAATATTTGAGGGAGCTGCCGACCCTCGCTGTGATGGTCTTGCGCTCGGTTGGTAGCAAACGAGATATTGTTTTTCTATTCAAAGAAGGATAAAGAAGATGACTACACGATCTTCGCGCCCTGGAATCCCTGTAGACATTCTGGCACTCTCACGCGAGCGTGATGAGCTGCGTAGACGAGGAAAATATGATCGAGCTGATGCTCTGAGGCACCAAATCGAGGAGGCCGGTTACCGCATTAAAGATAATCCGCACGGTGCACACCTTGTGATTCTGCCAAGTGTTGAAGTTGATGGGATAGTCTATCGCACAGCTCACCAGGTGCCTTCTTTGTTGGAAGAGTCGGATCGCTGCGAGTTTTCGGTCAATATACTCGCAAATACCAGCTATGAGGAGACGAAACGCTGCCTCGAAAGCATCTTACGCTGGGTTGGGAATCACGATGTTGAAATCATACTGGTTAATAACAGGTCGCTAGAGGAACTTGATGCCTGGGCCAGGGAGCTACAGCGTAGTGATGTAGACTTGCATATGTTGTGTACATCCCGCCCTTTAGGCGAAGCGGAGGCGCGTAACGTGGGCTTGAAGCAAAGCAGGGGCGGGTATATTCTGCTGCTCGATAGCAGTGTCGAACTGATTGGTGACGTCTTTACGCCCCTTGCGCAGGTTCTAGCAGATAGAAGGGTAGGCATAACCGGTTTTCGAGGCCTGCATACGGATGATCTCCGTCACTTTGAAGTGAGCGCGGCTGCGGAGGTTGAAGTGGTAGATGGCTTATGTATGGCTTTCCGGCGCGAGCTACTGAAGAAAGCTGGTTTGTTTGATGAGCGATTCCGTTTTCCATCGTATATGGATATCGATTTTAACTTTGCAGTGCGCAATAGTGGCGTTCAGGCAGTGCCTACACCCAACTTGCCAATTGTAAGCCATCCGCTTCTACAGGATGTGAATCTCTCTGATGCTGAGCGAAGTCGCTTGACGAAAAGGAATTTCTATCGCTTTCTGGAGAAGTGGGGGCACAGGGATGATTTGTTGCTCGAAAAGTAGTAACAACTACTATGTCTGAAGGAGATTGATCGATTGAAAACCTTGACGAAGCGTAGTGATATACCACGGGAATATATATGGGATCTGGAAAGTATATTCTCTACTGATGAAGACTGGGAAAACAATTTCAAGGCGCTGCAGCAGCGCTTACCAGAACTTGAAGCGCTGAAGGGAACCCTTGGGCAAAGCGGGCAGGCGTTACTGGCGGTGTTACAGAAGCGTGATGAACTGTTCGAGAAACTTGAGACTCTTCTCGTGTATGCTGCTATGCGTAGGGACGAAGATACCACAAATAGCACATATCAGGGGATGTACGACCGCGCAATACAATTGTTTGTCCAGGCCTCAACTGTTGCCTCTTATATTGAGCCAGAAATCCTGGCATTGACGGAATCCACGCTTGACAGGTTTGTGCAAGAAACTCCTGAATTGAGCATTTATGGACAACAATTGCGCGATTTGAATCGCAAGCGTCCCCATGTACGTTCTGTTGAAGTGGAGGCAGTGCTGGCTGCCGCGGGTGAGATCTCGGAGGGGCCAGATGCGATTTTCTCAATGATTGATAATGCCGATCTGAAACTCCCGCTGATTAAAAATGAGGAGGGTGAAGAGGTTCAACTGACGAAAGGCAACTACCTGGTCTATATTCGCAGCACTGAACGAGGGGTTCGTAAAGAAGCGTTTGAGAGCTTGCACAGCACGTACCTCAAGCAGCGCAACACGATTGCTACCACGCTGTCAACCCGGATCAAAGGGGATATCTATTACACAAAGCAACGCGGCTACGGCTCCTGCCGCGAACGGGCACTTGCGCAGTATAATATTCCGATCAGTGTCTATGACAACCTGGTAGCGACGGTCAGTGAGCACGTCCACCTGCTTGATCGTTATATGCGGTTACGAAAACGCGTACTCCAACTTGACGAACTGCATATGTACGATCTATATGTGCCGATTGTGAAGGAAACGGCCGATGAAATAAGCTACCCGGAGGCATCTGTTACTGTGCTGGCTGCTCTTGCTCCGCTGGGTGAGAGCTATATCAGTACGCTTAAACGAGCATTTAAAGAGCGGTGGATCGATGTGTATGAGACTCCTGGGAAGCGTAGTGGGGCGTATAGCGGTGGTGGTTATGCAACTCGCCCATTTGTCCTGCTGAATTACCAGAACAAAAGGGATAGTATGTATACGCTGGCGCACGAACTGGGGCATTCGATGCATTCATTCTTTACACGCACGCATCAGCCATTTCAGTACGGTGACTATACCATCTTTGTGGCCGAGGTTGCTTCGACTCTAAACGAGGGCTTGCTTACCGAGTACCTATTGAAGACAAGTGATGATCCCGCGGTGCGCCTGGCGATTCTCAATCACTCATTAGAAGATTTGCGCGGCACGCTGTTTAGACAGACGATGTTTGCAGAGTTTGAGCTGCAGATACATAGTCGAGCAGAGCAAGGTGAGCCGCTAACTGCAGATACGCTGAGCGCGATGTATCGTGCACTCAATGAAAAATATTATGGTGCGGAGGCGCTCATTGATGAGCTGATAGTTATCGAATGGGCCCGTATTCCTCATTTCTACTACAATTTCTACGTATACCAGTACGCAACGGGTGTCTCAGCTGCATGTGCACTGGTGCAGCAGATCCTGCAAGAGGGGGTGCCTGCAGTTGATCGCTACTTGAAATTCCTTAGCTCTGGCTCATCGGATTATAGCATCGAATTGCTGAAAAAGGCCGGCGTTGATATGACCTCGCCAGAGCCCGTGCGCCAGGCTTTGCAGTTGTTCAATTCGCATCTGACTCAGATGGAGGAGCTGTTGGGCTGACGGTGCATCAATTAATGTGCATCTATGAACGTTGTGAAGAGTTCAAGCATCTCTTCTTGCTTTTCTATGTGAGGCGAGTGGCCGCAGTTAGCCAGTTGTACCTCGTGATACTGACCGCCATTTGCCCTGTATTTTTCAAGGATTGTGCGTAACTGTGTCTTCATGGGTTGTGGCGGGTATATCTCTGGTCCAGGCCAACCAGGTACTGCGCCGATCTGCCCCAAGAAGCCAAAGTCGAACAGCGAGGTATCAGATACAATCTGATCGTCGGCACCATGCACCCAAAGCACTGGGGGCTTGTAGCTGATGTTGGCGAAGTTGCCCTGGTTCATGTATTTGGGTGAGAGGGCATTGTTAAAGCCTTGTGTACCTGGCCCAACAGACGGCCAGTTGTTGGAGGGGGTCATGTCGCCGGGATAGCCGCCTGGTCCCACTTTGGTTGAGAGCAAGGAAGACAGATACATCTCCTCACGGTCAGGAGCTGGTTTGAATGGCGGCTTAAAATAGAAGTTGTTCATCACTGTACGAGGCGAAAATTGTTCATTGCCGCGATCACCCTGTGCTATGCGTTGCACAAAATCCTGGTTGGCTGTGCCTCCTCCGCTGCCTGCGAAGTCGGGCCAAATCGGAGTTCCATCTGCATCCTTCGTGCCACCAAAACCAAAGGGTGAGCCTGACGATTCCAATGTGAGCGAGCGTAATGTTCCTGGATGGTCTATGGCATACTGTATTACGATGTTGCCGCCTAACGACCAGCCCAGCAAGTGGAAAGAGGTCAAATCCAGTGCGTGGGCGAATGAGTCGAAATCATCTGAGAAATCGCGTACGCCTCGTGTCGCATCTACTGGCAAAGTCTCGCTGTCGCCGTAGCCACGCATGTCGGGCGCGTAGATTTTGTAGTGGCTCGTTGCAGCTAATGCCAGCATGAAATCCTGGAAGAAGTGGGATGAAGAGCAATTGCCGTGAACCAGCACTATGGGGGTGCTCCCTGTACCCGCTTCAAGGTAAGCAATCTCCAAGCGATCCGTCTTGATTTTTTGCTGGCTGATGCCAGGTAAGAGTGGTACTGAGCTCATGACCATGAGTAACCTCCTGCGTTTGTCTTTTTAGTTTGATTATTGTATCACCTCGGGCTTAGACATGGTAGTGCAGGAGATTATGGGCTTCTAACAAAAAGCGAGACAGGTGAAATTTTCGGGACTACTAGTCACAAAGAAAGTTTCTTCGTGGCTGGAGTAGGAGTAGTCCCTTTAGCTGGTGTGGCGGTTGGTTTTTGATTCAGTTTCTTGCCTGCTTGTCGCAACCTATTTTCGGTATACATACGAGCAAATAGAAAAGCCAGCCCGACACAAATCAGGACAGGAATAAACAGTGCAAACCCCAAGGGGACCTTCAGAGAATAGAAAATCAACTGGAATATGGGGACAAACACAATCAGGACTGCGGCCATAAGTGTCAGGATGAGAGTCCAGCGTGCCTGCAGGTGTTGGCGCATCGTTTTATAGCGGTATTGTGCCTGTTCGCGTATGCTGTTCTGCAGATCAAGGAGGTTCTGACGATCGGCAGCAATTTTCTCGCGCTCGTTTGCTAACTCCTGTTCGAGTAGATCGGCTTTGTGTTGTGCCTGGCGTATCAAGGAAAGCAACTGGGCTACGTGCTGATCTTCGGTCTGCTTCGTCTGGAATTCAAGAGTCTTTGCGACATTGCGCAAGAGCGGGGGGGTGTGTTCGGGAGTAAGGGTGAGGGTTTGAGCAGCCTCTTCTACCAATTTGCTTGCCTCTAGCTCAACAGTATCGTGGAAAGTATGGTCGAGTTCCTGGTAGCGTTGTTCTAGCTGCTGTTTTTCCTCTTGAAGCTGTTTATGCTCTTCAATCATTTCAAGCAGGTGTATATTATATTGCTCGATTGCTTGTTGATGACTGTGCTGAAGAGCCTCTATTTCTTGCTCCAGTTGTGCTTGAACGTTTTTGTATTTGGTTGTGAGGCGCTGTTGTTCGTACAATTCCCAGCGGAGTCGCTTATTTTCCTCACGCAATTGTGCGATCTGTCGTAGAGCACCTTTGCCTCCGGACATTTCGCCGTTTATTTTTGGCAGTATATCTGTGTTTCTTTGCCGCTTCTCTTTGAGGATTTCTCTGCGGCTGGCTGCGCGTAATGAGCGTTCGCCTGGCTTATTTGAAGTATGAGAAGTAGTGTCATCAGGTAAATACATAGATTCGCTCCCTTGCCTGCGTAACTTGCAGCAAAAGCATAGTGTGCCTGTTATCCAGTTTTGAGATAATAAACTCTCCCTTCTGCAATTATGCATGCATTCGCATAATTTTTCAAGTATTTAAGCTGAGTGGCAAATCTTTACCTAAATGGCGAGCGAGGAATTAAGATATCAATCATTCGCTTGTGCAGCCGAGTAGGCTGAGTGATATGTCAGTAGGGTAGAATTCTATACTCAAATGTGTTATATTGGTATTTAGTTACAAAGGTAACTTTATAACAATTTCTTGATACATTTCTGAGTTAGCTATGAGGAAAGGGTATGATGGTCAAGTCTGAAGAAAGCTCTCGCCTAGAAGAGAGCAAGATTAGCGTTGAGCGTGTGCAGATTGGTGTAAGGATGGAGAAGAGAATGGTAAAGGTTCTCAAAGCACTCGCTGAATATCACGACATTTCCCTGGGCGATCTGCTCGAAGGAATTGTTTTACATGCTTTCGAGAATGTGAGGCCATTCGGTGAGGAAACGCACCATCGAATTGCGCAGCTCAAAGAAGTCTATGCTATGGACTATGACGTGAGCGCAAGTCACCGGTTCACGGAGCAGACGCCGGGCAAAGATGACAGGAATGAAGAGTGATAAGCAAACTAGCGATAGCTTGTAGTAAAGCAAGGAGGAGTATACATGAAAGATACTATGCTGATCGGCAGAGGGGAGACAATCCTGGAAGTTCCGGCTGAAAACTGGAGGAAGCATCTTGCTGGTGTGGGACACCACATGGAGGCAAGACTAAGCTTTATGACGGGCGATCATCAGCGAGTCAGGAACTTCGTGGTACGCGAGCTACCTCATAATAATGGGAGACCTTTGAGAGCTGAAGACATCTCGCGAGGATTGTATCTTCCGCTTGCCAACGTTATTGCTATTCTCGAAGACTTGCAGAAGAACCTGTTTTTCCTGGTTCTGAATAACGCTGGAGAAGTAAGCTGGGCTTTTCCGGTCACGTTGGATTGGACTCCCCATCATTTGAGTTTCAGCAGTGGCGAGAGTGTATTTGCGGCTTGAGCAGAAGATGCAATAGCAACGCCTTTCGTGCAAGGGCGCTTACGTAATGAGAGACTTGCGGTCGAGATAGATAGCGAGTGTGCGCATTGTGGCCAGGGACTGCACATTACTTTGGATAGCGAGCTGGTATGGAACATCAAGGAGCAAGATGCAAGTCCGCTGGTGTTTGAGCCAGAGATTGATTGGAAACGTTTCACAGGTTCGAATATCATTCATGACTACTGATGGAACTCTTTATTCTTCTGGTCAGAAGAACATGCAAGGGAATATCGTATGAACCATCAACAGATAAATGGGGTCTACCTGACATTGGCTCAAATGGCTTATGCAACAAGGATAGCTCAATCGGCACTTTTCGGGTTCGAAGAAGAAACCAGCACCTGTTGATTTCGTAACGTAAGAGAAAGTTAGAGTCGAAGGAAAAATGGCGACCTTGGGGTATAAGGTCACAAACTCAAGGGTGAGGCGTTTTGGTTGGTGTAATGGATGGTGTAGCTGTTGGGGTGCGAGTCCCTCCCGGCTTAGGTGTAACGGATGGCGTTACAGTATCCGTTGGTGATAGCACTGCTGTATTTGTGGCCTTTGGCGAGTTCAGGATTGCCACGAAGTAGGCAGCCTGGGGTATCGTGCACGTTATACCCTGAGCTGTTGTGAATGTAATCCGGATAAGTACCTCTTTGGAGAGAGCGCTAGGTTTTATGGCGATGGGGAAAACTGCCAACCCGTCAGAGGTGGTGGTGACAGTCATAGTGTCGGTAGTGTTATCGGGCCAGAGTATTGTTGCGGTAGCGGTTGCGCCTCCCACTCCTTCGGGATTACCATCCACGTTGTGTGTGAATTTGCCATAGACACTGACGACGCTTGTTGGTTTGTACAGGGGCGTCGTATCGGTTGCCCAGCCCCCACAATAGTAGTCTTTGAGCGGTGGAGTTGGAGAGGCAATGCCCTGACCCAGATTAATAGTAATGGTGGCAACGGGTGTACCAAGATTTACCTGGCTGCTGCTGTTATTGCTACTGCAGGCTACGACGAGAATACTGAGAAAAAGCAGGAAAAGGATAGCAGCGGATTTTAAATAAAGGGAGAGGGTAGGATTTTTTTCGGGCTGTTGTAATTGCATAGGTTTAAGGTCACTTAATCTAGCCGATATAAGCTGAAAGTTATCTGGATCAGTATAGCATGGTGATTTATATTTGCTGTAAAATCTGAGCTTGACCTGCCAGAAAAAGTACTATTGGCTCTCCACTACTACCAGCAAACCCTACCAGCGCCTCTAACTGCAATAAACGATGTTGCTTCAGCAGTTCGACGACAAAGCCAGCAAGAATAATGGCCTTATCTTCCGACTACCTGGCGCAATTCGCCCACCACCTGTTCCAACTGTATAATCGTCCTTTACTAGTCCAACTAACTATGTTCTTCGTATAAGACCGGCACCTTCCAAATCAAGCAATAAAGCGTTTACTTCTTCTTGCACGCGCCCCATCAAACGTACTAATTCTGGAAGGGTGCGGTATCCATCAATCAACAAAAATAACCGTCTATGAGCGCGAGATAAACCCATACGTTCGATCCAAGCTAAAGCTTCCTCGTATGGGAGTATCGGGTAGGGAATTCCACCTGCAGGCGGATCCGGTTGTATGCTTCCCGCGTCTTTCATGCCTTGCTCCATCACTGCCATTGAGCCCGATTGTTTGTGATTAACCATTGACTGTGTAGGCAGGGTTGGGTCTGTGGCGAGGGCCTGGAATGCCGAAGAATCACCTGAAACAGGAGGCAATGGTTGAGTAATCTGTGGTGGGTCTGATGGAGTAAAAGCGAATCGACAAGCACCCCAGGTCTTAAGCACCCTGAAAGCTGGAAAACCTTTATGGTGACCAATGCTTGCCTGGAAAACCTGTCCACTTATGAAAGTGATCACACCTTGTTCAAGCACCGAGCCTGTAACTCGCTCAGCCATTAGTATGCCTGTCTTGTGCCCAAGTTGAATAACCTCAATCACATTAGCTAGTCGATCCGTTGAGGTTGTAGGCTGCTGTGGCATGTAGGCAATGCTCCAAGATCTGAAACTAATGATGAGAAGTTCCTTCGTTTCGATACTCGAAATTCACTTATTAAAATGTTCAAGGCTTCACTATGAAATCATATATGTACAGGGATATGCATAGGCGAAACAAGAGCATAGCATAAAAGGGCCAATCTTCCAAAATCGAAACAAAGAATAGGATGTTTGTCTCAGCTTATCTCAACCCGGTGATTAGCCTATCTATCCCATAATCCATAGTTTTATGTTTTTAGAGGGCGTTTCATAACTCGAACCCTTCCCGGCATGAACGAGTATCCTGGTAAATCACAACCGTGCCAGGTTCACCGGGTATGAATTGTGCCAGCCCTATCTTATTGGACGTTGACGGTTAGATTCATGCCTGGATGAATAGTACAATAAAGTTGAAAGGCGCCCGACGTGTTGAATGGTCCGATAGTTGCGCTATCATTGCCGTTGAGAGTGGTGTCTACGGTTGGCGCCCCGCTCTCTGTTTTCGGCTGTGGGGTTGAACCTTTCCAGGTGCCGTTTTTGATAATGTGCTGTGCGGATGCATCATCAACCAGTTTGAGCATATCGCCTTTCTTGATGGTTACCGAGCTCTTGGTGAACGTGGCCCCGGTCATATGAGCTGCTGGGACGCTGATGCTAGATGCATCGTAGATTGCGCAGGCGGCAAGGATGGTCGTAAACAAGCCGAGTACGAGTAAGCTAATGAATATCTTTTTATACATAGATGTTCCTTTCGCATCGAGTTTCTCAAATGTGTATTCCCGTGTGAGCTACCGGCACTGATTGTTGGAGAAAATGCGAGCGTGTAACAATCAGGTACCATATAAATCATAGCAGGAAGATCAACGTGGTACCAGTGCAGGTGCTCTCGCGTAGAGAGACTAGCTTGTGCAAATAAAAGAGACAAGGATTTCCGATCTCTTGTCTCTATTGGTAGCGCATACGGGAGTCGAACCCGTGATCTCCGCCTTGAGAGGGCGGCGTCCTAGGCCACTAGACGAATGCGCCTTGCTTATTGGCGCCCTAATCATAACGCGCTTGCTGCCTGTTTGTCAATAGCTTGCAGATGAGGCTGTTTCGCGTTTTATGGCTGGCCCGGCCAGGAATGAGGCGGTAATTGCTATGCTGCTAAAAATCAGAATCGAACCAAAGGCAAGAGTAAAATTGCCAGTATGCTCAAAAAGCAAGCCAATGATTGGTGGTCCTAAAATGACCGTGGGACTCGAGATCACGCTTACTAATCCCTGAGCAATACCCTTGCTGACACTATGCAGGCGGGCTGCTTCATTGAAGACAGATGTGTAGGGAATAGTGGCACCGATAGCAATTAAACCCATGCCTGCAACGGCTAGAGGGGGAAGGTGCAGGGGAATGGCAAGGAGAGCGACGCCAATAAAGCCCATTATCGTGCCCACTCGGAGCAATGGAATGGCTCCTATGATTTTGCGAGCTATTAAGATGCCGCCCAATGGTCGAAAGAACATGCCGGTTAAGAGGGCGATTGAGCCGAGTGTGGCGGCCAGCCCGAGAGCCAGGCCGTATTGGTGGGCAAGGTAGACGGCGATCCAGGCTGCAATGGCATTGCCCAGGCCGAAGGTGCCCATATGTGAGAGGCCGAGCGTCCAGACAGACGGTGAACGTAACCCTGCCCTTAGATCAACTTTTGTTGGAGCAGGCGCCTGCTGGTTATCGTTGATGAATAACCAGCCGATGACGCCTGAGATGGCGAGCAATCCCCAGAAGAGGAATGCACCACGCCACCCAAACCAGGCATACAATAGGGGAGTGACTAATAAGCCAAGTCCGGAGCCGATCTGTACAGAGCCACCATATAGGCCCTGTGCCAGCGAGGAGTGCTTGCCCATGCTGGCAGCGACGCCTGCTCCTGCTACGAAGGCGCCTCCTGCACCGAAACCCACAATGGCACGACACAGAAGTATCCAGGTTATATCTGGGATGAGTGGAAGCAGTATTCCTCCGAGTACGAGAAGGGCACAGGAGCTAATAAGTACAGGGCGCGGTCCATAGCGGTCTGCGAGCGCTCCAGCGGGAATATAGGCCAAGACCAATCCCAGAAATAATAGAGTTGACATTAAGCCAGCCTCAGCACTGGTAATGTGCAGGTCGCTGCGCATAATTGGGATGAGCGGGCCGTAGTTGGTGTAGTTAACGGCAGATATAACTGAGGTCAGGCATAACACAAAGATGCGCAAAGGGAGACTGCTGGGCTGTCGATACTTTTCAGGCTTTTGAAGTGTTTCGGCTGCAACAAAGCCGGGTGGAGGTTGGGACATGCGTTAGCTTCTCCTCAGGTGGATGGCATGGGCGAGGTTGTGTTGAAAGCCGCGCACTTTGAGGTGTGGGTGGCCGATTTGATCAGGTATGCTGATGCTATTATGTAATCACCTGTATTCCAATTAAAGCAGTAAACATTCTCCTTCCGCTTATTATATCATCCAAAGCCGCCTGGATAGGAGGCTCAGCCAGGGCAAGCGGATATTCCCAGGGCAAGCGCAAGGCCTCCACCCCGCTCCACAGCATCCCTTGCCCCTACATTCTGACCATCCCGACACTGCCATCACCCTCAACCTGGCATTGTGAGGCTTGACAAAAAAGCTAGTGCAGAGTATATTTGGGGTCAGCAAATCTAAACCTGCTTTTTGCACGCTAAGCAGCTTATCGCAGAATGCTTGTCTCAGAAAGGAAATACTTGACGAGTTGAACCAAGCATTTGAGGATTCTCATGCTTTTGCTTTCACAAACAAGCCTCTTTTCTTCGCAAACTTGTCGGCGAATCTTTTTCCGTCCTCTTTTATGCGCTTTAACTTTTTAATTGGGATAACAGAATTCAAGATTGCATATGCTGACCTCTTTATTTCATAAGTGAGAGGAGAAGCGACAACAGAATCGCTTGTCGCGTTCCTAGAGACACCTCTAAAAAAGGAGATGACAAGAGCATGGCTACTTACCCAGATGGTACACTCTTAAAAGCCAGCGGTCCCGAAGTTGATAGAATGGAAGGGGGTCAGCGTAGGTGGATACCCGACCCCTCTACCTTCAACTGTATGGGATTGAACTGGGGTGCCATCCAAACGATAGCGGACACTGAGTGGAATCAGATCCCCAAGGGAGCACCCTATCCATCACGGGCAGACGCTGCCTTGGTGCAGGGAAGCGCTCCTCAAGTCTACGTCATGGCGGGATGCCAGCGGCACTTGATTCCAGATGCCGATACCTTCAACGCCCACTGGTACAATTGGAGTGCAATTCAACACGTCTCAGACGCCGACTTGACCGCCATTCCAGAGGGAGCACAGCTTCCCTCAGTCCTTCCTGCCGGGCAGACCTTCGCACTGAATTGCGGTGGAGGCTGGTTCCTGGGGGATCAGTTTTTCTCTGGTGGTGGATGGGCTGCCTCGAATGCGGCTAGCGTGGATACCAGCGGCGTGACCAATCCCGCCCCCCAGGCCGTGTACCAGAGCGAACGTGTCGGACCATCCTTCACCTATACAATCTCCTACCTCATCCCTGCAAAGAAGTACAAGATGCGGCTCCACTTTAATGAGTTCTACTGGTCGCAACCAGGACAGCGGATTTTCAACGTCGCTATCAATGGCACAACCGTGCTCTCCGATTTCGATATTATTGCGCAAGCAGGGGGGCAGAACAAGGCCATCGTCAAGGAATTTAGCGCGACAGTTACAAGCAATGAACAGATCACTATCCAGTTCGGGCCAGCGCGTGTGAATTTGGCCAAGGTGAGCGGCATTGAAGTAATAGAGGTATCTCCCGTATAACCATGGTCTAGTTTCCAAGAAAATGTTGTTGTGCTTTGTCATTGGCTGTTGCCAGCATTGAATCATATCGTTGTCGCGAGTTGAACGCGAACTGTTCAGTTTTACAGCGGCACGTTCTCAGAAAGGTTTGTCGCATCTTCGATTTCAGAAGCATGCCGTTGCCGAGAAATTTTTTCCTTTTTCGCACCTCGGTGTGTCTGTTATGCCTGTCATACTAGTACTCGCGGCAAACCTTTCATGGCTATGTGCTTAAGGTGTTCTAGCTTGAGTATCCTGCTGCGGGAGCTTCAGCATAAACAAAACATCGTGGCCGGTAGGCAATACGGGGCGGTATTTGATGCGAGTGGTATGTACCGGTATTCTTTATGGCGTGCATGGTATGCTGACCATCCACGGATTGTGTTCATAATGCTCAATCCGAGCACTGCTGACGAGCAGAGGAATGATCCAACAATCCGGCGCTGTATCGAGTTTGCTCGTACCTGGCAATTTGGGTCTGTAGAGGTGGTGAATCT
>WNGD01002635.1_pt1 | contig 20089 bp, 28 predicted proteins | sample 5400671 | NCBI WGS metagenome assembly WNGD01 (sample SAMN13153369, study PRJNA577476) | soil metagenome | isolation source: 40 cm soil or saprolite under grassland replicate 2 | place: USA:California | collected 2016-06-15 | reverse complement strand
GCGCATCAAGCCGATCCTGACGATTGCCGACGGCGAGGTCGTACCGCTCAAACGCGTGCGCGGAAACCGCAAGGCCTTCATCGAGTTCGAGCGGGCATTCACGTCCGCGATCACGGGAGCCGGCTCCGGCGTCCGTGTCGGGATCGCGCATGCCGACGCGCCCGAGCGAGCCGAGGCCCTGAAGGAGCTCGTCCGCCGCACGCGGCCGCAAGCCGAGCTCGAGCTCGTGACGACGCTGGGCCCGGTCGTCGGAACGCACGCCGGCCCGGGCACGGTCGGCTTCTTCTGGTTCGAGGATCCGTGAGGCTCGCGGCGGTCGCGTTAGCCGTTCTGGGCCTGGCGGCTCCTGGCTCAACCACGTGCGCCGGTCGTGTCCTGCCCGGGCTCGGCCGTCAGGCGGGAGTGCTCGAGGCCGTCGCATTCGCCTCGCCGTCCGAGGGCTGGGCGGTCGGAGACCGTCCTGGTGGGACGGTGATCGAACGCTGGGACGGAAAGCGCTGGAGCGTGGTCGCGAGCCCGGAGTTTCGCCGTGTCCTCCTTCCCGGGGTGGCCGCGGCTCCCGGCGAGGCCTGGGCCGTCGGGACGAGCAACGGTAAGCCGCTCACCTTGCACTGGACCGGCGGCGATTGGACGATTGTGCCTTCTCCGAGCCCACTGGGGACACCGAACAACTACCTCGTTACCGTGGCGCGACTCTCCGCCACGGATGCCTGGGCGGTGGGGGCGGCTGACGACTCGGGACGCGAGCGGCGGGCGCCGCTCGTGGAGCATTGGGACGGCTCGGTGTGGACGATCGTCCCGGGCCCCGCGGTCACCGGCCCGTTCTCCGGCCTGAACGGGATCGCGGCACTGGCTCCGAACGACATCTGGGTCGTCGGCTACACGGGCAATCGAACGCTTGTCGAGCACTGGGACGGCTCGGTGTGGAACCGCGTCCCGAGCCCGAACAGTCACGCGGCCTACAGCGCCCTGCTCGGGGTCGGTGCGGTCGCAGCGAACGACATCTGGGCGGTCGGCGACCAGGGCGGCAGGCCGCTCGTCGAGCACTGGAACGGCAAAGCCTGGCGTCTTGTCCCGGCCGCAGGGCTCGGGCGAGACCGCGGCATGTTCTGGCGCGTGGCGGCCTCGAAGTCCGGCGTCTGGGCGGTCGGCGAGCACGATCGCTCGGTTCATGATCACCGGGCGCTGGTGCAGCGCTGGGACGGCCGTCGCTGGCGTGTGGTCAGGAATCCCACGACCGGCACGAACTCGACCCTCTTCGGCGCAGCTAGTCCCAGCCCCGGCAAGCTGGTGGCGGTCGGATTTCGCGGAGCGCGCACCCTGGGCCTGCACTGCGCCTGCCGTCGCTAGCCGGACCTATACTCGAAAGCGCTCTGTCCTCGATCGAACCGACGGAATTCGCCGCTCTCGGGCGTCCGAAACGCTGGCCGCGGCCACGACCCGAGCGGCTCGAACAGGAGCTCGACGCGCTGGACGGCGTTGGGTCGGTCGTGAAAGGGAAGCTCGCCAAGCTCGGCCTGCGCAAGATCCGGGATCTGCTCGAGCACGCACCGCACCGCTATGAAGCTGCGGTCCCGGAGCGGCGGATCGCAGACCTGCTGGCCGAGGAGGAGGCCGCGATCGCCGGCGAGGTGCAGCGCGTGAAACTGCGCCGTCCCTCGCGACGGCTCGCAATCGTTCAGGCCCGCGTGTCCGACGAGAGCGACGAGATCACCGCGGTCTGGTTCAACCAGGCCTGGTTGAAGGACAAGCTTCGGCCCGGAACGCGGGTACGCCTGCGCGGCCAGTTGCGCCGGAACGAGTTCAACGTGCGTTCGTACGATCTGAACGGCGTCTCGGCGACCGCGGACTTCGCGCCCGTCTACCCGGCCGGCGAGGAGGTGACGGTGAAGAAGCTGCGGGAGCTCGTGGAGCAAGCGCTGCCGCTGGCGCCCGACTTCGGCGATCCGCTCCCGGCCGCGCTGAAGGCCAAGCATGCCCTTCCGCAGCGCGCAGACGCGCTCGTCGCGCTCCACAGGCCCCGCTCCGAGGCCGAGGGCGAACATGCGCGGCGCCGTCTGGCCTTCGACGAGTTGCTCCTGCTCCAGGTCGGGATCGCGCGGACACGGCGTGAGCGCGAAGAGGCGATCGCGGCGGCGCTCGGCGGCCCGGGCGAGCTCGTCGAGCTCTATCGGGGTGCGCTTCCGTTCCGGTTGACTCCCGATCAGGAGCAGGCGATCGCGGAGATCGATGCCGACCTCGGCGGAACAACGCCGATGCAGCGCCTGCTCCAGGGCGACGTCGGCTCCGGCAAGACGGTCGTCGCGCTCTATGCCCTCCTACGCGCCGTCGAGGGCGGTCTGCAGGCGGCGCTGATGGCGCCCACCGAGACGCTTGCCGAGCAGCATTTCCTCACGATCGAGCCGATCTGCGCGGAGCTGGGAGTACAGGTCGCGCTCCTGACCGGCTCGGTCAAGTCCGAGACGGAGGGCGCGCAGATCTTCGTCGGAACCCACGCGCTGATTCAGGAAGGCGTCGACCTCGGAAAGCTGGCTGTGGCGGTCGTCGACGAGCAGCACCGCTTCGGCGTCGAACAGCGGCAGGCCCTGACCAGGGGTCACTCGCCGCATGTCCTCCATATGACGGCGACTCCCATCCCGCGCACGCTCGCTCTGACGATCTACGGCGACCTGTCGGTCAGCGAGATCGCCAAACCGCCTGCAAATCGCAAGCCGGTTCTGACGAGCTGGGTCACCGAGGAGCGCAGCGCCGAGGCCTACCGGCGCCTGCGCAAGCACCTCGAGGCAGGCCGGCAGGCCTACGTCGTCTGTCCGCTGATCGAGGAATCCGAGGGGAAACGTGCCCGGGCCGCCGAGCAGGAAGCCGAGCGCCTGAGCCGCGCCGAGCTCCGTGGCCTGCGCGTCGGCTGCCTGCACGGACGGCTCCGCCCTGTCGAGCGGCGGGAGCTGATGGCGCGTTTCAAAGCCCGGAAGCTGGACGTTCTGGTCGCGACGACCGTGATCGAGGTCGGTGTCGACGTCCCGAACGCCACGATCATGATCGTCCAGGAAGCCGACCGTTTCGGTCTTGCGCAGCTGCACCAGCTGCGAGGCCGGGTCGGCCGCGGCGCGGAGCAGTCGTACTGCCTGCTCGTCTCGCGGCCCAAGGAAGAGCTGACCGAGTCGGCGCTCGCCCGGCTCGAAGCGCTCGTCGCGACGACCGACGGTTTCGCCCTCGCCGAGACCGACCTCGAGATCCGCGGCGAAGGGCAACTGCTCGGCACCCGTCAGGCAGGGCTCTCCGACCTCAAGTTCACGCGCCTGCGCGCCGACCGCCCGCTCCTCGAGCTGGCACGAGAGACCGCCTCCGGACTCGTCGACCACGAGGGACCGTTGAAGGACGAGGTCGAGCGGCTCTTCGCCGATGCGGATCATCGCGGGCTCGCGTAAGGGCGCGACGATCTACGCGCCGAAAGGGCTCGAGACGCGCCCGACGAGCGACCGCGTCCGCGAGGCCGCCTTCAACCTGATCGGCCCCGTCGACGACGCGATCGTCCTCGACCTCTTCGCCGGCTCGGGTGCGTACGGGCTGGAAGCGCTGTCCCGCGGCGCCGCGAAAGCGGTCTTCGTCGAATCGGACCGCGAGGCCTGCCGGACGATCGACCGGAACCTGGAGAAGCTCCGCCTGACTGGCGCGACTGTCCTCTGCCGCGAGGTGCAGCAGGCCCTCGCCGCCGAGGTAACGGTGGGGAGGCGTTACGATCTCATGCTGGTCGATCCGCCCTACAAGATGTTTTCTTCCCTGCAAAAGACCATGGTTCGGTACCTCGCTGGCGTGCTCGCGCCCGACGGCCTGCTCGTCGTCGAGACCTCGGCAAAGGAGGAGCCCGAGCTGCCGCTCGCCGTTCGGACGAGCCGCCGCTACGGCTCTGCCCGCCTAACGCTCTTCGAGCATGTCTGAACCGGTCACCGCGCTCTGCCCGGGCTCCTACGACCCGGTCACGCTCGGCCACCTCGACATCATCACGCGGGCAGCCGCCATCTTCGACCGGATCGTCGTCGGCGTCGTCCGCGACCCCACCCACAAAGGGACGATGTTCACCGTCGAAGAGCGCGTCGGCTTTCTCGAGGGCGCCCTGACCGGGCAGGCGAACGTGGAGGTCGACGTCTTCTCGGAGCTCGTGGTCGACTTCGCCCGCCGCTGGGGCGCGACCACGATGGTCAAGGGCCTGCGCGTGATCTCCGATTTCGAGTGGGAGTTCCAGATGAACCACCTGAACCGGACGCTCGCGCCGGACATCGAGACCCTCTACGTGATGGCCAGCCCGCAGTACAGCTTCGTCTCGTCGAGCGGCGTCAAGGAGATCGCTGCATTCGGCGGGAAAGTCGATGGCCTCGTGCCGGAGCCGGTTGCGCGGCGGTTCAAGGAGATGTACCCCGACGGCCGCCCAGGAGCCCCCGTCTCGCCGCAAGAGTAGACTCCCGGATATGGACGTACTCGTACTCATCGACAAGCTGGACGACCTCGTGCACAACGCGAAGGCTGTCCCGCTCACCGATCAGGTGCGGATCGACCGCGAGGAGATCTACGACATCCTCGATCAGATGCGCGCCACGATCCCCGAGGAGATCAAGCAGGCCCGCTGGATCGTCAAGGAACGGCAGGAGATGCTGGCCGAGGCGAAGCGGGAATGCGACCGGATCCTCGGTGAGGCGCGGGAACAGGCCGTTCGCGAGGCATCGCAGACCGAGATCGTCAAGCTCGCCGAGCGACAGGCGCAGGAGATCGTCGAGGACGCGCGCCGCCAGGCACGCGAGACGCGGCTCGAGATGGAGGACTGGGCCGACGGCATCCTCTCCACGCTCGAGGTCAACCTCGACAAGTTCTTGACCGCAGTCAAGCGGGGGCGCGAGCGGCTGCACGAGCGCTCGCAGGAGACCGTCGTCGCTGGTGTCGCCAGCACGGTCGGCTCCTCGAACGACGACCAGCCCTACTAGGGGCCCGCGTGGACATGTATCTCGCAGTCGCGAGCAAGCGCGACTGGCGCTCGTACGCGGACCGGGCGATTCCGGACGACGTGGTCGAGCGGATCCTCGACGCGGGCCGCCTGGCCGGAAGTGGCAGCAACCGCCAGCCCTGGACGTTCGTCGTGGTGGAGAGCGAGGAGGTGCGCAACCGGCTCGCAGAAGGGGTCTACGTGCCGTCCAACGTCCGCACCGGGGCGCTCGTGGTCGCGATCGCAACTCCGGGCGGCGGCCGGTCTCTGGACGTCGGACGCGCTCTACAGAACATGTGCCTCGTTGCCTGGAACGACGGGGTTGCCTCGTGCCCGAACGGGATGCCGGATGCCGAACGGGTGGCGGAGCTTCTGGGCCTGGAAGGTGACGCTCGACCCGTCATCGTGCTCACGTTCGGCTACCCCAAGCGTCCGATCGACCCGCAGTCGAAGAGCGCCGAAGAATGGAGCCGCGAGGCCAATCGCAAGCCGCTTTCGGAGCTCGTGCAGCGCGTTTGACGCTTGCTACGGTGGCTTCGTGACCACCTTCAACCTGCACACGCTGAAACTCCGCTCCGGTGAGCAGTTCGCCGACGAGCGGGAGCTGAAGCTCGAGCCGCTCCAGCTGGGCGGGCAGCGCTACTTGCCGGTCCCGGCGGAGGTCGACGCCCAGCTCACGATCAGCCGTGCGACGACGGGTTGGGTCTTCGGCCTCGGTTTCCCCGCACGTCTGCACGGCCCGTGCTTCCGCTGCCTTGCCGATGCCGTGCTGGATCTGCCGATCCAGGCGACGGAATACGAGGCCACGAATCCCGATTCGGAGGAGCTGCGGACGCCGTACCTGGACGACGACAAGCTCGATCTCTCGGCCTGGGCCCGCGACGCGATCGCGCTCGCTCTCCCGGACAAGATCCTCTGCCGCCCCGACTGCGCCGGCCTGTGCGCGGTGTGCGGGGTCGACCTGAATGCCGAGCCGCATACACACGAGGAAAGCCCCGACAATTCGCGCTGGGCAGCGCTCGCCGAGTTGCGCGAGAAGCTGTAGCGCGACGGCTATACTGCGCGGCCGCTATGGCAGTCCCCAAGAAGAAAACCTCCAAGTCACGCCGCGACAAGCGCCGGGCCACACACCGGATCGAGGCGCCGCGCGTGAACGAGTGCCCGGTCTGCCACCAGCCGAAACGGCCCCACCGCGTCTGCCCGAACTGCAAGACCTATCGCGGCCGCGAAGTCGAGCCGCTCCGCACTCCGGCTCCGTAGGACATTGATCAGGATCGCCGTCGACGCTATGGGCGGCGACCGCGCGCCAGACGAGGTGATCGCGGGTGCGCTCGAGGCCGCGTCCGAGCAGATCAAGCCGATCCTGTTCGGGCCTGCTGGGCTCGACATTGGTGGCTTGGAGCTCGTCGAAGCGCCCCAGACGATCGGGATGCACGAGAAGCCGGCTGAAGCCGTGCGCGCGAAACCGGAGAGCTCGCTCGTCGCCGCCTGCCGCGCCGTCGGCGAGGGCCGAGCCGACGCGGCCGTTTCCGCCGGAAACACCGGCGCGATGCTTGCAGCCTGTCTGCTCGAGCTGCGGCGGGTCCCCGGTGTGCAGCGTCCCGGGATCGCAGTCTTCATCCCCACACAGCGCGGTCCGTCGGTCCTGATCGACTCAGGGGCGAACGCTGACGCGAAGCCTGAGCACCTGCTCCAGTTCGCCCATATGGGGACCGTCTTTTCGCAGGAGATCCTGGATGTGGAGCGGCCTGAAGTGCGGCTGCTCTCCATCGGCGAGGAACCTGAGAAAGGGAACCAGCTGACGCTCGAGGCCCATCGCCTGCTCGCTGAGAGCGACCTGAACTTCGGCGGCAACACCGAGAGCCGCGAGCTCCTGGGCGGCGCCGCCGATGTCGTCGTCTGCGACGGCTTCACCGGCAACGTCTGCCTGAAGCTGATGGAGGGGACGATCAAGGCCGTTCTGGACGCGCTTCGCGCCGAGATCACCTCCAGCCGGCGGGGAAAGCTCGGCGGACTCCTGATCAGGCCGGCAGCCCGCTCGCTCCGCCAGCGCCTCGATCCCGACACGTACGGGGGCGCCTACCTGCTCGGGCTGCGAGGGCTCGCCGTGATCGCGCACGGCAACTCCTCGCGACGCGCGATCGCGAACGCGATCCGGCTTGCCGCGCGGGGCGTCGAGCGCGACGTGGTCAAACGCCTTCAGGAGCGCATGCCTGACCGCGTGTTAGCATCCGCGCGCTCTCAGACCCCTAGTAATCAGTGAGGTGACATGGCGGCTTCGCGGCAGGAAGTGTTCGAGCGGGTTAAGGAAGTCTTGACCGAGCAACTTGGCGTCGACGACGACGTGATCACCGAAGACGCTTCCTTCCAGGAGGATCTCGACGCCGACTCGCTCGATCTGGTCGAGCTGATCATGGAGCTGGAGGATCAGTTCGGGATCAAGATCTCGGACGAGGACGCGCAAAAGATCCAGACGGTCGGTCAGGCTGTCGACTACGTCTCCTCGCACCAGTAGCCGCGCGCCCGCCGGTCACCCTGGTGACCTCCAGCGGTTGTTCGACGAGCTTCCGCCCGAGCGCGTCGAGCATGTGTTCACGCATTCGTCCTGGGCGCCGGACCGCGCGTCGTCGTACGAGCGGCTCGAGTTCCTCGGCGACAGCGTGCTCGAGCTGGCACTCGCGAACGAGCTCTTCGCGAGCTATCCGCAGTTCTCCGAGGGCCGTATGGCGAAGATCCGCTCGCACGTTGTCTCGCGCGCGAGCTGCGCGGTCGTGGCGCGGGAGCTCGAGCTCGGCCAGCGACTCGTCGAGCGCGGGGTGGACGCCGTGCCCGCGGAGGAGCTCGAGCGGCTCTCTCGCAACCGCAACGTGCTCGCGGCGCTCCTCGAGGCCTCGCTCGCCGCGCTCTTCCTCGAGCACGGTTTCGAGAAGATCGAGCATGCGATCGTCGAGGCGTTCTCGGGCCGGATCGAGTACGCGCTCACGAGCCACGTCGACCACAAGACGGAGCTGCAAGAGGCTTTGGCCCGGCGCGGGCTGCAGGTGAGCTACAACGTGCTCCAGGTCGAGGGCCCGCCCCACGACCGCACGTTTACCTGTTCGGCTGTCGTGGACGGCGAGCAAATGGGCGTCGGCACGGGGACGTCGAAGAAAGACGCCGAACAGGCGGCAGCGAAGGAAGCGCTGGCCAAGCTCGGTTGAATTCTCATGTCCGGCGGAGTTGACTAGGGTCTCACGCGGAAAAGGAGGAGCATCGTGGAGACTTACGTGATCCTGCGCCGCAGCGGCTGGCGCAGTCCCGAAGACCTGCAGGCCGCGGCGGAACGGTCGGCAAAGGTGGGCGACGAGGAGATGTCGAACGACATCCGCTGGATTCGCAGCTACGTCCTGCAGGAGGACGGCGGTTCAGTCGGCACCGTCTGCATCTACCAGGCCTCCAGCCCGGAGGCGATTCGGGAGCACGCATCACGGGCAGATCTACCGGCGGACGAGATCATTCCGGTCGCCGACACCGTCTTCGTGCGACCCGATCCCGAGAAGGCGACCGCGTAGCGAAGGAGGAGCGATGGCGCAGAAAGTCGATTGTCCGTGCGGCGAGACGATTCGCGGCGAGACGGACGACGAGCTCGTCACGAACGTCGAGGCGCATGTTCAGAGCGACCATCCCGACATGGTCGGATCCATGTCGCGCGAGCAGATCCTGGGGATGGCGCAGGACGAATAGGTTTCGCTCGGACGGGCGCCGCTATCCGCGGCGCCCGTCAGACTTCCCGCCCGTGCACCTGCGGGCGATCAAGCTGCGCGGTTTCAAGTCGTTCCCTGAGCAGGTCGAGGTGCGACTCGAGCCCGGGGTCGCGGTCGTGGTCGGGCCGAACGGGTCCGGGAAGTCGAACGTCTCCGATGCGCTCCTGTGGGCCTCCGGTTCGCTCGCGCCCTCGGAACTGAGGGCCGAGAAGCCGGACGATGTCCTCTTCGCGGGCTCGCCGGACCGGCCGGCGGCGGCGTTCTGCGAGGTCGAGCTCCTGTTCGACAACGAGGACGGTGGGCTTGAGGAGCTCGAGTTCGCGGAGGTCTCGGTCGCGCGACGCCTTCATCGCGGTGGCGAGGGGCAGTACCTCGTCAACGGCGCGACGGTTCGACGCACCGATCTGGTCGAGCTGCTCGCCGACGTCGGGCTCGGCGGTGGGCACTCGTCGGTGATCTCGCAGGGCCGGGTCGAGGAGATCCTCGCCGCGAGCCCTGAACGGAGGCGGGCGCTCGTCGAGGAGGCCGCGGGGCTCGGTAAGTTCAAGGCGCGCCGCCACCGGGCGGAGCTCAAGCTCGCACGCGTCCAAACCCAGGCAGAGCGGGCCCGCGACCTCGAGGCCGAGGTGAGGAGCCGCTTGCGGCCGCTCGCACTCCAGGCGACCGCGGCCGAGCGCGCCGAGCGCGTTCGCAACGAGATCGGCTCGATCCAGGCGCGAATCGCACAGCTCGAGCTCGCCGGGATCGAAGCGAAGCTGGCCGAGCTGGAGGAACGGCGGACGGCCTCGGCCCTGGAGCGAAAACGCACCGATTCCCAGCTGGAGACGCTGCTCGCCGAGCGGAACGTCGCCGAGGAAGAGCTCGCCGACGCCGCAGGCTCGCGCGAGGCGGCGACCGCCGCGCTCTACCGGCTTCGCAGCGCCGGCGAGCGTGTTGAACTCCGTCGCGAGGCCGCCGAGGCGTTGGTCGAGAACCTGCGAACCGAGTCCGTCATTCCGCGCCGCTTGTCGAATGACGCCGCGGTCGAGCGCGCGCGACTGGCCCGTGAACGGCTCGCTGCGCTCGACCAGTCGCTCGCCGAGCGGGAAGGCCTTCCACCGGCGGCGCGTGCGCTGGCCGAGGAGGGGGAGACGCTCGCGATCGGGCTCGTCGAGGTCGAAGCGGGCTACGAACGGGCGGTTGCAGCCGCGCTCACCTGGCGTGCCGCGGCGCTTGTTGCGCCGGATGCGGGGGCTGGTTTGAGCCTGGTCGAGCGCAGCCGCGCCGCAGGGCTTGGAAACCTCGCCGTGCTCGTCCCCCCGCAGGCGGGAACGGATGCCTCGTCGCGCCCGCCGGTGGCAGGGGCCGAGCCCCTGCGAGCCAGTGTTCGCGCCCGAGACGGGGGCGAGCGCATCGCGGAGCTCTTCGACGGGATCTGGGTCGTCCAGCCTGCAGACCTCGCCCGGGCAGAGACAGGTCTGCTCGTAACGAGGGAGGGCCATTTCTACGACGCGGCGCGCGGAGAGCTGCGCTTCTCCGGCGACACCGCGGAGGCCGTTCTGCTTCAACTCGAGGCCCGGCGCCGAGCGCTCGCAGCCGAGGTGCGCGAGCTCGAGACCGCTGCAGAGAAGCCGCAGGAGCCGCGCGTGGCGGCCGTCCGACCAGGGCTCGTCTCCGCGGGCGAGCGCCTGGTGGCCTGCCTCGCCGGCGCGGCAGCATTCGCGGAGCGATTCGAGACTCCGCTGCGGGCGCGTGTCGATGCGGGCGCGAGCCGGTCGGGCGAGCTCGCCGCAGAGCTGAGGCGGCTCGGGGGCACAGAGGCCGAGCTTCGGCGCGCCGTGGGGGAAGCGAGCCAGCGGTCGGGCGTGGTCGAGATCGACGCAGCCCGGCTCGATGCGGAAGCCGCTGCGGTCCGGGCGCGGATGCAAGCCGCGGGAGCGGCACCAGCAGAAGGCGACGACCTGGATGCGCTCGCAGAGAGGCTCCAGCGGCTCGAACGGAAGCGCGAGACGCTCGGCCAGGTGAACCCGCTGGCCAAGGAGGAATACGCCGGCGAGAAGGACCGGCTAGACGAGCTCGTCCAGCAGCGGAAGGACCTCGAGCGCAGCCTCGCCGAGCTCGAGCGCCTGCGCGCAGAGCTGACCGAGACGGTCGAGAAGCGCTTTGACGACACCTTCGCGGCGGTTCGCGCCAACTTCAGCGAGGTGGCGGCAACGCTCTTCCCCGGCGGCGACGGGAGCCTGCGCCTGACCAAGCCGGGAGACGACGGGAGCGAGCCCGGAATCGAAGTCGAGCTGCGGCCGGCCGGAAAGCGCGTCACAAGGCTCTCGCTTCTTTCGGGCGGAGAGAAGGCGCTGGGTGCGATCTCCTTCCTCTTTGCGCTCTTCCTGGCGCGCCCGTGCCCGTTCTACCTGCTCGACGAGGTGGAGGCCGCGCTCGACGACGCGAACATCGCGCGCTTCGTCCAGCTGCTGCGGAGGTACGCAGAGCGCGCACAGTTCATCGTGATCACGCACCAGAAACGGACGATGGAGGCCGCCGATACGCTCTACGGCGTCACGATGGGCGCCGACGGGGTCTCACAGATCGTCTCGCGGCGGGTCGGCTCCTCGCCGCTCGCGCTGACCGGCGCGTGAGCCGCAGCTGGGCCGAGCTGCTCGGGGACGAGGACGCGGCACCCGAGCCCGAGGAAGAGCGCGCGGGGATGCTCTCGCGGTTGCGGGATTCGCTCTCGAAGAGCCGCCGCGCTTTTGCCGACCAGCTTGCCGCGGCCGCGTTCGACCCGGCTGACGACGAGGCCTGGGAACGGCTCGAGGAGGCGCTGATCGCAGCCGACGTCGGCGTGCGGGCGACGGCTGAGCTCGTGCAGCGCCTGGAAGCGCGGCCCGACGTGGCCGAGCTTGGCGAGGCACTCGCGGAGGAGATCGCAGCGCTCTTCGGGGAACCGGCCCAGTTGAGCGTCGCCGAACGTCCGAGCGTGATCCTCGTCGTCGGCGTCAACGGCACCGGCAAGACGACGACGATCGGCAAGCTGGCGAAGGAGCTCGGCGAGCGGGGCCGCTCGGTGATCCTCGCCGCGGCCGACACCTTTCGGGCGGCGGCCGAGGAGCAGCTCGAGATCTGGGCCGGCCGTGCCGGCGCGGACTTCGTCGGCTCGGTCCGCGGTGGCGATCCGGCCGCGGTCGCCTTCGACGCGATCGAGGCGGCCGCCGCGCGAGGCCGGGACGTCGTCATCGTCGACACCGCGGGGCGGTTGCACACGCAGACGAACCTGATGGAAGAGCTCGCGAAGATCCGCCGGGTGATCTCGCAGAAGCTGGACGGCGCGCCGCACGAGACGCTGCTGATCGTCGACGCGACCACCGGTCAGAACGGGCTCCAGCAGGCGCGTCTCTTCGGCGAGGCGGTCGAGGTGAGCGGCGTCGCACTAACGAAGCTGGACGGTTCCGCAAAAGGCGGAATCGCGGTCGCGATCGCCTACGAGCTCGGCCTGCCGGTGAAGCTCGTCGGCGTGGGCGAGCGCCTCGACGATCTACGACCGTTCGACGCGCAGGACTTCGCCCGCGCGCTAGTCGCGGGCTAACGCTCGATCGCGAACGCGATGTTCACCGTCGTGCGGTACACGCTGATCTTGTCGTTTTCGACCACGGCGCTCATCGAGACGACATCCGCGCCCGTTATCCCGCGAAGAGTTTTGCCAGCTTCCTGAACCGCCGCATCCGCGGCCTTGGCGAAGCTCTCCGGCGAGGATCCGATAATCGTCACGACCTTCGCTACCTGTGCCATGTCCGCTCCTTTTCTCGTTGTCGGGGGACGATAACTCCGCATCTAGACTTCTGAGCCGTGTTCGAAACCCTGTCCGACAAGCTTCAGGCCTCGCTCGGCGACCTGCGCAAGCGCGGGCGGCTCGACGAGGACGCGATCTCCAAGGCGATGCGCGACATCCGCCTGGCGCTCCTCGAGGCCGACGTCAACTTCAAGGTCGTGAAGGACTTCGTCGCCCGCGTGCGCGAGCGCTCGCTCGGCGCCGACGTCCTCAAGAGCCTGACTCCCGGCCAGCAGGTCGTGAAGATCGTCCACGAGGAGCTGACGGCGATGATGGGCTCCGGCGACTCGCGCCTGGCCTTCGGCCGCCCGCCGACTGTGATCCTCCTCGCGGGCCTGCAGGGCTCGGGCAAGACGACGGCCGCCGCCAAGCTGGCGCTGCTCTTGCGCAAGGAGGGTAAGCAGCCCGGGCTCTTCGCCGCCGACCTCCAGCGCCCGGCTGCGATCGACCAGCTGGAGCAGCTCGGCCGTCAGATTCAGATCCCGGTCTACCGCGAGGAGACGAAGGACCCGGTCGTCGCCACGCGGAAGGGCCTCGAGCGCGCCCGCTCGGCGGGAAACGACGTGGTGATCGTCGACACGGCCGGCCGGCATCAGGTGGACGAGGCGCTGATGGAGGAGCTCGCCGCCGTTCGCACCGAGGCGAAGCCCACGAACGTCCTGCTCGTGCTGGACGCGATGACGGGCCAGGAAGCCGTCTCGGTTGCCGAGGCGTTCCTCGAGCGGGTCGCGTTCGACGGTGTCGTCCTGACCAAGCTCGACGGCGACGCCCGTGGGGGTGCCGCCCTGTCGGTGAAGGCAGTGACGGGCAAGCCGATCAAGCTCGTCTCGGTCGGCGAGAAGCTCGACCAGCTCGAGTATTTCCACCCCGACCGAATCGCCTCCCGGATTCTCGGCATGGGTGACGTGCTCAGCCTGATCGAAAAGGCCGAGGAAGCGGCCACCGAGGACGAGCAGGCGCAGCTGGAGAAGCGCATGCGCCAGGGAGAGTTCACGTTCGACGACTTCCTCACGAGCTATCGGATGCTGCGCAAGATGGGCCCGCTGAAGGGCGTGCTCTCGCTCGTTCCCGGCCTCGGGAAGCAGCTCCAGGGCATCGACGTCGACGATCGCGAGCTGGCGCGCGTCGAGGCGATCGTGCTCTCGATGACTCCGCAGGAGCGCCGCATGCCCCACGTGATCAACGGCCGGCGCCGCCTGCGAATCGCCAAGGGCAGCGGGACGACGGTACAGCAGGTAAACCAGCTGATGACCGCCCGCAAGCAGATGCAGAAGATGATGAAACAGATGAGCAAGGGAAAATTCCCCACGCTCCCGCCAGACCTCGCCAGTGGAGCTCGCGGGCGATGAGGAGGATCATGGATCGCATGGAATCGGCGGCGGAGCCGGGCTTCGCCCGGCGGGAGCCTCGAATTGGTCATTGGATAGACACGCAAAAGGAGGGGGGTCCGTGGGGGAACCATGGGTTCCCCTGCGATAACGCTCCCGCCAGACCTCGCCAGTGGGGCTCGGGGACGATGAGGAGGCTGATGGGTCGCATGGAATGGGCGGCGGAGCCGGGCTTCGCCCGGCGGGAGCCTCAAGTTGGTCATTGGATAGACACGCAAAAGGAGGGGGTCCGTGGGGGAACCATGGGTTCCCCTGCGACATCGACAACGGAGGTGAAATGGCAGTACGAATCAGACTGACCCGCGTCGGGTCGAAGAAGAACCCCGTGTACCGCGTCGTCGTGGCCGACTCCCGCTCGCCGCGCGACGGGAAGTTCATCGAGATCATCGGCCGCTACAACCCGCAGACCGACCCCTCGACGATCGAGTTCGACGAGGACAAGGTCAAGGACTGGCTCTCGAAGGGCGCACAGGCCTCGGACACCGTCAAGCGGCTGCTGAAGGCGAAGCAGATCGGATGACCGAGCTGCTCGAATTTCTCGCCCGCCGCCTCGTGGACGATCCCGAGGCGGTCAAGATCGAGACCGAGAAGCGCGAGGGGACCCTCGTCTTCCAGCTCCACGTCGCCAAGGACGACGTGGGCAAGGTGATCGGCCGCCAGGGCCGGATCGCGCGTGCGCTCAGGACGGTCGTGCGCGCCAGCGCGGCGCGCTCCGACCATCGCGTCCTGCTCGAAATCGTCGAGTAGCACGTGCGCGTCGCGGCGCTCTACGACATCCACGGGATGGCGGACGCGCTCGAAGCCGTCCTCGCGGAGCTCGAGGACGAGCACCTAGATGTGGTGGTGATCGGCGGCGACGCCGTCGGCGGGCCGCAGCCCGCCGAGACTCTGGCACGGCTGCGCGACCTAGGCGACAGGGCTCGCTGGATCCGAGGGAACGGCGACCGCGCGCTCGGTCCGGACGGAGCCGGGGCCGTCAGCGCGGGCGAGGAGTCGTCGGCGGTGCTCGAGTTCACGCGCGGCAGCCTCACGGCCGAGGATTGCATCTTCCTCTCGGAGTTACCCGAGAAAACAACGCTCGAGATCGACGGCCTGGGTCCCGTTCTCTTCTGCCACGGTACGCCGCGCAGCGACCTCGAGATCGTCACGGCCGCGACGCCGGACGAGTACCTGGGCCGCGCGCTCGCGGGCGCCGAGGAGCGGGTCGTGGTCGCCGGACACACCCACATGCAGTTCGACCGGCAGGTGGACGGCCAGCGTTGGATCAACGCCGGCTCGGTCGGGATGCCATACGAGGGTGAGGTCGCGGCCTTCTGGGCCTTTCTCGAGCCTGATGTCGAACTTAGGCGAACGCCGTTCGACACCGAGCGCGCCGCGAGCGCGATTCTCGCCTCGGGATGGCCCGGGGCCGCCGAGTTCGTGCGGGAGAACATCCGAGAGGCCGTCTCTCCGGACGAGGTCATTCCGCTCTTCGAGCAGATCGCCGTCGACCGTGGTGAACGATGAGCGGGTACGTCACGGTCGGGCGGGTCGGGCGGCCACACGGGCTCGACGGTTCCTTCTTCGTGGAGCACGCGAGCGAGGTTCCGGAACGCTTTGCCGTCGGCGCAACGGTGCATGTCGGCGGGGAGCCGGCGCAGGTCGTCTCTTCGAAGCGATCGCGTGGCCGCCCTGTGATTCGGCTCGACCGGCAGGTCGAACGCGGCACACCGCTCGAGGTCCCACGTTCGGAGCTCCCGCCCCCCGATGAAGACTCGTTCTACGTCTTCCAGCTCGTCGGGCTCGAAGTCGAGGAGGAGGACGGGCGCGCCCTGGGACAGGTCGCCGAGGTCATTCCCGGTGTCGCCAACGACGTACTCGAGCTGGACTCCGGGCTGCTCCTCCCGCTCGTCGGCGAGTGCGTTCGGGACGTCGACCTCGACGCGGGGCGAATTGTTGTGGCGCGCGGCTTCAGCGGTGCCGGGTAACCTGCCTCGGCTTCCTTTGCAGCTCGACGTCTTCACTCAGATCCCGCACGCGTTCGCGTGGCTGACGGAGCAGCGCCCGCTCGCCGCAGTGCTCGGCGACGAGCTCGAGCTGCGCCTGCTCAACTACCGGGACACGACGCCGCTCGCCTCGGGCCAGGTCGACGACGACCCGTACGGCGGCGGGGCCGGAATGGTCCTGCGCGTAGACGTCGTCGCAGCCGCGCTCGATGCGGTCTACGACGGAGTCCCCGCTCATCGTGTGATCGCGCTCTCGCCGCAGGGACGCCAGCTCACGCAGGCGATCGTCGAGGAGCTCGCGGCCGAGGAACGCCTGACCCTGCTCTCTTCCAGGTTCGAGGGCTTCGACGAGCGTGTCCTCGTCCACCTGGCCTCGGACGCGATCTCGATCGGTCCGTACGTCCTCTCAGGCGGCGAGCTGCCGGCGATGGTGCTGCTCGATGCGATCGCACGGCGGCTTCCCGGCGCGCTCGGGAGCGAGGAGTCGGGGCTCGTCGAGAGTTTCTCCGCCGAGCTCGAGGGCGGCCTCGAGTACCCGCACTACACGCGCCCGGCGGAGTTCCGCGGCTGGCGCGTTCCCGACGTGCTCCTGTCCGGCGATCACGGGAAGATCGAGGAATGGCGGAGGGCCGAGAGCCGTCTCCGAAGCGTCGGAGGATGAGAAATCCGCTCGATCGCCTAACCGCCGGCCTGCCGCGGCCCTGGCGGATCGCGATCGACTGGATCGCGACCATCGCCGGCGCGATCGCGATCGTGCTCCTGATCAAGGCGTACATCGTCAACCCGTACCGGATCCCGTCCGCCTCGATGGAGCCGACACTCCACTGCGCGCACAGCCAGAAGGGCGACGGCTGTGAGGCCCGCTACTCCGACCGGGTGCTCGCCAACCGTTTCATCTACCACTTCCGCGACCCGGCGCGCGGCGACATCGTCGTCTTCAACACCCCGGCGCTCACGCAGCGTCTCTGCAACGCCGGCGGGACGTTCGTCAAGCGGATCATCGCGCTCCCTGGCGAGACCTGGGAAGAACGAAGCGGCTACGTCTACATCAACGGCAAGAAGCTGAAGGAGCCGTACATCAAGGCCGACCGGCGCGACCAGATGACGAAGCCGCCGCAGAAGATCCCGAAGGACTCGTACTTCGTGATGGGCGACAACCGCAACTCGTCGTGCGACTCGCGTGTCTGGGGGGTCGTGCCGCGGGGAAACCTGATTGGGCCCGTCTTCTTCACGTACTGGCCGCCGAACCGGCTCTCGTTCGACTGACACGGGTGCGCTAGCATTCGGCGACCGGCCCGGCGGGGCCGTTTCTTATGAACCGCGTCATCGAAACTATCGAGCAGCGCCAGCTGCGCTCCGATCTGCCTCAGTTCAAGGCGGGAGACACCGTCCGCGTCCACTTCCAGGTGATCGAGGGCGAACGGCGCCGCGTGCAGATCTTCGAGGGGATCGTGCTCAAGCGCCAGGGCGCGGGCGTCCGCGAGACGTTCACCGTGCGGAAGCAGTCGTTCGGGGTCGGCGTCGAGCGAACGTTCCCGGTGCACTCGCCGAAGATCGAGAAGATCGAGGTGCAGGCGATCGGCGACGTGAACCGGGCGAAGTTGTACTACTTGCGCGGCAAAGTGGGGAAGAAGGCGCGCGTCCGCGAGAAACAGCAGCACGAGAAGCTATCCTCGGCCGGTGCCGCTGCGCCCAGCCCCGCCCAGGAGAACGGGCCAGAAGCTCCTTCGGTTTGACCGCAAGCTCGGCGCGCGCCTCGTCGCAGGCGCCGACGAGGCGGGTCGCGGGTCTCTGGCAGGGCCGCTCGTCGTTGCAGGGGTGTTGCTGGACTACGGCTGCCTGCGCGACCACCGCGTCCGCCCGCTCGGCTTCCTGAACGACTCCAAACAGGTGTCGCCCGCGCGCAGAGAAGAGCTCTTTCGCGCGGTCTTCGGCTGTGCGGAGCGGATCTCGGTGCACGTCTTCTCACCGCGCGAGATCGACCGGAACGGGCTGCATCGGTGCAACCTCGCGGGCTTACGGGCCGCGCTCTGGGCTCTCTCGCCGCCGGCTGAGGTTTGCCTCGTCGACGGGTTTCGGCTCGGGCCGACCGCGCCGGAGCACAGCGCCGTCGTCGACGGGGACGAGAAGAGCGCCGCGATCGCCGCCGCGTCGATCGTCGCGAAAGTCGTCCGAGACCGATACATGCGTCGCGCCGACGCTTTGTATCCGGCCTTCGGTTTCTCGTCACACGTGGGCTACATCACGCCGGACCACTCGGCGGTCGTCCGCGAGCGCGGCCCCTCGGAGATCCACCGGCGCTCCTTCGAGGCGCGCTGCTACGAAGACCGGGTCGCCTAGCACCACCGCTCTCGGCCGGGCGGCCGAGCGCCGCGTACGGCTCTATTACCGCTTGCGCGGCTACCGGATCCTCGACGCGAACGCGTGGATCGGCGGGTACGAGCTCGACCTGGTCGTGCGGAGGGGCGGTCGGCTCTCGTTCGTCGAGGTGAAGGCGAAGGGCAACGGACGGTACGGCGACCCGCTCGAGATGGTCGGCCCTGAGAAAGCGCGCCGACTCCGCTGGGCAGCGGAGGCCTGGCTCGTCGCGCATCCGCAGCTGCCCGGGCTCGAGGTCGGCTTCGAAGTGGTCGCAGTGCGGGGCTCTGCGATCGAACGGCTGCAGGAGGCGTTCTAGTCTCGTCGAACGGGCCAGGGCCGTGGCCCCGACGCAGGACGCCCTCTACGAGCGGATCGATCTCGACCTCTCCTGGTCGGAACGCGACCTGCCTGAGCGCGAGCGGACGAAGCACGTCCATCGCCTCCATCCGTACCTCGGCAAGTTCATCCCGCAGCTCGTCGAGGTCTTGCTCGGCAGGTACTTCGAGCAGGGCGGGCGCGTGCTCGACCCGTTCGCGGGCTCGGGGACGACGCTCGTCCAGTCGCTCGAGAGCGGGCTCGATGCAACCGGCGCCGACGTCGCAGCCTTCAACTGCCTGCTCATGCGCGTCAAGACGGCGCGGTACAACCCGTTCGTGCTCGAGCGGGAGCTGCGTGACGCGTGCTCCCGGCTCGGCGAATCCTCGCAAGACCAACCCGGCAAGTACGTACGGGACTGGTATGCGCGGCAGGCGGCCTCTGAGCTCCTCGCGTTCCGGAACCTCTGCGACGAGTACGAGCACCGCGACGTCCTGCGCGTCGTGCTCGCGCGCGCCGCGCGCTCGGCCCGACGAACGACGCACTTCGACCTCGACTTCCCACGCCAGCCCCAGCGCGGCGAGTACTGGTGCCACAAGCACAAGCGGACTTGCCGGCCGGTCGAGCGGGCCTCGCACTTCCTGCAGCGCTATGCGCTCGACACGCTGGCGCGGATCAAGGAGTTCGCCCGCCTACGCGCGCGTGGGCGCGAGGCAGAGGTGCTCCACGGCGACGCCAGGGAGCTGGATTTCGGCCGCAGCTTCGACGGCGTCCTGACCTCGCCTCCGTACCCCGGACTGATCGACTACCACGAGCAGCACCGCTATGCCTACGAGCTCCTCGGTCTGGAAGATCTCGGCGAGCTCGAACTGGGGCGGGGGACGAACAAGCGGGCGCTCCGGGTGTACAGCGAAGGTATTGCCGAGGTGCTTGCGAATGCGCGCCCGTTCCTGCGCAAGGGTGCCCCGGTCGTGATCGTGATCAACGACCGTCGTGATCTCTATCCGGAGATCCTCTCGCGGGCAGGTCTCGAGCTCGAGGAGCGTTACCGCCGCCACGTCAACCGCCGTACCGGCCGCCGCGCGGGCGAGTTCTACGAAGACGTGCTCGTCGCGCGCGCCGGGGGGTGACCGAAACGCGCAGGGCAGCCGACCTATGAGCGCCTCGGCCGGTTGTAGAGCCCTACCACCGGCTCTAGACTCGGCCGGGAGGCGGAATGTCCAACGCTCGTGCTCCGCGGCTCGACCACTGCTCCGGCACTGAGGAGCGCTCAAGTGTGCGTACCCGCGGGGACAGCGGCGATGGCCCGATGGTCGACGCGCTTCTAGACCTGCAGGACGCCGCCGGGAACGCTGCGGTCGCTTCCCTCCTCCAGCGGCAGAACCACCCGGCTCCGCCCGGGGTCGGCGGCATCCCACACACGGATGCGGAGGCCAACGCGATGTACCAGCAGGCGGTCGCGGCCTACGACGCCAGCGACTTCGCCCAGGCCGCTTCTCTGTTCGAGACGCTCACGG
>WNGD01002268.1_pt1 | contig 20097 bp, 20 predicted proteins | sample 5400671 | NCBI WGS metagenome assembly WNGD01 (sample SAMN13153369, study PRJNA577476) | soil metagenome | isolation source: 40 cm soil or saprolite under grassland replicate 2 | place: USA:California | collected 2016-06-15 | reverse complement strand
CGGGCGATCGGTCTGCCCGTTTCGATCGACCTCGAACACGGCTACGGTCGCGATCCCGAACGCGTCGCGCTGGCGATCGAGCGCGTGGCGGCGGCCGGCGCCGTCGGCGCGTCGATCGAAGACAACGATCCTAGCCAAGGGATCTACGAGCTCTCCCACGCCGTCGACCGGATCGCCGCGGCCGCGCAGACGGCGCACGCTCTCGCATTCCCGTTCACGCTGACCGCGCGAGCAGAGAACCACATCCGCGGCAACCCCGATCTGGACGACACGACCGCACGCCTTCAAGCGTTCGAGGCCGCGGGAGCGGACGTCCTGTTCGCGCCGGGTCTTCGGACCGGGGAGGAGATCGGGCGGGTGTGTAAAGCGGTGTCGAAGCCGGTCAACGTGCTCGCGCTCCGAGGGATGTCGATGAGCGAGATCGTGGACGCAGGGGCGCAGCGGGTCAGCGTCGGCGGGGGCCTCACGTGGATCGCGGTGAACGCCATGGCGGGGGCGGCGCGGAGCATCGTCGCGGGGGATCTCTCCGTGCTGGAAGGGAGCCCGCCACTCAAAGACTGGTTCGCCTGAACGACGAGCATCGCCGGGTTCGACCGTCGACGAAGGAACGGCAAGGGAGGGATCGATGCGACTCACCAAGATGGGGCACGCGTGCGTTCGCCTCGAGAAGGACGGGCGGATCTTGGTGATCGATCCCGGGACGCTCACGGAGCCCGAGGCCCTCGACCGGGCTGAGGCGGTTCTCATCACCCACGAGCATTTCGACCACGTCGAGGTCGCCCGCGTGAAGGTCGTCGCTCAGCGAACGCCGCAGCTTGACATCTGGACGACGTCCGCGGTGGCGGAGCAGCTCGGGGGCGTTGGCCCGAGGGTTCACGCGGTCGGCAGGGGCGACCGATTCGATGCGGCCGGGTTCGATGTGGGCGTCTTCGGTGAACTCCACGCGGTGGTCAACCCCGCCTGGCCGAGGGTAGCCAACGTGGGCTTCCTCGTCGACGGGCGAGCGTTCCACCCGGGCGACGCGTACACCGTGCCAGACGCCAAGGTGGAGACGCTCCTTCTACCGACCAACGCGCCGTGGCTGAAGGCGTCCGAGCTGATCGATTACGTGGCTGAGCTTGGCCCGGGCCACGCCTACTCGGTGCACGACGGGTTCCTCAACGAAGCCGGGCTAGGGCTCGTGGACGGACTCCTCGGGTACCTAGCCGAGGAGTGTCATGCCGACATCCGACGGCTCAGGCCGGGCGAGGGCGTCGACCTCTCCTGATCCGTCAGTTGCCACAGCCGCAGCCGCCACCGCAGCAGCCGCCCGCGACCTGTCCTGTACTCGCGCTGCTTTCGGCCGCCGTTCCGGTCGCAGTTGAGAAGGAGAACCGGCGACGAACCCGGTCGCTGCCGCACGAGGGGCATGCCAGCGCGGTGTCGACAGGGCCAGAGCTCATCGGTCGGCGCTCCTCGAACGGGTGCTCGCACGCGAGGCAGATGTACTCGTAGGTCGCCATGTGCCCATCACGATACGGAGCCAGCGAGGGCTCCGCAAACCCTTGCATGATCCCGGCGGTTGTGGAAACTCGATCACAGAACGGCCCACGCTAAGATCCGCGGCTGTTCATCGTCTCCCGGATCGAGACCACGAGCGCGACCGCGATCAACGCCGGCAGGGCCGTGACGACGAACGCCGTTCCGAATCCGAACGAGCCCGCCGACCATCCCGCGATCAACGGCCCGAGGACGAACCCGAGGTCGCCCGCGAATCGGAACACACCCACCGCGGTCCCCTTGAGCTCCTCGGGCGCGACGTCGGAGAGCATGGGCGCAGGCGGCACACCCGCGTAGCCGCTCGCCACGCCGAGCGCGCCGAGGGCGACGATGAACGCGAGCGCCGTCGAGGTCTGACCCAGCAGGGCCGTGGTGAGCGCCAGTCCGGCCAACGCCGGGATCAGCACCGCGCGGCGGCCGTGCCGGTCGCTCGCCCTGCCCGCCGGATAGAGCGCGACGAGCTCGGTCGCGGTCGCGACCCCGAGCGCGAACCCGACACCCGCGATGCTCAGCCCGATGTCCGCGCTCGTCCCGAACAAGGGGACAAGCGTCTGGAACACCGCGGCGATGATCCACAGGTAGACGCCGTTCACCACCAAGACCGTGATGAGCGGTCGATTCCACGGCAGACGCCGGATCCCACCGCGACGCGTCTCGGACTCATGTCGAACCGGGTCGTGAAGCGTCTTCCAGAACACGCCGGCCGCGACGAGACACGCTCCCGCATAGACGTAGAGCGGGCTCGCGAGCCCGAACCAATGGGCGATCAGCCCTCCGAGCGGCCCACCCGCGATGAAGCCGATGTTGAAGGCCGCGTAGTACACACCCATCACGCGGCCGGTGCGTTCGGCGGGGATCGAGCGGAGCAGGAACGACAGCAACGCCGCGAAGAACAACGCCGATCCCACCCCGCCGAGCCCGCGGAACAGCACGAGCAGCGGAAACGTCGGCGCGAGGCCCGCCGCGATCGACGAGACGCCCACCCATGCAGCGCCCAGGGTCGACATCGCTCGTTCGCCGTACCGGTCGATGAAGCGCCCGACGAACGGGTCCGAGACGAGACGCGCGAACGAGAAGGCCGAGATCAGCAGGCCGACCGCGTCATAGCCGACCCCGAAGCTGCGGGCGTAGTTGGGCAAGACAGGCGCGAGGATGCCGAACCCGAGCATGATCACGAATGTCCCGAGCATCGCCGCTCGGATCTCCGGGATCCGGAGCACCTCACGGATGCCCAGGTGCTCCCCGCCGCTCACGCGGCTCAGTCTAGGGAGGCTTCCTGCGGGTTAGAGTCCTGCGCGGCCCCGGCCGAGACTGGAGTCATGGTGACCGACGCCGTGAAGCCTTCATGCGTGACGTTCCAACCGGCGCCCAGGGCAGCCATTCCGCATCATCGAGTTCATCGAGATCTTGTTCGATGAGACGTTCCCGACCGAGACGTTCTCGTTGAGACCTCCTCCAGGCGCAACGTTCGAACGCGTCACACCTCGACGCCGGTGAACGATCCTCATGACGTTCGCGGCGGTTCCGCCTCTCGCTGACCTAGCGACGGGCAGCCCGCAGCCAAGCGGAAGGCCGAGACCAGATCCCGGCCGGGGGCACCGGGGCCTGGAGGGCGGACCAGGCGGGCGGACGGAGAGGGGCGTATCCGCCCGTCGTTCGCGCAACTCAGGCGACGCTTAGGCCCGCCCTCGAGTCCAGGCTACGGCTCGCGGTCGCGATCGCCGACGCAGGCCGGTCCTAGTCGTCGGGGATCTCGGTCAAGAAGACCTCGACCCGATCCAGCCCGTCATGACTGTCGACCACGATCGAGAACGTCTCCTTATTGACCAGGCTGTAGTCCAGGGTCGTGATGGGTGAACCGGCACCGTGCTTCTCGAGCGTGTAGCCCTTCCGATCGGCCAACTCGCTCAGACGCGCCTCTCGCGCTTCCAGGGTTTCACCCATATCGCCCTCCCGGCTCCTCGCCCGTTCTCCCCTGATGTTCCCAGACTGCCCCTCCCGCGACAGCGAACCGGGATCCCGCTCCAGGTCGTCGCATCGTGTGCGCTTGATTCCGGGCCGTGTACGACGATGGCTACTTCGATGAGCGCCGAAACAGAAACCTAGGTGCCTGCCGGAACCTGTTCGTGTGAGCCGGCACCAGGTTGACGCCTGTCACCCTGCGCCTCGGCGATCCGCGCGACGACTGCCGTGCGCCGCAGCAAGAGGAGACCGAGTAGACAGAGCCAGAGGCCTCCCAGCGCGTAGCCGGCGACGACATCGGTCCACCAGTGAACGCCCAGGTAGATCCGAGACAGACCGACGAGCGCGACGATCACGATGGCTGCCGTCGCCACGACGAGCTTGGTCCGGACGGGTCGTCGGGCTCCCAGCAGCAACGCCGCCAGGCCCCAGCACGCAACCGCGACGGTCGCGTGGCCGGATGGGAAGCCAAAGCCGGATACTCCGATCAGATGCAGTGACTCCGGGGGTCGCGCCCTGCCTACCCATACCTTCACGACGCGGTAGATGAGGTTCGCTCCGACCAGAGCGGTCGCCATGTAGACCGCGGGGCGCCAGTCCCGATCGCGGAACAGGAAGTAACTGCCCACAACGACCACGAGGGGGATCATCACCGAGTTGGAGCCGAGCCACGTGACGCCCTTCATGAGCGCCGTCGCCCACGCGACTCGATGGTCCACGACGAACCGCGTGACGCCGGGATCGGAGAGGACGGCCTCTTCGTGCGCGAAGACATCTTGGGTGAGCGAGATGAAGATCCAGCCGCAGACCGCACCTGCGAGGACGACGACGCTCAAGCCGAACCCCCACGGCGACCCCGTATCGATACGCCGGGCCAACCATGCGGACTGGAACGGGAACCTCCTGCGCACCCAGGCCACCGCAGCGACGCCGGCGAGGCGATCCGTGAGCCGCTCGCCGTGTTCCCGGATGTTCCGCAGGACGCGGCCGATGACCAACCCGACGAGCACCAGGACGAGCAGCGCGAGACCGACCCTGCTCGCATCGGCGGCGACCCGTTGCCAGGCGGCTCCAGCGAAGTAGCCGAGGAGCACGAACGCCGTTCCCCACAGCAGGCCACCGGCCGCGTTGTAGAAGGCGAACTGGCCGTAGGGGATCTCGGCCATGCCCGCGAGCCCCGGGATCATCACCCGTAATGCGGCGGTGAATCGCCCGAAGAAGACGGCGGCACCCCCGCGGCGGCGCACGTATGCCTGCGCGCTCTCGAGGTGCTCATCGATCCGGTGACGGAGGAACGGCACGCGGCGACCGACGCCGCGGAGGATCTGGTGGCCCCACCGGCGGCCGACGAAGTAGCCGATCGTGTCTCCGACGATCGCGCCCGCAACGGCTGCAACGACGACCGCAGGAAGCGGGATCCGACCGTTGAACGCGAGCACACCTCCGAGGATCACGGCGATCTCACCGGGGAACACGAAGCCGAGGAAGGCCGAGGCTTCGAGCGCGGGGACGAGGAAGACGATCGCCAGGGCGACCCAGCCATCGAGCGACAAGATCCAGTCGGTGACCCTTGCCAACATCTGTTCCTCCCCGAACCTCCTGCTCTCAGTCGCTCCCGCCGGTGCCCGCTACCGGTGACGCAGCAACGTTCCCAGGCTGCCAGCCGATCAGTGGATGGAGCTCCCACCAGTTGTGGAGCCCGTCGTGACGGACGACTCCCCAGGCGGTGATCTGTTGCCCGACGTGGGGCGGAACGAGTGGGAACTCGGGCTGGATCTCGAGCACCAGGAAGGCTCCCCCGCCCTCGACCCGGATGTGGTAGTCGCCGTCGAGTTCGTGACTGACTTGACTCACGTCGCCCACGACCGTCGCGTACGTCGCGCGGCTCTTCCCCGCGGCGATCGTCGCGATCGGGATCGTCTGGTATCCGGCTGGTGGCGCTGGGGCCGAGTTCGCCTGCAGCATCCCTTCGGCCCGGAGCGCGGCCGACTTCCAGCCGTGGTCCTGGATCGCGCGGATCCCGTAGCCGGTCCCGAAGACAACGACCGCGAAGGCGATCGCGATCCCCCGCCGGTGCCGATGAGCGAGATCGTGTTCGGGCTTGTCCTCGGGTGAGCCCGTGCCTGGATAAGCCGCGGCGATCGCCCGAGAGACCGGGCCCCGCGCAGGCAGCAGTATGAGGAAACAGACCGCTCCGACGGCCAGACCAACGAGGCAGTCGCTCGGGTACTGAACGCCGCCGCCGATGCGACCGATCGTCAGCAGGAAGCCGAAGCCCAAGGCGAGCCAGCCGAACGTTCGCCGCGCCACGACGAGCGCGGCAACGGCTGCTCCGGCTACCGCCAAGTGGTCGCTGAAGAGGCTCGAGTCGACGGCCTCGGGGAGCAATGGGCGAACATCCAGCACCAGGAACGGGCGCGCGCGGTAATAGAGGTGGCCGAGTGCGAGGTTCAAGAGAAGCGCTCCGACCGCGGCGACGAGACCGAGCAGCAGCTCCGACCGCCCGACCGGCGAGTTCGATCGAGGTGTCGACCACGCGAGGACCACGAGGACGCCGATGAGCAAGAGCGGCACGATCGCAAGAGTTCGGCAGAGGTCGGCGCGGAAGGCGTTGGCGGTGAACCATCGGTTCAGCGTCTCGACCAGGTTCGTGTCCATCGCTGGATCCTCCGTCGCGAGACGCTAGCCGCTCAGGCCCTCCGACGGCCGGCGCTCGTAAGCTCGCATGCGGATCCGGGGGGATAGATGGACGAACTGGCGATCGCATGCTCACTGGGTCCACAGGAGCGTCAACGGCGCTTATCCGCGATCCGGCGGCTGGGCGAGGCGGCTTTGCTCGACGTTGAAGCAAGACCCGGTGGGGCGCTCCTGTCGTTCCGGGACTCCGACGGGGTTCGAGACCAACTCGCAGCGATCGTCCACGCCGAAGCGGCGTGCTGTGCCTTCCTCGGACTGACCCTTGGCTCTGAAGCCGGAAGGCTGACCCTCACGATCTCGGCACCGCCCGACGCGATGCCCACCGTTCGAGAACTCACCGCGAGCTTCCAGGGCACAGTGAACGGGTGAGCTCGACGACGGTCGAGCCAACCGTGAGAAGGGGGAGGGGCTGGTGCGATGGCCACCCCTCCTCGTTCCCTCACGCGGCGTCGGACGCCCTGAACGCGGCCATCGACAAGCCCGCCGTCGACAGGTGGAGCAGCGCCACGACCGTCGCGATCGCGACGAGGCTCGTCCTCGAGGCAGTCACCTGATGGGTCGCTTCAGCGACGTCGAACGCGGCGAACACCAAGCGAGCGCGCTGACGACCAACAGCACGGGCTTGATGGGCCGGAACCAAACCGCTAGGCCGAGCCCGAGTGAAAGCACCACGGCGACGCCCACGAGTGCCCATGACTCCAGGTTGATGCCGAGGAACACGGCGTCACTGCCGGAGGGTTCAGTCGTGGTTGCTGTCTGTGGCGCGACCGACCCCTCCCCGCCGGCGCCACCCTCCGTGCTCCCGCTGGGTTCGCCTCCGGAGCCGGCCTCGGCGGAATGCGAGACCTCACCGGGCGACACCTCGGGGGTTTCGGAGTGGGATCGTTCGATCGCGACGCCGACCGCGAACAGAGCAGTCGAGGCGATGAGGGTGCAGACGAGCAACAGTTTCAGCCGTGCGAACGGCATGGTCATACCTCCATCATGAGGTCGTCCGCGGAGCCGAGCTCCACGTTGGCGTCAGGAAGGAAGCACCAGCGGCGGGCCGCGAAGACCGTGTGCACCGACCAGACAGGACCAATGCGGTGGCGCGATCCAGGTGACCGGTTCGACATCCGCTCGCTGCGGACGGAGGGCGGGCGGAACCCACCTGCGGATCTTCGACACGACGGCTCGCGCCGCGGCGAGCAGAAGGCGGGCGATGGCGTAGGCGAAGACACCGAAGGGCACCTGAAGAGCGAGCGCGAGCAGAAGCCCAGGCTCATGGGCGGCGTGGATGCTCAACGCCCCGCCCCTCCGTTCATCAGCCGTTCGAGGAACTCTCCCGTGAGGTAGGCGAGAGCGGGAAGGAGCAGGAACCAACCCGGACGGGCGCCGCGCCACTGCCTTCGCGTGCTCTTCGTCCACAACCGTGCTGCGAGCACGATCAGGGCGACTGCGGCGAAGGGGCCAGCCCGGCGGCCACACCCAACGTCGACGCCTCGCCGTGTGCCGTCGTTGTTCCTTCGAGCTGTTCGGTTGCACTGGATCCATGGATCGAAGCTGCCGTCATCGCCCGGCCGATCACATGGGCGAGCCACGAGCCGGCGAACGCCAGAGGGAGCGTCAGAGCCCACGGTAACCGACGCCGCATGTCCCCATCCTCGCACGGACCCGACCGAGGGAACCGCGTATCCCACGAGGCTGGATGGGGCAAGCTCAGGGCACGGGTGTTCCGACCCCGCCAAAGGACTCGCCCATCCGTACGACGCGGTCTGACACTTGTTACCGTGGGACAGATGAGGAGTTCAGTACTGGACGACGCGTTCGCGCATGACGTGTGGGCGACCCTGCGCTTGATCGATGCGTGCCTCGCGCTCAACCCTGAGCAGTTGGGGACCGCCGTCCCGGGAACCTACGGTTCGATCCTCGAGACGCTGCGACACCTCGTCGGGAGCGACTCGGGGTATCTGTTCGACCTGACCGAGGATCGCACTCACCTCGTCGAGGAGGACCGCATGGATCTCCGAGAACTCCGGACGGCGATGGAAGGCCACGGCGCTGCGTGGTCGGGACTCCTCGGCCAGAACCTCGACCCGGACGCCACCGTGCACGAGGTTGACGAAGACGATGGATACGAGAGGGACGCCACGATCGGCATCCGGCTCGCGCAGGCGCTGCACCACGGGACCGATCATCGGAGCCAGATCTGTACCGCCCTCACGGCTCTCGGCGTAGAACCTCCGGGCATCGACGTCTGGAACTTCGGACTCCAGGCCGGCCGGGTCGTCGAGGTCCTGCCCAAGTCTTGACGCGGCAGGATGGCTTCCTACGTGACGGTGTGTCGATCACGCGGGTGAGATCCGGAGCAAGCGTGCCCCGTTGTAGCGCGCCACCCATGCATCCGCGCCTTCCGCAGCGATCCATGCCGGCGCGAAGCCGACCTTCACGGCCCGGCCGACGGGCTGGCCGGTATCGGCGTCGAACGAGACAACGAGCGAAGGATCGCGTGGGTCCGGGATGTAAACGGTCTTCGATCGCGAACCCGTGTCGGTCAATATCCACACCTTCCCAGCCGCCTCGGCAAGACCGATCCCGGACGGGGAGGGGAAGCTCGCGATCGTGTGACCGCTGGACGGATCGATGCGGAGGATCCCGCCGTCGGTCAACAGGACCCACACGGATCCGTCGCCGAAGGTGAGCGCCGACACGCTTCCGCCGGAAAGGTCAACCCTGGAGGTCGAGCCGTCTGATCCGAAGCGCCGAAGCCCGACCCCCTGTACCACCCAGGCGCTACCCTCGCCTGCCGTGAAGGGCAGCCTTGGGGAAGTCGCCAGCTGCCCGCGCGGCGTGACGACGCCCGTCGCGCCGTCGATCCCGTAGATGCGGCCGGGTCCGTTCGTCGCAGAGATCACCCAGGCGTTCTGACCGTCCGCAACAACCTGAACAGGTATGTAGGGAACCCTGATCCTTCGGACGATCTGAGTCGTGACGGGGTCGATCGCCACGACCTGATGATGGGACCCATGCGTTACCCAAACGTTCCGCCCGATCGCGATGCCGTCCTGGTCGTCCAGCCCCTGGACACGTATCGAGGCGGTCACGGTCATGCTGGCAGGATCGATGCGTTGCACGTGTCCGTAGGCGGCGACCCACACGGATGTTGGATCTGCGACGACGCCGAAGTCTCCGAACGGAAGCTTGAGCCTCCCCGTGACCGAGAGCGGGCGGACAGGCGTGGTCGTGACCGGACTCGGGCCCGTCGGCATCTCCGTCACGGGCTCCATTACGTTCCATGCGAAGACCGCGGCGACCGCGAAGATCGCGATCGCGACGAAGGCCGCGGCAAGCCGGTGCCCTCGTCTGGTAGCCAGACGCTCTGTCGTGGGGGAAGGGCGTTGCTGGATCGCGGCTCGCCTCTGCGCTTCTTCCCACACGTCCGGGGGCCTCAGCTCGGCAACCGCGGCGAACCTCTCATGCAGGTCGATCATCGTCGACTCCAAGTTCTCTTCGAAGACGGCCCCTCGCTCGATACAGATGGACACCGACGGCGGCGGGGGTGGACCCGAGGATGTCCGCGATCTCCCGCACCGAGTAGCCCGCGTAGTGATGCAGGACCACGGCCCCACGTTGGTGCGGGGTGAGCTTCTTCAGAGCTTGAACCAGGTCCATGAGCTCATCTGAGACTGTGCCAGATCCGGCATATTCCTGCGGTGGAGTCGTTATGGGCCGTTCTCTAGGCCTTCCCTTCGCTAGTCGGAAGGCCGCTTTCCACACCCAGGCCGCGGGGTCACGGATAGCGTCGCCGCGAGCGATCGCCTGAGCGAATGCCTCCGCCACAGCGTCGCTCGCGGCCTCGCGATCGCCGAGGTGAAGTACGAGAGCCCTCCACAACCGGGGAGCTTCCCCTCGATACACGTCCTCGATCGAGGCCCCAGTCTCGACTCTCATCCTCCCGATGTCGCGCGCACGCAGGAAAGGGACCATAGGGATCGATCCATTAACGACCGATCATGCCTCAGTCGTCAGGTCCTTTCGACGTCCGGGCGAGCTTAGGTCACGCAAGCATCGGAGCCGCTGTCGATCACCGATCCGATGTCCGAGAGGAACTGCCAGTCGTATCCCGTCGGATCCAGAGTCATCTCGAGGATGCCGAAATGGCCCCCGTCGGCCGCTTCGGTCCCCGGATAGAGCTTCGCACTGATGCTGTGGTTCTCCCCGCCGGTGCCCGCGATGATCTCCCGGATGCCGTTCGGGTCCGAAGCGCCGTTCGGGTTGAGCTTCGTGAGGCGCTCATAGTTGTGCTTGTGTCCGTTGAGCACCACGTCCGCGTGGGCCGCGGACAGATCGTTCCAGAACGGCCGGACCGCGCTGTGCGTGGTGGGACCCGCTGAGAAGAGCGGATGATGGAAGTACGCCAGCGTGCATCTGTTCGGATGCGTGGCCAGGTCGTTCGCGAGCCACGTTTCCTGCGCGCTCCCGGCCTTGCAGGCCACATAACCGCAGTTGGAATTCAACGCGATCAGGTGCCATGTTCCTATATCGTAGCTGTAGTAGCCCTTCGTCGGATCGCCGGCGGCGGCACCGAAGTAGCCGAAGTACCCGCTTGCGTTCCTCCCGCAGTCGGTGCCGCCAGAGGTGTTGTATTCGTGATTGCCGACGACCGGGTAGGAGATCGACTTCACGGCCGGGACGCCCCACGCGGGGTCGTAGGACTGCTCGAACGCGGCTGTCCCTCCGCACTCGTACTGCTCGTCACCGAGAGGGAGGACCGCGGCGAAGGCTCCTCCGGCGAGTTCAGCGCCGGTGTACATCTCGTGGCAGCGGGAGGGGGTCCCGACGCCTCCATGGAAGCCCGAGTCGATCGGATCGCACGCGATGTCCCCCGCGGCTGCGATCACAGGATCGTCGGTCGCGGATGCGGGCTGGACGGGGAAGACGTCAAGCACGATCGATGCGCACAGACCCACCAAGCCCAACGCGAAGAGGGACCGCTGCAGCTTCATGAGGAGCACGTTCTACTCCGCCCGGCTCGCCTCGACAACCCGCCCGCGTCGTCCTGGCTTTCTCCTTCCGTCCCTCCGCATCCACGTCTTGACGCGAAGGGAGCGAGTGGCTCAGCGCGGCCGCGGGAACGGCGCGAGCACCTTGAGATGCGCCCCCCATCCGCCGATCTCGTCGAGGGCGTTCGCGTAGTCCAGCGTCGACGGGAGTCCGACCGCCGTGTATGGGTTCGGCTTGCCGTACGCGGTGCGGTCCTGGGGAGCCTCGAAGGTGAGCGTCCACGATCCCGACCCGTTGAAACCCACGAGCGCGCCGTGGTCGGCGAGGCCCTTGCAGATCGCCTTCTGCCACGTTGGGATGGCGAGGGTGTCGATCTGCGCGTGCGTGAGGTCCAAGAAGACGACGTTGCCCATGCTCAGCCGGGTCGTCGAATCCGTCGACACGCACTGCTGTCCCTTCGTTCCCGATCCGTCGTACGGCGCGACGCTGTGGCCGGATAGGCACTTCGCATGCAACCCGACGGTGTGGTTGACGTATCCGGCTGCCAGCTCCTCGGGGCGGATGGGGAGCATCCCGGTCGGCGGTTCTTCGACCGTGTTGAAGCCCGAGCCGTACGTCTCGAGGCGGAACGCGTGCCACGCGGTGATCGTCCTCGCCGTGTCGTCGACGACGGCCTCCCGGAACCGGTACGTGTAGCCGTCGACCTGATCGATGACGTACACCACCCCGTCGGACAGGGTGGACGGCTGCATCCCACACGGCGCGTTGATACGGCGCCCGTCGATGTGTTGCCCGTACGTGATGCGCGTCTCGCGCAGGACGATCCGGTAGAGGGGATCCGTGGCTCGCCCGAAGTAGAGCGGGAATCCCCAGCCGAACAGTTCCCGGGATCCGGCCGGCGCCGGGGGGCCGTCCGAGACCAGCGACGAGATGTAGACGTCCGACCTCGGATCGACACTGGTCTTGTCGAGCGGTGAGACCCACGGTGACGTCTCCGAGAACAGGTGCCAGTCGAGCCCCGGCCAGTTGCCGATGCCGCACCCGGTTCCCTCCGGAGCGTTGTGCAGCACGAGCTCACCCAGGGTCGCTCCGATGGCGGCCGCCGCGGCGCCCGCGCCGATGAGGAACGCCCGTCGCGTGAACCGGTTCAGTCGCGCCAAGGTCGACACCTCTCGTGCGTTGACTGTAGCCGGGGCCCGCCCGTTCACTCGCCCGGCGCGCGCGCCTCCCTTCGCGAAGTCGGCTTGACGCGGAGGGAGAAGGGGGGAGGTCCTGGACGGCCGCGAAACCGGGACAGACGGGGAGGCTCAAGAGGGCGGACGAAGAGGCAGGGAGGACGAGGGGTCTCAGGGGAAGGGGACATGTACGCGGGGCTCCCCCCACAAGGCCAAGGACGGCCGCGATCGGGGCCTAGCCCGGGACGGCCAGCGTCCGCACCGTCCGCGGGGACGCAGGTCGAGGTCGCCTCTGGCATCCGCTCGATTCGCCTGCTGGCTTACGAGTGCAACGTCAGGATGTCGACGATGTCGGCCAATCGTCCCCCGTTCTGGTCGCGGCAGCACATCAGTTGAGAGGTGATCGTGTCGCGGTCGGCCTGGTTGCGGATCAGCACACGGCGGAGCGCGTCGCGGGCGTGAAGGTCGAGGGTCTCGAGGATGGCGCGGAGATCAGGTTTCCCCTTCGCTCCTGCTGGCGGCGGGCCTCGGAGGTCCGGGCACCCTCATGACGAGAAGAACTCGTCGCCCGCGTACTGGTCGCCGGGATGCAGCCAGGTCTCGGACACCTTCCCATCCCTGAAGTGGGAGACCAAGACCGCGTTGTCCTTCCAGGTCTTGTCTCCGCGCTCCCCACTCGCCACGATCAGCGCCACAACGTGTTCGTCGTTCGCCAGGATGTCGTGACGCTCCACGCGGAACGTCCCTCCGGTCAGCTCAGCCTGCTTCGCGAGGATGGCCAGCACCTGATCCTTGCCGCGATGGTCGCCGGCGAGCGGCCCACGGCCAGGGAAGTGGAAGACAGCGTCATCCGCCAGCAGCGCCGCGAAAGCTTCCATGTCGCCCTTGGAAAACGCGTCGAAGCTCTGCTGGAAAAGCTCCTCGTTGGGGTGTGCCATGAGTGGCCTCCTCGCACTCGCTCTGCTCAACGTAGGCCTCGGCCAGATGCGAACACAATGCGTCGTCTGGGGGACACTCGGTCAAGATCTGTCTCTGGGACGAACATCCGCGGCCAGCCGTGGAGCTTGCAGATCCGGTCCCACGTCTCGAAACTCGGGGAGCGCTCGCCTGGCCTCGAGCTTGCGATACTCCTGCGGCTTCACGTCGAGACGCCACGCGGCCTGACCGACCGTGAATCCGCGCCGCCCGCGCTCTCGTCGGAGGAGAGCTGGGAACGCCGCGGCGGGAGGGAGCCTACGCCGCGGCGGGGACGAGCACCCGTGAGGAACCGACTCGGAGCCCCAAAGCGTAAAGAGGAGTAGATGAACACGCGTCGACGACTCTCGGTCGCATTGCTCATGCTTCTCGTGGCCTGCTCAGGCGGCTCGGCGCCGAGCGGTTCTCTCTCGGCGCCGACCTCCACCGCAACCCGTTCCGCTCCAACCGGCGAGCCCTCGACCCTCTCGCCTCTTTCCGGCCGCATCGTCTTCGACAACCACCGGGACGTGTGGACGATCAACGCGGACGGCACGGACCTGACCCGGCTCACGCATTCCCCCGCATTCGAGTTCGACCCGTCGTGGTCGCCCGAGGGCACGCAAATCGCGTATCGATCCGATCGAGGCGACGAGTCGGAGATCTGGGTCATGAACGCCGACGGCACGGGTCAGCGCCGGCTGACCGCGGGTCTATCGCCGGCGTGGTCTCCGGACGGCTCGTCCATCGCCTATGCGAGCCCCGGACATGATCCGAACCCTCCGTTGAGCGGAATCTCGGTCATGAACGCGGACGGATCAGGACAACAGCGCGTGCCGAACACCGATGGTGGTGAGTACCCGTCGTGGTCACCGGATGGGAAGCGGATCGCCTTCAACTCCAACCTCTCCGGTGATCACGTGATGTACATCGTCAACGTCGATGGCTCGGGGCTCGTGGATCTCTCGAGTGTGGGGGAGGGCTGGCAGGTCGATTGGTCACCCGATGGTGCGTCCATCTTGTTCACCTCCCACCGAGACCATCCGGACAACTACACGGACGTGTATGTGATGCGTCCGGACGGATCGGGTGTGAGGCGCCTAACCGATGCGAGCGCGTACACACCCGCCTGGTCACCGGACGGGAGCCACATCGTCTTCTGCGCCCCGGGGCTGTACGTGATGCGGGCAGACGGCACGGGGATCGAATCGCTTCCGGTCGAGGGGGTAGGCGAAACGTCCCTCCCGGATTGGCTGTGAAGCGACCGACTCCGGAAGACGACACCTCCGCGGCGGTGGAAGCTGATCCTCAAGGTGAGCGCACTGGGCGGATGCAGCGTAGAAGAGCGCCGGGCACTTGGTCGTACGCTCCTGGCTGACGGCGGGTCTGAGCGCCCTCGGGCTCGGGGGCGCGAACCACGGACGAATCAGTTCCTCTCCGTGCGCCCGCCCGGCTCGCCCTCCTAACGTTGCTCGACGGCCTCGATCTCGCCGAGAACCTGACCACATTGCGCCGCTCTTTCGGATGCATCGTCAGCAAGTCGAAGATGTCGGCCCAGTCCTGCCCGTTCTGGTCGCGGTAGCGCATCAGGCGAGATGAGATCGCATCGCGGTCGGCCTGGTCGCGGATCAGGACACGGCGGAGCGTGTCGCGGGCCTCGCGGTTACGGGTCGGGAGCAATTCCCGGAGGTCAATCACGACCCATCAGCGTATTTCAAGCGACGTAGGCGTTTCGTGGCCCTTGCGCTACGCGACCCTCCTTGCGAGGATTCTGGCAAGAGGCAGCGGTCCCCCGCCCTGTCCGTCTTGCGTGGCCCCGGACTGGGACAGCGGGAAGCCAAGGGCCACGGCGGGAGGGGTAGGCCTATGCGCAGGTCCTTGGCGATCCTCGCGGGGTTCACGCTTGCGATAAGCGTCGTAGGAACCACGCCTCGAGGGTTGGCGGCACCAGCTTGGCGACCCAACGCCACTGGGCTGCTCGACTGCAATGGCTACAGCCCTATCCAACACGTGGCGAAGCATCTGCAGTGCGCGGAGATCGCCGCGAACGAGGACGACGGGTTCGAGGACAACGGTCGGTACGTGGGCCACGACGAAGCCGACATCGGCTGGTTCTCGACCCGACCAGGATCCTCGACCAAGGCCCGCTGGAAGGTCACCCTGCCGGTCGACCCGGCGGGATCGCCGAGCTCTTCGTTCAACGGACCGGTCGCCGACTTCCAGAACCGAGTCGCTCCGTGGTTCGGCATGTCGCTCTGCGACAATCAGAGCTACCCCGAGGGGAACCCGGTCTGCACAACGACCGACGCCAACATCCAGGTCCCACCACAACCCGACCATGCGGGCGCGGCGTTCCTCGAACTCCAGCTCTATCCGCCCGGATACCCGCCGTTCATCCAGAAGGTCTCTTGCGACTTCACCCACTGGTGCGCGGCGGTCGCGATCTTCAGCCTCCAGGCCGAGTACGGTGCGCTACACGGGCCCGGTAGTCCTCCCGGAGCCCTCGCGAACGGGAACTGCATCGAGCCCGCCAACTTCGCGTTCCTCACCTTGAGCGGCAACCCACTCGCGCCGCCGGGGCCCGACACGGCGACTCCCGCGACCTTCACGCCCAACCGCGATGCTCTCCTCATGAACCAAGGGGACAAACTCGCGGTGAGCCTTCGGGACACGGCGGCCGGCATCCGCAGCCAGATCACGGACACCACGACCGGCCAGACAGGGCAGATGGTCGCGAGCGAGGCCAACGGATTCAGGCACATCCTTTGGGATCCTGTGAACTTCACCTGCCAGGGCGCACCCTACGCGTTCCACCCCATGTACTCCTCGGCCGCCCCTCCGACCGCGAGCGGTCAACCCACGGCCTGGTCCGTGTGGAGCGCGCACACCGACAACCTGTCCTTCTCGAGCGAGATCGGTCACTTCGAGCCGAAGGACGGGGATGGCGACGATGCGAACTGCTTCGGGGGGCCGAGGATCCCCGGGTGCCTGATGTTCGGGAACGGGGACAGCGACTTCGACGGGAACTCCTACCAAGCCGACTGGCCGGATGGGTCCAACAGCTTCCCGACGCCGTTCTTCCTGTCGTCAGCTCGGACCGGTAGCGGGTTCACCAGCTCCTACAGCACGGTCCGCTTCGAGACCGACCTGCCGAGGATCGAGGAGCCCAACTCCGGTGGTGTTTGCGATCACCACACCGGTCAAGGGTGCACGAACCCGCCGCCAGGAGCCGCGTTCTACCCCTGGTACCACCTGGCGGCTGTCGGCGGCAGGTGTGCGTGGGCGATGAGCAACGACCTGCCGAACCAGATCAGCAACTTCGGTGGGGAGAAGGCTGCGTGGGGCCCGCTCGAGCTCACCGACTACGGGTTCGACCGGCGCTATCACAACTTCGCCAACATGATCTCGAACCCCTGTCCGTAGCAGGTACGGGCACCGCGCGGTCCCTGACGACCGCGCGGTGCCCCTTACGGTTCGGCTCAAACGTCGTGTCTAAACCACACGAAGGGTGACGGTGAAGATCGGACGCCCTGGCGGCACCACGCCCGAGCTACTCGAACCGTCTCCAGGCTCCGGGATGGAGCATCCATGGAGAGTCGCGGGCGGGCACGCGAACGTGTTGACCACGACCACGCGGCCGCGTCCAGGAGCCAGAGCAGTAAACGTGAAGTCACCTTCCCCCGCGGGGGCGCTAGCAAAGAGGAGCGACCGTGGAAAGGCGGTGATCACCCAGTGCCCGTGAGACGAGGAGCCGAGGCTCAGGTTCAGACGATCACCCACGTGCAGCGTGACGCTTTGCCCAGAATCGGCTAGGTGAAGTCCCATCTCCTCGCTTCCCTGCCTGCCAACTTCCGCAGACCGCCCGCAGGCCACGGCGACGAAGAGTGCGAGGCTCAGCACAAGGGAGCCGCGTCGAACCATCTTCTACATCCGCCCGGAACGGCGCTTCTCGGCAAACTTGGCGTCGTTCCGTCTCCAGCAACACGCGGGATTCGCGCGAAACCGCGGAGCCCGAGCCCGATGAATGCCGGCTGTATCCCCAACGATGTTTGGACGAGACGGACGCGGGAGGAACTTGGCATCGTTTTGGTTCGAGGATGCTTGAAGCAACCCCAAGTACCGCGATGCCGCATCGGGAAGCGAGTGCTCTCCTTGTCAGGAACGCTCGGTGTCGCTGCACGGTCTCGCCGCCGGAACCACACCCGCCCATCTTGACTGGTCCTAAAGCGGGCGGATAGCGTTCCGACCAGACACCGATCCGACGCTGAAGGAGCTCGTCACGGATCTCCGCCGTAGGTGTGCGGTTCTCTTCGCGTTGATCGCTCTCGTTTCCGTGGCTTGCACCGGCAGCCGAACCGGCACCGCGTCCGATCGACGAGGATCGGAAGGGCGCGGCGGTTCGGAGCAGCAGCCGGGCGGGAACGGAGACCTACAGGAGGAGAAGGACGCCCTGCAAGAGCGCCTGGATGCGTTCGCCCAGGCGAAGGCCAACGGCACTGCGGGTGTCTCGGAGAAGATCACGAACCACGCCGCGGCGGGATGGACTGGCGAGGGCGTGGTCGACCCGACGACGGATGACTGGGAGCCGGCCCTCGCGGCTGATCCCAACGCCCCCTACGTCTACCTCTTGGTCACGCGGATCGGGCAACCGAAGCCCTGCCCCGGCAACTGCCCATCGGCATACATGGCGCTCGAGCGCTCGACCGATGGAGGTAGGAAATGGAGCGCGGCCACGCCCCTGTGCGCGTGCAAGGGCTCCTGGCAGTACGACCCGATGATCGAGGTCGTGCCAGACACCGGTGACGTCTACGCCGCCTACCTGAACGGCTTCAACACCGTCTTCTTGAAATCCAGCGACCACGGGCGGACGTGGAGCCCTCCAGTCAAGACCTACGGCAACGTCTCGTGGACCGACAAGCCGGCGCTCGCCATGAGCGACGACGGCCGCGACGTCTACATCTCCTTCAACGGTCCCACGGGGGGCGACCCATACGTCGCGCAGTCCCATGACTTCGGTAAGACCTGGACGCAGACGAAGCTCGTCGACTCCAAGCGGTACTACTTCGCGTTCGACGCCGACGTGCTGCACGACGGGACCGTCGTGCTCGCCGAGAGCAGCATCGACTATTCGGGACCGGCTACGTCGCCCGTAGGCATCGTGAAGCACGTCGCCTTCATCTCGCACGACCTGGGCAAGAGCTGGACACAGGTCGTGGTCGACACGGTCGACGTGGGGGAACCGTGCACATCGGCGGGATGCGGACCCGACTACTACATCGGCCACGAAGCCATGTCGGCCGACGACAACGGGAACCTGGTCTACCTCTACGACGGGGCGACGACCGAATTCGGGCCGCAGAGGATCTTCGCCAAGACCTCTTCGAACGAGGGCGCGACATGGAGCGCGCGAACCGCCATGTCGGTCGCCGGCGAGAACGCCACGACCCCGGCTGTGGAACAGATCGGGAACGGCGACGCGCGGGCGTGGTACATGCAGACCGACAACGGTGATGCGCCCGACACGTGGAACGTCTGGTACCGGAGCTCGAAGGACGGCGGAACCACGTGGAGCACGCCGGTCAATCTCTCCGACGCCACCTCGGGGGCGGGCTACAAGTCGGTCGACGGCTTTGACGAGGTGTACGGCGACTACGGCGAGATCTGCATCACGAGCGCGGGCAAGGCGATTGCCGCCTGGGGTGAGGGGTTCAGTTGGACGGGACCGGGCGGCGTTTGGGTCAACCGCCAGCTCTGAAGCGTTGCTCGGTTTCCTACGCAATCAGCCGCATGCATCTTCGCCCACGACTTCTTCGCGGAGACCTTGGGACGCGAGCTCCGGATACGGAGCCAAGGCTGGGACACGAACTCCGATTCCTGAGCGGCCTATGGCCTAACCCCTCAAACGCAAGACGGGATAGGAAAGACCGGGGGGCCGAAAGTGGTACAGCTCGAGGCGCTCTTGCGAGCGGATCAACCGGCGGGCCTGAGCCGCGGCCGCGAGTGCTTCATGTTGATGCTTTGGTTGTGATGCGTTCCTTCGCGTTGTTGAGCCAAGTCCAGACGAGCTGTGCTGGAGTATCGAGATCTGGACGGAGGGTGTCCGGGCCGTCGAACTTAAGGCTGGAAATCTGCGCTCTTGGAATCTCCAGAATCTTGTGTGTGGCGTGGAATTGGAACGGTTGGTCCCGGGGTGTTGGTTTATTGATGATCTCACCGACATACACGAAGCTGTCTGTCTCGCCGAAGTAGGGTATGGGCTCTCCAGCGACTTCACCTGGGACGGGAGGATCGACCTCCACTGAGTTGATCTTGACGGGCGCTTGGATCTGCCAAGCAAGACCCGCCACCCCCTCGATCGCGACCATTCCAGCGATCAACCACCTCCCGATGGCGGGCGTGAAAGTGTTCTTTCTGCGAGTGTGAACAAACACGGCCATCAGACCAACAGAAGCGAGAAGGGCCAATGTCACGGCTAGCCCCCTCCAGCTCACGAATCCGCTGAGAACTATCGCACCCGTCGCGCCCAGGATGATGATGATCCACCGCTCGGACCCCTTACGCTTCGAATTATCGACTCCCCCGCGCTCGCCGCCCTCCTGTTTCGATTGCACCGCTGTCGCGTGCCCGGCGGCGGCGGCAACGAGTGCAACAATGAATAGAGAGAGGAGCATGACTGCTGCGCGCCATCCGAACCGTAAGCTCAACCCAAACGTGACTGCGACGACAACGATCAATGGTCCCCTGAACCACCGCCAACTGCGGACCCAACCCGGCCAAGGGGCTTCCT
>WNGD01004313.1_pt1 | contig 20099 bp, 18 predicted proteins | sample 5400671 | NCBI WGS metagenome assembly WNGD01 (sample SAMN13153369, study PRJNA577476) | soil metagenome | isolation source: 40 cm soil or saprolite under grassland replicate 2 | place: USA:California | collected 2016-06-15 | reverse complement strand
TCGGGCCCGGCCAGGATGTTGCCCTGCACGGCGATGCCGTCGCTGGCGTGGCCGCCGGCCCAGTGGAGGCAGTCGCCGCCGGTGAAGGTGGCCGCGCGCCCGGCCGCGTCGACGACGCCGAGCTGGCGGTCGGCCTGCCCGGGGTCGGCGTCGGTGAGGCGCCGCACCGCCTCCTCGGCGCTGGCGCCGGCGGCCAGCAGCGCGAGGCCGTCCGGGCCGTAGGCAAGGTTGGCGTTCGCCTGAGTAGCGAGGGCGCCGGTCCCGGCCCCGCCCCACGGCACCACCGCGCCGACCGCCAGGAACTTCGAGGCGACCGCCACGCCCCAGCTCCGGCTTGCCGGGTCGTAGGCGGCGATCGAGAAGGTCATAAGGTCATAAGGTCATGCGGTGGGCGGGGTCACAGCTGGCTGTCGCCCCGGCGCAGCAGCCGCTGGACGGCAACGGCGAGGAACTGCCCGGCGAGGACGCTGGCAAGGAGGACAAAGGTGAGCAGGGCGGCATGGAACATCGGCGTCTCCGCGAGGGCTGCGACGTTGTATGGGAGCCGCAGCACCTTACCGTCATCCAGGCCGCAGGTCGATACCAGCATCCCAAAGCGTCCTGGAACGGACGGACGCATTCGCCGTGCTCAGCCCATGACCAAGCTCGGCCACGCGCCGCTAGAGGCCCGCATCCTGCCACAGCCCAACCGCGAAGGGCCCTGCCGCCGAGCTGCCCGCGGCAGGCCTAGGCACGGATGGTCGCCGAGCGGCGGGTCCCCGTTGCGCGCCGCGCCGCACGTGCGGCTGGGCGAGCACCAAGGCCAGGTCGTCGTCGAGCTCGCCGCCCGCGTGGTGGAGCACGACGTCGAGCAGCCGGTCCACGGCGTCGTCGAGCGAGGGGGGCGAGAGCAGCACGGCGGCGGACTCGTCCAGCTCTTCCAGGTCGAACCGTCGCCCGTCGGCGGCTCTGGCCTCGATCAGGCCGTCGGTGTAGACGAGCAGGCGGTCGCCGACCTGGAGCAGGACCTGCTGCACGGTGGGGGCGGGGTGCAGGCCGAGCGGAGTGGTGGTGGCTTCGTCGAGCGGCACGGCCGTGCCTTGCCGAAGCAGCAGCGGCGGCGGGTGCCCACAGTTGAGCACTCGCAGCTCGGCGCCGCTGGCGAACTCGACCAGCACGATGGTGACGAAGTCCTCCTCGTCGAGGTGATGGCTGATGGCACGGTCAAGGTCGATGGCCAGGTCGGCGAGGTTGGTATGGCTGGAGGCGGCCTGGCGGAAGCCGCCGAGGACCAGCTCGGCCACACGCACCGCCTCCAGGCCCTTGCCCTTGACGTCGCCGACGATCAGCCGCACGCCGTAGGGGGTGGCCGCGACTTCGTAGAAGTCTCCCCCGACCAGCGCCTCATGGGCGGCCGAGAGGTAGCGCGCCGCCAGCGACACGCCGCCGATCTGCGCCGGTAGGGGCCGCAGGATCGCCCGCTGCGCGACCTCGGCGACCCGGGTCATGCGTAGCAGGGCGAGCTCGCGCTGGCTGCGCCGCAAGGCGATCACGGTCGAGAAGCCGCCGACCGTCAGCACCAGTCCGCAGCGCAGCAGGTGGTCGCGGCTGCCGAAGGTCCCATTGGCGACGCCGAGCAGCAGCGCGATCGCGAACGCATAGCCGGCGATGACCGCCGTCATGCTGCCGCCGAGGGTGATCGCGGCAAGCAGCGGCCCGATGGAAACGTACCCGATGAAGTTGGCGCTGTGGCGCAACAGCAGGCTCAGCAGCGCCACGGCGCTGGTAGCCGTGAGCGCCACTGGCGCTGCGGGTCGCGATGGCCGCCACACGGGCTCGGCGGAACGCCACGGCCGGGACAGGAACGACCGCACACCAGCCGCCTTCCTCGTCGCTAGGGGCCGGCATGGACAAGGCCGGCAGGCGAACAGCACGCCCTGCGATTATGAACCGCTTGCCCTCTTTCCCGATAGGGCTGACGCGCCGGCGCTGGCGGCCGCGGGCTGGCGCAGCGGCGGCGCGTCGAGCGGGCAGTGGCTGGCCGGGCCGCCGGGATGGCAGGCGGCGTCGGCCGCGGCGGCTGCTGCCGGAGTGGGATTGCGGATGGTCGCCCAGGCAAGCAGGCCGCCGGCCGCGACCAGGCTGGCCGCCAGCCACATCGCCATGCGGAAGCCCGAGGCAAAGGTGCCCGGGTCCAGCGCGGCGGCGCCCGAGATCCCCGCCGCGGCCGGCAGGGTCGCGACCGCGACCAGGCCGGCGCTGCGCGCGACGTCGTTGTTGACCGCGGAGGCGACCCCGGCGTGCTCGTCCGAGACGGCCGCGAGCACGGTGGAGGTGAGCGGCGCGATCGTGAGCGACATCCCGAGCGCGAACACCAGCACCCCCGGGAAGGTGCCGCCCCAGTAGGAGCTGCCGGGAACCACCCGGACCAGCAGCGCGAGCCCGGCGGCGGCGACCAGCGGCCCGACGGTCATCGGCAGGCGCGGGCCGACCCGCTGCGCCAGCCGCCCCGCCCGAGCCGACAGCAACAGCAGCACGATCGTCATCGGTACCAGCGCCGTCCCGGCCCGCAGCGGCGTCAGGTGCAGCACCCGCTGCAGCTGGATCGGCAGCAGGAACAGGGCGCCGCCGAGCGCCCCGTAGATGATGAAGGTGACCAGGTTGGCGGCGGAGAACTGGCGCGAGCCGAAGATCTCCAGCGGCAGCATCGGATGCCGGCTGCGCCGCTCGACCAGCAGGAACGCCACCAGCGCGAGCACCCCGGTCGCAGCGGCCGACAGCACCGCCGCGGCGGCCCAGCTGGACACCTGGCCTTCGGTGAGGGCGTAGATGATCCCGGCGAGGCCGAGCGCGGCCAGCGCCGCGCCGGTGAAGTCCACCCCGGGCGCGGCCTGCAGGTCGCGACTTTCGGGCACGTGCCGGATCGCCGCCCACAACGCGGTCGCCGTGAACGGAAGGTTGATCAGGAAGATCCAGCGCCAGGAGGCCTCCATCGTGAGGAGCCCGCCGAGCACCGGCCCGACCGCGGTGGTGACCCCGCCAAGCCCCGACCAGGCGCCGATCGCGGCGGCCCGGTCGTCGGGATGGAACACCGCCTCGATGATCGCGAGGCTGCCCGGGGTCAGCAGCGCAGCGCCGACGCCCTGCAGCGCCCGTGCGGCCACCAGCGCCTGGATGTTGGGGGCGAGCCCGCACAGCAGCGACGCGGTCGCGAACCAGACGATGCCGGTCACGAAGATGCGGCGGCGGCCGTAGTGGTCCCCGAGCGCTCCGCCGAGCAGCAGCAGCCCGGCCAGCGTGAGGGTGTAGGCGTTGACGGTCCATTGCAGGCTGGAGAGCCCGGCGTGGAAGTCCTTGCCGATGGTCGGCAGGGCCACGTTGACCACGGTCGCGTCCAGCATCACCAGGCCCGACCCGAGCACGGTGGCGAGCAGGACCCACCGCCCCGACGCCGACCGGAGCCGGACCGTTCCAGCCGTTTGCGTGGCCGCCATGGCTCCTCCCCCACCGCCGGACCGCCGGGGCGCAGGCCGGCGGTGATGCTCGTTTTGATGCTTCATCGACAGTACCGCGTCCACGCAACAGCCCGACATCCTGCCGCGCTGGGTTGGTAGAGTACGAATCGGGTGATTGGAGGAGGCCGAGGAGGCCAGGGTGAGCGGCGCGTACCGGCGGGGCCTGCGGCGGGTGGCCGGCGACATCCGCGGCGGCCAGCACATCGAGGGCTATTCGATCGGCCTGGTGGCCATCGGGCTCACCGTCTTCAACCTGGTCGAGCCGTCCAGCAAGGTGGCCAACAGCATGATGCTGGCCTGCCTCGCGTTCCTGGTCTTCTGGACGACCAGTGAGGGCCGCGAGCGCGGCGCCGGTGGCGCGCAGGCTGGGCTTCACACGGTGCTGCGCGACCGCGACAGCTTCGGCACCTTCGACCAGCTGCTCGCCGGCGCGACGGAGCTGTGCCTGTACGCCCCGACCGGGGTGAACGTGCTGTTGCGTCACGCCTCCGACATCAAACGCTGGGTCGCGGCCGGCGGGCGCGCCCGGATCGTGGTGCAGGATCCAGACAGCGACATGATCAACGCGGTCCGCGAGCAGCTCGACACCAACACCGACTTCGACTCGAGCCTGCACGCCGTGCTGCGGACCCTCTCGCGGCTCTCCCCCGCCGACGGCTTCCGGCTGCGGCTGCTGCGCTTCAACCCCGGGTTCCGCCTGGTGATCGTCAACCCGCAGAGCAAGGCAGGCCGCCTGATCGTCGAGTTCCACGGCTTCCAGGACGACAGCATCACCGACCGGATGCACGTCGAGATCCCCCGCGCCGCCTCACCCCACTGGTTCGGTTACTGGGCGGGCCGCTTCGAGGCCATCTGGAACGCCGCCCGCGACCCCGACGCGGCCGCCAGCGGCAAGGCCGAGGCCGAGACCCCGACGGCCACCGAGGCGGCGGCAAAGGCCAAGCCGTGAGCCTGTAGCCGCCGGGAGCGCCTTGTCAGACCCGGCCGATAGCCTTGCTGCCGGAGGTAACCGCCCACCGCGAAAGGACCCCTGTGGCTGCGATCACGCCATTCCGCGTCGAGATCCCCGAGGCTGACCTGGACGACCTGCGCGGCCGGCTGGCCCGGACCCGCTGGCCGGACGAGCTGCCAGGGGTGGGCTGGAGCTACGGGGTGCCGCTCGGGTACCTGCGGGAGCTGGCCAGCTACTGGCGCACCGCCTACAACTGGCGCGAACACGAGGCCACACTCAACCAGTTCCCGCAGTTCACCACCCAGATCGACGGGGCCAACGTCCACTTCCTCCACGTCCGCTCCCCCGAGCCGGACGCGCTGCCCCTGATGATCACGCACGGCTGGCCCGGCTCGGTGGTGGAGTTCCTCAACCTCATCGGGCCGCTCGCCGATCCTCGTGCCCACGGCGGCGACCCCGGCGACGCCTTCCAGGTGGTGGCGCCCTCGATCCCTGGATTTGGGTTCTCCGGGCCGACCCACGACACCGGCTGGAACAACCAGCGGGTCGCCAAGGCCTGGGCGGTGCTGATGGACCGGCTTGGCTACCAGCGCTTCGGCGCGCAGGGCGGCGACTGGGGCTCGGGGATCTCCCGGCGGCTCGGCATCCTCCACCCCGACCGCGTCATCGGTGTCCACCTCAACACGCTCGCGACCCCGCCGCCGGCCGATGACCCGGCGGCGCTCGACGGCCTGACCGAACGCGAGCAGGGCCACCTGCGGCAGGCCGAGCGCTTCCGAGCCGAGGGACTCGGCTACGGGATCCTCCAGTCGACTCGCCCGCAGACGCTGGCCTACGCCCTCACCGACTCGCCGGTCGGGCAGCTGGCCTGGATCGTGGAGAAGTTCAAGGAGTGGACCGACTCCGCCGAGCTGCCCGACGACGCCGTCGACCGCGACCAGCTGCTCACCAACGTGACCATCTACTGGCTGACTCGCACCGCCGGCTCCTCGGCCCGGATCTACTACGAGACCGCCAAGGCCGGTACCGGCTGGGGGGTGCCGCCGCAGCGCTCGACCGTCCCGACCGGGGCGGCGGTGTTCCCCAAGGAGATCGGGCCGGCGATCCGCCGCTTCGCCGAGCCGAACGACAACATCGTCCACTGGTCGGAGTTCGACCGCGGCGGCCACTTCGCCGCCATGGAAGTGCCCGACCTGCTGATCGGCGACATCCGCGCCTTCTTCCGCGGCCTGCGCTGATGGGGTCGGACGGGGTCCTTGGACGGCGAGCGCTCAACCGCGCGCTGCTGGAACGCCAGCTGCTGCTGCGCCGCCAGGATCTGCCGGCCGCCCAGGCGATCGAGCAGCTGGTCGGCATGCAGGCCCAGGTCCCCGGCGACCCCTACGTCGGGTTGTGGAGCCGGCTGGAAGGCTGGAAACCGGACGAGCTGTCGGCGCTGATCACCAGTCGGCAGGCGGTGCGGGGCCCGCTGATGCGGACCACCCTGCACCTGGTGACCGCGCGGGACTACCTGGCGTTGCGGCCGCTGGTCCAGCCGGTCCTGGAGCGGGGCCTGTTCAGCGGCAGCCCCTTCGGCCGGGGGATCGCGGGCATGGACGGACCGCAATCCCCTCGACCTGGCTCATGCAGTCCGCTACCTGCTGCCGCTGGTCCAGCTGCCGCCGCGAGGCGTCTGGGGCGGCAGGGGGCGCTCGACCTGGACCACGGTCGAGGCCTGGCTCGGCCAGCCAGTTGCCTCCGACCCGTCGCCCGAAGGCATGGTCCTGCGCTACCTGGCCGCCTTCGGCCCGGCCAGCGTCAACGACGTGCAAGCATGGTGCTGGCTGACACGGCTCCGCGAGGTGGTGGAGCGCCTCCGGCCGCAGCTGCGAAGCTTCCGCGACGAGGCCGGAAGGGAACTGTTCGACCTGCCCGACGCGCCCCGGCCCGACCCGGACACGCCCGCCCCGCCAAGGTTCCTGCCGCAGTTCGACAACCTGATCCTGTCGCACGCCGACCGGGCCCGGGTGATCGCCGACGAGCACCTCAGCCTCGGCATCACCAGGGAGGCCAGGGGGACCTTCCTGGTCGACGGGTTCGTCGCGGGCACCTGGCGGCTCACCCAGGCCCGCAACCCGGCCACCGCGACGGTGACCGTCGCGCCCTTCAGCCCACTTGCCGGCAACGACGAGGCCGCCATCGCCGAGGAAGGCGCGCGGCTACTTGCCTTCGCCGCGCCGGACGGCGCCCCCGAGTTCCGCCTCACCCGACCGGGAGCCGCTGGTAGCTGATCTGGCGAAGTCCCCAGGTGATCGCCGTGGGTACGGGCGCCGGCACGGTCATGGTGAGGGCGGCCAGCTGGTTGGCCAGCTCGTCCAGCTCCGCCTGGCTGGCAATCCCGTCGAGCAGCGGGTCGGCACGCCAGACCGCGAGGTTGCGGCCGAACATCTCAGCCACGCGGGGAAGCGGCGGGGCCAGCGGCGCCACGGTGCTGCCGCGGCGGACCAGGCCGGGCGGGCCAGACAGCCGGTCCAGTAGCGCGCCGATCTCGAGGCGGTGCCCGCGCGCCGCCAGCAGCGCGGCCACCACGTCAAGGTAGCGCCGCAGCGCTGGGTGGCTCGTGTCGATCGCTTCCACCTCGTCGAGCAGCAGCCACCCGCCGGGGGTGAGCTGGCTGGCCCAGCCGTGCAGCGCCGCCGCCGGGTCACGCAGGTGGGTGGCGAGAAAACGGCAGTAGGCCAGGTCCGCGGGCTGCTCGGGGAAGGGTGTGGCGGTGACGTCGTGGACCGCGAACGCGAGCTCGCTCCGGTCGCCCGCACGCGGACTCGCGCCGGCGCCGGCGCCGATGGGCGGTCCGGCCTCGGTTTGCGCCGCGCGGGCCAGTTCCACGAACCATGGCGACTGGTCGAGGCCGAGGGTGCGCCGGGGCCGCAGCACCGCGGCGAGGAGCCGCGTGGTGTGCCCCGGGCCACAGCCGAGATCCAACGCGAGGGCGAGGGCCGGCGCGGCGCCACCCATCTGGGCGGCCACGCCCTCCAGGAAGGCCCGGCTGGGAGGCTCGAACACCTCGGCGACCAGGTCCAGGCGCTTCGCCGCCGCCGTCCCGTCGCCGAACGCATAGCTGCCCCCGCCCGGACTCCCTGGTTGCCGCATATCGCCCTCCGCGCCCCTTCGGGTTCGCTGTCACACGCTGTCACACGCCGCGTTTCTGGCTCGTCTCCCTGATGAAATCAGGAACGCGAGGTTCGGCGCGACGCGCCGTTGTGGCTGAAGCGTGCGCCGTTGTGGCTGAGGCGAAGGAGGTACCGATGCGACCGACAGAACTCCAGCGGGAACCGGGCCACGCGGCAGCGGTGACCCGGATCCGGGCGCCGGGACTGGCGCGGGTCATGCTCTGGCTGCTGGCGCTGGTGGCCGCCGAAACGGGGATCTGGGCCACGGCCACACCGCGCGGCTTCTACAACCACTTTCCCGGCCTGGGCCACCACTGGGTGGCCGAGCTGCCGCCCTACAACGAGCACCTGGTGCGCGACGTCGGCGCGTTCTACCTCGCGTTCGCGGTGCTGCTCGCAGCGGCGGCGATCGTGCTGGAGCGACGGCTGGTGATCGTGTCGATGCTGGCCTTCCTGGTCGCCGAGGTGCCCCATCTCATCTTCCATCTCAACCACCTGGAGGGCCTCAGCGCCTCGGACAAGGCCGCGCAGGCGGCCAGTCTGGCCTTGGCGGTGGTGCTGTCGCTGCTGGCGCTGACGCTGGCTGCCTGGCCGCCGCGGCCGCGCCGGTCAGGCGGATAAGCTCGGCTGGGTCGCAGCGAACGCGGCGGCGACGGCAGCGAGCGCGGCGGTCCACGCCAGGGTCGCGGCGGCGCCGTAGTGGTCCGCGAGGGCGCCGGCGATCCAGGGGCCGATCGTCTGGCCGGCGGCGAACAGGGTGGTGAACGCGGCCAGGGTCGGGGTCCAGTCGGCGGGTGGCGTGTGCCGCTGGATGAGGCCGGTGATGGCGGCGGGGACGACCATGAAGGTCGCGCCGTAGGCGACCGCCGAGACCAGCACGACCGGCGGCGCCGCGCTGAGCAGGGGCAGCGCCCCAGCCACGGCCAGGACCGCCAGCAGCACGGCCAGCGCGCGGGCGCGGGGCCAGGCGGCGACCGGCCGGTTCCACAGGACAGGCGCGGCGAGCACGCTGAGACCGAGGACGGTCCAGACCAGCGCGACCTGGAGGACGGAGGCGTGGTGGTCGGCAAGGTAGGCCGACAGGAAGGTGATGTAGGCGATGTAGCCGGCGGCGAACACCAGGTGGGCGACGGCGACGTGCCACAGTGGGCGCAGCCGGCGCTGGCCCGTCGCCGTGGCGGCGGCCTTCCCACCGTTGCCGGACGGCGGGGCCGTCCAGCTCGCCAGCGTGGCCGCGGCAGCCAGGGCGGCCAGGCCGAGCCAGGCAAGCGGCCAGCGTCCGGGATGCTGGGCGAGCAGCGGTGGGATGGCCGCGCCGCCGAGCGCGATGCCCAGCCCCGTGCCGGCGTAGTAGACGGTGACCGGCATGGCCGAGCGAGCCGTGGTGGCGATCTGGGCGGCGAGCACGCCGCCGCTGACGAACACCAGCGCCCCCGCCAGGCCCGCGGCGACCCGCGCGGCCAGCAGCACCAGGTAGTCGCCGCTGATCGCGGTGGCGGCCAACGCGGCGGCGGTGCCCACCATGCCCAGCCGGAAGCTGGTGGCGTTGCTGAGCCTGCGGGCCACAGCGGCGGCAGCCAGCGCGCCGGCGAGGTAGCCGAGCCCGTTGGCGGTGGTCAGCACGCCGGCCTGCGCAAGACTCCAGCCAAGGTCGCCGCGCATCGCCGGGACCAGCAGCCCGTAGGCGAAGCGGGCCAGCCCGAGGGCGGTGGCGGTCCCCAGCGCCAGGCGTGCCGACCGCCACCGGTACCGAGACGGTGCCTGGGCCGCCACCAGGGGCTCGGGTGCCTTGGCCATGGGCGCCTCCCTCTTCCTGTCGCGTCGAACTGAACGACCCTTCGCACCTTCGCACCGGTGCCTGGCCAGGCTAGCGCTGCCATGGAACCTGCCTCCGAAGCGGCACAAAGCTCGCGTCAGCGCATCATGCGGTCCATCATCGACTCGGAGGGAGCTGGAGCCGCTCGGGAGGTGGGCCATGCCGCGCGCGTATGTGGGAACCAACGACGGGCTGTTCGAGATCGACCTGGACGCGACCGCTCCCGAAGCCGGCCCGGTCGGCGGCTTCCACGGGCAGGAGGTGACCGCGCTCGCGCACGACAGCGACGGCGAGCGAGTCTGGGCGGTCACCGACAGCCGGACGCTGCGCCTCGAGGAGGCGGCGGGGTCGTGGCTGGAGGTGGCCCACAGCGACCGCTACGACCTGACCTGCATGGTCGCCTCGTCCTGCGGGCTACTGGCCGGCACCGACGAGGCGCACCTGCTGCACCTGGACGGCGACAGGCTCGCCCCGGTGGACGCCTTCGAGCAGGTCAAGGGGCGTAGCCGCTGGTATACCCCGTGGGGCGGCCCGCCGGCGGTGCGGTCGCTCTGTCAGGACCTCACCGGCCGCTTGCACGTCAATGTCCACTTGGGCGGGATCCCGCGCTCGCCGGACGACGGCGGCACCTGGGAGCCGACCATCGACGTCGACGCCGACGTCCACCAGGTCCTCCCCCACCCGGCCAAGCCGGACATGGTCTTCGCCGCCGCGGCGGTCGGTCTTGCCTGCTCCGAGGACGGCGGCCGGCGCTGGCGCACCGAGATCGAGGGCCTGCACGCCACCTATGCTCGCGCGGTCGCGGTCGCCCTCCCTGAGGAGGCTGACGAGCTGGGGCACGCGATGGTGCTGGTGAGCGTGTCCAGCGGCCCTGGCGGGCGGCGTTCGGCGGTGTACCGCGCGCCACTCACCGACACACCTGGCGGGAGCCTCCAGTTCGAACGCTGCCAGCAGGGCCTCCCGGACTGGTTCAGCACCAACGTCGACACCGGCTGCCTGGCTGCCTCTGGCGCCGCTGCCCTGCTCGGCACCGCCGACGGCGCCCTGTACGCGTCCAGGGACGCCGGCGGGAGCTGGCAGGGACTGGCATCCGGCCTGCCGCCGGTGCGCTCGGTGGTCTTCGCCTGAGGCGCCGCAGCGCCGCGAGGCCACAGCGCCCGTCCGACGTCGGCGTTCCGCCTTCGACGAGGCAGGCGCAGCCTGTCACGGCGGGTGCTGCTGCTGGGCCGCTGGTGCGTGACGGACGACCGAGATGGCGACGGCGGCAGCGAGCGCGAGCACCACGCCACCGGCCGTCACCCTGGGCGGCACCGTGAGCAGGTCGCTGACCAGCAGGTCGAGGCCGACCAGGGCGATCGCCACGCCGATCCCGAGCCGCAGGTACGGCAGGTGCTCGAACAGCCCGGAGAGCAGCAGGGAGAGGTCACGCAGGCCAAGCAGCGCGAATAGGTTCGAGGCGGCGACCACCAATGGCGACTTGGTGATCGCGAAGATCAGCGTGATCGGCACCATGAAGAAGCCGTCCACGGTGTCGAGCAGCACCAGCGCGGCGAGCAGGGGCGTCGCCATCAGCATCCCGTCGCGCCGCAGCAGGAAGCGCTGTCCCTGGTAGTGGTCGCTGACCGGCAGCAGGCGGCGTAGCAGCCGCAACGCAAGCGACCGCTCCGGGTCCAGCTCGTGCTGGCGCTGCGACGCGAAGGCGATCCCGGTGGCGATCAGAAACCCTCCGAAGAGCTCCGCGGTGAGCCGCAGCGGCAGCGCCCAGCCGCTGACGATGATCGCCATCCGCGCCGCCAGCGCCCCGGTCACCGCCCCAGGCCAGCGCCCGCGGCCGGAGCGCGGCCGGGATCGCGAAGTAGTCGAAGACCAGCACGAACACGAAGGCCGCGTCGGCCGCCATGGCCTTCTCGATCAGGAAGCTGCTGAGATAGGCCCCGCCGAGCTTGGTTCCGTGCCAGGCGAGCACCGGCCCGGCGAAGGCAAGCCCAGCGAGCAGCCAGGCGCCGCTCCGCCAGGCCAGCCGCCCCATCCCCGGCGGGCGCCCGGCGGCAGCCTCACGGTGCCCGATCGCGAAATCGAGCGCGAAGAGGCCAGCGGCCAGCACCGCAAGCGTGATCCACGTCGGCATGGGCCCTCCGCTCCTTCGAAGATCCAACAGAAAAGCCGGTCAAGCGTCCTGAACGGCTCTTGTGAAGTGGCAGCCTAGCCAACAAGACGAGCGAGCGCATCCGCTCGGGGAAGCGGCTCACCGTACTCCGCTGGGAGTACCCGACAGCCATCCGGGAGGCGATGACGTCGGTGGACCGGAGGCCTACCGTGACACCATGACCGCACAGTCCCGACCCTCCCGGCTCGTCCAGCGCGGCTGGCGGGGCTGGCAGGGTTGGCCTGGATGGCGCACCGACGTGGCGGTGGCGCTGCTTGCCGCGCTGTTCCAGATTGGCGGGACCTATCTCGCGTCCCGGCACCAGGTCCACAGCCACCGGCCGCTTGACGCGGTTGGCTATACCCTGCTGGCCATCAGACCGGCCGCGTTGATCGCCCGGCGACGCCACCACGCCGGCCCGGCTCCGGGCGGCGGCAACGGGATCCGCGGGATGCGCGAACGCGCCGAGGCGCTGGGCGGGCAGCTGGCCGCGGAGAACCGGCCGGGCGGCGGGTTCCGGGTGGAGGCCATGCTGCCACTCGACGGCACCGGCCCGGAGGGCGGAATCGATCCCGCCAGCGACACGCCTGATGCCGCCGGCGAGCAACGGGAGGAGGCCGCGGAGCGGGGTGTGCCATGGTGATCAGGGTCCTGCTCGCCGACGACCAGGCGCTGGTCCGTGCGGGGTTCCGGGCGCTGCTTGACGCCCAGCCGGATATCGAGGTGGTCGGCGAGGCCGGCGACGGCGCCGCCGCGGTCGAGCTGGCCAGCACGGCCACCCCCGACGTAGTGCTGATGGACATCCGCATGCCGGTCCTGGACGGCCTCGCCGCGACCCAGAAGATCGCCGCCGACCCGCGCCTTGGCGGGGTACGGATCATCATCCTCACCACCTTCGAGCTCGACGAATACGTCTTCGAGGCGATCCGCATCGGCGCCAGCGGCTTCCTGGTCAAGGACACCGAACCAGCCGACCTGCTCCGCGGGGTGCGGGCGGTCGCCGCCGGCGACGCGCTGCTGTCGCCCAGCGTCACCAGGCGGCTGATCGAGCAGTTCGCCACGCGCGCCAAGCGGCCCCGCGACACCGGGCGCCTCAATGCCCTCACCGACCGGGAACGGGAGGTGCTGGCGCTGGTCGCCGGTGGCCTGTCCAACGACGAGATCGCCGAGCGCCTGGTGCTCAGCCCCCTCACGGTCAAGACCCACGTGAGCCGGACCATCGGCAAGCTCGACATCCGCGACCGGGCCCAGCTGGTTGTCCTCGCCTACGAGACTGGCCTGGTCCGGCCCGGCTGGCTCGGCTGATCCCAACTCCCGCAGCGCCCCCGGACCGTGCCAGCCCGCTCCATCCCTACCACCACAGGGGTAGCGCGGCACCCCGGGACTGCTCCCAACAGGGTAGCCACAGTGCCACCGCCGAGCCGACGACAGCGCGGCGCCGGGCCGCGACCATCGGCGAGGCAGATCATCCCGAGTGGAAAGGCGATGAGCGCGGCCATGCTCATGACCACCCTCCCGGCAACCTTCACCGACCGACAGACCGCTCCCGCCACGGTGGCGGCACACACGGTCAGCGCCACCAAGACCTACGGGATCGGCGACACCGCGGTCCGCGCCCTGGACAACGTCACCGTCGCGTTCCCGAGCGGGCGGTTCACCGCCGTCATGGGACCGTCGGGGTCGGGCAAGTCGACCCTGCTGCACTGCGCTGCCGGCCTCGACGATCTCACCGCCGGCCAGGCGGTCATCGGCGGGATCGAGCTCGGCTCCCTCTCCGACAAGCAGCTCACCCGCCTGCGCCGCGAGCAGGTCGGCTTCGTGTTCCAGTCGTTCAACCTGCTGCCCACGCTGACGGCGCTGGAGAACATCACCCTCCCGGCGGCGCTGGCCGGGACCAGGCCGGAGCAGGACTGGCTCGACGTGGTGATCGACACCGTGGGACTGCGTGAGCGGCTCTCGCACCTGCCAGCGGAGCTGTCTGGCGGGCAGCAGCAGCGAGTCGCCGTGGCACGGGCGCTGGTACGCCAGCCGCGGATCATCTTCGCGGACGAGCCGACCGGCAATCTCGACTCCCGCGCCAGCGCGGAGATCCTCAACTTCCTGCGTCGCGCCGTGCGGGAGCTGGACCAGACAATCGTGATGGTCACCCATGACCCGGTCGCCGCCAGCTACGCCGACCAGGCGCTGTTTCTGGCCGACGGCCGGCTGGTCGGCCGTATGGAGGCACCCACCGCGCAGCGAGTCCTCGACCGCATCAAGGAAGCCGGGGAGTGAGGTGCGACCGCCATGCTGAAGTTCAGCCTGAAAGCCCTCTGGGCCCACAAGCGCCGGCTCGCCGGCACCTCCCTCGCGGTCCTGCTCGGAGTGGCGCTGCTGACCGGGACGCTGGTGCTGTCCGACACGCTGCGGCGCAGCATCGACCAGTTCTTCGTCACCGCCGACCAGGGCACCGACGTGGTGGTCCGCAACGCCACCAACGTCAGCGACAGCGCCGGGGGGCCCCGTGACCTGATTGACCAGGGTCTGACCGACCAGATCCGCCAGCTGCCCGGCGTGGCCGTCGCCGAACCGGCGGTGGTCGGCTTCGGCGAGCTCATCGGCCACGACGGCAAGGCCGTCAGCGGCCAGGGTCCACGCCAGGCCGGCAGCTGGGTCCCCGACCCGCAGCTCAACCCCTACCGCCTGGTCGAGGGCCGCGCACCCCAAGCTGACGACGAGGTGGTCATCAACCGCGGCGCTGCCAAGGACGGCGGCCTGCACGCCGGCGACACCACCGACCTGCTGACGCCGGACCGGGTCCGGGTGCGGATCGTCGGCATCGCCACCTTCGGCACCGCCGACGCCTTCGGCGGGACCTCCTTCACCGCCTTCACGCTGCACGGTGCGCAGCTCCACGTCACCAAACGGCCCAACCAGGTCTCGACTATCTCGGTGCGGGCCACCCCGGGCACTCGGCAGGAGGACCTCCTCGGCCGTGTCCGGGGGGTGCTGCCGCCCGGGACCGAGGCGATCACCGGCACGCAGCTCACCCAGGAGAACATGGCCGCGGTCAACAGTGCCTTTCTGGAGGTGTTCCGCAACTTCCTGGTGGTATTCGCCGCGGTCGCGCTGCTGGTGGCGGCGTTCTCGATCTACAACACCCTCTCGATCCTGGTGGCGCAGCGGACCCGGGAGTCGGCGCTGCTGCGCGCGCTCGGCGCCGAACGCGGGCAGGTGCTCGGCGCGGTCGTGGTGGAGGCACTGCTGATCGGCGTGGTGGCCGGGGTCGCCGGGATCGGCGCCGGCCTTGGCATCGCCGCGGCCCTCAAGGGCATCTTCGTCGGCTTCGGGATGCCGATGGCGTCGACCAGCCTGGTGCTCACCGGCACCACCGTGGCGGTCTCGCTGACCGCTGGGGTGGCCGTCCCCCTGCTCGCCGGGGTGATTCCGGCCCTGCGGGCCTCGCGGGTGGCGCCGCTGGCCGCGCTTCGTGACAGCCTGGCTGAACCAGGAGTCGGGCAGCGCGGTGCTGTGGGGCTGCGGCGCCGGGCGGTCGCCGGGCTCGCGCTGAGCGGCGCCGGCGTCGCGGTGATCCTTTCCGCGGTCGCCGCGAGCAGTACCGCCACCGGCGGTGGGGTGACCATGCGGGCCGGGCTCGGCGCGCTGCTGTGCCTGGCCGGAGTGGTCGTCCTCGGGCCGGTCGTGGCCCGCCCGGTGAGCCGGCTGCTCGGCGCGCCGCTGCCACGGCTGCGTGGCGTCACCGGCGCGCTCGCCCGGCAGAACGCCATGCGCAACCCCCGCCGCACCGCCGGCACCGCCGCCGCGCTGATGGTCGGCGTCGGCGTGGTCACCCTGTTCACGGTGTTCGCCGCGTCACTGAAGGCGTCGACCGCCGACAACGTCGCCGGGTCCTTCCATGGCGACCTGGTGGTGAGCCCGGGGGGCTTCGGCGGCAACGAGATGAGCCCGCGCCTGGCCGCCGACGCCGCCAAGCTCCCGGAGGTGCGCTCCGCCACCGGCATGGGCGGCGGCACCGCCCTGATCGGTGGTGCCAGCCAGCAGGCCGGTGCTGCCGACCCCGCCGCGCTCGGCGACGTGCTGCAGTTGCGGGTCACCCAGGGGGGGCTGCGCGAGCTCGGCGGCAAGGGGCTCGCGATCTCCCAGAAGGCCGCTGACGACCAGGGCTGGCGGCTCGGCAGCACCGTGCCGGTGACGTTCAGCGACGGCGCCACCGGCGATTTCACCGTCGCTGCCGTCTACCAGGCCCGCGACGTGGTCGGCGACTACCTGATGGCTCGCTCGGCATGGGCGCCGCACGCCGCCCAGAATCTCGACCGGGACGTGTTTGTGGTGCTGCGCGACGGGGTCGATCTGGCCGCCGGCAAGGCGGCGGTCGAACGGGTCGCGGCGCGCTACGGCGCACCGCCGGTGATGGACCGCGGGGAGTACATCGATTCGCTCACCGGCTACGTCAACGCCATGCTCGGCGTCGTCTACGCGATGCTGGCCCTGGCGATCGTGATCGCGCTGATGGGCATCGCCAACACCCTCTCGCTGTCGATCCACGAACGGACCCGTGAACTTGGGCTGCTCCGCGCGGTCGGCCAGACCCGCGGGCAGCTGCGGGCGATGGTTCGCTGGGAGTCGGTGATCGTCGCGCTGTTCGGCACGGTCGGCGGGATCGGCCTCGGTGGGTTCCTCGGCTGGGGGCTGGTGCGGGCAACCGCAGGCCAGTCCGACCTCACCGTCTTCTCCGCCCCACTGGGGAAGGTCCTGATCGTGGTGGTGGTTGGGGCACTCGCCGGGGTGCTCGCAGGCCTGCGACCCGCCCGCCGCGCGGCCAGGCTGAACCCCCTGCAGGCGATCGCCAGCGAGTGAGCCAAGCGGCCGCGGGCGGCCGAGAGACCGCGCGGCACGCAACCCGGCCTGGCCGGCGCGCTCCCTATCCCGACCCGGGGGCGCGCTGGCCGGCCGGCGCCGGCTCGGCGCCCATGCCCATGCCCATGCCCATGGCCGTGGCCGTGGCCGCTGCCAGCAGATCGGCGAGCACCGCCTCCGCCGCTGGTGGGCTGGCAGCGTCCTTGTGGCGCTCCAGGCGGCGGTAGACCTCGGCGGCGGCGTGGTGGAAACCGCCGGGCAATCCGGCCGCTTCCAGGGTCGCGGCGATCTCCTCCATCTCGGCGACCCAGCGCCAGGCTTTTCGGGGTGTGCCGCGCAGCGCACTGGTGGAGCGGGCCGGTGCGTCTGGCTGGGAGTCGGCCCACTCCGCCAGCAGTGCCTCGTCGACCCCTTCGGCGGTCGCAGTCGCCCGGATCGCCAGCAGCAGCGCGGCGCTGCCCTTGGTCCAGGCGGCGTAGCACATCTTGAGCGCCGAAGCGGCGCCCGCGCCGCCCGCGACCGTGCGGGCTGCCAGGGGCGAGTTGGCGAACAGCGCCGCCACCCGCGCCACCTCGATCGCTGGCCCGGACAGGTAGAGGCGGGGTGGCTGGCTGGTATCGGTATCGGTATCGGTATCGGGATCGGTAGCGGGGTGAGCGCGGCCTGGCGGCGAACCATGGTCGCGGGGCGAGAGCAACCCCCGGGCGGGGTTGCCGATCAGGCCGCCGTCCACGAAGCGGGCGCCTCCCGCCTCCACCAGAGCGCCGATCGCCCGGGTGGTCGCCGGGGCGACCGCGTTGGCGTCCAGGTACACCCCGCCGAAGCCGAGCCCGGCAACGGTCCGGGCGACCTCGAGCGCGGCGTGCGGCGGGCAGACCGACAGGATGATCTCGCTCTGGGCGGCCAGCGCGGCGACACTGCCGGCGTCGACCAGCCCGTCAGCCTCAGCGCGCCGCCGGGTCGCCGTGCTCCGGCCCGCCGAGGCCCACCGCACCTCCGCGCGACCGCCGCCCACGCGGGCAGCCGCGGCGACGAACGAGCCCATCTCGCCGGGGTGCAACACCCCGACCCCAACGCCGGCCATCACGGTCAGCCGGTCGTCGGACCGGGGCCAGGGCCCTGGCCCCGGCGGCTCCGCCGGTCTCCCATGGACGGCCTTGCTTCGCTCGCTTGCATGCTCGACCGGCGGGCCCAGGTCCAGGCGTAGGCGGGCTCCTCGCCGTCGCGGGCGCCGGGGCCGAGGCTGAGGGGGCGGAAGGTGTCGACCATGACCGCCAGCTCCTCGGTCGCCGGCTTGCCGAGGGCGGCTTCCACGCTGCCGGGTTGCGGGCCGTGGGTGAACCCCGACGGGTGCAGCGAGATCGAACCCTGGGCGATGCCGGAGCCGGCCCGGCTCATGAAGTCGCCGCCGGTGTAGAAGATCACCTCGTCGGAGTCGACGTTGGCGTGGTTGTAGGGCACCGGGATCGCTTTGGGGTGGTAGTCGAACAGGCGCGGCACGAAGCTGCAGACCACGAAGCTCGGGCCCTGGAAGGTCTGGTGCACCGGCGGGGGCTGGTGGATCCGCCCGGTGATCGGCTCGAAGTCGTTGATCGAGAAGCGGAACGGGTACAGGCAGCCGTCCCAGCCGACCACGTCGAACGGGTGGTGGGCGTAGGTGTAGCGGGTCAGGCCGGCGCGGTGGCGTACCAGCATCTCGGTGTCGGCGGCCGGGTCGGCGCCGACACCCTCGGCCAGCAGCGGCGCGTCCGGGCCGTGCAGGTCGCGCTCGCAGTAGGGGCTGTGCTCCAGGAACTGGCCGACCTCCGACAGGTAGCGGCGCGGCGGGCGGATGTGGCCGGGAGAGCCGGTGGCCTCGATCACCAGCAGTCGCAGCGGCGCGGCCTCGCCGCCGCCGGGCAGCAGCCGCCAGGTGGTGGAGGTCGGGATCACCAGATAGTCGCCCTGGCCGACGTCGAAGGCGCCGAACACCGACTCGAACCGGCCGGCGCCGGACTCCACGTAGAGGCACTCGTCGCCGATGGCGTTGCGGTACAGCGGGCTCGGCGCGGTCGCGGCCACATACGACAGGCGCACGTCGCCGTTGGCGAGCAGCAGGTGCCGGCCGCCCACCGGGTCGCCGCCGACCTTGAGCTGGTGGGTGCGGAAATGCCGCGGCAGCAGGGGATGGTTGGCGACCACGCCGGCGGGTTCCTCCTCGACCGGCTCGGCCGCGACGATCGCGGTGGGCAGCTCGCGGTGGTACAGCAGCGCGGCGTCGGAACTGAAACCCTCCTGCCCCATCAGCTCCTCAGCGTAGAGGCTGCCGTCGGGCTTGCGGAATTGCGTGTGCCGTTTGGGTGGAACGTCCCCAACAGAACGGTAGTAGGGCATGGTCCCTCCTCCCACATCGGAATCTCCCCAGTATGCAGGCACGCGGCTCAATCCCTCATCCGAACGGATGAGCCACGCCGCCAACAACGCTCCCTTCGGCGGTGGCCGGTTTCGGCCCCCAGCCCGATGGCGGGGATGCCAGCCGCGCATAGCCTTGACCTTGACCCCCAACGAGAAGGGAAGGAGCGGCGATGAACGAGGAGAAGGGATATGGGTCCAGCCCGTACGTGATCGAGACGTCGGGGCTGACCAAGCGGTTCGGGGACCGGACCGCCGTCGACCGGGTGGAGCTGCGCGTGCCGCGCGGCAGCGCGTTCGGCTACCTCGGCCCCAATGGGGCGGGCAAGACCACGCTGATCCGCATGCTGCTGGGGCTGACCCAGCCGTCAGCGGGCAGCATGCGGCTGCTCGACCGGCCGCTGCCGGCCGAGCGGGCGGCGGCGCTGGCGCGTGTCGGCGCGATGGTCGAGGAACCCCGGTTCCTCAACTACCTCAGCGGCCGGGAGAACCTCCAGGTGGTCGCCGCAGCGCGTGAGCCCGCGGCGCACGGCCGCATCGACGCCGCGCTGCAGCAGGTCGGGCTGGCGGCACGGGGCAACGACCGGGTGGCGACGTACTCGCAGGGGATGCGCCAGCGCCTCGGCGTGGCTCGGGCTCTCCTGGGCGACCCCGAGCTGCTGCTGCTGGACGAGCCCATGAACGGCCTGGATCCCGCTGGCATCCTGGAGATGCGCGAGATGATGCGGGCGCTGGTGGCCGAGGGTCGCACCGTGCTGCTCTCCTCGCACCTGCTGGACGAGGTCGAGAAGGTCTGCGACCAGGTGGCGATCGTTGACCATGGCCGCGTGGTCGCCCAGGGGTCCACCGCCGAGCTGGCTGCCGGCGGCAGCGCGCCGATCGTGGAACTGCGTACTGGTAGCAACGGCGACGGCGCCGAGATGCGGGCGCTCACCGTGCTGGCCGCGCATCCCGCGGTGGCCCGGACGGCCGCGACCGCCGAGGTGATCCGCGCGACCCTCAACCCCGTCGACCCTGGCGAGGCCATGCGGGTGACGGCGGACCTGAACCGTCGCCTGGTCGAGGCTGGCGTGGCCGTGTATGGACTGGAACTCGCCCGCGCCTCGCTGGAGGAGCGCTTCCTGGAGATCACCTCCAGGCTGGAAACCAATCGGGAGGCTGCGGCATGAACCTGCACCTGCGAATGATCGTGGCCGAGCTGCTCAAGCTGCGCAGGCGCCGGGGGCTGCTGGCGTGCACGCTGGCGATGACGGTCGGTGCCGTGCTGATCCAGTACGTCACCTTGGTGCTA
>WNGD01002447.1_pt1 | contig 20099 bp, 15 predicted proteins | sample 5400671 | NCBI WGS metagenome assembly WNGD01 (sample SAMN13153369, study PRJNA577476) | soil metagenome | isolation source: 40 cm soil or saprolite under grassland replicate 2 | place: USA:California | collected 2016-06-15 | reverse complement strand
GCCAATATCGGCCATCCGGAGCAGGCGGCAGGAATTGCAGGCGTAATCAAAACCGCGCTCGTGCTGCATCACAAGCGAATTCCGCCGAGCATCAATTATGAAACACCGAATCCTGCCATCGACTTCGCATCGTCGCCCTTCTACGTCAACACGAAGCTGCAGGATTTTCCGCTCGCGGACACGCCGCGCCGCGCCGGGCTCAACAGCCTTGGGATCGGCGGCACGAATGTCTTCGCCGTGCTCGAAGAGGCGCCGCCGTCCGCGGCGACTGAGACCCGGTCACCGGACCTTTTCCCGTGTCTGGTCACGCTTTCAGCCAAAAGCGCTGACGCGTTGGTGGCACGTGCCGAGCAGTTTCTGAACTGGCTGAATGATCATGCCGACGCACCCATTGGCGACGTTTGCTACACCACCAACGTCAGCAGGAGTCAGTTTGCATTTCGCTTTGCCGCGCCCGCCCGATCGGTCGCAGAGCTGAAACAGCATCTCGCAGCATGGCTGCGAACGGCGAGGGAAGATGCGTCGCCCCTGAAGCCCACCGGTCGTGCGCCAATCGCTTTCATGTTTTCCGGTCAAGGTTCCCAGCATGCCGGAATGGCCGCGCAGTTATATCAGACGCACTCCGTTTTCCGGAAGGCCATGGATCGTTGCCATGCTTTGGCGCAACCGTATCTCGAGCACGGCCTGCTCGACGTGATTTTTGCCGAGGGCAGCGATGATGCGTTGGTCAACCGCACCGATTACACCCAGCCAGCGCTGTTTGCGGTCGAGTACGCGCTGGCGGAACTTCTGAAATCCTGGGGCATCGCGCCTGACGCAGTGATCGGGCACAGCCTGGGAGAAATTGCCGCTGCCTGTGCAGCGGATGTCATCGCGCTCGAAGACGCGATGCGACTGGTTACCGCCCGCGGCGCATTGATGCACCGACTGCCGAGCGGCGGGGCCATGGTCGCGATCATGGCCGACGAATCCGTGGTGCGTCCCCTCATCGACAAGATCGCTCCCGATATTGCCGTTGCCGCAATGAACGGACCGCTGAATACGGTCGTGTCCGGTGATCGGGATGCATTGAGAATGCTGACCGAGGAGCTGGACCGGCAAGGTATCACCTATCGGCAATTGCGAATTTCCAACGCTTTTCATTCGCCGCGCACCGAGCCCATTCTTGATGATCTCGAAGATGTTGCAGGCGAGATCAAGCATAACGCGCCTAAACTGCCCCTGATATCCAACCTCACCGGCGAATTGATGTCGGCCGCGCCCGACAAATCGTATTGGCGCCGACACATTCGTGAAGGGGTGCGGTTCGGAGACGGGATGCTTGCGCTTGCCCAGCTCGAGTGCCGGACCTTTCTCGAGATCGGGCCGCATCCGGTGCTGCTGCCCATGGCGCAAGTCTGCCTTCAGGCAAAGGGCAAGTCTGCCACCTGGATTGCGACGCTCAACCGTCAAAAGTCCGACGCCGAGTCGATGACCGAAATGCTGGCTGCGCTGTATCTCGCCGGCCACACGGTCAATTGGACTGCCGTACATGCCGACGCCTCACTGCGGCGAGTACCGTTGCCCACCTATCCCTTCCAGCGCAAGCGTCACTGGATCGAGGACAATGCGATTCATACTCAACGACCCCAAAACGCGGTCGAACAAATCCATCCCTTGGTCGGCAAGCGCATGAATTCAACCACCAAAGAGGTGCGTTATGAAGCACGCTACGGCGTGCAGCACGCCGGCTACTTTTCTGACCATAGAGTTGTGGGAACCATCGTCCTCCCAACCACCGCTGAACTGGAGGCCGCCACGATCGTCGGCCGGATGCATTTCGGGACGCCGCGAGTCAGTTTCGATGATGCGATGCACCACCAGGCCATGTCGTTCACCAATGGGGAAGATCGGATCGTACGGCTGCTGGTAACTCCGCTGAAGTCCGACAAGGCAAGTTTCAGCCTGCTGAGCGCGCCGACCGAAGACCCCGAGGTTTGGCATACCCACATGACGGGCACCCTGCGCAAGTCAGAGGTGGCGTCCGCGCCGACTTTTTCGACGAAGCAGGTCCGGGCCCGTTGCCGGCAAACACTGCCTATTACCGATTTGTATGACCGGCTAGCCAAGGTCGGGCTTGAATATGGACCGAGTTTTCGTGGCGTGCGGGAATTGCACTTCGGTCAACACGAAGCGCTCACTAAAGTGCGGCTTCCGGACGGGTTGGCAAATACGCAATACGCGATGCACCCCGCGTTTCTGGATGCGTGCCTGCATGCCTATCCGCTTGTACTTGATGGTGCGACGAAGGCCAAAAGCGATGGCCGTCACTCCTACCTGCCGGTCTCGGTGGTGGGATTTCGCTGCTATCAGGACGGAATCGACGAAGCGTGGGTGCACACTAGCCTGCGGAGTGTCGAGAAAGACGATACGCAGGTCGTCGACATTCGTGTTTACGATGTAGCAGAGCGGCCGGTGGCAGAACTGGAAGGATTGACCGTACGCCTGTTGCCGCTTGATAAAGTGCAACCGCCTCGAGTCGGCACGGACGATTTGTTTTATCGGGCAGCCTGGAGGAAGAGCGTTAGAAGGGCTGTCAACACTGAGGCGGATCGCGCCCCCGCAAGCTGGATGATTTTCGCCGACGCAAAAGGTGTCGGTGCAGCGCTGGCCAACAGACTAGAAGCTACCGGCCATCATTGCCACCTCGTCTACAGGGGTGATGCATTCGGCCAACAGGGTACCCGAAAGTGGGCCGTGAACGAACGGCAGCCTCACGAGTTTCGCCGATTGCTGGAGCAATTCGCGGCCAGCGAAACGCTGCCGTGCCATGGCATGGTTTATCTGTGGGCGTTGGATGCCCCACCGATAGAAGGTCTGACCCTGGCAAGATTGAAGAGCGGCAGCGAGATGATGTGTCGCGGGGCCCTCGCGATCTTGCATGCCCTTGCCGAAACACGATCCACGAACCCGACCGGTAGGCGCCTTTGGTTCGTAACCGCAAACACTCAAACGACAGAGGGCCCGCGCCAGCATGTTGATCCGGTCCAGGCGCCGCTATGGGGTTTGGGACGAACAATTGCGATCGAGTACCCGGGCATTTGGGGAGGCCTGATCGATCTGCAGCTGAATGGTGAGCGGGCGCCGAACATCGATTTATTGGCAGCGGAGTTGCTCCACCCAGATGGTGAAACCCAGATTGCCATCTCCGCCGCCGGCGAGCGCAATGTCGCAAGGTTCGTCAAGCAATCCCTTGCAGAACTGCCGGCACGGCTGCCGCGGGTGCGCGGGGATGCCACCTATCTTGTCACTGGTGGTTTGGGAATGTTGGGGCACAGTGTGACCAAATGGCTAATAAGTAAAGGTGCGAAACACGTTGTCCTGTCGGGTCGAAACGCGAGCTCCGAAGCAGCACTAAAAGTATTCAGCGCAGCAGAGATCAACAGCGCGGCAATTCATGTGGTAGCGGCCGACATCAGCCGCGATGAAGACGTACGCCGCCTCATCCAGACAATCAGAAACGAATTACCACCTCTAAAAGGTGTGGTGCAATCGGCCGGCGTCTTGGATGACGGAATATTGGCCCAGCTCGATTGGGACAGGTTCGCGCCCCTGTTCGAGCCTAGAGTGTATGGAAGCTGGCTTCTGCATGAACACACTAAATCGCTAGAGCTCGACTTCTTCATCTTGAAATCTTCCTTATTGAGCCTGTTAGGCTCTGCTGGTCAGGGGAACTACACCGCCAGCAGCGCTTTTCTTGATTCTTTGGCAGCGCACCGCCGCGCCGCGGGCTCGCCGGCCACGGCGGTCAATTGGTGCGCCTGGTCGGGCGGCGGATTGGCCACCGTTTCCGGCGCTCGCGGTGAGGCGATGTGGTCGTCGCTGGGCGTAGAATTCGTTTCTCCTGATCTCGCAATGCAGGCATTCGACAAGTTGATGCATCGCGATGTGGATCAGATCGCGGTAGCAGTCGCCGATTGGTCGACTTACGCCGGCAAGGTGGGCAAGCCGTCGTTCTTGGCGGAGCTTCTGAACAGAAATGAGGTTTCAGGATCGTCGAAATTTGCGCAGGGGAAGGTCACCCCGGATGCGCGTTCTATGGAGGTGCCCCCGGATGCAGGTCCTGTGGAAGCGAATGGCCAAGCACGCCAACAGCTCTTGAGCAAATTGCAACAGCACATCATGGCGAAACTCGGTTTCGCCGAAGTGATCGACCCCGACCAACCGTTAAACGAATTGGGTCTAGATTCGTTGATGTCAGTAGCTCTGTCGAATAGCCTCGAACAGGAGTTCGGTATTCCGGTTTCCGTCCGGGAGCTCATCAAGGGGCCGACTATTAACCAGCTCGTCGACGGTCTCCTTCGCGAATTGGGCGCGAGCTTTTCTACAGAACCCCATCACGCTTCTGGGTCCGCAGCCGTTGCAATGCCGATTGTCGCGAGAGAGCCGACCATCCGACCGTCGGCGCAGAATGGACAGGCCCCGTCCGAGGTGTGGACTGAAGAGATTTTGACAGGGGAAGTCCGAATTGCGGCAGATCAGTATCAAGGCGGGTTGGAACTGCAACGAGTCACCAATAGTCGAGCACCCGACGAGACCGCAGTAGCTACTGCCGGAAATGGAAATGACCCGGAGGCTCGCCCGGATGTTAGAATAAATGGAGGGACACCACCCGCCAGGAAAAGCAATGGTGGTGGTGCAGAAGAGTTCGGTACGCCGCTCTCTCGCCCCGCCGCGGACGTCGCGTTGCGCAGCATCGGAAAATGGTTGATCGCGCCTCGGCCCAATCCGGCTGCCAAAGTCCGTTTGTTCTGTTTTCCCTATGCGGGCGGCGGCGTTGTATCGTTTCGGACTTGGCCGCAATTGCTCGACGACGCCGTGGAGTTGGTGGCGGTCGAGCCGCCGGGACGCGGAACCCGTATCAATGAAACAGCCGTCGATGACTTGAACACTTTTGTCGAGCGTCTGTTGCCGGAAATGGTTGACTGGCTGGACAGACCATCTGCCTTTTTTGGCCACTGCCTGGGCGGGCTCACCATGTTTGCGACACTTCGCGCGCTCCCCGAAGCGTGTGCGCACTTCATCAAGTACGCGTTCGCCTGCGGAGTAAGAGCACCGCATCTGTTGAAGCGCATGGGAGAGTTTGAGGACAACTTGGCATATGACATGATGTTGCACCGGGACTTTGATATTCGAGTCCCGCTTACCGCCCAAACAGACGACGTCTTCGCGGATATCATACGTCAATTCGATATTCTGGCTGCCGACAAGATGTTGGAGATACCGAAATTGAGGAAGGTATTGTTGCCCACCATCCGCGCCGAGTTCGGAATGGCCTACAATTACAAGTATCGGCCTGTTGAGCCGTTTTCCTTTCCGATCAGCAGTTTTGTCGGTGATTTGGACCCGTGGGTATCGGTCCAAGACTCCGCCGGCTGGGGCGAGCACACCCGCGGCGGCTTCACCAACCATGTGCGCAAAGGTTCACATTTTTTGATGGCGGAGGACCGAGAGTACATTCTGGGGACAATCAATAATGACTTCGTAAAGTCAGTAATTCAATCGGACAGCCTGGACCGCCCTTCGTTTGAACGGAACAGATGGCAATAGCCGTTGAGTCTAGGCATGCGCCTTAGTGACCTGAGCCGTTCTGCTTTGATTACAACTCAGTGCAAATGACTTGCTCCCATTCCCACCGGGTCGCTCTCTTTGGAAAACTTCGTTGGAGCATACGTCATTTGGTTGCGTTAGCCCAGCCTGGCAAGTCTCATTCCGGACGCGCGGCTGGTGACCGTCGACGACGGCCATCTGTTTCTGGTCACCAGCGCCAGTAAATCCGGGGCAATGATCTCGGAATTCCTGAGCTGATCGCCGCGTAATTTACCGCAGCCGGTTATGCCGCGGTCCGCTCCAGCTCACGCATGAGCTTGCGCAGGCTTCTTGCCTCAGCCGGATCGATCGACGTTGGCCGCGGCCACATCGTGTCGTCGCGTTGCGTTCCCACCGCGGATCTGCGAGCGCCTTGATTTGGACGCGCGGCCATACGGCCTGCGTAAGGCTTCCTGCGCTGCCGGAGGCGCGGCCGGGCCATCCGCCAGCGGTCGCGGCGATACGATCGAGCATGCCGGCGCGCGAGCTTGAAAATCGCGCCGGCAAACAGCAGCGCCAGAGCAGCGATAAGAAATGCTGACCAGGGAGTGGATTCCCTATCCGGCAGTGCGGCCCGCTCGGCCTCGGTGAGGACGGGCCATATCATTTCCTCCTTCGCGTCTGTCGGCGCCTGGCCCTGTCTATCGTTATTACTTGTGGTCGTGCCCTGGTGCGCATCCGGATCAGGGGCTTTCGGGGGGTCGAACGTGGGCCAAACATAATCTGCCGCCGCCGGTTGCTGGGCGGACGTGGTCTCGGCAGCTGTTCTTTGTGCGGGCTCCATTTGTGCAGGCATCGTGCGAGTTATTTCGGGAGGATTCTCGCGCGCCGGCGTCCGCGCTGGCGCTGCGTCCTCCCGTGCTTGCGAACGCACCTTCCTGCCTTCCGGTCCGAGATACCAGCAGTGCCGCTGATCCGTACGATTGACGCGGTAGTACCAGTGGCTGCCGGAGGGCGCGGGTGAGTCCGGCTTTACCTTACACTCCTCGGCCGCAGGCTCGGCAACGCTTGTTTGCGCCGTCGCCAAGGTAGATGCGAGCGGCATGATGAGAATGGCCGGCACAAAGAACATCATTCGCCTCGGCATCGGTTCCTCCGTCGCTTTGCTCTTATCGAGGCGAGCCGTTTGACCCTTGATTCCGGCTCCAGTGAGTCGCGAATGCGTCAATGCGGAGGAGATGCGCGAGCGCGGCAATTGCCTACCGCTTGCCCGAGCGCGCTACCGCCGTGCAACCCCGACCGACGGCCCATGCCGGGAACTTCCTGCATTGTTCTGTGCGATCCGCCACACCGGTCGGATCAATGATCACGAAGTCACGCATGCCCCAGGGCCTGTCCACGTTTGCGACCAGTCGAAGTTCCGACGGGCTTGCGCACCCGATGCCGCGGCGCTTGATGGGTTGCGCTCCGCGCAAGCCATCCTAGGGGTTCACGGGCGCAGACGCGCGGCAGCGAGAGGCACTGTGTGTCAGTGCTCGAAGAGCAAGCACGTTGTCGTGCCGTGCGCGAGAACGCGTCCATCTTTGTCCGTTAACGTTCCCTCGGCCGTACCGATACGGCGCCCGCAACTGATCACTCTGCCTTCGGCCTTCACCAGCCCGGTCTCCGGCGTGACAGGCCGGACCAGCGAAATCTTGAACTCGAGCGTTGTTTGCGCAAAGCCCTTGTCCAGCATGGAGCGGATGGCGAGTCCCATGCAGCTGTCGAGCAAGGTTGCGGCAAGGCCGCCATGCACGGTGCCGGCGGGGTTGAGGTGCCCCGCATGGGGTTCTGCGGCCGCAACGACGCGGCCCTTGGAAACCTCGACGATGTCGTATCCGAGCGTTTGCGCCATGCTGTTCAGCGGTAGCGTGCCATCGACGAGCCCCTGAACGAATTCAAGACCGCTCATGGCGCGTTGCTTATCGTCGGCGACGACGCCGAAGCGTTTGCGATGCGAGACTTCCGTCATGAATTGCTCTTCGAGTTGCAAGCCCCCATGATAGCGTCGCACGTCAGCAAGTCTCAAACACTCCGTTTCTTGCCGTCGCAATCCGGTTCGGAATTGACGACTTCGACCCGACTCCCTACGTTCGCCATTCCTTGATGGGGATGGGGTCCCCCGATAACCGCCGCCGTGGCTGATGACTCCTGCCAACCGCGCCGTCGCGCAGGGTGGGAGTTATGCGCGCATACTTGCTTGTGCTCGTTGGCGGCGGCATCGGGTCTGCCATCCGGCATGCCGTCAACGTCGCCTTTGCCCGTTGGTTCGGCACCAGCTTCCCGTTCCATACGCTGTTTGAGAACGTGAGCGGCTCGCTCCTGATGGGACTCATTGCCGGGTATTTTGCGTTCAGAGGCGATGCCTCGCAGGCCGTTCGCCTGTTCCTCACCACCGGCGTCCTTGGCGGCTACACGACGTTCTCCGCATTTTCGCTAGAGGCCATGCTGCTTTGGGAGCAGCATCGCATCGGCAAGGCCGCTCTGTACGTGCTCCTGTCCGTCGGCGCCTCGCTCGCCGGCCTGTGGCTCGGGCTCTACCTCGCGCGCAAAATGCTGTGACGCCGCTTTCGGCAGCGAACCCCTGCCTTGGATGGCGCGATTGCCAACCCGATGCTAGCCTCGCGTTTGCAAACCAAGCTCGGGGACATATGGAATGGAGAACCCAAAGTACCCGCCGATTCGCCGCGTGGTGACGGGCCACGATTCCGATTGCGTGGCCAAAGCCCTTATCGATGCGCCGGCGACCAACGCCAAGTTCCCGCAAGCGGGACTCGTCTCCACCATGATGTGGTGCACCGACGGCGCCCCGGCAAAAATCGCGATCGGCGAGAAGATCGAGGACATGGGTGCGCGCATCCTCGGCACGGCGCCGCCGGCCAAGGGAACGCGTTTTGCCGTGATCGACTTTCCGCCCGGCAATACCCCGCACATGCATCGGACCGAAACCGTCGACTACGTCATCGTGATGGAAGGCGAGATCGAGATGGACATGGACGACTCGACGGTCAAGCTCAAGCAGGGCGACATCATGATCCAGCGCGGCACCAACCACGCCTGGGCCAACCGCAGCGACAGGCGCGCGCGTGTTGCCTTCGTTCTCGTCGATGCCGAGCCGCTCGGCATCGGCAACCCGGTGGTCGGCGCTGCCAGCGCGCGCTGACCGCCGGCAGATAGTTAAAACGCACGCAAGGAGATGCTCCATGCTGAAGTTTTCGCGAACCGCGTGCGTGGCCGCTATAGCTCTTCTAATCGGCGCGACCGCCGACGTCGTACCCGGCGTTGCGCAGACCTTTCCGAGCGGCAACGTGAAGCTCATCGTGCCGGTGCCCGCGGGCGGGGTCACCGATACGATGGCGCGCATCGTGGCGCAGCGACTCTCGGAAATGTGGGGGCAGTCGGTGATCGTCGACAATCGCCCCGGCGGCAATTACGGCATCGGGGCGCAGGCCGTGAGCCGCGCGCCGGCCGACGGATACACGCTCCTGGTTGCGCCGGACTCCACCTTCACGGCCAATCCGGCGCTGTTCGGCAAACTGAACTATGACCCCAAGGAGTTCACGCCGATCATGGTGCTGTGCCGTGGCTCGCCGGTGCTGGTCGTCAATTCGTCGGTTCCCGCGAACAGCGTGCAGGAACTGATCGTGCTGGCGAAGGCGCAGCCGGACAAGTTGAACTACGGATCGTATGGGGTCGGCACCTACGCCCACCTGAGCATGGAGGACTTCAAGCAGCGCACCGGCACCGACATCGTGCACGTTCCCTATCGCGGCGCGGCGCCGGCTTTGAACGGGCTTTTGGCGGGCGATGTGGCGATGCTCTTGTTGAATCTGTCGAGCGTCGAGGCGCACGAGAAGACAGGCAAGGTGAAAATTCTCGCCGCGGCGACCGTGAAACGGCTGAGCGCGCGGCCCGAGCTGCCGACGATCGCGGAAGCCGGCGTTCCTGGCTTTGCGACTTCGGTCTGGTTCGCAATGTGGGGCCCACCCCACATGCCCGCCGAGCTGGTCAACAAGATCCACGCGGACGTCTCGCAGGCGCTCGACCTGCCGCAGTCGCGCGAATTCTTCACCACGAACAGCTTCGAGCGCGTCGATCTTTCGCCGGCGCAGTTCGGCGCACTCGTCGAAAGCGACCTCAAGCACTGGACCCGGCTCATCAACGCGGTCGGTGCCAAGATCGAATGAGCCGGCAATGAGGGTTCTCATCACCGGCGGAATGGGAGTCATCGGCGCCGAGACCAGCCGCAAGTTCGTCAACGAGGGGCACCGGCCCGTCGTGTTTGCGCGCCATCGCGACGACAGCCTCATCCCCGATATCATCGACAAGATCGACTTCGAGCCGGGCGACGTTCTGGACATGCCGCGTCTTCTCCAGACGATCAAAAAGCACGCCGTCACGCATGTGGTGCACGCGGCGGCGTTCGTCGGCGCGGTTTCGGCGGCCAATCCGGCGCTCAGCATCCAGGTCAACGTGCTGGGGCTCGTCAACGTGCTGGAGGCGGCGCGCGCTCTCGATGTCCAGCGCGTCGTGTTCACCAGCGCGAAGGGCGTCTACGGCCCCATCACCGGCGAATATGGCTCACCCACCTGGAAGCCGATGCCCGAGGATCTGCCAGCCAAGCCCAAGCGCATCTACGACTCCGCCAAGTTCATGGGCGAAAACGTCTGCACCTATTACAACGACAACATGGGCGTCGAGACGGTGTCGCTGCGCTTCGCCTCGACCTACGGTCCAGGCAAGACCGCGCGCCACGGACCCATGGCGGTCATGAGCCGCATCGTCGAGAATCCTGCAAACGGCCTGCCGTTCAAGCTGGAGCAGGGCGGCGAGGACAAGGACGACTTCATCTACAACAAGGATTCCGCGCTCGGCATTTACCTCGCAACCGTCGCGGACAAAGTGAAGAGCCGCGTGTACAACATCGGCACCGGTGTCGGCGTGACGCTGCGCGACTTCGAGCGCGTGATCAAGAAGCATATCCCGAACGCGCAGATGGAGATCGGCGGCGGGCTGAATTTCTACGGGTTTGCCTATCCCGCGACTGGCGTCTACGACATCACGCGCGCCCGCGAGGAGCTGGGCTATCGCCCGCAATACGACCTGGAAAAAGGAATCGCGGACTATCTCGCCACGCTCAAGCTGCTGAAGGCCGCGGCGTAACTTTTCCCTTCATGCGGGCCGGACATCTGCAGCGTGATGCGATGTCAGGCATGGATAACCGGGCCAGCTGCCAACACGAGATCGGACATGCGACAGACACTCGAACTCCCCCGCCTCTCCCTTGCCGAGCGCGACCGGCGCTGGGCCGCCGTGCGCAAGGAGATGGCGGCGCGCGGCCTGGATGCCATCGTGCTTTGGGGCTGGCCGGTCATGTGGGACTTCTATACGGCCAATGCCCGCTATCTCGCGCCAATCGGCGGCAACGCCGAATTCAACGTGCTGGTGTTCCCGGCCGATGGCGACCCCACGTCCATCGTTCAATTGCCCACCTTCATCGAAGGCTGGCGCGCCGCGCAGGACTGGGTCAGCGACGTGCGGCCGCGCAGCAAGACCTGGGCGGATTCCGTGGCCAACCGCCTCAGGGAGCTCAAGCTCGAGGCCGGCAGGATCGGCACGGATGGTCTCGCCGGCACGCTCGATCCCGACGGCTGGCTCCCGCACGCCGTGTTCACGCGTCTGACTTCGCTGTTGCCGAACGCGAGCTTCGTCGGCCTCGAGGACATGCTGGAGAAGGTGCGCTCGATCAAGAGCGCCGAGGAGATCGACATGCTGCGCAAGGCCGCCAAGCTCGGCGATCTTATGCTTTCGACCTGCCGCGACATCGCGCGACCGGGCGTGAAGGAGTGCGAGGTCTATGCCGGCATGATGCAGACGATGATGGCCAACGGCGGCGAAGAACCAACGCTGTTCCTGTGGAACTGCGACCGCTATCCCTATCCCCATCCATTCCGGCTGCCGACCACGCGGCCGATAGAACGCGGTGACCTCATCATCTGCGAGATGCATCCGAAGTTCGGCGGCTATTTCACCCATGTCGAGCGCACGTTCTGCCTCGGCGAGCCGGAGAAGCAGCAGCTTGCCATCTACGATGGGTGTCTCGCGGCGTACCGACGCGGGCTGGAGAACTTCGGTCCCGGCAAAAGCATTTCAGTGGCGCTCGATGCCGTGAAGGAGGAAACCGATGCGCGCGGCCTCGGCATCTGCGAGGCTGGCGTCCACGGCCACGGCCTCGCCTCGCTCGAATATCCGCGCTACCGCCACCACGCCATCGCCGCCGACCGCGAGGCGATCAAGGTGGTCGGCGACCGATTCGAGCCGGGCATGGTCTTCGCGTTCAACATCGATCTGTTCGACCCGAATTGGCACGACGGCAAGACCGGTTGCGTGTTTGCCGAGACCGTGGAGATTACCGACACCGACGCGCGGCGCATGCACTCGTTCCCGATCGATTTCCAGCGCATCGAGGTATGAGAGCCTCTGAGGTGACCGTCGCGCGGCCCGGGATTCTCGCAATCTTCAACAACGTCGCGCCCGGCCGTGAGGCGGAGTTCGAGGAATGGTTTCAGCATGAGCATTTGCAGGAGCGGCTCGCCGTGCCCGGCTTCCTGCTCGGGCGGCGGTATGAGGCCGTGAGCGCAGAGCCGCGTTACTTCAACTATTATGCGACCCGCTCCGCGGAGGTTCTCTACTCCGCCGACTATCGCATGCGGCTGAATAACCCGACACCGATGACGCGCATGGTGATGTCGGAAATTTTCAAGGACATGATCCGCACGGTGTGCCGGCAAACCTTCCGCATCGGAACGATGCGCGGCGCGCTCGCCGTCGCGGCGCGATTTGGCGAACGGCCGGATGAAAACGCGCTTAAGGCGACGTTGGAGAACTTGTTGCAGGATAAAGGGATCGCTTGCGGAGAAATCTGGTCGGCCTGGAGCGTCGGCAACCTTCCGCCATCCGAGGAGGAGCGGTTGCGCGGCGGCGACCGCAGAATGGAAGGCTGTCTGCTGGTGGAGACGCTGCGGGCGCAGGATGCCGAGCGTGTGGCTGGGATGCTTTCCACCCAATTGCCGGCCGCGACGATTGGCGTTTATCGGTTGCTCTGCGAAATCACGGCATAGCCCGGATGAGCGAAGCGACGTCCGGGAGCGGGCCGATTGAAACCACGTCTCGGGGCGCCGATGCCATGACGAACGACCGGCAGATCGACCTGCTTGTCCTCGGCAGCGGTGCTGCCGGCATGACGGCTGCGCTGACGGGAGCCGTGCTCGGTCTCGATGTGCTGCTGGTCGAGAAGACCGACGTTGTGGGTGGCACGAGCGCCCGCTCGGCCGGCTCGCTGTGGGTGCCCAACTCTCGCCACAGCCCACCAGGCAGCGACAGCCTCGAAAACGCGTGGCGCTATCTGCGGGCCGTTCTCGGCAACCGGCTCGACGAGACCAGAGTGGGCGCCTTCCTCGCCGCGGCTCCCGAGATGGTCGCTTTCCTGGAGGACAACACGGCGGTTGCTTTGCGCGCCTATGCGCATCATCCGGACTATCGGGCGACGCTGGAGGGCGCCACATTGTCGGGCCGGGTGCTCGAGCCAGTGCCGTTCGACGCGTCCGTTCTGGGCAACGACTTCGCCAAGCTGCGCCCACCGCTGCCCGAATTCATGCTCCTTGGCGGAATGATGGTCGACCGCACGGACATCGGCCATCTCCTCAATGCCAGGCGATCGTTCGCCTCGCTGCGCCATGGCGTGGGGCTCGTGGCCCGCTACGGCGCGGATCGCCTTCGCTTCCCGCGTGGCACGCGACTCGTGATGGGGAACGCGCTGGTCGGTCGCCTCTATTACTCGCTGCTGCAGCGCCGCGTACCGATCCTCCTGTCCACGCCGACCTTGTCTCTGACGCAGAGCGAAGGGCGGATTACCGGGGCGCTGCTCCAGTCAGGCGGGACACGCATCGCGCTGCGCAGTCGCGGCGTAGTGCTGGCAACCGGCGGCTTCTCCCATAACGCCGAGATGCGGCGGCGCCTTCTGCCACCCGCCGTGTGTGCTCACTCGCCGGTTGCCGAAGGCGCGGAGGGCGACGGCATTGCGCTCGCCGAGCAGGTGGGCGGATGTCTGAGCATCGGCGACTGCAACGGCTTCTGGTCGCCGGTGTCGCTGCGCCGCCGCCGTGACGACTCGCTCGCCGTCTTTCCTCACCTCGTGCTCGATCGCGGCAAGCCGGGTCTCATCGCCGTGGACTCGCTGGGGCGCCGCTTCGTCTCCGAAGCCGTGGACTATCACCGATTTGCCGAGGCCATGCTGCTCGCAAGCTCGCCAGGCCAGCCCTGCTTTCTCATCTGCGATGACGCGTTCATCGCCAAATACGGGCTCGGCATGGTGCGACCGCGCCGCATCAATCTGCGCCGAGCGCTGGCTGACGGTTACGTGCGGCAGGCGCATACGCTCGAGGCGCTCGCGCAGGCGATCGGCGTTCCTGCCGAGGCGCTCGCGCACACGGTCGCGCGTCACAACGGCTTTGCCCGCACCGGCGTGGACGAGGACTTTGGCAAGGGCAGCGACGCCTATCAGCAGAACCTGGGCGATCCGCTCCACCGCCCCAATCGTTGTATCGGCCCTATCGACAAGCCGCCCTTCTATGTGCTGGCGGTCTATGCCAGCGATCTCGGCACGAGCGGTGGCCTGCGCACCAACGCGTTCGGACAGGTCTTGCGCGGCGATGCGTCACCAATCTCCGGCCTCTACGCCTGTGGCAATGACATGGCGTCGATCATGGCGGGCGCTTATCCCGGGCCCGGAATCACCATCGGACCCGGCATGACCTTCGGCTTCATCGCCGCCCGCCACGCCGCGGCCCATCTCGGAAAATCCGGTGCGGTTTAGCGGGAAGCCGGATGGGTGACGCGCGGCGTCGACGGCGGCATGATGGCGGCGCAGGAATGACGCGCCGCATGGTGTGACGCCGAGCGCTACGGGGTCTCCTCGGCCGGGACCAACCTTGGAATGTGCCGGGAGCAGTTCCAGTCCAAAGCGAGCACGGTGAAGACGATCGCACGCTCAATGCGGACCGAATAAGCGGGGTCCGCGAGACGCGCTAGAATTGCCGGTTCGGCCGTCACTTTTGCGCGGCCCCAGAGCTTGAGCCTGCGTGCCTTCGCATAATCCATCAGGAATAAAAACGAACGCTCGTTCTCGGCGAGGTTGCCAATGCTGATGTACTGCTTGTTGCCGGCATAGTCGGCGAAGGCCACGGTGCGCTTGTCGAGCACTTTCAGGAACCCGCGCGGCCCTCCGCGGTGTTGGATGTAAGGCTGACCGTCGGCGGTCGCAGTCGCAAAATAGGCCGAGTCCCGCTCGCCGATGAAGGCGATCACGTCCGCGGAAAGCGCGTTCGCAAAGCGCCCCGCTGCAGCCCGACGCGCATGTATTTCCCGCGAGCCACGGCCTGCCTGCTCGGCACGCACGGCCGCGGAAAACATGACTTCGTCGGGCTGCGGGTCTGTTCGGGCCGCGGGCGGACGTTGATCAGACACCGTGGGTCCAGAGCTGGAGTTACTTGCGATCTTGGTCACGCGCCGGCGCGGGGTTATTTCTTGGACGGGTCGTCGGCTGGATTGACGTAATTGACCGACCACGGCCCGATGCTGTGGATTTGGCCGATCGTCTCCTCATCGGTCCACACATAATGGTGGGTTCCCGGCTGCATGATGGAGACGCTGCCTGACGTCAGCGCGCGGGTCTTCGACCTGTCGAAGACGCTGCCAATGCCCATGTGGAGGGTGCCCGAAATGATGGTGACGTGTTCGATGCCGGGATGCCAATGCGGCGGGACCTTGAAGTTGGCGGGAAACTTGAGACGGAACATGATCGGCACCGCTTGGTTCAGTTGCCCTTCGATGATCGCGATTTTCACGCCGGGGAGCGAGGGAAGATCTTTCCAAGTGAGTTCCGACGGAGCGAGCATGATATGCTCGCCTGAATGCTGCGCCAGCGCTTGGGAGCCGAGCAGCGTGCATAATGCGCATGCCAGAGCGAAGCATGTTGATACGAGCTTCATGGTGTCCTCCTTCGGAGTGACTTTGTCCGTCCTTTTCCCACCTCTCGCCTAGCATTCCAACAGCATCTTTCTCGGAGGCCCGCTTGCGGCAGGTGCCGGAGCGGCGAGGATCCGCCGCGCTGGCGCTTCTGCGCGACCTTACGGCGTCTCACCTGCCGTCCGACGCGCGGGCGCTAGCCGGCGCGACGATTGCGGGGTTCTCCGCCACGCTCGTCTTCTGCATGAGGCTTTCAACGACGAGCCGGCCGATCTTGCGTCCCATGTCCTGGCCGACGCGGGTCGAGAACCGGTAGTGAAATCCGGCATAGATGCGCGCCATCGCGACTTCGTCCGCATAGGCCCAAACATTGGTCCAGCGGTGGGTGATACCCGGCGCGGTCGGGCTCGTCATGCTGACTTCCGGAATATCCGCGCTGCCTAATGCCGCCTCGACGACGGTCGCAATGGCGGCACTCGTGATGCAGTGCGCACATGGATACTCGGGATGCATGGGCGTGTTGTCGATCGGCTGCCAGGTCGCATCGAGTTCGGTTGCCGGATTGCCGTCGACGTCGCCGTTGCGGATCGCCGTAATGGGGCGCCAGAAATCGTAGTGATACTTTGCGTCGAACACGGCGATCAAGGCGTCCGCCGCGGCGGTCGAGGCGAACGCCATGAAGCGGGCGCTGTCGACCACATCCATTTTCTTCGCCAGCGCGAGTTGGCGCACGATCGGATGGTAGCTCGCGGGTCCCGTGATCAGCCAGAACTGGGCATCTTCGGTCTGCCGCGCCGTGCGTTTGCTACTGTTCTTGCCGCCAAGGTTCCTGATCTCGTTGTAGTCGGCGGCCCATTCCTCGCCGGCGAGCGGGATCGGCCGCTGCGGCCGGAATTGCGAAGGGCTCGTCATCGCGAATGGCTTTACATTCGGCCACATCGAGGAGGCGGTAATCGGCGTCGGCACGTAGACGCCCGGCTTGGTCTTCGGACGATACGCGTCAGGGGCGTCCGCACCGTCTCCCTTGCGCTCGGCAACGATCTTTGCGGCGACCTCCTGACCGACTTTGATCCCCTCGGACTTCGCTGCACCTGGCGGAATTGCCGAAAGATAAGCATCGATCATCGCGTTTAATTCCTCGGTCTCCTTGGGATGCAAGCCCACCAAAACCATGCTGGCCGCGACCGCGGCGGCCGCTTCCTTCGATGTGTCCTTTGCGGCGGAGACCGCGAGTCGGTAGGGGTGGTAGCGCCGCTCGACCGAGCTCACCGCATCGAACATCGCGCCGTGGACGCTCGCCACCACCCGCTCAGCCTGCGGCGGCAGCATGCGCTGCTTGGTCACGAAGGCGACAGCCTTCTCGTTCCAGTCGGTAATCACGTCTGCGGCGACGGGCTCGCCCAAACCGGTCAGGATCATGATCGGCGCGACCCAACGCAGGTTCTTCAACATGACCATCCTCCTCATGAGCTAAGGATTCGGCGCCGAGAACGATCGGCACCGAGCCGGGCTGCCAACGGCGTGCGAAGCCCTTGGCCCTGCTGCCACCGTCTCGGATTGCTGGCGATGAATAAATGGGCGGAGAGGCAATAGACTGCTTCAATTTATGAAGTAATAATCGCGGCCGTGGACAAGTTCGCGGCGATGAAGACGTTTGTGCGGATCGTCGAGGCAGGCAGCCTGACCCGCGCCGCGGATTCGCTCGATACCTCGCTGCCGACCGTGGTGCGGACGCTCGCCGCGCTCGAACGCGAGCTCGGGGTCTCGCTGCTCAAGCGCACGACGCGCCGGATCCACTTGACCGACGAAGGCTCGCAATATCTGGAGCGCTGTCGCGACATCCTTGCGGCCACGCAGGAGGCCGAGGACATCCTGGTTGCCCGCCGCACCGAGCCGGTGGGCAAGCTCTCGGTCACCGCGTCGGTACTGTTCGGGCGGCGCTACCTCGCTCCGATTCTCTGCGACTTCCTGCGGCGCAATCCTAAGGTCAGCGCGGATGTGCTGTTGGTCGATCGCGTCGTGAACCTGATCGAGGAGGGCATCGATGTCGCCGTCCGCATCGCCCATCTCAAGGATTCGTCACTCGTGGCGATCCCGGTGGGTCGAGTGCGGCGCGTCGTGTGCGCAAGCACGCAGTACCTGCGCCGCCACGGCGTCCCGCGGATGCCGGATGATATCCGCCGCCATAGCTGCGTCAGACACGTCGGTCTCGCCCCCCGGAGCGAGTGGCACTTTCAAGTCGGCAAGCGGCAAGTCACCGTCCCCATCGCCAGCATCATGACCTGCAATGAAACCGAGAGCGCCATAAATGCCTGTATCGACGGTCTGGGCCTCGGCATGTTCCTGTCGTACATGGTCGCGCCCCACCGCAAAGCCGGCCAGCTCAAATACGTCTTGGAAAAATTCGAGACCGAGCCGATGCCGGTGCAGGTGGTCTATCCGCAACCACGTCTCATGTCGCACAAGGTGCGCACCTTCGTCGATGAATGCGTTGGTAAGCTGCGGCGCACTGCGTTTGATTGACGACAGCGCGTAGCCGAACGGCGTGAGGCGCGCCTGCCTCAGGCGTGCTCGGATACGATCGCTTCGAGAACGGCTAACGCGTCGGCAGTTCCGTCGGCTTCGCCTTTTTCGAAATCCTGTCCTGCTTGCCCCATGCTGTTGGTCACATGCGCCAGACAGAGAACCGCCGCGCCGCTCGCGCGGGCAAAGGCATAAAGAGCCGCAGCTTCCATCTCGACCGCCAACACGCCTTTGGATCGCGCGGCGTCGATCGCCGCCGCCGTTTCCCGGAATGGCGCGTCCGTCGTCCAGGTCGGACCGACAAAAAACGGCTGTTTGCTCTTCTCGAGCGCGGCGGCGGCGCTTGCGACCAAACCCGCGTCGGCGTCCGCGTAGTCGCTTGGCGAGGCGTAATGATAGCTGGTGCCCTCGTCGCGCAAGGCGCGATTGATGATGACAAAGTAAGGAGTGGGGCCCGACGGAGTGATTTGGCCCGCCGATGTGAGGCTGAGCAAGAAACGGCAGCCGCTGGCGAACAATTCTTCGGCGATCAGAACGGCGAATGGCGCGCCGACGGCACAGCCGATGATGCCCACCGTTTGTCCGGCCAATTCAAAGGCATCCAGTTGTGAGTGGTAGCAGGGCCAGCCTTCGAACGGCTTCGATCGGCCTTCCTTTCGCAGCCGCCGCACCATGTCGCCATCCGGATCAAGGATGCAGATCGCCGGCACCTCGACGTCCGTCAATCCTTTTTGCCGCCGCGCTTCGCGCAACAGTGCTGCCGGGCGAAACACGGACGGTGATGACGGATCCTTGTTGTCCAGCAGCGGAGGCATGTTCAACGCGGCCGCTCAAACACGGCGCCGTAGTGATAAGGGGACACCTCAACGCGGTTGCGAAACTCGAGGCCGCCCAGCGCGGCGACGGTCCGGTCGACCATCGTATCAAGCGTCACTTGCCCAAGCGGCGTTTGATCCTGGCCCTGACCGGGTAAATCGATCGCCTTGGCGCGATGGCCGCGCTTTTCCAATTCGGGAATGGCCTTATGCCAGCACCGAGGGCCGCAGCCAAGCGAGCCACGACTCCCGCCCGGGAGCAATATACCCGATTAAGCTGCTCGCCGATCGAGGAGCTGCCGTCCCCGTCACTGGCGCTTTAGGTTATCTCCAAGCGGACGACCGGCCTCGTTCAGATGCGCTGGAAAACTTCCGTGCCTCGCACTCTGACCACGCGGCCATTCGGGCCGACATACGTCGCGATCCATTTCGTAACAACTGTCGTCGGGCTGACGAAGCGTCCGGACCCGACCGTCGTTATTCTGCAATCTGGCGTCCAATTCCTCGACGTCTGGAATACGACCCGAGGACCTCGAATGCGTCCTGCCGCATCATAGGGAACTGCGGGACATGGACCCGACGGGCCGCTGATGAAAACTCCGGTGAAATCTCCCGTGGCAGGGTTGACCGCCAAAACCTTCAGGAGCGAGCCCCGCTGACCCTGCCAAACAGCGGGTATCAAGCCTTGGGCCGAAGACGCAGCAGCAGATACGAGAAGAAGAAACACAGCGGTGGCGATGCGATACATATTCTCCTCCAGGGAGTGGTGGTCAATCCAGATAGGCAAGACGACTGGCAGGCGTCGCTCAATGGCACTGATCACACAGCGAGGCAAGCTCCGAATGTCCACTTTTTGAGGGGGGTGAGTGGCCAAGCGTCCCTCGCGTACGTACAGCTAAGCTATGCCGCGATGCCGCCTGCATCAGAACCAGGGACGAGAACCGAATGAGCGGGATGAAGCATGACCCCAGAACGGATTTGGTTGCTCTCTGACGGGCTGCGTCCGTCGGGCAGTTGTCCGTCTCTCTTGCTTCTTTGTCTCCTTCTTCGGCTCCTCAGTGACGCTACTATTTGCGATCTCGGGCGCTGGGTCGGCTGCACGGATCGGAAGCGCTTCTGATGGGGCGG
>WNGD01002393.1_pt1 | contig 20099 bp, 16 predicted proteins | sample 5400671 | NCBI WGS metagenome assembly WNGD01 (sample SAMN13153369, study PRJNA577476) | soil metagenome | isolation source: 40 cm soil or saprolite under grassland replicate 2 | place: USA:California | collected 2016-06-15 | reverse complement strand
TCGCGAAGGCTTCCGGAGGCCATCTTTACTGCGGCCGTAGCGGCGGCCTCCCAGGATTCGCTGCTGGTGCCGACGAGTTCGATAATCTTGTAGACGCTCTCGGGCATTGGGGCCTCCTTCTATCTGTGCAGATGGATTCGGCGGGATTGTACTTTATTCGAGGCGGGTTGTCTCCGCATGCTGGCGGGCGGACCTGTCCGCTGCTCCTTCCCCGTCTCCTTTTCGGACGTTATGTTCCTCCTTCTTTGAGTCAAAGGGCTCCTTTCCGACCCACCCGCCAGGCAGGAAAAACTGTGGGACACCCTCAGACCACCGGCCTGCGGCGCCACAGAATGGCCCCATCACCGGAGTGTGTGGCGGCTCCGCTCGGTCGTTGGAGAGGCGGCCGCGCCTCGGCCCGGCCGCCTCCGCTCCTCCCGTCTGAGGCGGGCGGGACGAGTTAGACTGGGGATGGGGACATGAGCGGGAAGGGGCGTTCGACATCTCCCGGCTTGATCCTTCGAGACGCCGCTGCGCCTCGGCCGGCCCCCCCCCGGCCCCGAGGACGAGCGGATGCGCTGCCAGCAAAAGAGGGGGCATGTTTAGGTTGTGTATAACGTCGAGGAAATTGTTGATAAGGGGCGATTTTTTACTTGACCAACTTGTTATCGGCCTGCTAATAGTCCCAGAATAAACGAGTCTATCTACCCGCCGGCATGAGCCCGCCCCGTTTTGGCCGGTCGGCGAACTTTATCCGCAGCAAAACGGAGGTCGCTTTATGCCCCTCGGTCGTCGCCTGCTTGAAAGGCTCCTCGCATCGATGCTCGTCGGAATTTTCGTCGCGCTTCTGCTGATAGCGGCCGGTCTCTTGCATGGCGATGGGCCCGGAGACCGCGTGGCCGCGGCGAAGTTTGCGGACCTCTCGAGTGAGAGGCTGGGCGGGGCGAACGGCGGCGATAGTTGCGAGCACGGCCAAGGTGAAGATTGTGGCAACGGCGGTCGATCCGGCGGGGAGCACGAGGGCGATTCGGGCGATCACGGCAACGGCAACGAAGGGAACGGGAGCGGCGGCAGTGGAAACGGTGGCGACTCGGAGGACAAAGGGAACGGCGACTCCGACGGGGACCATCACGATGGCGATGATGAGGACAACGGCGAGGGAGAAGGACTCCCCACTGAACCTCGAGAGTGCCCGGCGCCGGGGTTCGTCATCGACTTCACGGGCTTTCCGGCAGGCACCATTATGGCGGAGCAATACGCGTCTCGCGGTGTGACGATAGGTGGCATCGCCAATCGGGACTTCCCGAGCGCGGTCGTCCTGTTCGACTCCGATGCGCCGCCGACGCATGACCCAGACCTGCACGTCAAACTCGGGAACATAGCCATCCTGCCGGTAAACCTGACGGACAGCAACCACGACGGGCTTGTCGACGACCCCGACGAGAACAACTACGGCGGCAAGCAAGTGTATGCGTTTGATGAGCCTGTGCACATCGGTTCGTTCCTTTTCATCGACAAGGACCACGGGACTCCGGACAAGGCGATCGCCTACGACGTCGGCGGTAATGTGCTAACGACCGCCTTGATTCCTGTTGCCGGGAACGGCTCGGTGCAGAGGATCGAGGTAAACGCCAGCAACGTGAGCCTCCTCGTCATCGATTACCGGGAGTCTGCCGCGCTGACAGGCATCGAAGTCAACTGCCAGCCCGGGCCCGGCGTGACGCCGACGCCCACACCTACCCCAACAGCGACTCAGGGCGGCGGCTCGGCAACGCCGACGCCAACATCGACCGGCGCGCCCGGCCCTTGTCCGACGCAGGGCTTCGTGCTCGATTTTTCGACGCTGCCGCCGGGCACAATCCTCGGTGAGCAGTTCGCATCGCTGGGCGTGCACATTTCGGGGATCGCGAACAGGGACTTTCCCGACGCGGTCGTGCTGTTCGATTCGAACGCGCCGCCGACGCATGACCCCGACCTGTTCGTCCATCTCGGCAATATTGCCCTGCTGCCGCTGAACCTGACGGATGGCAATCACGATGGGCTGGTGGATGATCCGGACGAGAACAATTATGGCGGGAAACAGATATACACTTTCGACCAGCCGGTGCATATCGGTTCGTTTCTTTTCATCGACAAGGATCACGGCACTCCGGACCATGCGTTCGCCTACGACGCTGGCGGGAACCTGATCAAGACCGCGCTAATACCCGTGGCCGGGAACGGCTCTGTGCAGGAGATCGAGGTGAACGCGGACAACGTCAGCAAGCTGGTGATCGACTACCGCGATTCAGCAGCTCTTACGCAAATAGAGGTCAATTGCGTACCGGGGCCCACAGGAACGCCGACCGCCACGCCGACCGGCCCGGCGGAGACTCCTACGGCGACACCGACGGCAACTGCGACGCCTTCAGAGGAGACGGAGACGCCGACAGGACCGGCGGAGACGCCGACGCCGACTCCAACGGAGACGGGCGCAGAAACGCCGACGCCCACGCCGACGCCCACGCCGACGGAGACGCCGACAGGACCGGCAGAGACGCCGACGCCGACGCCAACGGAGACGGGCGCAGAAACGCCGACGCCCACGCCGACGGAGACGCCCACGCCGACTCCAACGGAAACGGAGACGCCTGCGGGCGAGACCGCGACACCGACGGTGCCGGCGGAAACGCCAACACCGACGCCGACGCCAACGGAGACGGGCGCCGAAACGCCCACGCCGACGCCTACGCCGACTGCCACAGAGGTGTCGGCGACGCCGACGGAAACGGGGACGCCTGCGGGCGAGACCGCGACACCGACGGTGCCGGCGGAAACGCCGACGCCGACCCCAACGCCAACGGAGACAGGCGCCGAAACGCCCACGCCGACACCCACCCCGACTGCCACGGAGCTGACGGCGACGCCGACGGAAACGGCGACGCCCGCTAGGGAGACGCCAACCGCCACGCCGACCGAGGTTGCGACGCCTACCACCACGCCGACGGCGACCGCAGCCCTTGGTGCAACGGCGTCGCCCTCGGTGAGCGCTACGTCGGCGCCGACGGCGGTGCTACGAGTGGTGTCATCGCCACAGCAGACACCGGCGGCGTTGCCAGCGCTGCTACCGCCGACCGGAGGAGCAGACACTAAGGCTTTCGTGATGATGCTATTCGTCGCCGGAGGTGTTCTGCTCTGCGCGGGCTGGGTGACGTTAAGAGCGGCGTCCAGAAGGTAGCAGCAGCGGCGCCCTAAGGGCAGATATCGGGGGCTGCGGGGAAGGGAACGGCTAAACAGCGGGGCACGCCGCCGGATTGGCGGAGGCCTGCCGACAATTGGCTTGTGGGCGGCGCTTGACCACTCGTCAGGCTCGCCCCTACGCTACGGCCATGCGATTCTCGACGCTTTTCGGCGAGACACTGCGGCAAGTCCCGTCAGAGGCCGAAACGCCTTCGCACCGGCTGCTGCTGCGGGCGGGAATGGTCGCGCCGCTGGTGGCCGGAATATACAGCCACCTGCCGTTGGGCAGGGCGGTGCTGCGAAAGATTGAGCAGGTCATTCGCGAGGAGATGGACCGCGAGGGCGGGCAAGAGATCATGATGCCCTCGCTGCTCCCCATCGAGGTGTACCAGGCATCGGGGCGCGACCAGTCGATGGCGGACATTCTCTTTCGAGTAAAAGACCACCGCGACCGGGACTTCGTGCTAGGCCCTACTCACGAAGAGGTGACTGTCGAGCTGTTCAAGCGAAACGTGCGGTCATACCGGGACCTGCCGGCGCTGATCTACCAGATCGCCTCGAAGTTTCGGGACGAGCCGAGGCCGCGCGGCGGGTTGATCCGGCTGCGGCAATTCACGATGAAGGACCTATATTCGTTCGACGCCGATTGGGAGGGGCTGGACGTGAGCTACCAGAAGATGTTCGGCGCTTACCAGCGCATCTTCGATAGATGCGGGGTGCCCACGGTTCCCGTGCTTGCGGATTCGGGCGCGATGGGCGGGAAGGACACGCACGAGTTCATCTACCTGACGGACCACGGGGAGGATTCCTGCCTCTTCTGCCCGAACTGCGGCTACGCGGCGAATGCCGAAGTGGCGGAGTTTGTGAAGGAGCCGGCGCACACAGATGAGGCGCCCAAGCCGGTGGAGGAGATCGACACGCCGGGGCTGTACACGATAGCGGCACTTTCGGAGCATCTTGGCGTCCCGGAGAGCCGGACGTGCAAAGCGGTTTTCTACTCCGCCGCGTTCGCGGGGGCCGGAAGCAAGAAACAGGGAACAACGGTACAACCGGTGTTTGTTGCTATTCGTGGGGATATGGACGTCAACGAGGCGAAGCTCCGGAATGTTCTAGGGGCGGCCGAACTGCGGTATATGGAGGAAGCGGAGGCGATGAAGGCGGGGTTTGTGGCGGGGAACGCGTCGGCCGTGGGCCTCGGGGCTGAACCGGGGAACAAGGAACAAGGAACTGCGAGAATGCGGGTGGTCGCGGATGATCTGGTAACGCGGGAGCGGAACCTGGTGGCGGGGGCGAACAAGCTGGACAAGCACCTGCTGAACGTGAACTTCGGGCGGGACTGGGAGGCGGACATCGTTGCGGACATCGCGCTGGCGAAGGAGGGGTATCGCTGCGCGAACTGCGGGACGCCGATGGACTTGCGGCGGGGGATCGAGATGGGACAGGTGTTCAAGCTCGGTACGTGGTTCGCCGAGGCGATGGGGGCGACGTTCTTGGACCGCGAGGGAAAGCCGCAACCGGTTGTGATGGGTAGCTACGGGATCGGCACGGAGCGGCTCCTGGCGGCGGTTGTCGAGGCTAACCACGATGAGGCGGGGATCGTCTGGCCCCGGTCGCTCGCGCCCTATGACGTGCATATGGTCGCGATCCAGCCGGACAAGCCGGACGTGCGCGAAGTGGCCGAGCGCCTGTACGAGGAACTGTCGGACGCCGGCATTCCTGTGCTGTACGACGACCGGGACGAAACGCCGGGAGTAAAGTTCAACGACGCGGATCTGCTGGGGATGCCGCTACGGGTGACGGTGAGCCCGCGAAACCTGGAGAAGGGCGTGGTCGAATTGAAGGGCCGGACCGCGGGGGAGAGCCGGACGGCGCCGGTCGGCGATGCAGTGGGGGCTGTGAGGGAGGCGCTGAGGGTTTAGTCAGCCAATGGGTAGCGAATAAGCGAATAGCCGGGGCTGGCTGAGGGGGTCTTGCGGGGAGTGATTGGTGCGAATGGCTCGAGCCACGCTTCTTCGGTGCCTCAATTGACGGCTGGGGACGCTTGTCAGGTATGCGGGGCGGTGCTATATTGACGCTGTAATAGCGCTCTGTTTGGAGTGGGGCTGGTACCCACTTTTTTTTGGCCTTGTGCAGGGCGGGCGTTGGGAGGAAATGCCGACGTGAAAAGCGAATTTAGCATCGCCATCAAGCAGCTGGCGGCGGAGAAGAATCTGCCGCCAGAAGTTGTTTATCAGGCGATGGAAGCGGCGCTCGTGTCCGCCTATAAGAAGGACACCGATCTCGGCGGCAACGTGGCTGTCCGCATCGATCGGGACAGCGGCGATCACCACGTCTACCTAGAGCGCACGGTTGTGCAGGACGTGGCCGACGAAAAAATCGAGATCGGACTGCCGGAGGCGCGTAAACGAAAGCCGGACGTCATGCCCGGGGATGTGCTGCGGGATGAGGTTCACCCATCCCAGGCGGGCCGCATTGCCGCGCAGACCGCGAAGCAGGTGGTGCTGCAGCGATTGCGGGAAGCGGAACGCGAGATGGTGTTCGAGGAGTTCTCGAACCGGGAAGGGGATATCGTCTCGGGTGTCGTCCAGCGAGCGGAAGGAAATCATCTCGTCATCGATCTGGGCAAGACGGAAGCGATCTTTCCCGCCGCCGAGCAGGTGCGCAATGAGCACTACCGAGTGGGGCAGCGGCTGAAGCTTTACCTGCTCGAGGTGCATCGGTCCATTCGCGGGCCGCAGCTGGTACTTTCGCGGACGCACAAGAATCTCCTGCGGCGGCTATTCGAGCTGGAGGTCCCTGAGATCTACCGTGGGGTGGTCGAGATTAAGTCGATCGCCCGCGAGGCGGGGTTTCGGAGCAAGGTGGCAGTGGCAGCGCGGCAGGAGGGAGTGGACCCGGTGGGGTCGTGCGTGGGGCTACGCGGGATTCGAATACAGAACATCGTAAACGAGCTGAACGGGGAGCGCATCGACGTGATCCAGTGGGATACGGACCCGGCCCGCTTTGTAGGCAATGCTTTGAGCCCGGCACAAGTGCTTCAGGTTCGAATAAGCGAAGAGGACAACACCGCTTCGGTGGTGGTGCCCGACCGGCAGCTTTCGCTCGCCATCGGTAAAGAGGGCCAGAACGCCCGCCTCGCCGCGAAGCTGACCGGCTGGCGGATCGACATCAAGCCGGAGTCGGCGATGCAAGAGGTGCTGGCGGCAGCGCCGCCCGCGCCGAAGACGCGCGCACGGACGACGCCGGCGGCGGCCGAGGCCGCGCCTCATGCGGAGACCGTGCAGCCGTGGCAAGAGGTGATCGAGGGTGCGGAGAAGGCCGCGGCCGAAGAGGTTGTGGCCGCGACGGCAGAAGCCCCGGCCGCGGAAGGAGAAGCGCCCGCGGCAGGGCCCAGGATACGGTTCGCGGAGGAAGTCGCCAGCAAGGAAGCGCCTGCTAAGAAGAAGAAGTCCAAAAGGGCCGAGAAGGCCGAGCGCGAAAGTGAAGCCGAAGGCAAGGCAAAAAAGGCGCCCAAGAGGGCGCGCCGTCTGGCCGTGGTGGATGAGGACGAAGACATCGATGTAGACGCGGCTTACAGTTGGGACAGCGGGACCAACGGCGACGGCGAGCACGATGCCTAAGGCGGCCGTCCGCTCCCGCCTGCCACCACGTCGAGTGCCGCAGCGCACGTGCGTCGGGTGCGGGTCCGTAAACGCGAAAAGGCAACTTGTGCGCATCGTCCGCGGCCTGGACGGCGAGGTGCGGGTTGACCCTACCGGCAAAGCGGCCGGGCGTGGCGCATACCTCTGCGCGAACCGTCCCTGCTGGGACGCCGCCTTGAAGAAGAAGCGGCTTGAACGCTCCCTCAACGTGGCAATTTCGCCGGCGAGCCTCGAAGCACTGAAGGGCTACGCTGAAGAGCTTCCGGTGGAGCCCGGCGCATGAGCGCGGACAGCAACGGGGCCGACGGAACCACGGCCGGGGCGAACGTCGTTAGGCTTCCGCGCACGATTACCGTGCGAGAGCTGGGCGAGCTGCTGCGATCGACGCCTGTCGATGTGATCAAGGAGCTGATGAAGCGCGGCGTGATGGCCGCTATCAACCAGAGCGTTGACTACGACATGGCAGCCTCCGTGGCGCAGGAACTGGGCTTTGAACCGCAGCCGGAGGAGGGTGGGGCGACAGCCGGTACGGCAATAGCCGTGGCTGAGGAAGAAGCGGGCGAGGCAGAGGAGAAGCTGCAGGCACGGCCGCCGGTGGTGACGGTAATGGGGCATGTCGACCACGGTAAGACGAGCCTCCTGGACGCTATCCGCGAAACGAACGTGACCGCGCAAGAGGCCGGCGCCATCACGCAGCACATCGGCGCCTACCAGGTGGAGGTCAACGGTCACAAGATCACGTTTATCGATACGCCGGGCCACGAGGCCTTCACCGCGATGCGTGCTCGGGGGGCGAACGTCACGGATATCGCCGTGCTCGTCGTCGCGGCGGACGACGGCGTGATGCCGCAAACGGTCGAGGCGATCGCGCACGCGAAAGCCGCCGAAGTGCCGATTATCATCGCGATCAACAAGACCGACCTGCCGGCCGCCGCGCCCGACCGGGTCAAACAACAGCTAATTCAGCAAGAAGTCTTGATCGAGGAGTTCGGAGGCGATGTCCCGGCGATCCCGGTTTCGGCGAAGACTAAGGAAGGGCTGGACGACCTGCTAGAGCATATCCAGCTTGTGGCCGAGATATCGGAGTTGAAGGCCAACCCAGACCGACCGGCGGAAGGCACGATCATCGAGGCGGAAAAGGACGCCAGCCGCGGACCGATGGCGACAGTGATAGTCGAGAAGGGGACCCTGCGAGTGGGCGACGCGGTGGTGGCTGGGGAGAGCTGGGGCAAGCTCAAGGCAATGTTCGATGATCGAGGCGGGCGCATCAGCGAGGCGACGCCGGCGATGCCTGCGGAGATCATGGGGCTCGATTCGGTGCCGCGGGCGGGCGAGCCGTTCATCGTCGTCGAAGACGAGAGAACGGCGCGCGAGCTGGCTGAGGATCGCCGGCGGCAGAGCACGGACGGCGGTCAGAATCGGGTAACACTGGAAGCGGTGTCCGGAGAGATCGCGGCGGGACGGACGAAGGACTTGAACGTCGTAATCAAAGCCGATGTGCAAGGCAGCGTCGAAGCGATCCGGGGCTCGCTGGAGCGGCTGAGCACGCCAGAGGTGCGGTTGAATATCATTCACACGGGGACCGGCGCGGTAAGCGAGTCAGACGTAATGCTGGCAGCCGCCTCTCGCGCGATCGTTGTCGCCTTCAACGTGAAGGCGGACCCCGGCGGCCGCCGGCTGGCCGAAAACGAGGGTATTGATCTTCGGAACTACCGCATCATCTACGAGCTAATCGAAGACATCGACCGGGCGGTTAAGGGATTGATCGAGCCGGTGACGCTGGAGGTTGTTGACGGGCACGCGGAGGTGCGAGCGATCTTCCGGGTGCGCGGCGGTCGCATTGCGGGCTGCTCAGTGTCGGACGGCGTTATCCGGCGGAATTCGCTACTGCGGGTGCTGCGGGAGGGTGAGATCATACATACCTCGCGCACATCAAGCCTCCGCCATTTCAAAGACGATGTGCGGGAGGTCACGGCCGGGCTCGAGTGCGGTATCGGCGTCGAGCGGTTCGACCGCTTTCAGGAAGGCGACGTCATCGAGGCCTTCCATACGGAGCAGAAGGGCTAGACGCTCCTCGACGGTTATTGTGGGCAGCGTGTCTGCGCCGGCCTGCGCCTCTCCAGTTCGAAAGACCGACCGAGTCAACGCCTGCTGACGGCCTCGTGAGGGTATCCTCCTGCATCGCAGGCGAATTCGTCTTCGGGATGAAAGATGCTTCGCTTCGGGGCATGTGAAATGGTGAATGCGGGATCATTTTTCGCTGTTCATCTAGATGCCCTAAGCGGTGCCTCAGGATGATACTTCGAAGCGCCTTATAATAATCGAGCCATGAGCCGGCGTGTGCAGCGCCTCAACCATCTTTTTCGAGAAGAGCTATCGCACCTGATCCGGACGGAGCTGAGCGATCCGCGCGTCGGCGAGATCATGAGCATTACGCGGGTGAACGTCTCGGCCGATTTGGAGAATGCAGATGCTTACGTGAGCGTGCTGGGTGACGCCGAGGAGAAGGCGTCGACGGTGGCGGCCTTGAGGCACGCGGCGCCTTTTTTGCGACGGCACCTGATCGAGCGCATTCGCATCCGGCGGGTGCCACACCTGCATTTCGAGCTGGACGAGACGATAGAGGAGGCAGCCCGCGTGCTGGACTTGATGCGGCAGGTGTCGCGGGAAAAGGAACGCGGCTAGTTATTGGTTGTCGGTTGTCAGTTGTCAGTGGGTCATTGCCGATAGTTTCTGGCGTACTGAACGTAAATAAGCCGGCCGGGCCGACGTCTTTTGACATCGTAAGGTTGGTCCGAAAGGGAACCGGAGCCAAGAAGGCCGGGCATGCGGGGACGCTCGACCCGATGGCGTCCGGGGTGCTGCTGGTGCTGCTGGGGCAGGCCGTGCGGATCAGCGAGTACCTGATGGACTTGCCGAAGACATATCGCGCAACGGTGCGACTTGGGTTCGCGACCGAGACGTACGACGCCGAGGGCAATCCGACCGGTCCAGAACGAGCGGTCGAGGTCATGCGGGGGGAAGTCGAGAGAGCGCTGCAGGTGTTCGCTGGGGAGATCGAGCAGACGCCGCCGGCCTACAGCGCGGTGAAGATTGAAGGCCAGCCGGCGTACCGGCTGGCGCGTAAGGGCGCGGCGGTGGCGCTGCGGTCCCGGCTCGCGCGCATATATGCCATCCGCCTGCTGGAGTTCGAGTCGCCGGAGGTTGTGATCGAGGTGGAGTGCGGAAAGGGGACGTACATCCGCAGCCTGGCACACGATCTCGGACAGGCGCTGGGGTGCGGAGGGCACCTGGTGGCGCTCGACCGGACACGGGTGGGGCAATTCTCGGTCGATTCGGCGGTCGCGCCTACGGAGCTCGTGGGGGCGTTCGAGACCGGTGATTGGCGAGGGATGGTGCTGCCTCTGGACTGCGGGCTGACGGAGCTGCCGGCAATTACGCTGCACATCGAGGACGAGAAGGATATTCGCCACGGGCAGGCGGTGCGGATCGATGAGGAACGGCTAACGAGCGCCGCCGTTGAGGACGGGCGGCTGCACCGAGCGTACGCGGAAGACGGCGGCCTGGTCGCGGTGGTGGTATACGAGGGCGCTACTGGGTTGTGGCGTCCGCGGAAGGTGTTTGGGTCAGATTAAGGGTCGTCGAGCCTGAGTGGATTGACTGGCAGCGGATTGCGAAACGCATAAGCGGATTCGGGTAGTCTATCCCGGGACTGCCAGCCAGGAGCCGAATTCTCTCAGCGCTGCTCTTCGTGGTTGTCGCCTAACGAAAAATTCGTTACGATAGCCCGTGTGAACACGCAAACTAAGCCGGCCGAACGTGTCATCCAGCGTTTCGGCGGGCAGAGTGCTCTAGCTGGGCTGCTCGGCAGACGGCAGAGCACAGTCGAGCACTGGGCGACAACGGGCAGGATCCCGGCGCAGTGGCACGGGCCGCTCATGTCGCTAGCCCGACAGAGGGGAATCGCCCTGGAAGCGAGGGATTTTGTGGCAATGGATTCGCATGACATCGCGCCCGCGAGTGGGAAGCTGGGGGTGCTGCTGGTCGGGCTGGGAGCTGTGGCGTCGACGTTCATCGCGGGCGTCGAGCATGCTCGCCGGGGGACAGGCCGCCCGATTGGGTCGCTGACGCAGATGGGGACGATCAGGCTGGGGAAGAGGACGGAAGGACGGACGCCGCTGGTGCGCGAGGTTGTGCCGCTCGCTGAGCTGGACCAGCTTGTGTTCGGCGCGTGGGACCCCATCGCAGATAACGCCTACGAGGCGGCGGCGAATTGCGGAGTTCTCGACCGGCACGAACACGTCGAGCCGATTGCGGACTTTCTCAAGACGATCGAGCCGATGGCTGCGGTATTTGACGACTTCTACGTGAAGCGGCTGAAAGGGATCAATGTCAAGCAGACGGGGACGAAGATGGAGGCGGCGGAGGCGATCCGCCAGGACATTCGCGACTTCAAGGAGAGAAATCGCTGCGACCGGCTGGTAATGATCTGGTGCGCATCCACGGAGATTTTCCTCGAGCCGGGGCAGGTGCATCGCAATCTCGAGAACTTTGAGGCGGCAATGCAGGCGAACGACGAGAGCATCGCGCCGTCGATGATCTATGCGTGGGCGGCGCTTATGGAGGGAGTGCCCTTCGCCAACGGTGCCCCGAACCTGACAGCAGATACACGCGCGCTGGTAACGCTGGCGGATGAGCGAGGGGTCCCGATCTGCGGGAAGGACTTCAAGACGGGCCAGACGCTGATGAAGACGGTGCTGGCGCCGATGCTCAAGGCGCGGATGCTCGGAGTGAACGGGTGGTACTCGACAAATATTCTCGGCAACCGGGATGGGGAGGTGCTGGACGACCCGGAGAGCTTCAAGACGAAGGAGGAGTCCAAGCTGGGCGTGCTCGAATATGTCTTGCAGCCGGACGTGTATCCAGAGCTCTACGGCAGCATCTTCCACAAGGTCCGGATCAACTACTACCCGCCGCGCGGTGATAACAAAGAGGGTTGGGACAACATCGACATCTTCGGCTGGCTGGGCTATCCCATGCAGATCAAGATTGACTTTCTTTGCCGCGACTCGATCCTTGCCGCGCCGCTGGTGTTGGACCTGGTGCTATTCCTCGATCTGGCACAACGAGCCGGAATGAAGGGCATCCAGGAGTGGCTCTCGTTCTACTTCAAAAGCCCCCAACACGAGTCGACGGTTTACCCGGAGCACGACCTCTTTATCCAGCAGACGAAGCTGAAGAACACGCTGCGCTGGCTGATGGGCGAGGAGCAGATCACGCATCTGGGGGCGGAGTACTATCAGGCGGAGTGAGGGACGGCTGACCGAGCGAACCCTCCGCCGCGCTGACGCAGAAAGAGGGCTTCGATAAACTCAGTACGAATGGGGCGCGTTCCATAGCGAGCCAATGCTGAAGTTCCTCCTTTACTGGGTGACATTTCATACGCTGGGGCGGCTGCCACTTTCTTTTCTCTATGCGTTGATGAGCACGACTGCGTGGGCGGCGTACCATCTGGTGCCGACGGTGCGGCGGAACATCCACGAGAACATGCGACACGTCATGCCGGACGCGCCGGAGGCAGAAGTGCGACGTGCGGCGAAGCAGGTGCTTCGTAACGTCGCGCTGTATTACGCTGATGTGGCACATCTACCTAGGATGGACCTTCGGGCATTCTTCGAGAAGCGGTTCGTCTTCCACGGTCTGGACGAGTACCTGCGGCCCGCAATCGCCGAGGGAAAAGGCGTGATCACCTTGAGCGCGCACTATGGAAACCCTGAGCTCGCCATGCAGGCGTTCGCGCATCTCGGTATCCCCGTCTTCGCTCTTACGGAGCGGGTGCATCCGCGAATGTCGAAGCTGATGGACGAGTACCGGGCGAGCAAGGGGCATACGTTCGGGCCCGTGACCCGTGGGAACGTGAAGCGAGTTTTCCAGACGCTGAAGCGCGGCGGCGTCGTCGCGTTGATGGGAGACCGCGACATTGAGGGGCCGAGGGAAGCGATGCTGTTCTTCGGTAAGACGGCCTTGATGCCCACGGGGCCGATCGAAGTCGCGATTAGGACAGGAGCGCCGGTAATTCCGTGCTTTAGCGCGCGCAGGGGGAAATATGGAATCGAGGGCTGGGTCGAGGAGCCACTCATGCTGAGACGCACGGGCGACACCCATGCGGATGTTGTCGCCGGGACGAGAGAATACATCGAACGTCTCGAGCGCCGGCTGCGCGAGGATCCCGGGCAGTGGGCGGTGATCGAGAGGATATGGGACGCGCAGCCATCGTCGGCCGCTGAGAACGCGGCAGAAGTGGCGGAGAAGATCCAGTGAGAACGGTCGTGGGTGGAAGATGTCTCGGCTAAGAGTTACGTCAGGCGAAGGCGCGACGTTCCGGAGCGCCGGTCGAAGGTTGGCCCCCCGCCAGATCCCGTCGCTAAGCGGCCCAATTCCACTCAAGGAAGTGGTCGGCGCTCAGGATGACCGGGGCAAGGCTGACTTGCACATACACACGTCGTTCAGTGACGGGATGGCGGACGTGCCGGAGCTGCTCGACTACGTGGAGAGCGAGACTGACCTCGACATAATAGGGATAGTTGACCACGACGACGTGCGGGGGGCGCTGGCTGCTCGAGATCAGTGGGCGAAACGGAGCTACCGGTTCGAGCTGGTCACGGGCATCGAGGTCACCGCGATAGAAGGACATCTGCTCGCGCTCTACGTTGATGAGCCAATGGAATCGCTGCGTCCGCTCGAACGAGTGGTGGAGGACGTGCATCGGCAAGGAGGTCTATGCGTGGTGCCGCACCCGATGAGCTGGCTCACGCGAAGCATCGGGGAGCAAACGCTGCGGGGCTTCGTTGGCTCTCTGGATGGGATCGAAGTCGCCTGCTGTTCGCCGGCGGCGCGCGTAAGCAACGGGCGGGCGGCGGCGCTCAACCGGTTATTGGAGATGGCCGAGCTGGGCGGGAGCGACGCGCACTTCCTGCAGGTCGTCGGGTCGGCGTACACCCAGTTTGAGGGGCGCTCGGCTGCCGATCTGAAGCGGGCGATCACGGCGAGGACGACTCGTGCTGTATACGGGGCGCCCGTGGACTGGCAGAGTATCGGGGTACGACAGATGGCGCGACAGACGTGGCGGGGCATCTGTGCGACGCCGCGGGCGATGGGGCTGGGGCCTACCGCGCGGAGCTTTGTGAGGCGGATCTTTCGCTCGCGCTAAGATAGGCGCGTGAAACATGGCACCGGTGACGCAGCGGATGCCGTTCGCACATCGCTACGCCGCCAGATTCCTTCGCGTAGGCGCTCTCGTTGTTTTCGAACGTGGCCGGTGCTCAGAATGACAAGATGAAGATTGCACTCGTAACGCCGTACGATTGGGCGACGCCGGGCGGCGTCAATCTGCACATTGCGCCGCTGGCCGAGCGACTGAAGGCCGCCGGTAACGACGTGCGGATCGTGGCGCCTTCATCGCGGCCCGAGCGAAACGAAGGATGCGTCACCGTAATCGGCGAGAGCGCTTTCGGGCTGCCCGCGACGGGGTCAGTCGCCAAAGTCTCCCTTTCATACGATCTGGGGCCGCGGGTTAAGCAGCTTTGCGGGCGCGAGCACTTCGACGTCGTACACGTGCACGAGCCGTTCATGCCCCTGCTGCCGTTCCAGTTCCTCCGCTACTCGAACGCTACCAACATAGCCACGTTCCACGCTGCAAGGGAAGGCGGCAGCCGCCTGTACGCCTACTCGAAGTACATCATCCGGCCATGGTGGGGGCGGATTCACGGGCGCATAGCGGTCTCTGGGGCTGCGTTGCGCCTTATCGGTAAGCATTTCGCCGGCCGGTATCGGATCATCCCGAATGGGGTGGACTGCGGCTTCTTCGCGAATGGAAGCCCGACCGCTGACTTTGCGGACGGTAAGCGGAATATCCTCTTTCTTGGCCGGCTCGAGAAGCGGAAAGGGCTGCCGTTCCTGCTGGAAGCGTTCGCACGGGTCAAACGCGATTTTCCGGATACCCGGCTCGTTGTCGTGGGTGGTGACGGCGGATTGCGTTCGGTGTGCGAGCTGTATGTCGAGCGAAACCGGCTGCCGGACGTCGTCTTTACGGGCTACGTTCCCGACGAAGCGAAGCCGCATTATTTCAAGGCGGCGGACATCTACTGTGCCCCCAACACCGGTGGCGAGAGCATGGGCATGGTCCTTCTCGAAGCGCTGGCCGCCGGGGCGCCGATCGTGGCGTCGCGCATCGAAGGGTTCTCGGAGGTTCTAACGGACGGCAGTGAAGGGCTTCTGGTGCCGCCGCGGGACAGCGAGGCGCTGGCGGCCGCGCTTAAGCGTCTCTTATCCGACCACGCCTTGCGCAAGAAGATGGCCCAACAGGCGCAAAAGACGGCGAAGCGATACGACTGGGCGAGCGTCTCAGCGCGAATCATCGACTACTACGGGGAATGCATGGCTGATCGCAGTGAAGGGCACGCGTGATGCCAACGCTGCTTCCTCGTTCAGCGCCGCGGTGGTTCACCGACCCGATCGTCGATTGGCTCGCGCGGGCCGGCGTGACGCCGAACATGCTTACAGTAGCCGGGGTGGCGGGCAACGTGGTCGCCGCGGTGCTGGTGGGAAGGGGGGAGTTCGTCGCCGCGGGCATATTGGTTCTCGCCGCCAGCGCGCTTGACATGCTGGACGGGGCGCTGGCACGGGCGACGAGGCGCGCGACCGATTTCGGCTCGGTTTTCGACGCCGTGGCGGACCGCGTTTCCGAGGCGGCGGTGCTGTTCGGCTTGCTCGTATATTTCGGCGACATCGGCCGGACGGAGGACCAGCAGCTCACTTTCGTTGCAGTCGTCGCGTCCCTCCTTGTGAGCTACATACGAGCGAGGGCAGAGATCGTGGGCGTGGAGTTGCGCGAGGGGTTGCTCAGCCGCGCACCGCGCGTCCTCCTGATTTCAGCAGGACTTATATTGGAGCCATACTGGGATGTGTGGGAGAGCAGTGTGCACATCATGCTCTGGGTGCTGGTGTTGATGTCGACGCTAACCGCGGCACAGCGGCTGGTGCTGGTGTGGTTGAAGACGCGGTGGGAAACGAGAGATGAGGCATGAGAAATGGGAAATGGGGAAACGGGCAGGCTGCCGGACGCAGGAAGGCTGAAGCTACCCGCCTACATTACCGTGGTTGCTTACCGGTATGATTCCGCTTAAGGATCAAGTGCAGGCAACGGCTCTCTGGTCGCCGCGCGTTGCCTTGACCCCTGTTCGCCCGCGTGCGACTGTAGGCGCCGGAGGTACTCCATATGAACGACATCGCCCTGCTGGATGCCACTGCCCAGGCGGAGCTCGTCCGCAGCAAGCAGGTCAAGCCAATCGAGCTTCTCGAGGCGACAATCGAGCGGATCGAGCGCATCAACCCGCAGATCAACGCCGTCGTGACTCCGATGTACGAAATCGCGCGCAAGACGGCGGAGGGGCCGCTCCCGGATGGGCCTTTCAGCGGGGTGCCGTTCTTGTTGAAGGACCTCGGGGCCGGGTATGCAGGCGTTCGTCAGACGCAGGGCTCAGTATTCCTTGAGGACTTCGTATCGCCGTTCGACAGCGAACTGACGATTCGCTACAAGCGGGCCGGCCTGGTCATCACCGGGAAGACGAATACGCCTGAGTTCGGTCTCGTCCCGACAACTGAGCCGCGGCTCTTCGGGCCGACCCGCAATCCCTGGGCGCCAGAGCATTCGGTGGGTGGCTCGAGCGGCGGGTCGGCTGCTGCCGTTGCTGCTGGAATCGTACCGATGGCCCACGCAAATGACGGCGGCGGTTCTATTCGCATCCCTGCCTCGTGTTGCGGTCTGTTTGGAATCAAGCCGAGCCGGGCGCGCGTGCCGCTAGGTCCAATCATCGGCGACATGATGGGCGGACTCGTCTGCGAACACGCCGTGACGCGCTCGGTGCGAGATAGCGCCGCCCTTCTGGATGCCGTCGCGGGCCCGGAGCTGGGCGACCCCTACTACGCCCCACCGCAAATCAGGCCGTACGTCGAAGATCTCGGCGCCGACCCCGGGAGCCTCCGCATCGCCGTTTCAATTCGTACGGCCACTGGAACACCGCTTCACGAGGACAACATCGCGGCGGTTAAGGATGCGGCCGCATTGTGCGAGGAACTTGGCCACCACGTCGAGGAGATGGGGCCTCCCCCGATCAACGCTGAGATGCTGGAGGAGGCGTTCTTGACGATCTGGGCCGCCGGAGTCCCGTGGGGAATCGAGGGGATCGGGCGCCTGACTGGGCGTCAGGCTTCGCCCGAAAAATTCGAGCCGCTCACCTGGGCGCTATACGAGCAAGGAAAGCGGACTGCGGCGGGGGATTACCTGCTCGCCGTCACTGCTCTGCAACAGATGTCTCGGACGGTCGCTCATTTCTTTGAACGCTACGATGTGTGGCTATCGCCCACTCTCGGATCTCCGCCGCCCAAGCTCGGTCACTTCGATGCGACGCCTGACAACCCCATGGTCGGCCTAGATCGAGCCATCGAGTACGTTCCCTTCACGCCTCTCCAGAACGCGACAGGCCAGCCCGGGATGTCCGTACCGCTCTTCTGGAACAGCGAAGGCCTGCCCGTCGGGGTGCACTTCGCGGCTCGCTTCGGCGAAGAAGACACGCTGTTTCGTCTGGCGGCGCAGTTGGAAGAGGCGTGCCCGTGGGCCAACAAGCGCCCGCCTATCAGCGCGGTGTAGAGCGACCCGTTGGGTAGCTACACGGTCCGCGCTATTAGATGGCGCATGAGCCGGCCAGGCTGGAGATCGCCGTCACCCGCCGGCCAACCGTAAGCCAGTCCGTGAAGCCGTTCGTGCAGTAACCTACCGAAATACCTGTCTCTGGGTCGCCCCAGGCGATCTGGCCGCCGGCGCCACCATGTCCGAATGCGACCGGAGAACATGTGCGCCCGAAACCGCGCATGAAAGCGTTTCCGTCGTCCCCGGCGACGACCATACTTAGACCGCGGTTTGCCGGAATCTTCCAGACAGGATCGACGTGTCGTCCCTCCGTGCGCACCGTGGTCCCGAAGGCGATCGTCTCCGGTTTGAGGACCTGCCGGCCATCGACCGTTTGGCCACCGTTGATTAGCGGCTGGTAGAACATCGCCAGCTCGGCGGCGCTTGCAATGCCGCCCGCTCCCGGTAGACCCGATCGCCGCGCCTCAGTGCCGTTGAAGCGCAGAACGGCCTCCGGCGTAACTTCTCCCCAGCCGCCGGGCGGCTCCACCGCCTCGCTCACCCAGCGCACTTCGGCTACGCGCGCGTCGTGCTCCGGTGGTAACCCCGCGAAGAGCTCATTGAGGCCCATCGGCTCGGTCACTCGCTTACGGATGAACTCGCGAAAATCGACGCCCGTGCGGCGGTTGATGATTTCGGAGAGCACCCAGTGCGCCGAGGTTGGGTGGTACTCATAGCGAGTCCCGGGTTCCCAGTTCAGCCGCCAGCGCCCGAAGGCTTCGAGAAGCGTCTGGCGGTCGCCCCAGAATTCCGGGCGCAGGGGAGCGTAAGGAAAGCCGCTCGTGTGCAGCAAGACTTGCTCTACGCTCACGACTTCCTTTCCGTTCGTCCCGAATTCAGGGATGATTTCGGCCACCCGTTCGTCGAGCTTCAGCAGCCCTTCTTCGAGAAGGAGCCAAACAGCGACGCCGACCACCGCCTTCGTCGACGAAAAGATGCTGTAGAGCGTCTCGTCCGTTGCCGGACGCCCTTCGCCTCCCTGAACCGCGGAGCCGAACGTCCGCATTCCGGCCAGCTTTCCGTTCCGGGCGACGGCCACCTGGGCACTCGGAAGTACACCGTCATCCAAGTCCCGTCTCGCCCGCGCGAAGACTGCTTCGAGCCTTTCGCTATCGATGCCGACATCTTCGGGTTTGGACGCGATCAGTTCGGGATTTAGCATACGGCACCTCCCTCTGGATGGCGCTCATTATAAGCCGATCAGGGTGCGCGATAAGCGCGAGTTCCGGCTATTTCCTTCTCACGAGCATGAGGCCGTCCCTGACGGTCAAGATCACGTTCGTTACCCGCTCGTCTCGGGAGACGTGCTTGTTAAAGGCGACGATCGCGTGGTCACTCTCGTCTTTTGGGTCGAGTACGCGGCCGCTCCACAATACGTTGTCTACCGCAATTAGGCCGCTCGTTGAGAAAAGCCGTAGCGCCTCCTCGTAGTAGCTGATGTAGCTCGCCTTGTCTGCGTCGATGAAGACGAGATCGAAGCCGGGCTCTAGGGAGCGCATCGTTTCGAGCGCTGGACCTTCGCGCAGCGAGATCTTATGGCCGTGCGGGCTGCGTTCGAAGAAGCTGCGTGCGACTTCGATGGCCTTCGGGTCGATGTCGCATGTTATCAACTGGCCGTCTTCGGGTAATGCTGCCGCCATCATCTGTGCGGCGAAGCCGGTGAAAGTGCCGACCTCGAGAACGCGATGTGCCCCCAGCGAGGCGATCAGCATCTGGAGAAGCGTACCCTCGAGTTGTCCGGAGAGCATAAGCGTCAGCATTGACCCGCCACGGTCCTCGGTTGCAGTCCGCTGGCTGCGGACGCGTTCTCTACGTGCCACGGGCCACCTGCTCCGCAGCTAGTTCCGCCTCGAGCATGTCGAGGCCCATAGGCCCCAGCGCGAGCGCTCGGCTGTGGAAACCCTTGAGGCTAAACGAAGCACCGGCGCTGCGGCGAGAGGACTCTCGCGCTTCGAGCCATTTTCGCTCGCCTACTTTGTACGCGATCGCCTGCGCGGGCCAGCCGAGGTAGCGGAGTATCTCACTCTTGAGGAATTCGCGTGGTCTCTGGGTTCGCTGGACGGCGAATTCGAGCATGAGGTCGTGAGTCCACTTCTCGCCTGGGTGAAAACTCTCTGCCGGCGGTATCTCGAGCTCCAGGTGCATTCCGATGTCGATGATAACGCGGACGCAGCGTAGCGCCTGAGCGCTCAGCATTCCCAGGTAGTAGTCGGGGTTCTGGAAGTAACCGAGTTCCCCCATTAGCCGCTCAGCATACAGCGCCCAGCCCTCCCCGTGACCGGAAATGAAGGTCAGCGTCCTCTGGAAGCGCGACAATTCGTCAGTCAGCAAGCGCACTCCGGCGACCTGCAGGTGATGGCCGGGCACACCCTCGTGATAGGCGATGCTGACCTCGCCCCACTTTGGGAAGCGTGTTCGGCCGTCCACCGGCCACCAGGTGCGGCCCGCTCGAGAGAAGTCCTCGGACGGTCCGGTGTAATAAGGGATGCGGGCGCCTCCTGCGGGCGGGATCA
>WNGD01002265.1_pt1 | contig 20099 bp, 18 predicted proteins | sample 5400671 | NCBI WGS metagenome assembly WNGD01 (sample SAMN13153369, study PRJNA577476) | soil metagenome | isolation source: 40 cm soil or saprolite under grassland replicate 2 | place: USA:California | collected 2016-06-15 | reverse complement strand
GAAGCGTCACCCCCGCCGGCCGGGGCGTCGGGCGCCTCCGCCGGCTCGTAGAACGACGCGGGGCCCGACGTCATCTCACGCGGGCCCGGACGTTCCCACGAGCGCGTCGAGCTCGCGGCGCGGGATCACGCCGGTGCGCCGGGCGGCCTCGCGCCCCTGGCGGAACACGATGAGCGTGGGGATGGCGCGGATGTCGAAGCGCCGCGCCGTCGCCTGGTTGCGATCGGTGTCGAGCTTGATGACGAGCACTTCGCCTTGGCGGTCGTGGGCGAATTCGTCGAGGATCGGAGCCATGATCTTGCAGGGCCCGCACCACTCGGCGTAGCAGTCCATCACCACGGGCACCTCAGTGCCTCCGAGCACGGCGTCCACGGTCGCGTCGGTCACCGCCACGGGTCGATCCAGGAGGATCGGCCGCCCGCATTTGCCGCACTTGGGGCGATCCGCCAGCCGGCCGAGATCCACGCGATTGAGCGTGGCGCAGAACGGGCATGCGACCGTCGCTTTCTTGCCGACTTCAGTCACGGACATCGTGGCGCGCCTGTTGGTCTGCCGTGGGAATATACCGCGCGATGAGTGGCCGGTCACCAGTCGGCAGCGTGGCTCTGCTACTGACGACTGATGACCGACGACCGGCCCGGCGTCAGTACGTCGTGGCCGGAGGCTCCTCCCCCACGAATCCGCCGTTGCGCCACGTATGCACGCACAACGGGTGGGTGAATACCGACGGCCCGTCGACCACCGAGTAGCTGATGTCATCGACCGTCATGCCACCCGGGGGATTCATCCCGGCCTCGTCGCGCACGCGCTTCGCGATCTCGTGGTCGGTACAGGCAGTGTCGCCGCTGATGCCGAGACCGCCGACGACGCGGCCGCCCGCGTAGAGCGGGACACCGCCGCCGAAGGTGATGATGCCGCCGGCGATCTGGCCCCTGCCGCCGCCCGCGCCGCTCGGCGGCGCCAGGAATGCGGGGTTGAAGAGGTTCGACTCGTTCAGGCCCCACAGGGAGTGGCCCGGCTGCGTGAACGTGTACAGCATCGCGGTCGAGAGGGCGAGCCCGTCGAGGCTGAACGCGTTCGCGGTGTAGGCTTTCGCCTTGGCGATCGCTTGACTCCCCGGCCACACCTGGGTGGCGTCCGCCGTCGACGTCGCGAATGCGCACAGCTCGCCGTCGCGGTTCACTACCGCCGCCCACATTCTCGTGCCGTGAAATAAGCCGCCGGCATCACCGCCATGGGACGGCGCGGCGGCGAGGAACTGCTTGAGCTGCTCGGCCGACGGCAGGCCCGAGCAGTTCGCTTCTCTGCCTTGAGCGGATGCGCCTGCCGTCGCGAGGACAAGGAGGAGAGCCGGGGTTGCGAGGAACGGCCGTTTGGGGTTCATAACCCCTCCCGCGTTGAAAGACACCGGCAAGCGATGGTCGGGGGCGGACGTATGCCCCCTCCTAACGCTGAACCGCGCGTCCGGTCGCGTCAAACGCGCTCCGCGCAGCGCGGGCTCGCAACAGCAGGTTGACAGCCCCTTTTTTTCGGGGCACTATCGGGACGGCGGCAGCTGTGACGGCGCGCATGCGCTTGCGCGGTAATGGCATAGCCAACCCGCTGCGGGGACGCCCGTGCGGGCAGGGGGATGGTCACGACTCATGTCCAGACCGAACACCGGCACGTTCATCGAGGTCGCGCTCGGCTGCGCGGGCGCCCGGTGGGAGCGCGTGCGGTGATGGCCCGTCTCGGCGTGGAGCTCGGGGCCCGCACGATCCGCGCCGTCCGGGTGGAGGGATGGCCCAACCCCCGGACGCGCGCGGTGGAGGTCGAGTGGGACCGGGATAACCCCGAGGAGGCGGTGCAGGCGCTGCGGCACCATCTCGGCGCCACGCGCCGCATCGCGGTGGCTGTGGACCTGCCATTGCTGTGTACGAAGCGCTTGAAGCTGCCGGCCCTGCCCGCAGCGGAGCGGCGGAACATCCTGCGCGTCGAGCCCGAGCGCTTCTTCGCCGTGCGGGCGGAGGAGATCGTGCCCGCCGTGCGCGCCGACGACGACCTGGTGTTCGCCGCGAAGGAAGCGCCGCTCGGGGCCTGGGTGGCCGCGCTCGAAGCGATCGCGCCGGTGGACTTGGTGGAGCCCGCTCCAGTCGCCCTGTCGCGGGCCCTGGCCCGCGCTCCGCTCGCCGACGCGGTGGCGCTGTTCGACGAGCGGGGCGACGGCATTGGCCTGGTGGAGATCCGGGGTGGCCGGGTCACGCGCGCGCGGCGCCTGTTCGGCGACATCGAGGCAGCCGCGGCCGCGCTCGCGACCGACGGCGCTTCGAGCACGATCTACGTGAGCCCCTGGAGTGAGGATCGCGTGCGCACCCTCACGGCGCTGCTGCCGGCCGCCACGTTTCAGCCCCTGCCCGCCGTGGCCGACGTGGCCGGGCCGTTCCTCCCCGCCTACGGCGCCGCGCTCGCCATCGGCACTGAGCCCGACTTCGCCGGTACGCTCGTGTCTCCCGAGCTCGGCCGGGTCATCCGCGCGCGGCACCGCCGCGAGCTCGGTTTGGCGGTGGCGGCGTGCGCCGTCGCGCTCGTGTTCGCGCTCACGTCGGTCGACGCCTGGCGGGGGCGGGCGACGCGCGAGCTCGACGCGGGGCTGGTAGCGCTGCGCGAGCGCGCCGCGCCGGCGCTCGCGCTGCAGACGCAGCTCGAAACCGCGGCCCGGCAGACGCAGGCGATCCGCCAGATCGAGGCCGAGCGCCCCGATCCGCTCCGCGTGCTGCTCGAGCTGTCCCGTCAGCTCCCTTCCGGCGCGTGGGTGCGGGGCATCCGGTCCTCCGGCGCGGAGTGGCAGGTGGACGGCTATGCGCCAAACGCGGCGCGCCTGCTCGCCGGGCTCGCCGCCGCCCCGGGATTCAAGGAAGTGCACTTTCTCTCGGCCACGAACCGCGCCCAGGTCGGGGATCGGACCTATGAGAGCTTTGCCCTCGCCTTCCGATACGCTGCGGCGCCTTAACCCGCGCGAGCGGCGCGTCGTGCTGGGTGGGGCGATCGTGAGCGCGACCGCCCTCGTGGTCGTGCTCGTGGCGCTGCCGTTCGCCCATCGCTGGGGTGCGCGCGAGGCCGCGTACGGGGCGAGCCGCGAGCAATGGGTGCGCCTCGCGACGCTCGCCGCGAGCACCGACCGGCTGCGGCGCGCGCTCGAGGAACAGAACGTCGCACATGCCGCGGACGAGGCCCGACTCGTGACCGGGGCGACACCTGCACTCGCCGCGTCGGTGATTCAGGGGCTGCTGCAGCGCTACGCCGACGAGAGCAGCGTGCAGCTCGACCGGGTGGACGTCGCAGGACAGCCACGCCCCGACAAGCCCGGCCTGCTCGCCATCCCAGTGCAGCTGCAGGGTCAAGGCGATGTCTACGGGTTGGTCGATTTCCTATATCGCCTGCAGCACGACGAGAAACTCCTCGTGCTCGACGAGCTGTCCGTGAACGCCGGCTTCGTCAGCAGCTTCCAGGGCGGCTCCGGGCGCCAGTACCTCTCGTGGTCGCTCCGCCTGCACGGGCTGTACGGGGCCGCGGCGGCAGGAACCGGCTCATGATCTCCCGCTCGCTGTACGTCGCCGCGGTGTCGCTGGTGCTCGTGGGTTTCTGGCTGCGCGTCGCGCGCTCGCCCCTCCCCCAGGCGGAGGCCGCGCAGCTGTCGCTCCCGGCCGCGAGCCGACCGGCCGCCGCGGGGGCGGGGGCGGGCGCGGTCACCTCGTCGGGCTATGCGGCCATCGTCGCCACGAACATCTTCTCCCAGATGCGCACGGCGCCATCGGTGCGGTTCTCGCCGGCCGGCCTCGCGGGCAGGGCCGCGGCCGCACCGGTGAAGCCTCGCGGGCCGACGCTGCGGCTGTACGGGGTCACCGTCGGCCCACAGGGCGCCGTCGCGCTCATCGACGCCGACCCGAAGATCCCCGGCGCAGAGATCTACCGGCTCGGCGACATGGTGGCGGGCGCGTCGCTCGTCGCCATCACGGACTCCACAGTGACGCTCGCGGAGCCGTCCGGACCCCTGATCCTCCGGTTGCAGCCCGCTCAGCGGAGGAAGCCGTGAGGGCGCCTCGGCTCGTCCTGTGTCTCACCTTGCTGCTCGCGCTCGTCGGGGAGGCGCCGGCCCAGCAGCCGCAGACGGTCCGCATCAATTACGTCAACGCGGATCTGGGCGACGTGATCCGCTCGCTCGCCGCGGTCCTGATGGTGAACGTCGTGTTGACCGACGTCCCGAGCCGGCGCATCACGTTCCAAACCCCGGAGCCCGTGCCGGCGCCACAGGTGGGCGCCGTGCTCGAGGCGATCCTGGAGAGCCAGGGCCTCGTCATTGTGCAGACCGGGCCCGTCGCGCAGGTCATGCCGGAGGAGAAGCGCCCCTCCACCGGTCCGTTACGGGTCGGCAAGGAGTTCCCCTCTCCGCCCCCGCTCGGCCTCGTCACGCAGATCGTGCCGCTCGATTTCATCCGCGCCGAGGAGGGCGTGACCCTGCTCAAGCAGGTGGCGAGCAAGACCGCTCGGGTCGAAGTCGTCCCGCGCTCCAACTCCGTGTTGGTCACTGACCGCGGCGTCAATATCGCGCGCTACCTCGACCTGCTGCGGCAGCTGGACGTGAAGACGGGCGGCGAAGCGGGGCTCCGGACGTACGTCTATCCGCTCAAGCACGCGAGCGCCGCCGAGCTCGCCACCACGCTCGGCCAGGTGTTCGGAGCCGCAGTCGCGGCGCCCGCGGAGCGCGCCCGCGTCCAGGCGCTGGAGGACCGCAGCCTCTCGGGCGAGCTCCGCTCGCTGCGGCAGCGCGAGGCCCAGTCTCTGCAGCAGCGGATGCAGACCCCCGTTCTCGCCGTGCCGTCCGGGCCGACCGCCGGCGCGGCCGGCGGGGGGGGCGGGGGCGGCGGGGGGGGCGCGACGCCCGAGAGCGCCCAGGCGGGAGCGGGGGCGGCGGGGGCCGGCCTCGTGGGCCGCACGACCATCGTCCCCGACGCGGCGACCAACTCGCTGGTGATCCGCACCGCGCCGCCCAACTTCTCGGTGCTCCAGGAGACGATCGAGCAGCTCGACGTCCGGCCCGCGCAGGTCCTGCTCGAGGTGCTGATCGCCGAGGTCACCCTCGACAAGGCGACCCAATACGGCATCAACTGGCAGCTCTTCACCCAGCGCGGCATCGCGGGCGACTCGACGCGCGGGCTCGGCATCGGCGTCGGTCCGCAGGCCTTCAGCGACACGCTGCTCCAGGGAGCTCAGGGGCTCGGCGTGCGGCTCGTGCGGCTGGCGAGCCTCGACGTGCGCGCCATCCTGCAGGCGCTCGCCTCGCGCACCAACGTGCGCGTGCTCTCCACGCCGCGGGTCCTCGCCCTGAACAACGAGGAAGCGCGCATCCTGGTGGGGAGCGAGGTGCCGTTCGTACAGTCCACGCTGTCGAGCTTCAACTCCGTGCTGAACCAGGTGGTCCAGTTCCGCAATGTGGGAACGCAGCTCACCGTGATCCCCACCGTGAACAACGACGGCTATGTGACCTTCCGCGTGCTGCAGGAGGTCAGCGCCCTCTCGCAGCAGACGATCCAGGCGGCGCAGAACGCTCCGGTGATCACTACGCGCGAGGCGGAGACGAGCGCCATCGTGAGGAACGGGCACACGATCGTCATCGGCGGGCTCATCGGAGAGACCACCCAGCTGATCGAGTCGGGCGTCCCGATTCTCAAGGACTTGCCGATCCTCGGGTTCCTCTTCAAGAGCCGCAGCACGAGCCGGCAGCGGACCGAGCTCGCGATCTTCCTGACGCCCTACGTCGTTGCCACGGACGAGCAGGCCGACTCGCTGCTGCAGCAGCAGCGGGACCGGATGCCGGGCCTGAAGCAGGGAATCGACAGCATGCTGCCTCCTCCGCCGCCCTCGCACCCTTCGGTCCCCAAACCGTGACGCGCGTGCGCCGGGGGGGTGGCTCCCCCGCTGATCCGCTGCCGACGTCTCCCCCTCCCCCCCTCGAGCCGCCGCCTAGCCCGCATGGACCCACGCCGCTCGAGCCGGTCCCCCCCGCCCCCCTCGCCCCCCCCCGGACCGCCGCCGATCTGCGCGCCGCCGCCGCAGGACCGCTCGCCCAGCGGCTCTCGCCCAAGTACCTCGAGGAGCACTGCCTGCTGCCGCTCGCCGTGGCCGCAGACGGCGCGCTCGTGGTCGCAGCCGGCATGCCACTCGACCCGAGCGTGATCGACGAGCTGTGCTGGACGTTCGAGCGCCGGGTGACGCTCGTCGAGGCGCCGGCGGCCGAGATCCATGCCGCGATTTTTTCGGCGCAGTCGGAGGCCACGCCCGAGGTCCAGGCCACCGATCTGCGCGGCGGCGATCTGGTCGTGCTCGCCGACGAAGAGGAGACGATCGACGACCTGCGCGCCCTCGCCAACCAGGCGCCGGTGATCAAGCTCGTCAACGTCCTGATCCTCGAAGCGCTGCGGGCGCGGGCCAGCGACATCCACCTCGAGGCCGGCGCGGATGGTCTGCGCGTCCGCTATCGCATCGACGGCGTGTTGCAGGACGTCTCGCACCCGCCGCGCCAGTACCAGGCGGCGGTGATCAGCCGGGTGAAGATCATGGCGGGGTTGAACATCGCGGAGCGGCGGCTCGCCCAGGACGGCCGCATCCGTCTGCGCCTCTCCGACCGCGAGCTCGACATGCGGGTGTCGATCACCCCCACCCTGCACGGCGAGGGGGTCGTCCTGCGGATCCTCGACCGCGGCGCCGGCGTGCGCGACCTCGCGGAGCTCGGGATGCCGGGCCCGTTGCTCGATCACTTCGAGCACCTGATCCGGCAGCCCCATGGGATCATCCTCGTGACGGGACCGACGGGCTCCGGGAAGACGACCACGCTGTACGGGGCGCTCGACCGGTTGAACCAGCCCAGCGTGAAGATTCTGACCGTCGAAGACCCGGTCGAGTACCAGGTGGCGGGCGTCACGCAGATCCCCATCAACCCCAAGGTCGGGCTCACGTTCGCCGCCGCGCTGCGTTCGATCCTGCGGCACGACCCGGACATCATCATGGTGGGCGAGATGCGCGACCGGGAGACGGCGGAGATCGCGATCCAGGCCGCCCTGACGGGCCATCTCGTGTTCTCCACACTGCACACCAACGACGCCCCGAGCGGGGTCACCCGCATGGTCGACATGGGGATCGAGTCCTACCTGGTGGCCGCGACGGTGCTCGGAATCCTGGGCCAGCGGCTGGTGCGCGTGGTGTGCGACTCGTGCGCCGAGGATTTCCGGCCGCCGGACGACGTCGTGGCGCAGGCCGCAGCCGGGCAACCGGACATTCCCAAGCCGCGCTTCCGCCACGGCCGGGGGTGCGACGCCTGCGCCGGCACCGGCTACCGCAAGCGCACCGGCCTGTACGAGTTGATGCGCATGAGCGAGGAGCTGCGTGCCCAGGTCGTGAAGAACGCGCCGCTCGCCGAGATCCGGACGCTCGCGCAGGCGCAGGGCATGGCGCCGCTGCGCGCCGCCGGCTGGGCGAAGGCGTGCGCGGGCGTCACCACCTTGGAGGAAGTGCTGCGCGTGACGCGCGACGAGGTGGTGGGATGACCCTGCGGTTCCGCTACCGGGCGGCGACACCGGACGGGCACGTCGTCGAGGGCGTGGTGCAGGCCCCCTCGCGCCAGTCGGTCCTCGAGGAGCTGCGCCGCCAGCACCTCTATGCCGTCATGGTGGACGAGACGGAGGGGGGCGGCGCGGCACGCGCCGGCCGCCGGCTCGGCCGCCGCGCCGCGGTGGCGCTCTGGACGCGCAACGCCGCGACCCTGCTCGGCGCCGGCGTGCCGCTCGACCGCGCGCTCGCGTTCACCGCCCAGCACGCGAGTCACGACGGGCTGGCCGAGGCGGTCCGCCAGGCGCGCCGCGCGGTACAGGGCGGCGCGAGCCTCGCCGACGCCCTCGCGCAGCAGCCGCGCTACTTCGACCCGCTATTCGTCGCGATGGTCTCGGCAGGAGAATCGAGCGGCGCGCTCGAGATCGTGTTCGAGCGCCTGTCCGAACACCTGGAGGAGGGCGCCGAGCTGCGGTCACAGGTCAGGTCCGCCCTGCTCTACCCTGCCCTCATGGCCGTGGTCGCATCCATCGGGGTGGTCGTGCTGCTCGGCTTCGTGATCCCACGCTTTGCCGCGATCCTCGCGGACGTGGGCGGCACGCTGCCGCTCAGCACCCGCCTGCTGCTCGGCGCGAGCGGCGTGCTCACAAAGGGCTGGTGGGCCTGGTTGCTCGTCGCCGCGGCGCTGGCGTTCGCCATCCCGAACGCCCTGGCCCGCCCCGAGACGCGCCGCCGCTGGCACCAGGTGCGGCTCGGCTGGCCCTGGGTCGGCGACATCGAGCTCAAGTACGCGACGGCGCGCTTCGCCCGCACGCTCGGCCTGCTGCTCAAGAGCGGGGTGCCCGCGCTCCCGGCTCTCAAGATCGCGCGTGCCTCGGTGACGAACCTCGTCGTACAGGAGGGCGTGGATCGGGCGGCGGCGGCCCTCACGGAAGGAAGCGCGCTCGCACCGGCGCTCGCGGGGACGCTGCCCCCGCTCGCGCTCCAGATGATCGCCGTGGGCGAGGAGAGCGGCCGGCTGGAAGAGCTCTGTCTCCGGGTCGCCGACACGTATGACGGCGAGGTGCGGCGCGCGCTGCGCACCGCGGTCACGCTGCTCGAACCGGCGCTGATCCTGATCTTTGGTGCCCTGGTCGGGTTCGTCGCCCTCGCCATGCTACAGGCGATCTACGGGATCAATCTCAAGGCATTCTAGAGATCCCGCTCCCAGCTCGCCTGCAGCACCAGCCGCTGTCCCACGATCGCGAAGACCGCTTGGATCTCGTGCGTGAGCGGCTGCCCGTCCTGCCAGCCGCGACTGATCACCATCAGCCGGGTGGGCACGGCCGACAGGGGCGGACCGGGCTGAACCATGGCGACGCCCGCCGCGCGCGGCGGGCGCGCGGCGTCGAGCGACGGGAAGACCTCGCCGCCGGCGCGGCGCCGCACGACGCTGCGCGCCGCGGCGCTGCCGATTCCCGGCAGCGCGGCGAGCACCGGCTCGGGCGCGGAGTTGACGTTCACGACCCCATCGCCCCACACCGTGACATAGGGGGCCACCGCCAGGGCGAGGGAGTCGTCCACGCCCGGGATCTGCAGCAGCTCTCCGAGGCGCTCCACGGGAGGGCCCCGCTTCAGGGCGGCCGCGATGGCGCCGGCTCGGCTCTCGCTCGTGAACTGCCCGAACAGTCCCCGCAGCGAAGCCTCGTCGGCGCGGTTGAGATCGATCCGCGAGTTGAGGTCGACGACGGCGATCCCGAAACGGGCCCTGCCAAGATCGACCTCCCGCAGCGCCGCGAGCCGTTCGTCGAGTCCCCGGAACGCGGCGATGCGCTCGGTCGCGCCCTGCGCCGAGTCGAGGAGCGCCTCGATCCCGACCGTCGCCGCCAGGACGCCGCTCTCCGCGGCATTGCGGGCGACCGTGCGGGACCGCAAGGTCGAGAGGATCGCCGCTTCCGACCGCGCCCGCGAGGCGACATCGGCGATGATGGCGCCGAGCAGCACCAGCAGCCACAAGACGAAGATCAGCGCGACCCCGCGCTCGTCCGCGCGTTTCACCATGGCACGCTCGGCGGCACCGCCCGCGCCACGGCACCCGGCCGCGCGGCCGGCGCGACGCGCGCCAGGCGATCGAGATCGAAGCGGCCGCCTCCGGGGAGAAAGACCGTCACGGTCACGAGCGTCAGTCCGGGCTGCCATGGGCGGCTCGTGATCTGCCGGCGGAATCCGCCCGGCAGCGATTCGGCCGCGGCACGGCGCAGACTCAGACTGTCGAGCTTGGTGCGCTCGACGGCGTCCTGGGCGTACGCGACCGCGTCCGACCATTCGCGCGAGCTGGCGACGAGTCGGTGGCTCCCGTGAAACAGCTGCAGGTAACCGAGGGCGACGAGGCCCAGGATGACGAGCGCCACCAGCACCTCGAGCAGCGTGAGCCCTCGCGCCGTTCTCGTGCTCACGTCACGGCTCCTCTTCCTCCGAGAAAAGCGGGTTGCCCGGCGACAGCACCACGTGCAGGGGCAGCCCCACCGCCGCGGCGCCGTGCCAGAACGTGATCGCCACCGCGCGGGGCATAACCGTCGCGGAGCGCCACGTTTGCAACCACTGCGAGCCTCCCAGAGCGAGGACTCGCACGTCCCACCGGGTCACGCCCGGCACGTGGAACGCCACCTGCGCAGCGGGTGCCCGGCCGATGGGCGTCCCCACCACGTCGAGCCCGTCGGGGCCCGGCCCGATCGTGATCAGCCAGTCATACTCGGGATCGAACGGCGGCCCGCTGCCCGTGGCGACGAACGACAGCCGGTCGCCTTGCAGCACGAACCCCTGGTCGCCCGGGCGCAGTGGCAGGTGCGCGTTGCGCAACGCGTCCTGGAGCACCTCGCGCACGGCGCGGCCTTCCTGCAGCGCCCGGAGATCCGCGCTCAGCCGGGCGCGCGCGTCGAAGCTCACCTGCGCCGCGCCGTACGCCAGCAGCACCACGAGGCCCGTGAGCACGATGGCGAGCATCACCTCGAGCAGGGTGAACGCCCGCTCGGCCCCGGTGCCGGGACGCGTCACGGCCGCGTGTACCGCCCGCGGACGTTCGGCACGTGCTCCGCGATCCATTGCTCGATGAGATCCGCGATCTGCTCGTTGTTGCGCTCCAGCATCATGGTATGGCCATTGCCGTACAGGCCCACGTCCGGCAGCCAGACGGTCGCCGCGTCGTCCCCCAGGGCTGTCAGCTGATCCGTGAACGCCCGGGAAGCGGCTGGCGAGGTGTTGTCGCCGACGAAGACGACCACCGGCACCTTCGCGAGCGCGTTGACGTCGACTCCCCCAGACGGCGGCGCACCCTCGATCCCGATGACGGCCTTGACGAGGTTCGTCCGTTGCGCCGCCGCGTTCATGACGTTGCTCGTGCCCGTGGACCACCCGAGGAGGATGCAGGGTCCGAGCTTGTCGATCAACGCGACGAGGTCGGCGACGATCTTGGGGTTCTGGGTCGCGTCGCGGTACGACGGCACGCTCTCGGGCAGGTAGTCCTTCAGATGGTCGACCGGAAACTGCTGCCCATCGTACTGCGTGCCGTAGGTCGGCCCCCACCGGAACGCCACCCAGGCGGCCTGCGCCGAGTAGATGTTTCCGATCTCGAGCGTGGCCGGGGCGGCGAGCCCGAGATAGACCTTGTAGCGCTGCGTCGGGTCGTAGCCCGATCGCCCGCGATTGGGCGCGTCGACCGCGTAAGGCGAAAAGCCGCGTCGCATGAAGCTCGTGTACCAGCCTTCGCGTCCATCGGGGGTCGTCTCATACACCTTCGCGCTGTGACCCCCGCCGTGCATCAGGACAATGGGATACCGGTACTTCTGGTCTACCGGAATCTGATACTCGACGTACATGTGGTCGACCGAGATGTCGCCCGGCACGAACCGCGCGTCGTTCACCGTGGTGGAGTTGGGATCGCGGAACTGGATGGTGCCCCCGGCGAAAAAGCTGCCCTGCTCGAGGAGCGTGAAGGGCTTCCGCGGCTTCGGCGGCTTCGTCCCCTGCGCCTGCGCGTAGCCGGCGGGTGCGATGAGCAGCAGGGCGACGGTGGCCCTCGCGATCCGCATGTAGGTCGTGAATCGATGCATGGGGAGCCTCCTTAGGGGAGCGCGTGGCTGGTGATCCAATCTTCGATGACGCCGAAGACCTGAGCATTGTTCGTGTCCAGCATCATCATGTGGCTGTTGCGGTTGATGCCCAGGTCCGGCAGCCACCACACCGTCATGTTGGGATGCGTCTGGGCTTTGACCTTGCAGCCGTCGAGACCGAACGGCTTGGGCCGGCTGCGGTCGAGCTGATCGCCCGACACAATCAACGTCGGAACATTGGGGTAGGTGTCCGTGATGGCGCCGCACGAACCCAGGCACTCCACCGCCACGTATGCCTTGAACAGGTCCGGACGGGCGATCACGGTCGGATAAACGCTCGATCCGCCTTGCGAGTGCGCCAGGACGACGGAGGGCCCGATTTTCTCCAACAGGGCGATCAGGGCGTGCTCGTTCGGGGCGGGGCCATTCTGCGTGCTGAAGAAGTAATCGGGCACGAGTTGTGACAGGTACTGATCCAAGAAGGCGATCGGAAAGTTGGAGCCGTACAGCCGGAAGCCGGCTCCCAGTGGCGTCGGTGGCGCCGCCAACTCCTCATCGCACGTCAGGGTTCTCGGCAACGTGGTTGGATCCGCAGCGCCGTTGCGCACCGCCTGCATGTCGTTCTGGCTGAACTGCGAGCGCCCCCGCCACGTCGCGTCGACGACGTAGGTGGGGTAGCCGGCCCGCACGAACATGTGTTCCCATCCTTCCCGACCGTCCGGAGTCGTCTGGAACGAGGTGCCGACGTGACACCCACCCGACCACAGGACCACGTTCGGCTTGCGCGCCCCGACCGGGATCTTGAATTGCACGTACATGGCGTCCTTCATGATATGCCCAGGGCGGTTGACCGCGGGCCCCGCCGAGTACTGGATCAGCGTCTTCGTGCCGCCCACGAAGAAGCTGCCTTCGTCCTTGAGCACCAACGGCGGTCGCGCGTTGATCTGACCGCCGCCTTGCGCCGCCACCGTTCCCGCAAGAAGCACGGCGGGCAGAAGGATGGGTGCCTGTCGCATGGGACCTCCTCGTCGTCCGCTGGTCGACACCTACCGCTGCCGGAAGATTTCGTAGACCGCGCCGTTCGAGAGCGAGACCACGAACAGGTTGCCGTTCGGCCCCGTCTGGATGTCGGTGGCGATGCCGAAGTCGCGGCCGAACAGCAGGCTCTCGCTCTCCGTGAGGTCGAACTTGCAGGTGTTGTCCGCCACTCGGTCGTCCAGCCGTGGATCGTCGGTGCCGATCTTCTTCCGGTTGCCGGTCACGTTGAAGTGGAACAGGTGGCCGCCCGCGAGAAACGTCCGGGCGCCTCCCATGAAGAGATCGTTCTCGTACTGCGGCCCGAGCGCCCGGCCTCTCAGGAACCCGATGGCCGCCGGGGCCACTTCGAACTTCCAGCTGAACTCCGGGTCCTTGCGGTGGGCGCCGGGCAGCATGAACAGGCGCGAGAGCGCTTCCTCGGGCGTGTCGGCGATGTTGGTGGGCGGCCAGCGGATCTGCTGCAGCCCGAAATACGCCCCGCCGATACACGGGTCGGTTCCCGGACTGGTCTCGATCGCCTTGTATTCCGCGATGCGCGAGACCGGCCCCCGGATCTGGACCCAGCCGCTGTTCAAGCCGGGTGTGACCCGACTCAGCTGCGTGAACGAGTCGTCGCCGTTCTCCTCGAGCCAGAGGTCGTCCGACACGGGATCGAAGTCGAAGCCGAAGGTGTTGCGGATCCCGTAGGCAAAGACCTTCTGGATGTTGGCGCCGACCTCACCGCCCATGGCAGCGCCGACCACGAAGAAGGGGTTGTCGGTGGGTGTCGTGCCGTCGTCGTTGAGACGCAGGATCACGCCGGTGAGGTGGGCGTTGTCGGGCTCGGGCCCGCCGAACTGGTCATCCGGCTGCCCAGGCCCAAAGGGGCCGTCGGCGAGATTCTGCATCCAGCCGCGGCGGCCGTTGTCCCCGATGACGACGTAGAGCTTGCGGTCGGGTCCGAACTTCACCACCCCGCCGTTGTGGTTGCCCCGCAGCGGTTGGCCGGCATCGGCTTGAAACGCGTGCAACCGGATGAGGGTCCGGTCGAAGGCGAGCGTCGCGCCGTTCCACACGTAGCGGTCGACGCGGTTGCCGAGCAGCGGCACGTTGGCGAGCACATTGTTGTCCGCCCCCGTGCTGCTCTCCGTCCAGTAGAGGTACACGCTGGGGTTCGCCGGGAAGTCGGGGTGCAGCGTGATCCCCAGCAACCCACGCTCCGAGGCGGAATTGACCGCCAGGTCGAGCACCGCGCCCTGGATGACGCCGTCCACCACCCGCTGCACCCGGCCGGTCGCCTTTTCCAGCACCAGCATGTCGGTCGCGCCGAGGAACGCCATGCTGGTGGGTTGGTTCAAGCCCGTGACCACGGTTCTCACGGCGAGGTTCGGATCCACCACCGAGGGGCCGACCGCCTGGGCCGGCGCTCCCTCGGGGCTCGAAATATGGATGACCGCGCAGAGGGCGACACCCACGCTGCTGATTCGTGCGATACTCATCGCTGGTCCTCCCGTCCTGTGCTGCGTGCAGCGCCTTCCACGTGCTCGTCGATCCACGCCAGGATCAAGTCCGCGATCTGCAGGTTGTTCTTGTCCTGCATGAGCATGTGGCTGTTGCCAAAGAGGCCCGCGTCCGGCAGGTGGAGCATCATCGCGTCACCCCCTGCGGTGTTGACGGCCTGCACGAATTGCTGGCAACCGCTAAGGAGCGGCGGCCAAAAGGGGGAATCCGCGATGTGGTCGCCGAAGATGACGAGGATCGGAATCGTCGCGAGCTTGGCGATTTCTTGGGGGGTGGGCGGTGGTTGGTTCGCGAAGCTGCGAGTGCAGCTACCCTCGATCGAGACGAGGCCCTTGATGCCCCTGGGATCGATCAGCGCCGCCTCCTCGGGGAAGAAGCCCGATTCGGAGTGCCCCATCAGGACGGCGCCCTTCAACCGTCTCCCCAATGCGGCCAGGTTCGTGTACGTCGGACTGAGGGCGGGCAGCAGCGCGTTCAGGTCGGGGATCACCTGCTTGCCAAACTCGTCAGCGGCGTTCACCGGGAACTGCTCGTCCGAAAATGCCGTGCCGAAGCTCGGTCCGAAGCGGAACAGAGTCCAGGCATCCTCATGACTGAATGTGAAAATGTTTGGCAGCGCACTGGCTGGCAGCGTGCCCAACCGGACCATGTTGATGGTCGTCGCGTCGAAGCCCGAGCGGGCGCGCGAGACCTGGTCCGGGGTGTAGACCGCTCGGCCCTTGCGCACCAAGTACTCGCTCCAGCCCATCCGCCCGTCAGGGGTGGTCTCGTAGGTCTTGCCGCTGAGGCAACACCCGTGAAGCAGGACCACCGGGAGGTGGTGGCCGTCGCCCTCGGGGATCTGATACTGCACATACATCTGGTCGACGGTGATGCTGCCCCCGTTACCGCTGCCGAGGAGACCGCCGGGCGTCCCGCTGACCGCGTCCGTGTGGATGGTCCGACCGCCTACGAAGAAACTGCCTTGCTCCCTGATCACCAGCGGTGCTTTGCTTCTTCCCGCTTGGGCGGCCGCATTGACCGCCGTGCCGAGCGCGACGGTCAGGACCGCCGCGAGTGAGACACCGTGTCGCATGAATACCTCCTTCTGCACTAGTCGTCGCCGCGCCCGCGGCGATCCAGCCCCTTGGCGCGGAGATACTGTGACAGCAGATCCGCCACCCGCACGTTGTTCAGGTCCGACATCGCGAAGTGGGTGTTGCCCGTGACCCCGATGTCGGGGAGGCGCAGGAGCTGCGCATCGCCGCCGTGGCGGTTCAGCGTGTCCACGAACAGCCCGGCCATCTCCTGGCGCGCGCGCCACAGATCGAGCCCGGGATAGGGACTGGGGCTCGCCGGGATGTTGTCGCCGTACACGAGCTGAACCGGCACCGTCGCGAGCGTTGCGAAGTCGGCGGGCGGGACCGGTGTGCCGCTCACCGGGCCTCCCGAGGTGGAGATCGGCGGCGGGACTTCACCTTGCGGGAACGCCCAGCCCACGGGCTCGTACGACACGATGGCCCGGATGCTCTCGCTCTTGGGCTTCGTCAGCCACCCGGGGAGGCCGCTCGCGGAGTGTGTGACCAGCACGGCCGGACCGATCTTGGCAAACAGCGCTGCCACCGCGTCGGCGAGGACCGTGTTGCTTCCGGCGCCCGTATCGGGGGTCTGCTGGCGCCACCACTGATTCAACGCTTCCAGATCGCGTGAGAACTGCACGCCCGGGAAATAGTCCGGCCAGATGCCGATACGGAAGCGGACGAAGATGCCTTGCTCGCCCGTGGCTCCTGGTCCGGGCACAGGGGTCAGGGTGGTGCCGACGGTGCTGCGGCCGGCACGGCCCCGGCGGGGTTGGTCGAGGATGTAGACGGCCCAGCCGCGCCGCAGGAAGATCGTCTGATAACCCTCCCGCCCGTCGGGCGTCGTCTCCCACGTCTTGGAGAACTGGCCGCCGCCGTGCCACAAGACCAGCGGCAGGTTCCGCGCGTCGGGCGGGATCTGGTACTGGACGTAGGCGTGATCCCCGTGGATGGTTTGCCCGTCGGGGGTCAACAGGATCGGATCGAACGTCCCGGGATTGGTGACGACGGTGCCGCCGACCGCGAAGCTTCCCTGCTGCGCGACGACGAACGGGTGCAGCTCCCCGGCCGGGGCGGTCACGGCGCGGGCATGCCGGTCCGCGAGGCGCTCACTCGCGTTGACGAAGGGCAACGACGCGGCGACGCCGCCCGTGACAGTGAGGAAGTCCCGCCGTGTGAGCGTCCCGTCGGTCTTGTTCCCAAAGGTCCGTCCCATGGCTTACTCCATCGTTCAGGTGTGGAGCGGCGCCGGTCGCGATGTGCGACCGGCGCCGCCGTCTTCCGCCTACCGCAGGTTGCTCAACAGCCACTCCTGGTAGAACGCGGCGATGTCCAGGTTGTTCAGCTCGAGCATTTGCATGTGTCCGTTGCCCTGGATCCCCACGGTCGGAAGGTAGACCCAGTCGTTCGCGACTCCGGCCTGCGTGAGGAACTTCGACGTGCAATAGTCGTAGGTCGCGTGATACGACGCCTCGCCGGTCGAGATCAGGATGGGAATGCCGTTGAGCCACGGCAACGTGTGGGCCGGCTCGGTCTGCAACCAGCAGCTCTTGTGGTCTGCGTCGGGCGGCGGGACCCGGGTGAGCCCCAGGTCGGCCGGACCGCTGACCGCGGGGGTGAAGTTGAGGCACACGTTGCTGAGGCCGCACACCGTGCCCGGCGCGACGTCGCCGTTGAGGCTCGAGTTACCGGTAGGCTCGACCGCGATGACGGCCTTGACCAACCCCGGGGCCGCCTGCGGGATCATCCAACTGGTCGGTCCCGACATCGAGTGCGTGACGATGATCGCGGGGCCGATCTGATCGAGTAGCTGCGCCACCGCCTTCGTGGTGAGGGAGAGCGCGAGGTTGCCGTCCGGCATGTTGGCCACCTGCGACGCAAAGAACTGATCGTAGGCGTACTCCCCGGGCACGCCGCTGCCGGCCCCGCCAGGCCACTGGGTGTGCCGCGCCGCCTGCGGCCACTGGAGCGGGGTCGACAGCTCCGGAGCCGTGAACATGCGCTTCACGTTCGTGGGACTCGGGTTCCCCGCCTGTGCGCCGTAGGCGTTCGGGAAGTACCCGGACTTGCCGCGCCCGGGCTGGTCGATCACGTAGACCGGCCAGCCGTTGCTGACGAAGAACAGCGCCCAGCCGGGTCGACCGTCGGGTGTGCCGAGGAAATTCGCGCCCGTTTGCTGGCTGCCGTGAATCATCACGATCGGATAGCGGTGCGCCTTCTTCAGGGTCGCGAGGGGGGCGTTCGGCAGCTGATAGAATACGTGCATCTGACCCGACATCGTCGCGGGGCTGGCGGGGTTGTCGTACACGCCGCCGAGGTACAACACGCCTTGCGTCGCGATCGAATACGGGCCGAGCTTCTTGCCGTCCTGACCGGCGCTCGTCGCCGCCATCAGGCACGCGAGTCCGGCGGCGAAGGCCGCAGGCCTCAATATGGTGGTTGCTGGCATAGGTCGCTCCTCAGTCTTTCCCGATGAGATTCTAGTGTTGCTCGTCGTCTGCTCGGACCCGCACGCGTCCGCGGATTTCACCGCCGCCCCACCGCTGTGAATGCACGTTCACGTACGTCTGGCCGCTCAGGATCGCATGGATCACGTCGTCCAGGCTTCCCGGAGTGATGCCTTGGTCACTCGTCCCGGAGTTGAGACCGACCACATCCGCAGCCGTGAGCGTTCCGCTGACCGTCCCGCCCGGTGACGGGCAGGGGGCGGGCGGGGGCACGTTGGGAGGAGGGGTGGTGTTGGTGCAGAAGAACACCATCACGCCGCCGTTCACCCCGGGCTGGCCGAAATGGATGTGCGAAAACAGCACCGGGCTCGAGAGCGGGGAATAGGTCAGCGTGAACGTGATGGACGTCCTCGTGGGATCGATCACCGCGGTGAAATCGCCGGTTGCGCTCGTGAGCTTCGGCGTGACCTCCTGGAACCCGGTCAAGCGGGCGTGCAACTGGATCGCTCCGTCGTCACTGGCCCGGAACGCCGGGCCGGCGAACGCCAGCATGCACGTGGGCGCCACGACGGCGTAGATGACTCGCTTCCTCATTGTTCCCTCCCTGTTTGGGTTGCGGCGTGCCCGACGAGGACCGCCAGCAGGAACTGCTCCTCCGCTCCGTCCAATCCCAGGTCGTGGTTCAGGAGGTCGTCGAACACGCCTCCGAACGGCCGGGCCGCGAGGCCCAAGGCGGTCGCCGCGAGGATCAAGTTCTGGGAGATGTGACCCGCCTCGGCGACCATCATGCGGTAGCCGCCCTCGCCGTACTTCCGTTCGTGGCGAGGAAAACAGCCCGTCAGGCAAACCAGCGCCGCCGCACCCGCCACCATCTCGCGCTCCATGGGCAGGGCCGCGCCCACGACGCGCGCCTGATCGATGTCCGGCCGCACCAGCTCGAGCACGTTCTCGACGGCGCGGTAGTGGTAGACCGCCGCCGCCAGGCCCTCCACCCGAAAGACGACGGGATAGATCTCCACCGCGTACAGGCCGCCGCTCGAGGGATACGCGCGGAGCATCACCTCGCGTCCCGCCCACGGCAGCGCTCCCGTCACGCCGCACGCGGTGTCGAGGAGCGCGTCGAAATCGTCCCGGCGCAGGGCCGGCCCCCCATAGTCCCGGCGGGAGCGGCGCGAGCGGGTCAGCGTGTGGAAGGCGCGTAGGCGGTCGGGGACCGATTGGCCGACGGCGATCCGGGGCGCTCCCGGATACGCGCGGTAGTCCCCGTCCGTCGCCAACCGCAGGACGGCGTCGCCTTCCAAGCCGCCCGCGGGCAAGACACCTTTCTTCGTAGCCGAATGGAGCAGCCGGCCCAGCGGCCGTCCGGAGACGTCGATGACGCCGGTGGCGGCCATTGCGGCGAGCAGGCTGGCGGCGGCCGCACGCTCATCCGCCGGGAGCGCAGACACGAGCTCCGCGACCGTGCACGCCCCGTCCATCCCGCGGATCAGTCGCCACAGGACGCCCGGATTCCCCGCTACCGCCGCCTCCCGGCGGGTCCGCCGCAGCACCGTGCAACCGGGGTCCCGCTCGACGACCGGCTCTCCCAGGGGGAGGTGGAAATGCACCGCCCCATCGTCGGCCACCCAGGTGCGCGCACCCGGCATCAGCGCGGGACGCACGTCGTCGGCCAGAGCATCGGCCTTCCCGGTCCACCGCGTAATCCTCCGTTCGCGTTGACCGTCGATCAGCAGATCCGGGTCGAAGGCGTAATCGGTGAGCAGGTCGTCGGCGAGCGTGACCTCGAAGGCCAAGGCTCCGTCGGGCCGGTCCGAGCGCTCCTCGCATGCGTCGGCGACGGCCTGCGCTGCTCGGTACGCTTCCCTCGCGTCGGCCTCCCGGCCAGCGGTGCCCAGCAAATCGCCGAGATCCGAGTAGAGCGTGCCCCGCAGATCCTTCACTCCATGACTCGCTGCGAGCCGCTCCGTGACAGCGATCGCCTCCCGGAGCCGCGCCAGCGCCAGGTCGGGCTGCCCGGCCGTGTGGAACGAGCGGCCGAGCTGCGCGAGCAGCACGGCCCTCCCGCGGCTCGGCGTGTCACCGAGCCGGGTGAGGGTGGCGAGAATCCGCGGCGGGTACCGCTCGAGCTGGCGGTAGTCGCGCGCCTGCGCCTGGAGCGCGCCCCAGTGCTCGCCGTCCCCGGCGGCTGCGGCCTCCTGCTCGGTGATGTCGGCGAGGATGCCGTAGGTCTTCCAGACGTCCGCGCCCGCGGGGTCGAGCGTCTGCGCGATGGCCAGCGCTTCCACGGCCACCTGTCGGGCCTCGACGAGGCGACCCGGTTGGTCACGGAGCAAGGCGGCGAGGCCGCTCAGGCGGTGTCCCAGCTGCAGGGGGCTTCCGATCCGCCG
>WNGD01003159.1_pt1 | contig 20116 bp, 24 predicted proteins | sample 5400671 | NCBI WGS metagenome assembly WNGD01 (sample SAMN13153369, study PRJNA577476) | soil metagenome | isolation source: 40 cm soil or saprolite under grassland replicate 2 | place: USA:California | collected 2016-06-15 | reverse complement strand
GGACGGTCTCCCGAACACAAACTCAACGTCTTACAGGAGGGTGAGAACCCAATCGATCTATCGATCTTCAACGCAGGCGAAGCCGATGAGCAATTGAATCCAGGCGTGACAGCAACGTGGACTGGCGCAGAATTGACCGCCTCAGACGCGTTATCCGACTGGAGCGTTCGATCCGAACATGGCCGCGCCATTTTCAATGTGACCACATCAAAAAGCGTGCGATTGCCACCGGGCGGAACGCGGAAAATAGGCTGGCTTCGTTTCGACCAAACTACTAATCTCCGGGCCAAACTCTCAAACCAAAGTGAGCCGCTTCGCTAAAGTACTGGCGACAGTTGGAGCGACCATCTGCTTCGCGGGCGGATTGCACGCGACCGGCTATTTCGAGCCGCAGGTTTATTTGGACCAGGGCGGCAAGAATGTAGATGGCACGCCGGAATTTTACTGGGGACTCGAAGTGCGCCGGCTAGCGAAGGAATTTCATCCGACTGAAAAGCGCGTCGTCTCGGAAAAGCCGCAGGCAAAAAGCGATGAGGAGACCTCTGAGAACACAAGCGGCAGCAACGACACTGACGCCGCGGACGTGAAAGATTTTGAGGAGGCGTTGAAGGAAGGACGGATCAAGCCGCCGGACCCGAAGAAAGCGACAGAACTGAACAAACTCGCGCGCGACATGATCACGAGCACATCGCCGGTTCAAGAGTTCGATTCGGAATTTGCGGATTATCACCGCGGCGCGTCCGCGTATCTGAACAAGCAATGGGATGAAGCCCGCAAGGTGTGGGAAGATTTGCTTAAACGCCCGGAGCAAGATCGACATTATCGCACGGTTTGGGCTGCGTTTATGCTCGGAAAGTTGGGACTGAAGACCGGCGATTACCAAAGCGCTTCACAATGGTTTCAGCGCACCCGCCAATTTGCGGCATCGGGTTTTGCCGACTCGTTGGGCTTGGCGGCGGAAAGTTACGGGTGGGAAGGCCGGAGCGAATGGAAACAGGACCACGCCGAAAAAGCGGCACCCCTGTTTTTGACGCAGCTTGCGCTGGGCGACGCGAGCGCGGTCGTCTCGCTTAAAGCACTGATTCCGGATCGCGAGCCGGTCGGAGGATTGTTGAACTACGGTCCGGAACCCGAAGAGCGAGAGAGTTGGACCGACGAGCAGAAGCGCGAACAGGAGCAAAAGGAAATTTCGAAACTGAAAGCGGCGGCCCAGGATCCGTTGCTCCGCCGGTTGGTCACAGTGCACATCCTTGCGACGGCCACTTCGCCCGATCTTTATTCCGGCGATTCAAGCGCCGCGCCGGTCAATCGTTGCGCGCGATGGTTGAACGTCATCAAACAAGCGAACATCGGGAGAGTTGAAGACGCGGAGTATCTCGGCTGGGTCGCTTACAATAACGGCGATTACAAAGGCGCCGCGCATTGGCTGGAATTGAGCAAGGGCGACAGCGGCGCGGCGTTGTGGTTGCGAGCGAAGTTGCAACGTCGCGCCGGAAAACTGGCGGACGCGGCCAACACGATGGCGCAAGCCGTGGAATGGTTGAAGAGCTCACCCGCCTACACTCCGCCGGGAGGAGTGGACGAAACATGGACCGATTACGACTTTTTTCCGGAAGGCTATCATTGGGGCTGGGGCCAGAGCTCGCACGGCGATCTCGGCGGACTTCGTCTTGTCCGCGGAGATTTTGTGCAGGCACTCGACACCTTTTTAAAAGGGCATCTCTGGAACGATGCGGCATTTGTTGCCGAACGCGTGCTCACTGCCAATGAGTTGAAGCAGTACGTCGACATGTTGCCGCCAACCGAGCCGCCCAAAGAAGGCGAAGATTACAATGCGAAGCTCAGATATTTGCTCGGGCGCCGCTTGGTTCGCGAAGACCGCTACGCCGAAGCCGAGCCCTACTTGCCCTCGCCCCAGAACAAGATCCTGGAGAAATACGTGAAGGCTTTGAAAGACGGCGCGAACGAAAAACTTTCCAAGACCGAACGCGCGCACGCCTGGTTCACCGCTGCGTGGATCGCGCGCTATGACGGAATGGAACTAATGGGGACCGAAGTTGCGCCGGACGCGTTCGCGGAATCCGGCGAATTCGAAACGCCGGACATCGCAAAACAACGGCGATCCGGCGTTTATCAAACAGTTTCGTACGACAAAGACGGCAACGAGAAAAAGAAGAATCTGCCGGTCGTATTGAAAGCCTCGGCAAAAGAGATCCGGCGGCTCACGGCGAACAAGATCAATCCCGACATCCGTTTTCATTATCGCCTCATTGCGGGCGCGCTTGCCATCAAAGCCGCGGCGCTGTTACCGGACAATTCGGAAGAATTAGCCGACGTTGTGAACGAAGCCGGGCTTTGGGTGAAAGATCGGGATGAGAAGACGGGCAACCGTTATTACCAAACCATCGAGCAACGCTGCGCAAAGACCAACATCGGCCGCGCCGACACCGCCAAGCATTGGTTTGTCGATCAAGAGGGGCCATGGAGCAAAACCGAACAAGAAGCGTATCAAACTTTTCATAAGGAGCTGGAGGCCGCGTCCTCAACGCAATAAGTCAACTTCGGCTCCCGCCGATCTTGAGACTTTTCGGCCCGCCCCTAGGACCGGATCTTGAAAGTCTCGTGCACGATTGCCGATCTCGACGGCAACAGCGACATCTCACCCGAGCACGTCAGCGAAGCAATCCAATATCGCACGTTCGATCGCACCCTTTGGGTTTGAGATTCCGCTGCATGCGAGCATCAAACGTGAGGACGCCGTGGCGTCTCGTCGAGGGCGGCACGATTTGATTCTTCCGAAATCTTCGTCTGAGATTATCTACTGATTACCGTTGACCCAAAGTAGCCTTAATGAAGTCGATACAAAGTTACTTTCCAGAGGAGCAGGCATGATTGAGGTAGCCTTTGACCGCCGCGTGCGTGGATGGGGGATCTCATGTAGCGTGGGTCCGCTGTTTCCATTCTGAGAGCGCCCCGACAAACTCCGGATCGGGTGATTCGTGCAACAGGGCGATAAACTCGAGCGAGTGACCGTCGCGGTCGCGGAAGTACAGCTGGGCCGAAGGCATCCAGCCAATTACCGATGGCTCAGTCGTTTTCTCGCCAGCAAAATTCTGCGTCTGGATGCCTGCGGCGTTTAGTCGTTCGCCGGCAGCGAGCAGTTCAGCCAGCGGAACATTGAATGCGATGTGGCATTTATGAAACTCGCGGCCCAGCGTCGTGCTCGGACCCCACAGTCCAAGCATCGATCTTCTATCGGCGCCAGCCCAAAGAAAAACGGCATCGCGTGTGAGGTCGCGATGCGCGAACTGCAACCCGACGATCTCAACGTAAAATCGTTGCGCTGCCTCGCTATCAGCAACCGGAAGATGCGCTTCGTATAAGTGCATGTGACCAGATTACACGCGCTCTACCAGCGCGCATGCCTCAGATGCTTCTACCGCGCCGAGTTGGATGTTGTCCTTGTCGAAATCGCGGCTGTGGTCGAGATCATATACTGCGCAAACGTCCTTCGGGAAGAGAAGGTCCAGTGTCCAGTCAAACGCCACACGAATCTTTTTGTCCAAGCCGGGCAACTTGCTGAGGTAAACTGTCCGCCACATCCACCACGCAAAGAAGCCGGAGAAATTGAAACCAAAAATCCGCGCCACGCCGGTCCGACGACCGATTGAGGCCAGCAGCCCAATGGTTCTGAACGAAAATGGCTTTAGGCGACAACCCAGCAGTACAGCCGCGATATTCTGCGCCACAACTTTGCCTTCGCGTATAGCATGTTGCGCGGTAGGCGGATGAGACTTCCCCGGATTTCTTTTGTCCGGCACAAATGCACAGTCACCCACGGCCCAGACATTAGCCCAATCGGCGACTCGCAAGAAATCGTCCACTGCGATTCGGCCTCGTTCTTTGGCGCAGGGGAGCGAAGAGACAAGCGGACTAGGCACGGTGCCCGCAGTCCACACCAAAGTGCGGCATGGAATTGGTACGTTACTGGCTAAAGAGACATTGTTCTCTGTCATGCTCTTGACCCGGGTGTTAAGCAAAATTTGCACACCACGCGTTGCGAGCACTTTCTCAGTATATCGCCCAAGGCTCTCGCCCAGTTCTGGCAGGATCCCCGGGCCAGAATGTACCAGCACGACTCGCAACATACCTTCACACAGGTTGGGGTAGAACGGCAGCGCTTCCCGCACAAAGTCGTTTAACGCCGCCACCGTTTCCACGCCTGCAAACCCGCCGCCCGCCACCATGAAAGTAAGTAACGACTGTCGATCGATGGGATTGCATTCGGAATTTGCCTCTTCCAAATGTTGGATGATTTGGGCGCGCAATCGAATCGCATCCGGGAGCGATTTCATTGCTAATGCTAGCTCGGAAAAACCGGGGAGATTATAAAAGTTAGTGATTGATCCCAAGGCGATGACCAGATGATCGTAATCGATCTGGAGAGAGTGTTTGCGGTAACCGCGTGAGAGCGAGACCCGTTTGTTTCGTAGATCGATCTGGTTCACGTCACCCACTATTACCTCGACCTTATGCAGCATCTTCCGAAGGGGATTTACGATATTTGTGATCTCGAGATCGCTCGCTGCGATCTCATGAAGCATCGGCGTGAACAGGAAAAAGTTTTCGCGGCTAACGAGGCAAATCTCAAACCCGTGCTCTCGTGCCAGCAATTTCTCAAGATGAATAGCGGCATAAACTCCGCCGAAACCACCGCCAAGAATGACGATTCGTTTCTTGCCTCGGTTATTGGTTGGGCAATCGATCATTGAGTTCTTTGGATCCTGGCTCTGATTGTGCCGCTGAGATTACTGGGTGAACGAGCGCTAGTTTGTTTTGTCGAGCAGTTTTGCCTGCGCTACTGCGCTGGAGCTGGACTGACTCAGCTCTCTCTCGATCTCGTCTCGAGCGGCGCTGAACTCCTTCACGGCCCGGCCCATACCTCGGGCAAGCTCGGGCAGCTTCTTCGCACCGAACAGAAGGAACACGATGAGGAGAATTACCATCATGTCCGGGCCCGCAAAATTCAGGATACTGGCGATCGTTGGAGTCATAAGCGTGTTTCGTTTAACGGCGGTTTGTTCTTCACTCATTCGACCAATTTGGCGGATTTATATTCCCGGAAACTGATCCTGTTTGTATCGCCTGCTGATATCTGCGAGTCGGCCCCCATGTGCACGGAGTTTTTTTCTTCGATGGAATGGAATAAATCGCGACGAGGTGAGTCTTTGTTAGACAGATGGCAATGCAAATGGACGACGCTGCTCCGAGATGACCTTCTCGAAGATCGCTATGGCTTTACCTGCAAAAATAAGACATGCTTCGGAGACCCAAGATTTCGAATCGGACCCGAAGATTGTGAAGTTCGTCGTACTTAAGAGGCACGAAGAGGATCGCGCTGAGCAAGAGAATTTGACCTCCTTTGAAGCGGTGATGCTGCCTCATCTTGATGCGGCGCACAACTTAGCCAGGTGGCTGCTTCGCAATGAACAGGACGCCCAGGATGTCGTACAAGAGGCGTATCTGCGAGCGTTCAAGTCTTTTGGCGGATTCCACGGCTCTAATGGGAGGGCGTGGTTGCTGACGATCGTCCGAAATACCTCCTACACGTTGCTAAAGAAGAACCAGGCGGTTGATCTCACCACGACTTTTGATGAAGAACTACATACTTCTGACCACGAGTCCGTTAGTCCGGCAACAATTCTGGAACAGAGTGAAGATACCGCTCTAATCAGGGAGGCGATTGATCAATTGCCTGCGGAATTCCGAGAGATCCTGACGCTGCGTCACCAGGAAGGTCTGTCCTACAAGGAAATAGCCGACATCGCGCAAATTCCGCCCGGCACCGTCATGTCGCGGCTCGCCCGCGCTCGCGCCAAGTTGAAGGAATATTTGGCGGCTCGTATCGGTAAGGAGATATAGATGAACTGCGAACAAGCTACAGACCTAATGGATGGTTATCTGGATGGCGAACTTGATCCGGTTACCAGCCAGGCAATAGAACAGCACTTGCGAGAGTGCCGTAACTGTGAGCAAAGATACATGGCAAATCGTGCGCTAATTCATGCAATCGGCAGCGCCATGCCTTATTACAAGGCTCCAACAGAATTGCGTGAGCGGATTCAATCCTCATTGCGAGCGGAGATTGCGGAACGGCCGTCGCGACGTGGTGCACCAGATGCCCGGCCGTTGATCCCAAAGAAGCAGCCAGAACCTAAGTCCATTCTTTTTGGAAGCTCATGGAATTGGTTGGCTCTCGCCGCTGCCATCATTTTTGCAGCCATTGTCGCCTGGAACCTGCTGCCTGGATTGCGGCGACCTGATGCCGAACAGTTTCTTGCGACGCAACTTATTGCCAGTCATGTGCGTTCTCTGATGGCAAACCATCTGGCGGACGTTGCTTCGTCCGACCAGCACACCGTGAAACCATGGCTGGATGCCAAACTCGATTTCGCGCCTCCTGTTGTCGATCTTGCGAATGCGGGTTTTCCCTTGATCGGCGGCCGTCTCGACTACCTCGACAACCGACCGGTAGCGGCCCTGATTTACCAGAGACGCAAACATTTCATTAACCTCTTTGTCTGGCCGGCGTCGGATGTGAGCAGAAGGACAACGGCAAAAGAGATATCGCGTCAGGGTTATCATCTACTCCACTGGGTTGAAGGCGACTTCAACTACTGGGCGGTTTCCGACGTTAATAAAGAAGATCTGCGGAACTTTCAGCATCTCTTCGAAGAGCAAATTGCGGCTCACTGACCAGCGATTAGGAATTTTGCCGCAGAATAAGTCGCCGGCGTTTCTAAAAGCAGGCGCGGACTCCAAAGTAGCCCCCTCGTTCTCGAGTAGGCGCACCTTTCGAGTGTCCTCCGTTCCTGATAGCTAAAGCTCAGTCACCGAGTCTGATTTCCAAGGACAACGGGAATATTCGCCGACCAGGACGGTATAGGTAACTGAAAGCAGTCAAGTAAACCTAAACATGTAAACACAAGTAGCCATCAACCAAAACCTAACTCATGAACGCCTTCGACTTAAAAACTGCTCTGCTCGCAAGACACGCGCAGCACCCAGTTATCATTCATTTTCCGATTGCGCTCTTTATTATCAGTGTGGCATTTGACCTCCTAGCGATCTGGAGAAGGAATCCGGGGATCGCCAGGGCTGCTTACTACAACCTGGTCGCGGCCGCGCTCACGGCGCCGGTGGCGATCGCCAGCGGATTGACCGCTTGGCAGTGGCAATTGGAAGGTGCGCACCTTAAGGGCAATTTGCTCTTGCACCTCATCGTCGCGTTAGCGGCGAGCGGGATGATCTGGTTTCTTTGTGGGTGGCGTGTTCTCCAGCGGAGATCCCCAGAACGAACGCCCGGAATTACCTATGTCTTCTTCGCGCTCGTCACAGTCGCGTTGATTGCGATCGCCGGACATTTGGGTGGAATCCTTAGCGGCGTTGAGGCCGGCGCGAGCTAAAAATTTCGGACGCCGAAGCGGCCCTCGAGCCGCTCAGACCACGTGCCAACCCTGCCGGGTGAGGCTGATGGCAATCGTCGCAAGAAGAGTGCGATTATCTTGACACTTTGGCGTAAGCGCAGCCCTTCAGGACTCGCGTCATCATGCAGCCGCGAATCTTTGTGGTGTCGGATGCGCTTCAGGACGAACGACTCGTCACAATCCATCGGCGGTCGGCGATTACCCACCGCCGCTTTTTGTGCGGGCAACACCATTGGCCACGCGCGACGGGAATAAACCACGCAAGAAAACGGTATCGATAACTGAAAACAGTTTCTAAGACAAAAAGAAAGGCTTCCGTTATGCTAACTCCTCTTGCTCCCTACCACAAAGCTACCACAGGCGTAGCGGCGCGATATGCTTTTCTTAGGCATCTGAATACGAACACTCTGGCGTTCGTTTTGTTCGTCGCTTTCGCCCTCCTCAGTGCTACTCGGACCGAAGAGCCTCAAAATAATGAGTTCGCTCATACCGGAGGCACAGATGCGGAATTAGTTACTAAAGCTTCCGACACCTCGATGTCAGCACGAGAAGAAATTCACACTGGCACAGTCTCTGCGAAAAATTCGTGGAATAAAGTCCCGCCAAATCGGTAAGGACAGGTGAAAGCAATGTTAGCAACCAACCCTTAAACCTTAAAAACCAAAATATTATGTCTGATTACATTTCTCACGACCACGAACATGACGGCATCGATCGCCGCGGCTTCCTGCAGTGCATGGCCTGGGCCGGCACCGGTTTGCTCTGGACAGTCAGCGGCGGCGTCCTCGCGTCAAAAACACTTGCAGAAATTGCGAGGGCCGGGGCTCCGTTGCTGGCCACCGATCTTAGTTTTTTGCAGATCAGTGACAGCCACATCGGCTTCAATAAAGAGGCGAACAAGGATGTCACCGCGACCTTCCAGATCGCGCTCGATCGCATTAACGCGATGCCCACTCCACCGTCTTTCCTTATCCACACGGGAGATATCACCCAGTTGTCGAAGCTGGAGGAGTTCGACACATTCGATCAGGTTCTCAAGAGCTGCCGGACCAAGGACGTTTTCTACGTGCCCGGGGAGCATGATGTGCTCAACGATGGCGGAAAACTTTACCGTGAACGATACTTGAAGAACGTCGAAGGCAAAGGCTCCGGCTGGTATAGCTTCGATAAGAACGGTGTCCATTTCATTGGACTGGTCAATGTGCTTGACCTTCAGGCCGGCGGTCTGGGGCAGCTCGGAGATGAGCAGCTCGAATGGCTCGAAGGCGATGTGAAAGGTCTCAAAACGAGCACGCCGATTGTGGTCTTCGCGCATATCCCGCTCTGGGCGGTTTATCCCGAATGGGGGTGGGGGACGAGCGATAGCGAACGCGCTCTGGGATATTTGAAACGCTTTGGCTCAGTGACAGTCCTAAACGGCCACATCCACCAGGTGCTTCAGAAGGTGGAAGGCAACATTACTTTCCACACCGCGATGTCTACCGCCTTTCCTCAGCCCGCACCTGGAACGGCTGCATCTCCTGGGCCAATGAAAGTCCCGGCCGAAAAGCTGCGCAGCATGCTCGGCCTAACGAGCGTTCAGTACAAGCAAGGCAAAACTGCCCTCGCCGTCGTCGATTCCAACCTCAGCTAACCTAACTCAACCCTAACGCAACTAAACTATGACTATCCGAACTCGAAAAAATAAAAGAATGGCACTATTATGTGCGGTCAGTTTTCTCAATCTATCAATCTTCGCATTCGCTGGCGAGATGAAAGACGTCGATAGCACAAGCAGCAAGCAAAACAGAATAGAGATCAAAGACTTCGCCTTCAATCCCCAGACATTAACCGTGAAGTCGGGCGAGACGGTAACCTGGATTAACCGCGACGAAGAACCGCATACTGTCGTGAGCGTCGAGAAGCAGTTTAAGAAATCGACCGCGCTCGACACTGATCAAACCTTCACAATCACAGCAGGCGCTCCCGGTACCTATACCTATTTTTGCTCAGTTCATCCGAAGATGACTGGGACAATCGTGGTCGAGAAGCAGTGATTAGGCTCAGAGGCCGTCTGGGTGGAATCTCAGTGGCGTTCTAATGTCCTGAGGAGCACCTGGCGGCAGCCTGGCCGCCTTACCCGTTTAGCTGGTCCAGCAGCTATGAGCGAACTGAATCCCTTATATGGCGAGAAATCTTGAATCCAATTGAGCTACGCGGCGCATCTCACAGGAAACAAGCGACACTCGAAATCATGAAGCCAACACCCTTAACGACTTGTAACGACCGGCAGCGCGATTCGTTCGATCGCGCGATGCGCAAACGCCGCTCACCAATCACAGATTGCAGCTATCACTCTGGCTCGTTCGAGGATTCGAGCGCGCATTATACGCCTGTCCATGTGCGATCATTTTGGAACATCACCGGCGATTATTTCAAGCGCGAGGCGCGCCACGATTTCCGGAGCGAAGCCGCGCTTTTTGCATTCATTACAATCGCCGCAGCTCTTCCCTTGATTAACAACCTGCACGCGCTCATAGAATTTGTGCGTGCGATCACTTCTCAGTAAGCGGCTTAGCTTTCTCCCGCTCGTTATCATACTGCTGTTGTCGCTTGCCGGCTGCGGCTCGGAGAGCGATCGCGTTTTGGAAGAGACTTTCGAACGGCTCTACACGGTTGGACCGAATGCGAACATAACCATTCAGAACGGCGATGGAGCCGTTCTCGTTTTTGGCTCAAACAGAAACGAGATGCGGGTGCATGCCGTCAAAAGGGCGTACCGCCGCGCGCGGCTGACGCAGATCGCGATCAACGTTTCCACGAAGCCAGGCTCTGTTTCCATCACCACCAAATTCCCACCCAAGCCGAAGTGGGGTCTGTTCGACCGTTCGGGCACGGTCGATTACACGATCGTTGTTCCGGCGACGGCCAACATCTCGCGACTAGACTTGGATGCGGGCGAGATTCTGCTGGATGGGATGCGAGGACCAATGACGCGCGCCCAGTTAGGCGAAGGCCGGATGTTCGCTCGCAACTGCTTTAGCAACCTGGACCTCGCGATCCGGCGCGGCAATCTCATCGTGTCGTACGATTGGTGGGAAGAGAGCAAATTCTCCGCTCAGGCGAATGTCGTACAGGGAGACGCATGGGCATATCTTCCTGACGATGCCGCTTTCCATCTCCTCGCCAAAGCAGCACACGGAAAAATCTTCAATGATTTTGAGAGTTCCGCAGTTGCGGAACCGGCATCTGTCGCTGGCATGAAAGTGGATATGCGAGTGAATGGCGGAGGCGAGGCCACAATCAAAATGCGCGTGGTGGAAGGGAACATCAAGATTGTGGAGGCGAGTCCGTAATGTTGCCTTGCGTCCGATTCGGCATCGAGCATCAAGTATCTAGCATGCCATCGTTCGACATAGTCTCAGAAGTGGACAAGCAGGAGATCGACAATGCGGTTAATCAGGCGCGCAAAGAGCTCGCCACTCGCTTCGATTTAAAGGATGCGCAAACGGAAATCATTTCGGAAAAAGACAAGCTTGTTTTGACAGCCGACGACGCGGCGCACTTGAAAGCGCTGCGAGAGATTGTCATCGGAAGATTGTCCAGGCGTGGGGTCGATCTGCGCAATATCGAACAGGAAGAACCCGCCTTGTCATCGGTCGGTCATGCCCGGCAGGAATTGAAAATCAGGCAGGGCCTCGAAGGAGACAAAGCAAAAGAAATTATTCACGCGATCAAGTCACAAGGCTTCAAGGTGCAGAGCCAATTGCAGGACCGACAAATTCGGGTGACGGGAAAAAAGAAGGATGAACTCCAGGCTGTGATTCAATTCGTGCGCAGCCGCGACTTCGGTGTGGCAACGAATTTCAAGAATTTTCGCGATTGACTCTGTAGCCGCTTCGCTGTGCGAAGCGCCCCGGCTGACACGCCGAATATGGCTGGTTACGCCGCCCACGGGGCGGCGGCTACAATCACCCTCCTTGCACCGGCGGCATGATAGCGATCTCGTCGCTCGGCTTTAGCGGGTAATTGCGATCGACAAATTCCACGCCTGCGCCGATCAAAATACTTTTGTCGTGCAGGCGAAGCGCGGGTTGCCGCGCATAAATGTTCTCGAGCAAGTCACGCACCGTCGCGCCTTCGGCAAGCTCGATATCCAGCTCGCGCATTCCAGTTAGATCGCGCAGTTGCGCGTAAAACTGCACTCGCACTTTCATCGCAGTGAACTGCCGTCTTTATCCATTGCTCGCACAATCAGGTTCAATAATCTGCAGTGTAATGCATGTCCATCACGACCAGCTCGAACTTCGGACCAAGGGTAAAGGACTCTACGAAATCACCGATGATCTGCAGTCGAAGATCGACAGGTGTGGAGTCCGGAACGGGACGGTGACTGTGTTCGTTCAGCACACCAGTTGCAGTGTCGTCGTGATGGAGAATGCCGACCCGACCGCGCGCCGCGACCTGAAAGAGTTCTTCGACCGTTTAGTACCTGAAGGTGCCGATTACTTCACGCACGGTTCAGAAGGCAGCGATGATATGCCGTCGCATATCAGGATGGTGTTGACTCGCACGAGCGAGACAATACCGATTGCCGATGGGAAAATGCAGCTTGGAACGTGGCAGGGGATATTTCTCTTTGAACATCGGCGCGCGCCACATCGGCGAAGAATTTCGATCACGATTATTGGCGAATAGGGTAGGGCGCGACCGCCGGGCACGCCTAAAAAATGGGCGTTATCGATAAATTGCATCCACCAGCCGCAGCGATTTTTCATTCGGCAAAAGCGATTGCTCCATTTGATTCATCACGTAGGCGAACGCGATTTTATTTTCAGGATCGGCAAAAGCGTGGCTGCCGCCTGCGCCGGGATGTCCAAAGGAAGGTCGTAATGGGCCCAACATTCTTCGCTCTGCATTTCGTGAATCCTTTATGAATCCGGCCGAAAACGCTGTTGGTATTTGTAAAACCCGGTCGATGCCATCTGTGAGTGTCGCGCTCATCAATTCGAGTGTCTCTGCTGAGAAGAATGTCTGGCCATCTGCCTTTCCGCCGTTCGCTAGTACGGAATAAAATTTCGCCAGCGCCGAGGCGCTCCCGATCCCGCCAAAGGAGACAATCGGGTGCGCGCGAATCGCAGCGCTATTCATCTTACTGATCACATGCAGGCCGTACGGTGACGTAAACGTCTTGCGTGCCAAAGTGCCGGGCGTAACCAGATCGGTATAAAATTGTTTCGGCTCGGGTGGCTTGCCGGTTTTTGGGGCGTACATCGTTGCCACGCGCGAATTTTCCTTTTTTGGAAGGCCGATCCAAAAATCGAGACCGAGCGGTCGGGCAAAATTTTCCTGCCAATAATTCGACAGCGTCTGTCCGGCGATTCGGCGAACCAGCTCATCGAGAAGAAATCCAAACGTGCGCGCGTGATAGCCATGTGCAGTGCCTGGTGGCCACAACGGTTTTTGCGCCTCCAGCGCTCGAATAACCGCATCGTAATCCAGCACATCGACTCGGCGATCCAGAGCGCAAAGTCCCGCCTGATGGGAAAGCAATTGTGCGAGCGTAATGTTATCTTTGCCACTCTGAGCAAACTCTGGCCAGAACTCTGCTACCCGTTGGTCGAGGTTGATTTTGTGTTCCTGCAACGCATGCAAGAGACATGCGCTGCCGATTCCTTTCGTCGCCGACCAGACTAAAACGAGTGTGTCGCTCGTCCATGGATGTTCGCGACGCGCGTCGCGAAATCCGCCGCAAAGCTCTATGATAGGCTCTCCATTTTGCCAAACCGAAACCGCAGCGCCTAGCTCGCCAAACTTCTCGAAATTTTCGAGGAACGGCGGTTTCAGTCGCTGAAGAAGCTGGCCACCGTCCAGTTGCATCGAAGGAATGGTAGGGACGCCCCGCTGCGGCGTCCAGAACACCCGTGCTGTCATTGAATTGTAGGGCGTTTCTGTGAAACGCTAACGCGTCTGACACAGACGCCCTACAGTAGCAGCTCTTCCAGTTCTGCGAGCCGACGTTCGAACAAGCGCAATGTACTCTCGATGGGCGCAGCTGTCGTCATGTCCACGCCTGCCGCCTTTAATGTCTCGAGCGGGAACTTCGAGCCGCCCGATCGTAGAAAATCAAGATATGCCTTCACGCTGCCTGAATCGCCGGCAAGCACGCGCTGCGAAAGTGCCACGGCAGCGGAAATTCCTGTCGCATATTTGTAGACGTAGAACGCATGATAGAAATGCGAAATACGCAGGCATTCCAGATCAAGCTCCGGATCGAGCACGAAGTTCTCCGCAAAATAGGTTTCGAGAAGTTTGTGATACTCCGATTTAAAAACATCGAGCGTCAGCGCATCGCCGCTTTCCTCAATGGCATGAATAATTTTTTCAAATTCGGCAAACATGGTCTGCCGGAAGAGCGTGCCGCGCAGGTCGTCAATTTGCCTGTTGATGACATAAGCCCGCATCTTCGGATCGCGTGTTGTCTCGAGCAGATGATGTGTGAGCAATTCTTCGTTAAATGTCGAGGCTACCTCGGCCAGAAAAATCGGATACTCGTAATCCTGAAATAGCTGTGCATTTTGCGAGAACCAACTGTGCATGGAGTGACCAGCCTCATGCGCGAGTGTGTAAACATCGGCGAAGACGTCCTGTTTGTAGTTCACTAGGATGTACGGTGGCGCGCCGTAACTTCCGGATGAAAACGCGCCGCTGCGTTTGCCTTTATTTTCGTAACGATCGCACCACCGCTTCGAGCGCAACCCTTCCGCCAGCACATCGTCATACTCCTACCCGAGCGGAGCCAGCGCGGCCAAAACCATTTCGACGGCATGATCAAAGGTGAAGCGCGTCTCGATTTCCGGAACGAGCGGGACGTACGTGTCGTAATGATGCAGTTCGTCCAAGCCAAGAACGCGCCGGCGCAAATCGAAATAGCGAAAAAGCGGCTCCAAATTCCCTAGGACCGAACTGATCAATCCCTCGTAAACGGAAACCGGCACATCGTCTGGAAACAGCGCCGCTGCGAGCGCCGACGAATAATGCCTTGCTCTTGCGTGAAACACATCCGCCTTGACGGAATAGGCAAGCGACGCGGCAAGCGTGTACTCATGGTCGCGAAATTCTGCGTAGAATTGATGAAAAGCGCGTTTGCGCAGCTCAGGATCGCGTTTCACCAAAAACGAGCTGAATGAACTTTGGGTAAGCGGTTTTTCGCGTCCGGTCTCATCCGTCAGAACACCGAACTTCATGTCCACATCGGTCAGTTGCGAAAACGTGTCGTCGTAACCGCTGAGGGCGACGCTGCCCAGCGCCAGAATGCGTTCCTCGGCTTCAGAGAGCACATGCGGTTTCATTCGCCGAAGTTTGTGCAACTTAATTCGCCAATCCTTCAACGCCGGATCGGCAATGAATTCCGCGAACTTCTGGTCATCGATCGCCAGGATTTCCGGAACGACAAACGCTGCCGCTTCACCGATCTTGGTGAGTAGATTCTGAACCTGCCCGATCCGCGCGAGGTATTCGTTGTTCGTGCTGTCCTCCGCCAGTTGCAGCGATGCGTAGTGATAGACACGCTCCATCTTCAGCTCGAGCGACTTCTCAAACTCAAGAATCTCGGCGAGCGTTTGGGCCGATTCGCCCACTCTGCCCTTCCACTCCTGAAGTTTCGGATACTCCCGCTGTACCCAGGCAAAATCCTCCTGCCATTTGCTTACATCAGCGAAAAGATGAGAGAGGTCCCATTTGTGGGATTCGGGAATGTCAGAGCGCGTTGGAATAGTGGAAGACACGCGGAAAACGTCGAACGCCCAACGCCGAACGTCCAACACCGAATTTAGATCCACGTTTCTGTGACGGGGGTCTATGACCGCCGTCGGCGTTTACACAGCGCGGCGATCGCAGAATGGCGCGCGATCAATTTGAGCGCGCGCTGAGTCAATTCTTTTCCCGGCGGGATCTTGTGCCAGGGCGATGCACCCGAGGGATGTGGCAATGGAATTACATCGAAGCGGTGTCCCGCGCGTTCTACGCGAAATTTCCGACCAATCACTTTCTCTAATTTTGTGCAGTCGATGAATTGCACGATAGCCAATCTTCCGACGGGAATGATGAGACGCGGGTGCAAAATTCGGATCTCATTGTTCATCCATGACGAGCAGTTGCGAATCTCATCCGGCGCCGGAACGCGATCTGTACCGCCGGAATTTTTCCCGGGAAAACAGCGGCAGACTGCCGCAAAGTAAATTTTTGATCGAATAGCCGCTTCATTCATCCCGCAGAATTCTTCAAACCAGCGAAAAAGCGTTCGGCCAGCGGTATGTGCAAACGGTCGTTGCAAAACTGGCTCTCTGGGGCCGGGAGCCTGCCCAATAATCATCACATCGCTCACGATTGCGCCGCCTGAAACCGGTGTCGATTGCATGCGCGGGCAGCGACGGCAACGCAATAGTGCCGTCACATGTTGATTGAGCAGTTCCTGCCGATTCAACCTCATAAGTCCAAAAAGCGATGCGAGGACGTATCGCATTCCAAAAGCACTTCGTGCGAAACTGAGCAAGCTAATGATGCATTTCGCGAAGCTCTGGGAGTGCGCACGCGTCCTCGCATCGCTTTTTAGCGCCGGAAGATTGAGAAGATCGAGAAGAGCAAGCTCAGGACGATGCTGAGAATGATGCAGGTGACGATGGGAAAATAAAATGCAGAGTGTTCGCGCTCGATCCGGATATCTCCCGGCAATCGTCCCAGCCATTTCGGAGCGAACCCGCTCCACATGACCAACCCTACGAGCGTCGTGATCACACCGATGATCACGATGAATTTGCCCAACTCGCGCATAATTCAAAAAGTTGCGCGAACTGAGTGAAGGCACAAGCTTGAGAGCGATGCCAGTACAGTTTCGAGATTATTACGAGACGCTCGGTGTTCCGAAAACGGCCACCGACGAGGAGATTCGTAGCGCGTTTCGCAAGCTGGCACGGAAATATCATCCCGACGTGGCCAAGGATAAAAAGGCCGCGGAAGAAAAATTTAAGGAAATCAACGAAGCCTACGAGGTGCTGGGCGACCCGGAAAAGCGCAAGAAATACGATCAGCTCGGCGCGGATTGGAATCGACCGGGCGGGTTCCAGCCACCTCCCGGCTGGCAATGGCAAGGACAGCAACCCGGCGGCGGATTTTACCAATGGGGTGGCGATGGCGGCGGAGTTCAATTCGAGTTCGACGGAACGGGGTTCAGCGACTTCTTCGAAGCATTCTTCGGCGGCGGCCGAGGCCGCTCTCCGATGTCGAAGCCGACATCATGGTCACACTTGAAGAAGCGTTGCACGGATCGACCCGAACAGTCTCTTTGCGCCGGGCTGGCTCAAATAAAGTGGAAAATTACCAGGTTAAGATCCCGCGTGGCGTCCACGAAGGACAGCGAATCCGGTTGCGCGGTCAGGGCGAAGCGGGCGCAGGCGGAGGAAAAAGCGGCGATCTCTTTCTTCGCGTGCGTCTGGCGCGACACCCGGATTTTACAGTCGAAGGCAGTGACTTGATTCACGAGGTGAAAATCGAGCCCTGGCGGGCAGTGTTGGGCAGCGAATTGCTTGTGCCCACTCTGGAAGGAAAGGTGCGCCTGAAAATTCCGCCAGGGACCCAGGGTGGGCAGCGGTTTCGTCTGCGCGAACGCGGCCTGCCTGGAGTCTCTGGTAAGCGCGGCGACCTCTATGTCATTGTCCAGATCAACGTGCCGAAGAAACTAACTGAACGCGAACGCGAGATCTGGAGCGAGCTCGCAAAACTGCACGGCGGGTAATGATTGTCATGTCGAGCGAAGTCGAGACATCTCTTACTATTTTCTTTTCTGCTGACGTGGTCGGATCAAGAATCAGAGATTCCTCGACTTCGCTCGGAATGACACATTCATGAAAATTTCCCTCGGCTCAGATCACGCTGGTTTTCGTTACAAGGAAAAGGTAAAAGAATTGCTAGGCTCGCTCGGGCACGAAGTAAAAGACGTCGGCACGTTCAGTGAAGGACCGGTCGATTATCCGCTCTTCATTCGGCCGGCAGCGGAGGCAGTGGCACGCGGCGATTGCGAACGAGGCATTGTGTTCGGCGGCTCGGGCAACGGCGAAGCGATGGTGGCCAACAAAGTTCACGGTGTGCGTTGCGCGCTTTGTTGGAACGAAGAGTCGGCCCGCCTATCCCGGCAACACAATGACGCAAACGTGCTTTCGATTGGCGAGCGGCTAATTCCTGAAGATCTGGCGCTAAACATCGTGCGTATCTGGCTGGAAACCGGTTTTGATGGCGGCCGGCACGAGAGACGCGTAGCAATGTTAAACGCGATGTAGGTAGCGGCGGTTCACCTGAACCGCCGAGGCGATTGGGGTCAATCGCCCCTACCACATCAATCGATCCACGCAAACCGCGACGAGGAATACCGCGCCCACGAATGCGTTGCTCTGAAAAAACGCGCGGTTGATTCCGCCGAGATCGAGTTTCTCGATTTTGTGTTCGTAAACCAGCGCCGCTGCAACCAGAGGCATCGACCAGTAATAGAACGCACCCAGCTTCGCTAGGAGACCAAAACCGATCAACGCAGCAAATGTGAGAAGATGTAATAGCTGCGCCAGACGCAGGCTGCGTGCGATACCCAGTTTCACGACAAGCGATCGAATGCCTTCGCGCCGATCGAATTCGTAATCTTGGGTCGCATAAATCACATCGAATCCCGCGACCCAACAAATCACGCCCGCCGCCAGAACAAGCGGCGTAAGATCGACGCGGCCAGTCTGCGCGATCCAGGCGCCAACCGGAGCGATGGCGAGTGCTAATCCAAGAAAGAAGTGCGTGGCGCTGGTGAATCGTTTCGTGACCGAGTAGAAAAAAATGACCGCGAGCGCAAGCGGCGCGAGGATGAAAGTCAGTTGATTGATTGCCGCTGCGGCCAGAACAAACCCGACAGAACTCAGAACCAGCAAAACCGACGCACCGGATTTGGAAATCAGCAGGTGACGAGAGGCCGTCCGCGGATTTCGCTGATCAAGCGACCAATCGACCAATCGATTGAAAAGCATCGCTGCCGTGCGCGCAAACACCATGCAGAGGAGCACTAACAGCAGAATTCTCAACGACGGAATGCCGTTCGCGGCCACCACCAATACGCCCAGAGCAAACGGCAACGCGAAGACGGTGTGCGAAAAACGGATCAGCCGAAGAAATCTCGATAACGGTCCGCCAAGTCCGATCACCTCGCGTTGTCGATTTTTCGCGTTCACAGCAATGACATTCAGCGATCTCTATCCCAGCAAACCCCGCAACCGCTCGCTCGCTCGGGACAAAATCGGCGTGCCGTGCGCGAAAAGCATTCTCTCAACTTTATAAGCCAGTAGTTTTCGCAACGACCGGCGCATTTCCTTTGCGTTCGAGCAATACTTTGCAGGAAGAAAAGTGAAGCCGTACGGATCAAAATTGATTAGCGCGTCGCCGACGATCAGGGTTCCGCCGTCTGAGGCGTAATGCAGGACAATTTCGCCAGGTGCCGCGCCTTCGATGTAAATCACATCCAGTTCATCACAAATCTTGTCACTATCGGCAACCTTCCTGAAAGGGAGCGACGCCGTATCGGGAAACGTCTCGCAACGCGCGAGGATCGGTGTGGAGAACTGCTCGGCAAACCAAGCAGAGGCACGGTGGTGGTTGGAACTCGTTACAATAATTCCCGCAACACTACCGGAACCAACAAGCTCGTCGAGCGCTTCGCTCTGCAAAGGAATTGGATCAATAAGATACGTACCGTGGCAAGTGACAAGGCAGGTTGAATACAGTTCTGCTTTCACGGCGGACTCATAACCGTGCCAAATCGCGAGATCAGAAGTGATTTGGTCAAAATCCGACGCCGGTCTCACGCGCGAGACCATCGGCGGTCTGCGCGGACCGCTCAAGTTCGCCGCAGGACGAATCCGTCCCCTGGCGGACTTGCGCAAGTGTTACTGCTGAATCTGCCGCCCGCGCTTTGCCCATGAACAACCACAGCAAGAAGAGAGCGGTCAGCAGCACAGGCCGGAGACCTCCCAGCGAATTGAGAACTTGCTTGGCTCTTCTCATTTCACTAGTCACTACAGGAAACGAAGGGCGAAGTTCCGAAATAAGTTGCTTCAACAGGAGCGAACGGAGAGAACAGAGATGAAAAGAAAATAAGGCCTCCGTTTCCTTTGTTCCCTCCTGTTAGAAATCCGGCGCTGGCTGCGCCGCTTCGCCGGTCTGTGCCGATGCAGCTCCACCTTCTAACTCAGCCTCTCCGCGATGCTCTGGGGACGCGGGAAAAGTTCGCGATGGCGAGGGCGCCATCGCCAGCACGCGAGGGCGCATGCGCTCCCCAGATGAGCTCGTGCGCGTGCGCGCAGCAGCTTCTCGCAGCGCCTCACTCTCTGACCTCGTTACTGCGACATCATGTACCGCCACGCGTCAGCGAGCGCGGGTGTGTGGTCTTTGTTGAGCGGGGTGTAACGATCGAGGGCTGTAGAGCGATGAAAGGTGCCATTGCGTCGCGGCGTCAGGTCAGTGGCCAGCGTGTGGGTGAATCCGTACGGCGGCGAGCTCGTTTCAACCGTCACCACTGGCCCCAAGGCAGTGATACCTAACGACGCCCATGATGCGAGTATCGC
>WNGD01002260.1_pt1 | contig 20132 bp, 18 predicted proteins | sample 5400671 | NCBI WGS metagenome assembly WNGD01 (sample SAMN13153369, study PRJNA577476) | soil metagenome | isolation source: 40 cm soil or saprolite under grassland replicate 2 | place: USA:California | collected 2016-06-15 | reverse complement strand
GATCGCTGCCTCGACGTCGTCGACGATGTACCGCACGCTGCATGGGAGTCGGCTGGCTGGCCGTGGATGAGCCGTCGGCCGTGCGGCTTCACGTGCCGCGTCAATTACGCGCGCGCGCGAGTGACGACAGCCACGTGCTGAGCTAAGCAGAGCTCGTACCCGGTGTGGGACGGTGTGGCGAAATCACCAAATGAGCCCGGAGACCGGATCTGCGCGATCGCCTCGTTCGCCGCTCAAGCGTTCGTTCACGTGACCCTCATCCTCATCGTGAACGCTCCTCTTCCAGCCGATCGAGATACGCCGTCAACGCAGTCTCGACGAGCCGTGCCGGATGTGCCTGAGACCGAGCGCTTTTACGAGACAAAGAGGTCGGCTCGTCGATCGCGGCGTGCTTGACCCGCCGGATCAGCGCGGGCGGCAGATAGACGTTGAAGAGCTGAAGACGACCAACGGGCAGACGAGCCGCGGTTGGCACCCTTCGCGGCAGAACGCTCTCTAAGAACTCGGCTGAGGATGGATGGCGCTCTTGAGTGGTGGAAGAGGGTTTGCCAGAATCCGGGCTTGTTGCACCTCGGAATTCGGACGAGGTCCTTACGAGAGGGGAGAGCGAATGCTTAGACGTGTACTCCAAGCTGTAAGCCTGGCGGCTGTGGTCGCGTTGCTGGCGGCGGGAGCTGCGCTGGCAGCCGCAGGCGGTCAAGGGACAGTCACGATCACCCAGCACGCCCACAACGTCACACTGTTCTCGGACCCGGTGACGAACCCGTGTACGGGCGAGCCGGGAACGCTCACCGCGATCGCGGCGAACGAGGTCTTCCACGTCACCTTCTTTACGAACGGGGACGAGTTCTGGGTGACCGGTACTGACGAAGGAACGGCGACCTTCACGCCCGATAATCCAAACGGCGTTTCCGCCAGCGGCCACTTCGCGACCTGGTTCGGTGAGTCGTTCAACGAGAAGAATGACGTCCAGCACGACACGTTTAACCTCACGTTGACCAACACCGACGGCTCGCACGTCGTCGCGCACGAGACGGCCCACCTGAGCACCAACGCCGCGGGTGTGGTCGCGGTCAACTTCGACAAGATGAGCGTGAGCTGCACCGGATAAGCAAGCGACCGCGGGACGGGCAGGCGACGCGCAGGTCCCTTGGTTGCGAGCTGGAGCCTGCGCGAAACTCCCGCAGCTCCCCAAACGCTGGTCGGGTCGGATTAGCTGGCAACGGAGTAGTCGTGCGCTGTCAGGTCCCACTCGAGCTGCGGGAGCTTCAGCCCACCCGCTTCGAGATCAACGGCACGGGTGCCGGGTTTCCCCGACCAAGATCGAGTTGCAGGAGGGAGCGCCTGGTTCGGCGATAAGTTGCGTCCCCGACCCGATCCCGTGCATCGCGGACGATGCCGACGAGGACTTCGTCGATGGTCGCCTGCTCGCGTCCGGCCGCGTGCAGTGTGTCTTGAAAACGGCGGAGGGGCGGGCGCCGCGCGCCCCTCCGCCGCCAATAACGCCATCAGGGCGCGATCTTCGAAACGAAGGCATCGGTGTTGCCGAACTGCGCCCCGCAATCCGTTCCGGGCGCCGGTTTCGATGCCGTCCCATGCTGGAACGCATCGACCGCCAGGCAGCCGACGCCATCGCGCGAGTCGGTGTAGATGAAGAACGCGTTCGCGTTCGTCGAGACGAGCGTATTGTAGTCGCCCCAGAACTGGCGGGCGAGGTCGTTCTGCGCCGAAGCGGCCGGGTCGGACGAGACCGAGCTCACATCGGTCGAAGCGCTCCATGTCGTGCCGCCGTCGGTCGACTTCACGTAGAAGCTGTCGATCGTCGCGTTGCCGGTTCCGAACGTGCTCGTGTCGGTCGTCTGCAACGCCTGGTAGCCGACGTCGACGCGCCCGCTGGGCGCGACGTCCAGGCCCTGGAAGAACGCGTAGCCGTCGGCGGCCGGGGAGACAACGGTCGGGGTCGACCACGTGCTCCCTTGGTCGCTGCTCTTGGAGACGACGATCCTGCCCGCGCCGCTGCGGAGGTCGGCCCAGTCGACATAGACGGCGCCCGTGCCCTGATCGACCGCGAGGCTCGGGAAGCTGTCGTCGCGGAAGTTCGCGCCCGGGATCGGATCCTGAATGTCGTGCACCCGGGCGATGTCGATCGGCCGCGAGAAGCTAACGCCGCCGTCGTGCGACACGGCGACGACCTGCTTGAAGCCACCGACGTCCGAGTCCTCCCAAGCGACGTAGACCGTGCCGTCGGGGCCGGTCCGGACGGTCGAGCCCTGGCGTCCGCCGTGGCCGATGTTCTGCCCAGCGGAGAGCTGGCGTTCCTTCGACCACGTCTTCCCGCCATCGTCCGAGAACGCCACCCGCACCGGCTCGCCGAAGAACGTGAATGCGCTGCCCCGGAACTGCGTCCACGAGACGTAAAGCCGCCCGAAGAACGGCGAGCTTGGGTTGCGGTCGGCCCAGACGTCCTCCTTGTCGTTGAACTTAAACCCGTGTCCGTTCGCGGCGATGACCGGATCCGACCAGTTGACGCCGTTGTTGTCGGAGGCCGAGACCGTCAGCAGCTCCGGCGCCTGGTTGCCCTGCTGAGAGCCCGGCGCGAACTCGGCCAGGCTGCCGTAGTACGCGCGCACCCCGTTGAGGAAAGCGTCCCCGGCGCGGGCACCCGCGAAGCGGCCGTTCGCGTCCGGCCGCGGGCCATAGACGATCCGCGGGTCGCCGTCCGACTGGAGGGTGCCGCCGTTGTCCGAGAACCCCGGAAGGAGCCCCCGGTTCGTCCAGGTCGCGCCGCCGTCGGAGCTCGTGTAGATGCCGTCCGTCCCGACTCCGGGGAAGAACGAGCAGTCGCTGCCCGGCACGGACCCCCGCACCGGGCCGGGGCCGCAGGGCGGCTGGAGTTGTTCGTCGTTCGCGCCGGCGATCAGGAAGCTCGAGGTGACCGGGTTGACGGCGATCGTCGGCTCGTTCTGCTTATTCGTCGGGAAGCGAGCAGTGGTATTGCTCGTCGGGTCGCCCGCGACCTGCGGGTTGTTCGCCTGGACGTCCGTGAACGAGATCGCAAGCGCGGTCGCCCCCGTTGCAGCAAGAGCCAGGCAGACGGCAAGTGCTAAGACCAGCCTTCGCCTCATATCATCCTCCCCTCAAGATCGACTGAGCCCACGCACACCACGTGAACCCCTCGGGCTTGCAAACCTAATACGCGCGACTTGAGGGAGCGGTTTCCGTCCGCCTCGACGCGGCCAGTTAGAAAAGCGGCTGCTCCGGGCAGGTTTCCGGCGAGCCACAATTACCGCGAAGGGGAGTGAGACTCCATGCGACGTCTACTTGTGTGTGTCATTGCCGCCTGCGCGGTCGTCACGCCCACCGCGAGCGCGGCGCCGTCGAAGAACGGCAACGGAGTCATGTGCGTCCTGCAGGCGAAGCTGGCCGCCGGCAACGAGACGACCGGTTCGACCTCCATCGCCAAGGGCCACACGCTGATCAAGGTTCGCACCGACGGTGCGATCGAGTTCAAGACCCACATCCTCAACAAGAACGCCGAGACGTTCATTGCCGGCCATATCCATCAGGCACCGGTCGGCGTCGCCGGCCCGATCGTCGTGCCGCTGTTCGCGTCGCCCTCTCCCCCGGCGAGCGCGCGCCACATCAAGCAGAGCGGCGTGGCGACGCCGAACGCAGGCACAACCGGCGCAGGCCTCTGCCAGAACCCGAGCGCCTACTACGTCAACTACCACACGACCGCATTCCCGGGCGGCGCTATCCGCGGCCAGCTGCACTAGCACGCGAGCGCACGAGGGGCGGGCGAGCGGCTCGCCCCTTTCGCCATGTCGAGCGGCGTCGGCAGCTCCGGTGACGGACGCGCGTCCTGCGCCTATACGGGCCTTGCTCCGCTCAGCTCGTTTAGGAGGTCGCAGTGATCGAGATCCCGCCGCGTGCCTTCTGCCTGAGCGTCACCTTCACTCTGTCGGGCGGAAGCTCGAGCGCCTCGGCGACATCGCCTCGGATCCTGACGGCGAGCGCCTCGCAGAACTGCGGTTCGTTGCGAAAGCCAACCAGGTAGAGCTTGAGTGATTTCGACTCGAGGCAGAGCGCCTGCGGTCGGTACTCGATCGTGGTCACGTAAAGGTCGGGCTGCCCGGTGACCGGGCAGACTGCGGCGAGCTCGTCGCTGGTCATCTCGACGTGCGAGACCCCGGGATTGGCGAACGTCTCGAGGCCGGCGTAGTGCTCGGAGCCGGGATGGCCGAGCGCGACGAAGTCGGTTGAGCGCGAGCTCGCTTCCACAGCTCGTACTCTAGGCACATGACGCACGCTGTCGGGCGCGGCGGGCGACCTGTGCGGCGGGTGTATCTGGCCGGTCCGCCCTATGCCGAGGAGTATCGCCTGCGCGCGGCGGCGCTCGTTCGCCGGATCGGGTGGGAGCCGGTTGATCCGATGCGGCGGGACTTCCGAGGGCGAACGCAGGGTCACGAGGCGGAAATCGTCGATGGCGATCTCGCCGAGATCGAGTCCTGCGACGCCGTCCTGGCCGCCTTTACTTCCCCCGACGAGGGGACGGCGATGGAAACCTGGTACGCGCACAGCCTCGGAAAGCGCGTCATTGTCTACACCGGCGGCACGCCGCCTCATCCCTGGACCGTCTATGTGTCCGACGCCGTCTACGCCGACCTCGAGCGTGCGGTCGGCGCTCTTGGCGAGGGGCGCGCCGGAGCGTAGGCTCGTTCGCGAACCCTTCCCGCGCGCGATGCCACCCGCCCCGGTCCCGGCTGCTGTCGACGAGTTCCTCGACGGCCGAATCCGGCCGTCGTCGCGTCGCTGCGAAGCGACGGCTCGCCGCACACGGTCGCGACCTGGTACGACCGGGAGGACAACAGCGCTTTGCTGAACATGGACGAAAGCCGGCTGCGGCTGTGGTTCATGCGCCGCGATCCTCGTCAGGCGGCCTGGCCGCGGGCGAACCGCAAACCGAAGCGAGCTGACGCCGTGAGTCTGAGCGGCTACGGCGAAGCCCTACTGCGCAGCGGCGACCGGGTGCGTACCCGCTCACGAGCAAGCGTGCCTCGCCCACGCCCACGGTGAGGCGGCTGGGCGGCACCCGGCCGCCCAGCCGCTCTATCGACTCCCGCACGATTCCACCTGCGTCCGGCGCGCTGGTGGCTAGCGTTCGGCCGCACGAAGTAATCAGGTCATCGCAAGGACCCGACTCGACCCACGACCGCCGCCGCTTCGCGAAGCCGCAAACCCATCGACTCGACTCCGATCGGTTCGGCGCGCTCGTCTCCGACCAGCTGCTAAGCCGTGGGCTCACGGCCACTCTTGCCCGATGCCACTTCTGTCCGCGGTCTCCGCGCGCAACCCCGCACACTGGATCATCCGCAAACCGCATGACCGCGTGCCGACCTGCGCAGGCAGGCGTGCGCTCAAACTTCGGCCTCGCCCTGCGCGCTGACGCTGACCGAGGGGCACGCGTTGTTGCGCTGCCCGGCAACTACGGCTGCTCGGAGCCCATCTGCGCCGGCGTGCAGTGGCGGGCGACGGCTCGCTCGTAGTTGAGCCTAAGCAGCTCGATGACGTCGCGGACGTCGGCGTCGTTTTCGATCCGGCGCGCCGCCGGTCCCTCCCTGTCGGGGAAGACCGGATGCGGCGCGATGCGGTCCTGCTCTCTCAGCTGACGCCAGACCTGCTTGGGGAAGGCGAAGTGGGCTGCGTGGTCGCGGTGCAGGTGTCCGATCTCGCGACCGCCGACCCGGAACGCGAGCTCGCCACGCCTCCCCGCTGCCGCCTCCACGCCCGGCCAGGACGCGACCTCCTCCGTGATCTTCTCGTTCGCTGCTTGCTCGCTCACGTCGGCGTCCTTTCTCTCGGTGCTGACGGCTCAGGCTGCTTCGTTCTCGTAGAGCTGCTCGCCGCGGTGGAGGCGCCGTGCGATCTCGAACGTCTGGCGCTGCGAGCGCGTCGTCGTCGCGTGCGCGGCGAGGTAGCCTGCGGCGGCGAGCAGCGGCAGCGCGTCGTCGCTCGTGGCGGCAAGGAGCTCGTGCTGGCGCACCGCCGCCTCGACGCATTGGATCGTGTGGAAGTTGCGGTTCTCGCGGACGAGGGCCCCGCCGAGTGCGATGACCAGCCTGCGCGGTTGGCCGCCTGCGGCGAGGAACGAGGCGACGAGCTGCCTGGCCTCGTCGACCTGCTGCTGCCGGTCGAGGAGAGGGGGCAGCTCGTCGAGGAGCGCGTCCGGCTCGGTGCCGCGCTCGGGAGTCGGCAGCCGGGTGGCAGGAACGTTGAGGAAGCGGTCGAGGTGCACGCTGACCGCGGCGTCGAGCACGCCGCGCAGGAGCGTCGGCGACGGTGACCGTCGCAGACCCTGCTCGACCGCGTTCGCGAAGGTGAAGGTGTGTAGGGCGGTGTCCCAGTCGCCGAACTCGTTGCTCGTGGGGAAGCGCGCGATCCGGGTCGCGGCGGCGAACGCGACCGCGGAGGCGAGCTCGACCTCGCTCGCGCCTGCCCGGAGCGCGTCGAGCAGAGCGTCGAGGACCGCAGTTGCCTCGAGGAGCGTCTCGACGAGCGAGCGGCGCCCGTCCCAAGGGCCTCGCCCGCCCCTGCCACCCGCCACCGCTTTCGGCAGCTCCTCGAACGCTTGCTCGAGCATGGCGACTAGGTCGACAGGGTTCCGCCAAGCGTTCGCCTCCTCCATCCGCTCGGCTCCGGCGAGTTGCGCGGGCAGCGAGGCGAGGACGTGCTCGGCGCGGTCCCAACCGGCGACATCGAGCGCTTCGAACGCCTTGTTGACGAAGTCGAGCGTGTGGCCGCCGTCGAGGTAGCGGTGGTCGGTCGCCGCTGCGAAGAGCATGTCCGCGAGCGTGCGCGGCGAGGCGCCACCGCGCACGGCGGAGACGAGGGCGCGCTCGGCGCCCTCGGCGTCACGGACCTCGACGAACCGTCGAAACCACCCGGCGAGCCGTGTCGGCTCCGGCGTGCGACCGGGGAGCGGTTCGAGCAGAAAGCGCGGCGGTTCCATCGCCGAATCCGATGCGACGTCGGCGAGCCCGTGGTACAGCGCCGCCGGGCGGTCGGCCGGATCGAGGCGCGCGGTCAGGTTCATGAAGCAGGTGAGCGTTGTCAGGCCGCGGAACCAGCCACCGCCGCGGCGAGCGACGCCGAAGTCGAGGCCGGCCCTGAACACGTCGACGCCGGTGGGATCCACTTCGAGCAGCGCGATCGTCGCCTTCGCCAGCACGAGCGGGATCTCGCGCTCGAGCCCGTCGCGCAGCCGCTTTCGCTGGTGGGCGACGGGGTCCTCGGGCGGGCTCAGGTCGACGAGTACGTCGTCGCCGTCGAGCGCCACCGGGAAGCGGCGCAGCTCGTCCGCGAACTGGTCGAACGTGCCCCCGGTCGCGAGGTCGAAGCGCGCGTGATGCCAGTGACAGGTGAGGATCCCGTCGCAGACGCTGCCGCGATGGAGCGGGAAGCCCATGTGCGGGCAGCGGTTGTCCACCGCATACACCTCCTCCCCCTCCGCGAAGAGACAGAGCGTGTGTCGGTCGAGGTGAACCACCAGCCGTCCCGCCGCACGCAGCTCCTCCAGCGACGCGGCGCGAACAAGGCGATCAGGTGCGACGGCGGTCATGCGCTCCTTCGTTGCCACCAGAAGCGGGGGTCGGCAGGCTCGTCTGCGTCCAGCTCGGCCAGGCTCACGCCGCGGTAGCGCTCTAGCGGCGTCGCTCCCTCCGCGCTCCGCTTCTACGAGGCGCGAGGATTGATCGGCGCCCACCGCACCAGCGGCAACCAGCGCCGCTACGACCGCGCCACCTTGCGCCGAGTCGCTCTCATCCAGGCAGGCCGCGCCGCCGGCGTCCCGCTCGAGGAGATCCGGGCAACCCTCGAAACGCTGCCGTCAAAACGCACGCCAACCCGCCGCGACTGGGAACGCCTCTCCAGCGGCTGGCGCGCCGATATCGACCTCCGTATCGCCACGCTACAAGCGCTCCGCAACCGGCTCACGACCTGCATCGGCTGCGGCTGCCTCTCGATCGATCGCTGCTCGCTCCTCAACCCCGACGACGAAGCGGCCACGCTCGGCCCCGGTGCCCACTACCTGCAACGCGACAGCCGACGCGCACGAGTCTGAGCAACGAGCTCGCTCAGGCGGGTCCGCGAGCACAAGCGGCGGCGATGTCAACCGGGCTGCCAACGCCGCCCGGTCGCCGGAACCCATGAATCGCCTGAGGCCCTGCACCCGCAGGCCCGGCGCGGCCGAGAAGAGCCTGGGGGGTGCCAAAACTCGGTGCGCGCCCGGGAAATCGGCGATATGCAGGCAGGACGCTAATTTTGGCACCCCCCAGTGTCGACAGCTAGGCGAGCGTGCGCCGGTCGAGCACGCGTTGCAGCTTGCCGCCGTCGGAGCGCGGCAGGCTGCCGGGTGCCCTCAATGTCACGGGGAGCGAACAACCGATGCTCTCACGCAGGAGACGCTCTGCACGTCCGCGCAGCTCCCGCACGTGATCGAGCTCCTCAGCGAGCCCGTCCGTTCCCGCCTCGCGCAGGAAGCTCTCGGCGACCTCAACCTCGACCTCGGCTTCGTCGAGCGTCGTTGTGCGGCTGACGATGATCCGGTAGTTCGAGGTCAGCTCGTCTATCTCAAGGAGTGAGCTCTCGACCTGCGTCGGATAGACGTTGACGCCGCGGATGATCAGCATGTCGTCGGCCCGCCCCTTGATCAGGCTCATGCGGACGAGCGTCCGCCCGCAGATGCAGGGCTCCGAGCTGAGACTGGTGATGTCGCCCGTCCAGTAGCGGATCAGCGGGAGCGCTTGCTTCGTCAGGGTCGTGAAGACGAGGACGCCTTCCTGCCCGTCGGGCAGCGGCTCGCCCGTCGCCGGGTCGACGACCTCGGGAAGGAAGTGATCCTCGTTGACGTGTGAGCCTGCGCGCGCCTCGACGCACTCACAGGAGACCCCTGGCCCGATCACCTCGGAGAGCCCGAAGATATTCGTGCTCCTGACGCCGAGAGCATCGTCGATCTCGCGCCGCATCGCGTCGGTCCAGGGCTCGGCTCCGAGCAAGGCGAAGCGGAGGCTGCCCTCGCCGGCCGCCAATCCTCGCTCGCGAAAGGCGTGAGCCAGCGTCAACGCGTAGCTCGGCGTGCAGGCGATCACGTCCGGCTGGAAGTCCTCTATCAACATCAGCTGGCGCTCCGTCATCCCACCTGAGACCGGAACGACGGTCATACCCAGCCGCTCGCCCCCGGCGTGCAGACCGAGCCCGCCGGTGAAGAGGCCATAGCCGTAGGCGTTGTGCAGGAGCATCCCTGCTTCCGCGCCCGCCATCGCCAGCGCCCGGGCGTTGACGCGTGCGAAGAGGTCCAGGTCGGCGGCGGTATAGCCGACCACTGTCAGCTTGCCGGTCGTCCCGGAGGAAGCGTGGATGCGTGCGAGTTGCTCTCGGGGGACCGCGAACATCCCGAACGGATAGCTGTCTCGAAGGTCGTCCTTCCGGGTGAAGGGAAGACGGCGCAGGTCATCGAGCGAGGCGACGTCCTCGGGTTCGACGTCGGCGAGGCGTTCCCGGTAGAGCGGGACTCGCTCCTTGACGTACGCAACCAGGATGCGTAGTCGCTCGGCCTGAAGCGCGCGCAGCCGCTCGCGCGGCAGTGTCTCGAGATCCGGCTCGAAGATCACCTCCCGAGTCTGTCCCTATCTCCGCCCCGCCAAGTAAAGGCCGCGGTCCGGGCCACCTCGAGCTCGTCGCTGAGCGCCGCGTGAAAGTTGGCAGCCGCTCGGGCCAGGAATCGTCCCCAATTTCCGGTGCTTCTGGGAGACTGGCTTCGCCGGGACGTCCCTAGCCGGTTAGTGTCAGTCTACTCGCTACTACGCTCTTCCGACTCTTGTCCTCCTGGATGACCGCCGTCTGAGCAGAGGTGGAGCGCGGATGAGATCCCTCCAAGCAGAGGGAGAGCGGAGAAGATGTCGCATAGCGCCCGACGGGTTTCGGAGTCGGTCGCACGGAAGCCGGAGAAGTCTTCCGCGGGGAAGAGCTGCTGCGAGGTCACCAGAGGGTCCTCGCCAAGAGCGATTTGATGCAGAAACGGAGCGTGGACAACGCCCTTCCTAACGCTCCGCGGCGGCGCGCCGGCTCTCTCCCCGGCGCCGCCTACGACGCGAGGCCCCGCCGGGGCGTCCCGCAGCCCGGACGGGGCTTCGCGCGATGAGCGGCAGAGTGCGCCGCTCGGAGAGAGAACAATCGCCCCGTGAAAAACGAAGCAAAGGGCTCCGGCGCACCCCTCCCATGCGGCGCCTGGAGCCCTTCGCGGCGGGGTGTCGCCCAGGTCACCCCGGCTCGACCGGCTGCCCGCTCTTCGTCGGCAGGTAGCTGATCAAGTTGTCGACTGCTGATCGGAGACCGCGGATGCGGGGCCGGCCCGCCGGATACTCCTGCCAATGTGGTGGTGGTCCGGATCTTCAATTTCACGCTTTCAGCTACAGATGAGCTCCTTTTGCCGACCAAACGGTTGAGGTCGGCCAAATCGTGCTCCAACCCGCGTTGCTGAGGGCGGAAAGTCGCCGGACCGATTTCTGTGGCCCGACTTGCTACGCCTGCCAATCAATGAGGCGTTAGCCGCGCCGCACTTTACTGCCCCTTTCGCCCGTGAACTTGTGATGAGCCGCGAGGCACGGCCGGACTTCTCGCAAATAGCCCGTCTTTCCTGATCCGGGCTAGTGTCCGGGCTCGGGCATCGCTGCTCGCTCGGACGAGGGCGGCAGCAGCAACAGGTGGCTGTCGACGACAGCCTGTGCGAGGTCGACCAGCTTGCGGCCGTTGTGCTGCGATGGTCCCGGAGCATGTCGAACGCGCGATCGGCATCGAGCGAATGGCGAGCCATCAGGATGCCTTTGGCCTGCTCGATCAGAGCGCGCCGGCCGAAGGCGCCCTGGAGGCTTTGATACTCGGCGAACCGCTGCAAGGTGATGTCGATCGCGCTCTGGAGCTCCGCCGCATCTCCGTCAACGATGTAGGCGAAGACGCCGCGCCGGGCTGCTTCGTGCACGTATGCAGGATCCTTCGCGGAGAGCAATGCGATTACCGGGCAGGAGGCCTCGCGCACGATTTCCGTGATCAGCTCGAGGGCGTGCTCAGAGCTCAACCCGAGACCGACGAGCGCGACGTCCGGTTGTTCCCTCGCGGTGACCGCACCGACTTCTTTTACGTAGATCTCGCGAGCGATCACGTCGTGTCCGAGCCCTGCGACGAGCTGCGCTAGCAGCTCGAGCCTCTCGCGCTTCTCGTTCGCGATCAGGACACTGAGATGCTGATGCTCGTCCATGCTCACCCCCCGCCGGGCGGTCCCAGGAAATCGATGTAAAAGACCCTTGATCCCCGCCTTACGGGCGTTCCAAACGGGCATCACACTCACCCATGAGTGAGTGAAGAAGGAACTGCGCGAGTGTGGCGCAGGCGAGAAATCAACGGATTCCGGCCGGAGCCGGCGGACGGTGTTACTCTGGCTTTGCCGACGCCTCAGCCATCGGCGCGGCGTAGCACGGGCGGGGTCAAAGCAATCGATCCCGCCAAAAGTCCACCCTCAGCCAAGCAGGTTGGAGCAGCACCGGCCGACCTCAACCCAGGTCGGGGATCAGTCTCGAGCTGGGAGTAACTGATGGTGGAGATTCGTGTTGCAGTCGCCGATGTCACACGCGTCCCAGGGCTTGTGCGGCTGCTCGCGGGACTCTTCGATCGATCGTCGCTTTCGTTTGACCGGTCGCGAAAGGAAGTCCGGGTCACGTCGGAATGGGAGTCTCGCAGCGTCGTTCACGTCGTCGACGCCGTCGCGGCCTGGCTCGCGGAGAATGATGCCGACTCGGCAACGCTCTCGATCGGGAACCGCTCCTACACGATGGCCGGGTCCCAGTCTGTTGGGGCCGCCGGATGACCGAACCCGCGGCTACTCCGGGAACGACCGTCCAACTCATCCGGCGCGTCTCGTCGCGCGCTGAGGCAGGCGTCAGCCCGACGGTTCTCCTCGAACGAGTCTGCGAAGCAGTCGTCGACGCCTTGGCTTTCGACCGAATCGCGGGAGTGCGCTACCACACCCGAGCCGGAGAGGTGAGCGAGGTCGCCGTCGCCGGCATCCCTTCGGCCAAGCGGGCCGAACGTCGGCCACTTGCGAGCGTCCCGCTACTCGCAGAGGCGCTCGACGCCCAAAACCTCGTTTTCGCCTCCGATGGGCGTGCCGGAGAGCTCACCTGGGCGTTTGCTCTGCCGCTGATCAGCGGCGAGCGCTGCCTCGGCTTCCTCTCGGGGAAGCGCCGCCAGGTGGTCCCGCCTGACAAGATCGAAGGTGAGGCGCTTGCGATTGTGGGCATCGTCGTCGCGGCTCTGCTCGAGAGCGCTCTCGCTCGCGAGGAGGCGCAGCGGCTCGATGTGCTGAAGAGCGAGTTCATCGCGCTCGCCGCCCACGAGCTGCGAAACCCGCTGTCCGGCATCTACGGGATCTGCGTCACGCTGGACGAGCGTGGCGATGCGTTGGCTGAACGAGATCGACTCGCGCTGCGCGCGGCTCTCCGCGAACAAGCCGCCCAGGTGCGAACTCTGGTCGAACAACTGCTCGACCTCTCCCGTTTCGACCTGGCGGCGATTGAGGTCGCGCCCGTACCTGTCCGTCTACGACCGAGGATCGAGGAGCTCGTTTCTATGGCCGCAGGTGCTCGCCGGGACGCGGTGACGGTTGCCGTCGCGTCGGATCTCGAGGCCGTCGTCGATCCGTCAGCGCTCGACCGCATGCTCTCGAACCTGGTCGCGAACGCGTTGCGACATGGGGAGCCGCCGGTCACCGTCTCGGCCACGCGTCGCGATACGCACCTGCGTCTCGCTGTCGAGGATCGAGGCGAAGGCGTTCGGCGCGAGTTCGTTCCCCGCCTCTTCGACCGGTTCACGCGAAGCGCGGAGGCGCGAGGCCGAGCGGACGGATCTGGTCTCGGCCTCGCGATCGCTCGAGCCTACGCCCGCGCCCAGGGCGGAGACATCGTCTACGAACCGGCGATGCCCCACGGGGCGCGTTTCGAGGTCGTGCTTCCGTTGCGGGTCGAAGAAGCGGCAGATCGATTTCTCGAAGGGATAGAGGCGTCTAGTTCGAGCTTCCAATCGACGGCGAGCGCGCCCTCGACGCCTTCTACCACCCCTTCGCGTACGGCCGAGCCCAACCGTACGGCTCCGCGGTGCGGAACACGCCGTAGTCGAGTCGTGCGGTCAGCGGGACGCCTTGGCCTTCTATCGAGCTTCGCGCGAAATCGTCTCGATTTCACCCAGTGCCGCAATGGGCGGCAGTCCCCCTTATCCAGCACAGCCTGACTGGGCGCCACGCGCAGCGTGAGGGGTTTCAAAATGTCGGTTCGGTTCGCACCGAGGCTTCTAGTTTCGCACCGAGGCTTCTTAGTGATTCACGCGCGCGCGAATACCAGGTCGAGCCGGGCTTCGCAACTGCCGTCCTGACGGCTGCTGATCATCGGTGACCGCCACCTCGAGGCGGTGCTGCGCGTCTACATCGAGCACTACAACCGCGAGCGTTCACACCGCGGACTCGCTCTCCTGACGCCTGAGACGTGCGACGCGGCCGGTTTACCTGCCGCCGAAAAGATCGACCGCCGCGACCGACTCGGCGGACTCATCCACGAGTACCACCGAGCCGCGGCGTGAGCCGAACTGGGATTTTGAAACCCTTCACGTGGTTCGGCGCGACCGCAACGTTGCAGCCCTGCATGTTGTTGACGTCGCCGGGTGTTCCTGTGAAGCGCGCGTCGGCCGTCACGTTCTCGCACGAACTACTCGCCGCGTCTAGGTGCCGCCCTCGACCGCGCCGACCTCGACGAAACCGGACTCGTAGGCGAAAATCACTGCCTGCACTCGGTCGCGCAGGTCGAGCTTCTGGAGGACGCGGGCGACGTGCGTCTTCACGGTGCCTTCGGTGACGACGAGCGCCGTGGCGATCTCGGCGTTCGAACGGCCGCGCGCAAGCAGCTCTAGCACCTCGAGCTCGCGGGGTGTCAGGTCCTCGAGCTTCTGCTTATGGTCTTCTAGCCTGCGCGGCCTCCGGCTGAACTCCTCGATGACGGCACGTGTGACCGCGGGATCGAGCAGGGCATCTCCCCGCGCCACGATCCGCACGCCTGCAAGCAACTCCTCGGCCGGTGAATCCTTTAGCAGGAAGCCGCTCGCGCCGGCTCGAAGCGCTTCGTAGACGTACTCGGTGAGACCGAAGGTCGTGAGGATCAGAACCCGCGTCTGCGTCTTGCCGTCGCCGATCCGCCTCGTCGCTTCGAGACCGTCGACGCGGGGCATTCGAATGTCCATCAGCACCAGATCCGGTTGTAGCCGTTCGACAGCCTCGACCGCCTCGAGCCCGTTCCCCGCCTCGGCGACGACTTCGATCTCGGGATCGACTTCGAGAAGCTTGCGAAAGCCTGCGCGGACGAGCGCTTGGTCGTCGGCGATTACGACGCGGACGCTCAGCGCGGCACCGTCTCGAGCGGGAGTCGCGCCTTGATGATGAAGCCGCCCTCGCTGCCCCTTCCCGCCTCGAGTGTCCCGCCGTGCAGCTCGACACGCTCCTTCATCCCGGCGAGTCCATAGCCGTTGCGGCTGCCGTTGACGGGCCCGCGACCGTTGTCGCTCACCTCGACCTCGATCTCCCGACTGTCGTACCGAACGACGACCGAAGCTTGCGCAGGCCCGGCATGCTTGACGATGTTCGTCATTGCCTCCTGCAGGATCCGGTAGGCGGACACGTCGACGCCCGGCGGTACCGATGGCGGCTCGCCCTCTACGCGCAAATCGACAGGGACGCCGGCGTCGCGAACCGTTTGCACGAGTGTCTCGACCTCTGCGAGGCTCGGCCGCGGCGCCAACGCGAGACCTTCACCCTCCTTGCGGAGCAGGCCGAGGAGCCTGCTCATCTCTGAGAGTGCTTCCCGGCCGGTCTGTTCGATGGCGAGGAGCGCGTCGCGCGTCGCCGGCCGCTCCTCGCCGAGGGCGAGCCGCTCGGCGCCGGCCTGCACGACCATGACGCTGACGCTGTGCCCGACCGCGTCATGGAGCTCGCGCGCGATCCGCACCCGCTCCTCGGCGGCCGCTACGCGGGCATTCGCGTCCCGCTCGCGCTCGAGAACGCGCGCCTTTTCGGCGAACGCCTGAGCAAAGAGCTGGCGCTTCTGCACGAGACGCCCGGCGAACCAGGCCCCACCGAAGATGACGACCGGCAGCAGGAAGTCATCCACGCCTAGCCAGATCAGGCCCCCGACCAGGGCAACGGCGCCGCCGGCGTAGGCGATCCACCGCTGGCCGTGCGCGGCGACCGAGTAGACGGCGACGAGGGCTGGTATCAGCTCGACGTCCGGCGTCGCCGTTGGGTCGAGGATCGCGGACTGCGCCGCGAACGACCCCATCACGAGCACCACCACGACAAACGGAGCGCGCCGCCGCCAGGCGAGAGGAACCGTCATCAAGAGCGCGACCGGGACGTAGACCCAGTTCGAGCCCCGCAGGTAGTCCCTGGAGGTCAAAACGTCAGACAGGACGAGGGCGGCGAGCCCGAAGGCAAGCAGGGCATCGCTTCCGAACGGATGGTCCCTAAAGGCCACGACAAATGACCGCGCGCGCGTCATAGAGAGGAACGTAACGCAGTGCGTGACGATCGACATCTGCCGGATTGCAGATCTACGGGGTCCGAAAGATCTGTCGTCGGACAGACATCAAAATCTGCAACGAGGCAGATGTAGCAGCCGGCCGACCTTCCTAGGCTCCACATCGACACCCATGCCTTCGTAAAGGAAAGGGGAAATGATGTTCAACCCGTCTCGACCGCTCGTGATCTCGGTTGCCGTAGTGGCTCTCGTCGGCCTCGTGCTTGGACTCGCCACGGACGTCGGTCTCTTCGGCTGGACCCTTGCGGCTCTGCTTGTTCTCTACCTCGGCGCCGCGGGCATCGCACACCTTGCTCGTCCCGAGGTGAGGCGCTAGGACTGGGAGGCGGATCTAGACCGGAGCGATCCGCCGCGAACGCGTGAGCGCGGCTTCTTCGAGCTGGGTTTGCTCGTTGTTCGTGCCGGCGCCTGACGGCGGTCGCCAGGTTCCGTCGGCGCCTAGCTCCCAGGAGAGGACATCGTCCGCGGCGAGAAGCTCGAGCATCTCGTCGATCCGGGCGCGGAGGGCCGGGTCACGAACCGGGGCGAGCACCTCCATCCGCCTGTCGAGGTTGCGCGGCATCAGATCGGCCGAACCAACCAAGTACGTGGCCTTGGGGCCGCGGCCGAATCGGTAGACGCGCGAGTGCTCGAGGTAGCGCCCGACGATCGAGCGGACGCGGATCGTCTCCGAGAGACCCGGTTCCTCCGGGCGGAGACAGCAGATGCTGCGCGCAATCAACTCGACCTTGGCGCCTGCCTGCGAGGCTTCGTAGAGAGCGTCGATCAGCGGCTGGTCGACGAGGCTGTTCAGCTTCATCGTGATCCGACCATCCGGCGAGGCCTGCGCTCGAATCAGCTCGAGTAGACCGGCTCGCATCCCGCTCGGTGCCACGAGGAGCGTCCGGAAATCCTGCTGGCGGCTGTACCCGGTGAGCAGATTGAAGGCGTCTGACACGTCGGCAGTTACCTCTGGGTCGGCGGTGAAGAGGCCGAGGTCCTCGTAGGTGTGAGCCGTCTCCGGGTTGTAGTTGCCGGTGCCGATGTGGGCGTAGCGGCGGATCCTGCCGTTCTCGTTGCGAACCGCGAGACAGAGCTTCGCGTGCGTCTTCAACCCGACCACGCCGTACACCACGTGAACGCCAGCGTCCTCGAGCTCTTGCGCCCAGCCGATGTTCGCCTCCTCGTCGAAGCGCGCCTTCAGCTCCACGATGCAGACCACCTGCTTCCCCTCCGCCGCCGCTCGGATGAGCGCCTCGAGGATTCGGCTCTCCGCCGCCGAGGTGCGATAGAGCGTCTGCTTGATCGCAAGAACCGAAGGGTCGTGCGCGGCCTGCTCGATGAAAACCTCGACCGAGTTCTCGAACGACTCGTACGGATGATGAACAAGCACGTCTCCCTCTCGGATAACCGCGAACAGGTCCGGGGGTCCAGAGTCCTCGACCGAGACGAGCCGGGCCGGAGTGACCGGCGTCCAAGGCTCGAACTTCAGGTCGGGGCGGTCGAGCGCGGCGATCGCCCAGAGCCCGTTGAGATCGAGCAGACCATCGACGCGGTAGACGTCGCTCTCGTCTAGACGAAGCTCTCGCTCGAGCAGCGTGAGGGCCTCTTCCGACATCGACGATTCGACTTCCAGCCGCACCACGATCGGCGAGCGCCGTCGGCGGCGCAGCACCGACTCGACCGCCGCAACCATGTCCTCCCCCTCGTCGAGGTCGATGTCGTAGTCGGCGTTGCGAGTGACGTGAAACGGAAAATTCTCGACGATCTCCATCCCGGGGAACAGCGCAGACAACCGCCGGGCGATCAGCTGCTCGAGCGGCACGAAGCGCTCCCCGTCGGGAAGCACGACAAAACGGGGAAGCAGCGGAGGCACCTTCACCCGCGCGATCCGCTTCGTCAGCTCGCCGGGGGCCCGGACGACGACGGCGAGGTTGAGCGAGAGGTTCGAGATGTAAGGAAACGGGTGGGCCGGGTCGACGGCGAGCGGCGTCAGGATCGGAAAGAGCTGCTCGTCGAACATCGCGTCGAGGAACACTCGGTCCTCGTCGTCCAGTTCGTCCCAGTTCGAGAGGCGAATTCCGGCAGCTGCGAGATCCGGGACGACTTCGGAGGCAAAGACGAACGTCCGCCTCTCCAGAAGCTCGCCGACGCGGGCGGTGATCGCCTCGAGCTTCTCGCGCGTGGCCTCGCCGGAAGTGCCCGCGGCGATTCCGGCCTCCTGTTGCATCTTCAAGCTGCCAACCCGGACCTGGAAGAAGTCATCGAGGTTATCGCTGAAGATGGCGAGGAACTTGGCGCGCTCCAGCACCGGCAGCGACCGCCGCTCCGCGAATGCCAGCACGTGCTCGTTGAAATCGAGCCACGAGAGCTCCCGGTTCAGATAGCGGTCTGCAGGCCGATCGTGCGCCGCGAGCGAGAGCCGCTCCTCGGCTGGGGCCTCGGAGGCGTTCTTCGGGACGGGTAGGGGCTGTTCGCTCTCCACGCTCCCTCCAAGCGTAGCCGGGAGACGGCTGACCTCTGCAAGGATCGCGGTCGTATGAGCGCCGAGGTTGGAATTCCGGCCGGGGTCGAGCAGAGGCAATCGGTGCGCCTGATCTTCGGCGCACTGCTGCTCGTGCTGCTCCTCGCCTCGCTCGATCAGACGATCGTCTCGACCGCGCTGCCGACGATCGTCGGCGACCTTGGCGGCGTCTCGGACCTCTCCTGGGTCGTCACCGCCTACTTGCTCTCCTCGACGGTGGCGGGGCCGGTCTACGGGAAGCTCGGCGACCAGTACGGGCGCAAGGTAGTGCTGCAGTCGGCGATCGTCATCTTCCTGGTCGGCTCGGCGCTGTGCGGAATCAGCCAGAACATCACGGAGCTGATCGTCTTCCGGGGGCTCCAAGGGCTTGGCGCCGGTGGCCTGATCGTGGTCACGATCGCGGTGGTCGGCGACATCTTCCCGCCGCGCGAGCGCGGGCGGTATCAGGGGTACTTTGGCGGCGTCTTCGGCGTTTCGACTGTGGCGGGGCCGCTCCTCGGCGGCTTCTTCGTCGACAACCTCTCTTGGCGCTGGATCTTCGACGTCAACGTGCGGACCTCGCCGTGGATGATCGCGCTGATCGTCGGGGGGTCGTCCTGCTTGCCGCCTTCGTCTTCGCGGAAAGCCGGGCGGCGGAACCGATCTTGCCGCTCGAGCTCTTTCAGAACCGCGTCTTCAGCGTCACGAGCGCCGTCGGCTTCATCGTGGGCCTCGCTCTGTTCGGCGCCGTCACCTACCTGCCTCTGTACCTCCAGGACGTCAGGGGCCACAGTCCGACTTCATGACGGTCGGGCTCGGGCTGCTCTCACGGCTGCACGTCGACACACCGACCGCGGTCACCGGCGCGTACATGCTCGTGCTCGGTCTCGGCCTCGGGCTCGTCATTCAGGTGCTCGTCCTCGCCGCCCAGAACGCAGTCGACTACAAGTACCTCGGCGTCGCCAGCTCGGGCTCGACTCTCTTTCGCCAAATAGGCGGCTCGATCGGCGTCGCCGTATTCGGCGCGATCTTTGCCAACCAGCTCGCGAGCAACCTCGTAGGCAAGCTCCCGGCCGGCACGCATGTGCCGGCGGCGGCGGCGAATCCCGCGGTGGTGAAGACCCTCCCGCACGCCGTCCGCGATGTTTTCGTCACCGCCATCACCGACGCGCTGACGACAGTGCTTCTCGTCGCCGCCGGAATCGCAGCGCTCGCCTTTTTCCTCACCTGGCTCCTGCCTGAGGTGCCGCTGAAGACAACCGCGGGGGCGACCGACGTGGGCGACGGTCTCCACCCCTCCCGCGACGACGACGCCCTGCGCGAGATCGAGCGTGCCCTCTCGAAGCTTGCCGGCCGCAGGAGCGGTGGCATTTGTACGAACGCCTGGCCAGGCGTGCAGGCGTCGAGCTCGCCCCGCCGGAGCTGTGGCTGCTGGCGCGCTTGGGCGAACGCACACCATTGCCCCGAGAGGAACTCAACGTCCAGCTACAAGTCGACCCGCAGCAAGTCGCCGCGGCGCTCCAACAGCTGCAGCAGCGGTCGCTCGTCCAGAGCGAAGACGGCGGCGCAATCGAACTCACGACGTCCGGCCGAGCGGATTACGAGCGACTTGTCGAAGCAAGATCCGCCGGTCTTCACGACCTCCTGAGCGGCTGGGACCCCGACGCCCATGCCCAGCTCCAAGAGCTGGTCGACAGGCTCAGCCGCGACCTCGTCAGCGAGATCCCCGCGCCCGCAACGGCGGCCGGCTAGCTCTCAGCCCAAACAGGATCAGCGGAAGAGCTCTCGGCGGAAAGCCGCGCGGAATGCCGGCTCGTCGCGCTGACGGTCAGCATCGTCGCCGGCCTGCTGGGGCGGCAAGTAGTGACAAGGGCTACGCCGACGATGCGTCTCCCCGACCGCACGAGTGTCCGTGCGTGCAAGCTCTGCGCATCCAAACAAAGGAGGAACGAATGGGTGATTCTTCG
>WNGD01002258.1_pt1 | contig 20136 bp, 17 predicted proteins | sample 5400671 | NCBI WGS metagenome assembly WNGD01 (sample SAMN13153369, study PRJNA577476) | soil metagenome | isolation source: 40 cm soil or saprolite under grassland replicate 2 | place: USA:California | collected 2016-06-15 | reverse complement strand
CGCGCACCCTGCCAAACGTGCAAGTGGAGGTGCATCCGGAGAATCGCGGTTACGGCGCGAACCAAAAGACTTGTTACCGGCTCGCACTCGCCGCAGGCGCGGACATCATCATTATGATTCATCCCGACTATCAGTACACACCGCAGTTGATTCCAGCGATGGCGGCTCTAGTGGCTAGTGGTCTGTACCCTTGCGTGCTCGCTTCGCGTATTCTTGGCGGAGGCGCGCTGCGCGGCGGCATGCCCTGGTGGAAATACGTCTCAAACCGGTTCCTGACTTTTGTAGAGAATCTTCTCATCGGCGCGAAGCTCTCGGAATACCACACTGGTTATCGCGCCTTCTCGCGCGAATTGTTGGAACGGCTGCCACTTGACTCGAACTCCAATGATTTTGTTTTCGACAATCAGATCCTCGCGCAAATCATTGCTCTCGGCTGCGCCATCGGTGAAGTGACATGCCCAGCTCGCTACATGCCCGAGGCGTCATCGATCAATTTCCGGAGAAGCGTGCGCTACGGACTAGGTTGCCTAGCAACGGCGCTGCGTTTCCGTTTGGCGCGCTGGGGCCTGGCTCAGCCGCTCGTCTAAGAACCCACTCTGCTCCGGTCCCCGGTCGCCTAATGAGCTGAGATGCCTACTCTGGAGCGCTGGCGGCCGTATTCCTACTTAACTCTAACCCAGCGCACCTGCGCGAGCTACAAGGTCAGTAGCCTCGCACGACGTAGTGACCACGGATCCACACTCTCTGACCGTGTCGCCAAGCCCAATGTCCTGGCCTCCAAACGTAATAGGTGTGGCCTACGTAATAACCAGGGCCGTGAACGTAATAAGGGCGATCGCCAACCTCGACCGTAACGGAGCCCGGATAACCTCCTCCATAATAAGGTCCGCCGTAATTCGGTCCACCATAATACGGCCCGTAGCCCGGGGAGGCGCTATAATACCCTTCGCACCCACCTGCACCGAGCGCGGCGGAGATCAAAACCAATACTATTAGTGGCCATCTCAGTTTAGTTTTTGTCGCACGCTCCGCGGAAACTGTTTTTGCCTCCGCATAATCAACAAGGTTTGTTTTCATAACACTCATTATACGGATTACGAACAGCTTTCACGCGCCTGTCTTGATCGAAACAGTGTTGGCGCGAGTCAAAAAAGGGCCTCACCGCGAAGCGATTACACGACCCCTTGGTCGAGCATCGCATCAGCGACTTTTACAAAGCCGGCGATGTTGGCGCCCACGACAAGATTACCCGGTTGTCCGTACTCCTCCGCGGTGTCCCACGCGTTTTTGAAGATGGTGGACATGATGTGACGCAACCGGGAATCGACTTCTTCGCGCGGCCACGGCAAACGCATGGAGTTTTGGCTCATCTCGAGACCCGACGTGGCTACGCCTCCGGCATTCGCCGCTTTACCGGGGCCGAATAAGATTTTTTTCTCCAAGAAAAGATCAACAGCAGCTGGTACGCTCGGCATGTTGGCCGCTTCGGAGACCAAATAGCAACCGTTCTCGACTAATTTCCGTGCGTCTTCAACAGAGATCTCATTCTGCGTCGCACATGGAAACGCGCAATCGCACTTGATTCCCCACGGCCGCTGCCCGGCCAGATATTTGGAGCCGCGGAATTTTTTGGCGTATTCGCTGATGCGCCCGCGCCGCACGTTCTTGATACTTTTGACCCAGGCGAGCTTTTCTTCATCGATGCCGTTCTTGTCGTAAATTAAGCCGCTGGAGTCGGACATGGTCAGAGGCTTTGCGCCGCACTGGATTAATTTCTCCACTGTAAATTGCGCAGCATTACCGGCGCCTGATACCGTGCAAACTTTACCTTCAATAGCTTCACCGCGCGTTTTGAGCATTTCCTGCGCAAAATACACTGCGCCGTAGCCGGTCGCCTCTGGGCGAATCAGCGACCCGCCCCAACTGAGCCCTTTTCCGGTTAGCACACCGGTGAATTCGTTCGCCAGCCGTTTGTATTGGCCGAAGAGATACCCGATTTCGCGAGCGCCCACGCCGATGTCGCCCGCAGGCACGTCGGTATGCGGACCAACGTGACGGAACAGCTCGGTCATAAACGATTGGCAAAACCGCATGACCTCTGTGTCGGATTTCCCCTTTGGGTCAAAGTCGGAGCCGCCCTTGCCGCCACCCATTGGCAGACCCGTTAGCGAGTTTTTAAAAACTTGCTCGAACGCAAGGAACTTGATGATGCTGGCACAGACGGTGGGATGAAAACGCAAGCCGCCCTTGTACGGACCAAGGGCGCTGTTCATCTGGACGCGAAACCCTCGGTTTACTTGGATTTGCCCTTTATCGTCGATCCAGGGAACCCGAAACTGAATCATTCGCTCCGGTTCGACCAGACGCTCAAGAATCTTGCCGTCTCGACACTTCTTGCTGCGCTGGATCACCGGCCGGATCGATTCCAACACTTCGGTCACTGCCTGAAGAAACTCAGGCTCGTTGGGATTACGTTTTTTTACGATTTCGAGAACTTCTTGAATGAGGACCATAAGAGTTTGCGGGCTTACTCGCCGCACTGTGAAACGAAAAATCTGGTGCGCGATGCTGGTATCGAACCAGCGACCCCTTGCGTGTGAAGCAAGTGCTCTACCACTGAGCTAATCGCGCGAGTTTTCAGAAGCCGACAAAATAAAGAGCGCGCCGGGGAGCGCAAGCGGAGCACAGGAATTGTAGGGCCCCCCGAAAGCCTTCGGGGTTGCCCTGCGCGGCGTCGCATTTTATCTAGAGGACATGTCTGAACACAAAATCACTCTCACTTGGAAACGCGGCGATAAGCCCTTCGAATACCAGAAATATTCACGGGATCACACTTGGAAATTCGACGGCGGACACGAGATGCAGGCATCGGCTGCTCCCGCCTATCTCGGCAATCCAAACCTGGTCGACCCGGAGGAAGCATTTGTGGCATCGCTTTCGAGCTGCCACATGCTCACGTTCCTTGCCATCGCGGCCAAAAAGAAGTTCGTGCTTGATGAATACGTCGATGAAGCAACCGGCCACATGGAAAAGAACGCCGAGGGTAAATTAGCGATTACACGCGTCACATTAAGGCCGCGACTCAAATTCTCCGGCGATAAACAACCCACGTCGCAAGAACTCGACGAAATGAATCATGCCGCGCATGAGCAATGTTTTATTGCGAACTCGGTAAAGACCGAAATCGAAATCGAACCGCAAACCTGAATCGAATTGGTCAACAGATTTACACAGATTTCACAGATTGGAGCGAGGCTCTGAAACTGTTTCTCTGGATAAATCTGCGTAAATCTGCGAAATCTGTGGATATTTTCCGATGACCACGCCGACCGACGCCCAGCGCATGGAGAAGATCGTCAGCCTCTGTAAACGGCGCGGCTTCATTTTCCAATCGAGTGAAATCTATGGCGGTCTGAATGGTCTCTGGGACTACGGCCCGCTCGGCGTCGAATTAAAGCGCAATCTGAAAAACTACTGGTGGCGGGTCATGGTGCACGAGCGCGATGACGTTGTCGGCATGGACGGCTCGATTCTCATGAACCGCGCCGTTTGGAAAGCCAGCGGCCACGAAGACACGTTCAGCGATCCAATGGTCGATTGCCGAGTTTGCAAGGCCCGTTTGCGTGCCGACCAGATGATCGAGAAGAAAGGCGTGCGACAATGTCCCAACTGCGGGAGCAAAGATTTAACCGAGTCGCGCCCGTTCAACTTGATGTTTAAGACCTATGTGGGCGCGACCGAAGATGAATCGTCGATTACTTATCTGCGTCCGGAAACCGCACAGTCCATTTTTGTGCAGTTTAAAAACGTGCTCGAAGTCTCACGGAAAAAGTTGCCTTTCGGCATCGCGCAGATCGGCAAAGCCTTCCGGAACGAAATTAATCCGCGAAATTTCACTTTTCGCTCGCGCGAGTTCGAGCAGATGGAACTCGAATATTTTTGTCGGGCTGAGGAGGGGATGAGACTGCTCGAATATTGGAAGGAACAGCGGCTCAAGTTTTATGAAAACATCGGGATCCCGCGCGACACACTGCACGTGAAAACCGTTTCCGACGAAGAGCGCGCCTTCTATTCGACAGGAACCTATGACATCGAATACGATTTTCCTTTCGGCCGGCAGGAGCTCGAAGGCGTTGCTTATCGCACCGATTACGATTTGTCCCAGCATCAGAAAGCCAGCGGGAAGTCTCTCGAGTATTTTGATGAGGAAACGAAACAACGATTTATTCCGCACGTTGTGGAGCCGAGCGCCGGCGTCGATCGCACAGTGCTGGCCCTGATTTGCGAGGCGTACTCGGAAGACGAAGCGCCCGACGAAAAAGGCAAAATGGAAACGCGACTTGTATTGCGTTTCCATCCGCGCATTGCGCCGATCAAGTGCGCAGTGTTTCCGTTATTGAAAAACAAGGAGCAGCTTGTCGCAAAAGCAAAGGAGATTGTCGATCTTCTGCGTCCGCACATGAATGTGTTCTACGATGAGAGTGGCGCGATTGGACGACGTTATCGGCGCCAGGATGAAATCGGCACGCCGTTCGGCGCGACGGTCGATTTTGAAACGCTCGGTGAGAAAGACGCGAGCTTGCGCGACACGGTGACGTTACGTGACCGCGATTCTATGAAACAGGAGCGCGTCGCGATTCAGGACCTGGCGGCGATCCTGCGCGCACGGATAGCCTGATGTATCTCGCGCAGTTCCGCGAATACTGCCTGAGCAAACCTCGCGCAACTGAGGGCACGCCATTCGGCCCCGATGTTCTCGTGTTCAAGGTCGGCGGTAAAATGTTCGCATTAGCAGCTCTCGACGAAGTGCCGACCACAGTGAACTTAAAATGCGACCCTGATTTGGCGCTCGATCTCCGTGATCGTTACGAGCAAGTCACGCCCGGTTATCACATGAACAAGAAGCACTGGAACACCGTCGAGATTGAGACCGGCATTCCTGATGCCGAGCTACGAAAAATGATCGACCACTCCTATGATCTTGTGGCCAACAGCCTGCCAAAATCTACGGCAAAGATCGCAGCTCGATCTCGCCGAAGCTCAACTGCAGCGCGTCGCGGGCGACGTTGAGGAAATTATCGGCCGCGTCCGTCAGAGCGACATGTAGCTCACCGCGATTTAGCCGGGCCGCGCGAAGTGATTGTCGATCCAGCATTTCTTCCACAGCATGCGCACAATTTTGCGCGGAATCGACGAGCATGATTTGGCGCTTGAGTATTCGTGCGATCGCGCCTGTGAGCAGAGGATAATGCGTGCAACCAAGCACCAGCGTGTCGATCCCATCTGCAAGTAGCGGCTCAAGATAGCGCATGATCATTCGATCCGTCACGTCGTCGTCGAGCAAGCCTTCTTCGATTAACGGGACGAGCAACGGGCATGCGCGACTGCTCACGCGCACATTATTGTCGGCCGCGCGCAGCGCCTTTTCATACGCGCCGCTGCGAATCGTCGCACGCGTTCCGATCACGCCTATGTGCCGGTTGCGTGTCGCTTGCAACGCAGCTCGCGCTCCCGGCTCGATCACCCCAATCACGGGCACTGAAAATTTCTTTGTTAACAACGGCAGCGCGACTGATGAAACCGTGTTACACGCAACAACCAGCACCTTCGCGTTTTTCCGCATCAGCATCTCCGCCAGTTCCATGGCGTAGCGCTGCACGGTTTCCGGGCTTTTCGGGCCGTAAGGAACACGCGCTGTGTCGCCAAGATAACAAATGTCTTCATTTGGCAGCAAATCACGCAGCGCCTTCACGACGGTGAGTCCGCCAATGCCGGAGTCGAAAACGCCGATGGGTCGCGGGTCGCTCATGCAGCGGGAACGTGACGGTTCTCAAGGGAAGCCGCAAGTGCCTTGTGGTAGGGACCTGCGCCGTCCGTCGCCGCGCGCCGACCCTACCCTTGCAAACCCGCCACGCTTTCGGATGATTGATCGCGATGGCTGAACTCCCCAAAAGGTACGATCCAAATTCGGTTGAACCGAAATGGTATCGACGCTGGATTGACGATGGCGATTTCGTTGTGAATTCTGAATCGTCAAAGGCGCCGTTCTCAATAGTGATGCCGCCGCCGAACATCACGGGCGTGCTCACGCTCGGCCACGTTTTGAATAACACCATTCAGGACATTCTCTGTCGTCGCGCGCGCATGCAGGGCTTTGAAGTCCTTTGGTTGCCGGGCACAGATCACGCTGGAATCGGGACGCAAACTGCAGTCGAGAAACATTTGAGGCGGACTGAAAATAAAACGCGCCACGATCTTGGCCGCGAAGAATTTTTACGGCGCGTTCTGGAATGGCAGGATAAGCACGGCGGCATCATCATCGAGCAACTCAAGCGGCTCGGTTGCTCCTGCGATTGGTCGCGCCAACGCTATACTCTGGATGAGGATTACGCGCGCGCAGTCCAAAGAGTTTTTGTTGATCTTTACAACAAAGGTCTGATCTACCGCGGTCGCCGGATGATCAACTGGGATCCGTCTGCGCAAACCGCGCTCTCGGATGAGGAGGTCGTCTCCAAGCCGCAGAAAGGAAATCTCTATTTCGTTCGCTATGAGATCGTCGAAGAACCGGGTCGTTTTCTCGAAGTCGCAACCACGCGGCCGGAAACGATCATGGCCGACACAGCGATGGCTTTTCATCCAGGCGACGAGCGATACGTCAGTCTCCTGGGCAAACACGCATGGCGCCCGCTCGCCCGCGAAAAAATTCCCATCGTAGCCGACGACGCAATCGATCCGGAGTTCGGCACTGGCGTTTTGAAGGTCACGCCCGCGCACGACGCGCTCGATTTCGAAATCGGCCAGCGTCATAACCTGCCGATTGTCGATGTCCTGCATGCGGATGGGCGAATCAATTGTCCGGCAGAACCGGAGTTAGATGGGCTTGATCGCTTCGAAGCGCGCAAGAAAACCGCAGAGATATTGCAGGCGAGGGGAGCGCTGGCGAAGGCGGAGCCGTATGAAAACAATATCGGGTTCAGCGATCGCAGTGATGTGCCGATCGAGCCGCGCATCAGCGAGCAATGGTTCCTGCGTTATCCCAAAACGAAAGACGCGCTCGCCGTTGTGCGCGATCATCTGATCCGCTTCTTTCCCGTGCATTGGGAAAAAGTTTACGCGCAGTGGCTGGAGAACATCCGCGACTGGTGCATCAGTCGGCAGGTGTGGTGGGGACATCGGATACCGGCCTGGTATCGCAAACAGAAGTCAGAAGTCAGAGGTCAGGAGTCAGAGATTTACGTCGGCGTCGAGCCGCCGCCTGATCCGGAGAATTGGGTCCAGGATCCCGATACACTCGATACGTGGTTTTCCTCGTGGCTATGGGCTTATCAAACCATGGATGAAGAGACGCGCAGGAAATTTTATCCAACCAGCGTGCTCGTCACTGCGCCGGACATCATTTTCTTCTGGGTGGCGCGCATGATTATCGCGGGGCTTGAGTTCAAGCCGGGCAAATCCGACCGCAATGAAAACAATATTCCCTTTCGCCATGTTTATTTTACGGGCCTGATTCGTGACAAGCTCGGGCGAAAGATGTCGAAGTCGCTGGGCAACTCGCCGGATCCTCTCGAGTTGATTGAGAAATATGGCGCCGACGGCTTGCGATTTGGTCTGATGCGCATCGCGCCAAGTGGTCAGGACATTCGGTTCGACGAAAAGCAAATCGAAGAAGGCCGCAATTTTGCCACAAAGCTCTGGAATGTCGGGCGTTTGCGACAAATGCATGGGCCGAGCTCCGCCGAGCCAAAGATCGACAATAGGCAGCTGTCGATCTATGCGATCGAGGTACTTTCGCGATTAAACGAGACGATCGATGCGATCGACGCGGCGTATCGCGATTATCAATTCAACGCAGTCGCACAGCGGCTTTATGATTTTGTTTGGAGCGATTATTGCGATTGGTTTGTCGAAACGGCCAAGACGGAAATTTTCAGCGAGGACGAGGCGAAGAAGAAATGCACGCTGGCGACGATGGATTTCGTGCTTTCGGCGACATTGCGATTGCTTCATCCTTTTATGCCGCACATTACTGAAGAGCTGTGGTTCTTACTGGGCTTTGGAAAGGGTTCGATTCAATTTGCCGCCCCGCCGCAAAAGATTGCGTTGGACGACGTCACAGATGTTCCAGGTAAACGCGAGCTTGTCTCGGCCATTTATCAAACGGTGCAGGCCGGGCGGAATCTTCGTGCTGAATCCAAGCAGCCGTCGAACAAGAAGATAGGATTTATTTTACGCACCGAAGAGAAATTAATTTCTGGGCAGCTTCCGACGTTGACCCGACTGTTGAATGCCGAAGAGGTAAGGCTGGATCGCAAATATCAAGCCCCGGCGGGCAATCCAGTGGCAGTCACACCGCTCGGCGAGATATTTCTAGCCATCGCGGCAGCGGACAGCGCACGAGAACGAGAGCGGCTGGATAAGGAAATGGCAAAAATCGAGAACGAACTGCGAACAGCGGAGAACAAATTGAAAAACAAATCATTTGTTGATCGCGCCCCGGCGGCGGTCGTCGACGAGCATCGAAAACGCTTGAAAGATCTCAGCGCGCAACTGGCGACGTTGAAACAGGCGAGAGAAGGCCTGAATTAAAAACTACTTTGTGCCGGTCGATTTTTGCGCCACGCTTTTGGAAGAATTCTTTTAGCTCGGGCGTGTAGAATGTTCCGTCGTGTTCCTGGTTCAATTCGAGCCAAGCGCGACCGCGTGGCGCCAGATGTTTGGCCAGATCATCGAGAAAAAATCCCCACTCGGGCACGCCCCAGACGTTGGCCTGTTTATGGCGATTGAAGCAGATCAGGAACGCAGTGATGAGATCGAATTTCCCCAGGTCGGGCAGCGGCTCGAACGCTTTAATTTGCCAGATCACACGACGCACGCCGAGCAGGCGGGTAAGGTCGCCAAACATGGGGAGCTGATCTAAATCGAGCCCGAGGCCCTTGTGGCCGAGCAGCTGAGCGATGTAAAGGAAATACCCTGCACCGCAGCCAAGATCGAGAATGCGTTTCGGCCGCGCCAGGTCGAGCTCGATCTCGCGGATCCGGCGGATGTTAATATCAACCCATCGTTCGAGATCGAGAAATTTGGGCCAGTCCAGGCTGGGACCTTTGACACCGTAACGCTGGCGAATCTGCCCGAAACCCTGAGCATCGATCGTTTCGATGATTCGCTTCGGTTCCAGAGGAAAGCGGTTCGGCCGAAGGAGTCTGAGCGTGTGCCTTCTTGCGCTGGCTACGCTTTCGCCATTTACAAGCTTCTTAAGTTTATGGGGAAGTTTCTTGAGACTATGGCGCAATCGCACTGGAGGATAGATCACAGCTTGTGGCGCAGCGCAACAATTTCAACTAAACTGCAAATCAGATGAGTTGGTGGAAGAAGCTACTCTGGATTGTCATCTCTGCGATGGGGGTATGGGCGATGGCGCGCTTGGCGCTCTCGCGCGGCGAACAAATCAGCGCGCTCTGGATTGTTCTGGCTGGGTTTTGCGCGTTGTCCATCAGCTATCGTTTTTACAGCAAATGGCTGGCGACAAAGGTGCTCGTGTTGAACGAAGAGCGTGCCACGCCTGCAATCCTGCAGAATGACAATAAGGATTATGTGCCGACGAATCGATGGATGGTTTTCGGACACCATTTCGCGGCAATTGCCGGACCCGGGCCATTGGTTGGGCCGGTGCTGGCCGCGCAATTTGGATTCCTGCCTGGCACTCTCTGGATTCTGATCGGTGCGACGCTCGGCGGAGGCGTGCACGATATGATTGTTCTCTTCGCCTCGATCCGGCGTGGCGGAAAAACGCTCGGTCAAATGGTGAAGGACGAAATTGGACTCGGCGTTGGCCTGCTCGCTCTCGTCAGTGTCCTGGCGATCATGATTATCCTGCTGGCGGTTCTGGCGCTGGTGGTGGTTCAAGCTCTTGCGCAAAGTCCCTGGGGCGTTTTCACCATCGCGACGACCATTCCTCTGGCGCTGATTATGGGCATTGCACTGCGCACGGGGAAGGTAAGCGTCATCGCAGTTACAGTTTTTGGATTGCTCGGTCTGGCATTTGGCGTGTGGGGCGGACAATTTCTCGCGCACTTTCCTGCGATTGAAGCGTGGTTCCGTCACGACCAGAAATGGCTGGCGTGGGCAATCATGATCTACGGATTGGCCGCGTCCGTCCTGCCTGTGTGGATGTTGCTCACGCCGCGCGATTATCTGAGCACGTTTTTGAAACTCGGCACCGTAGCCATGCTAGCGGCTGCGGTGGTGCTGATTAATCCCACACTGCAAATGCCGGCGATCACAAAATTCATCGACGGCAGCGGTCTTGTCTTTGCGGGGCCAGTGTTCCCGTTTGTCTGCATCACCATCGCCTGCGGCGCAGTCTCAGGATTTCACTCCCTGATCGCCTCGGGCACCACGCCAAAAATGATAAGACGCGAGTCGCGAATACGTCCTATTGGCTACGGCGCGATGGTGACCGAAATGATGGTCGCTTTGATGGCGATGATCGCCGCGTGCGTGTTGCAACCGGGAGAGTACTTTGCGATCAACACGAAAGGCGCACCCACTGAAGTTGTCGCAAAAGTTTCCGCCGCTGGTTTTCCTGTAAAGGAGGCAGAAATGCAAAAGCTCGCCGCGAATCTCGGGGAATCCACCATGTTTAATCGCGCAGGCGGCGCGCCGACTTTCGCAGTCGGCATGGCGAATATGTTTTCCCAAGTCTCAGCCAAGCCGACTGCGCTAGCGCTGTGGTATCACTTCGCCATCATGTTTGAGGCGTTGTTTATTCTCACGACCATTGATGCCGGAACACGTGTAGGACGGTTTTTGCTTCAGGATTTTCTGGGCAATCTCTGGCGGCCGCTTGGCAATACGCGTTCCTGGAGCGCGAATTTTTTGTCCAGCGTGTTGCTGGTCGCGGCTTGGGGCTGGTTCTTATACGAGGGCGTGATTGATCCTCTTGGCGGCATCAACTCGCTCTGGCCGCTGTTTGGACTGGCGAATCAATTGCTGTCGGTCGTGGCGCTTTGCCTCGGCACAACGCTCCTGATCAAGATGCACAAAACCAAATATCTCTTCGTGACGCTTGTGCCGCTTTGCTTCATGTGCGCCGTAACTTTCTCCGCCGGTTATCTCAAAGTTTTCTCGTCCGATCCGAGACTTGGTTTTTTAAGCGGTGCACGGTCACTTTTGCGTGAAGCATCGGGAATGGCCGATCCAGCCAAGGCTGCTGAGCTGGCCCGGCAAGCAGGCGTCTGGCGATTCGATGCGCTGGTTGCCGTTTTCTTTCTGGTGCTCGTTTGCCTGATCGTTCTAGGCTCGGCACGACAGTGGTGGCAGCTAATTCGCGGAACAAGACGCGCCGTTTTGCACGAAAGCGAATTTGTGCCGATCAGTCCTGCGCGGCTCGCACAGTTTTAGATCAACGCCTAAGCGTGGCGAAATCACCGATCTTGAATTGTCGTGGCTTGATTTCAGCGCGAGTTCTTAGTTAGGATAGCAATGTGCCTGCTGATGATGACCTGACTTCACTGAGCGCGATTGGCGGAGATGCTCATCACGGCGCGGCGGCGTTTGCTACCACGCACTGGAGCATGGTGCTCGAGGCGCAAGGTGAATCGCCAGCGGCACAAGAAGCGCTCGAAAAACTTTGCCGCACGTATTGGCGACCTATTTATAGCTTCGTGCGGCGACACCGGGCTCGGGCCGAGGACGCGGAAGATCTCACCCAGGGCTTCTTCGCTTTATTATTAGAGCGCAAAGATTTGAATACCGTCCGCAAGGAAAAAGGGCGGCTTCGTTCTTACTTGCTTGCCTCGGTCAAACATTTTCTGACCGATGAGGCGCGCCATGCGATGGCAGTCAAACGCGGCAAAGGACAGTGGCTGATTCCATTCGAGGAGATTCGTGAGCGTGAGCGTATCGATGTTGAACGGAGCGACAGGTTGACGGCCGACCAAATTTACGAACGTCGTTGGGCGTTTACGGTTCTGGAGCAAGTGATGACGCGGCTGCGGGACGAGTATCGCAGTGCGGGCAACGTGCGGTTCTTTGATCAGATGAAGAAAATGCTCATGGACGAAGCCGGCCGGCCTTCGCAAGCCCAGATGGCCAGCGAATTCGACATGACGGAGAACGCCGTCAAGCAGGCGTTTTACCGATTTCGTCAGCGTTACCAGGCGTTATTGCGAGAGGAGATCTCGCACACGGTTGCCATGCCGAGCGATATCGAAGATGAGTTGCGCTACTTAATTGCTGTGGTTCGGGCGTAGACACGAATTACACGAATTCTCACGAATGTCTTAGAGCTGTGGTCAAGCGTTGAACTTAATTAGTGTAAATTGGTGAAAGTCGTGTCTCGATTGATTTGTGTCTGAGCTGCTTTACAAAGAAGAAATTTTTTCAACTCGCAGGTGTTTGCATGGAAATTCATAGCGACTTGGGAAAGGGCCACGACGAAGTCATCTACAAGGACGCTCTGGTCGTTGAACTGAGTCGCGCTGGAATTCCGTTTTCGCGCGAGTAAAATTACGAAATCACATACATAGGAGTTATCCTGCCTCATTATTACTACGCGGACTTCGTTGTCTGGGATAAAATTCTCTTTGAGGCGAAGCCGTCGAAAAACTGACCGATTCACACATCAAACAAGTACTGAACTATCTGGCCGCCTCGAAACGTCGCATCGGCCTGCTGGTCAATTTTGGTGGCGATGCTTTGGAATGGAAAAGAGTCATTTTGTAGACACGAATTGTTAAGAGAGAGAGACGAATTATCACGAAGATTCATGAGGCCCCGAGTCAACCGCTGTACATTGGTGTAAATTCGTGAAATTCGTGTCTGGTATTGGTGTGAGTTAGTAAGATTCGTGTCTAAATTATTTCTGTGGTCGGGGCGTAACCTCTGGTAAGATTTTACGCACTAGGAGAGGGGAGCGCACGAGCGACTCTCCGGCGATGATCAGCGCACTCAGACTTTGCCCAAGGTGCGGGGCGGAAATCGCACCCGACGCGCCCGAAGGAGGCTGCCCAGGTTGCCTTCTTGAGAGTGGCCTCAATCTGCTCGCCGACGTATCTGTAGCCGGGGTCGGCTCGTCCGCCCTAGCCTCGGCAAAGGCGGATGACCCCTGCCACGTGGATAAAGCAGCACGTGCGGCCACGAGCAGTGAGCGCCTTGCTAAGATGCTGGGAGAACTGGGCGACTACGAATTGCTGGAAGAAGTCGGTCGCGGCGGTCAGGGCGTGGTGTTTCGCGCGCGGCAAAAAAGTCTCAACCGCACGGTCGCCTTAAAAGTCATTAGCCTTGGTCAATGGGCGAGCCAAGCTCACCTGAAGCGCTTTCGCCGGGAAGCCGAAGCCGCCGCCAGTCTCGATCATCCATCCATCGTGCCCATCTATGAAGTCGGCGAGCGCGAAGGCTCATGCTACTTCAGCATGAAGTTCATCGAAGGCGGTCAGCTTGATGAAGTGGTCAGGCGTGAGCCGATGCCGATCCGGCGCGCTGTGGAACTGATCGCCAAACTCGCGCGCACTGTGCATTACGCGCATGAGCACGGCATTCTTCATCGCGACATCAAACCGGGAAACATTCTGCTCGATGCAAAAGGCGAACCGCATCTCACAGATTTCGGACTGGCCAGACTGCTGGAAACAGAAAGCACGATCACGCGCACACTGGAAGTGATGGGCACACCGAGCTACATGGCGCCGGAACAAGCTGCCGGTGAAACTACAAAACTTAACAAGGCGACGGATATCTATGGACTTGGCGCGGTGTTCTACCAATTGCTCACTGGCCATCCACCTTTTGCCGGAGGAACAAGCTGGGAAACTATCCGGTTACTGTTGGACACTGAACCGCGGCAACCGCGTTTGTGGAATCGGAAAATAAGTCGCGATCTTTCCACGATTTGTCTGAAGTGTCTGGAGAAAGATCCACAGCGCCGTTACTCGTCCGCTCTCGCGCTGGCCGAAGACCTCGAACACTGGCTAAAGCACGAGCCAATTCGCGCGAAGCGAAGTGGATTTCTTAGACATGTCGGCAAATGGGTGCGGAGGAAACCCGCTATTGCCACGTTGATTGCGGCGTTAGTTGCTTTAGCAGCGGCCATAGGCTGGAATGTTTGGAAAAGCGAACTAATCAGCCGTCCCGAAACAAAGGGAATCGCAGTGCTTCCGTTTGAAAACCTCAGCCCCGATCCAGATAACGCGTATTTCGCAGACGGCATTCAAGAAGAAATCCTGACGCGTCTGGCTAGCATCGCGGATTTGAAGGTGATCTCGCGCTCTTCCACGCAGCAATATCAGAGCAAACCTCGCAATCTCGCCGAGATCGCGAAGCAGCTTGGCGTAACGACTATTCTTGAAGGTAGCGTGCAAAAAGTGGCTGACCAGGTGCGGGTCAATGTGAAGTTGGTTAACGCGCAAACCGATTCCCACCTTTGGGCAGAGAGCTACGACCGGAAGTTGACTGACATCTTCGGCGTGGAGAGCGAGATCGCCAAACGAATCGCGGAGTCGTTGCAGGCGAAGCTAAACGGGCGCGAGGAGGAAGCCTTGGCCGCTAAACCGACAGACAGCCCGGAGGCTTACGATGCTTATCTTCGCGGACTGGCTTACACACTGAAAACGTTCAACACACCCGCTAACTTCCTTGCCGCGCAGAAATATCTCCGAGAAGCGGTGCGGTTGGATCAGAATTTCGCGCTTGCCTGGGCGATGCTGTCGTATGTTGATGCGCTTGGCTACCGCACACTGAATCTTCAACCAACGCTCGCCCTCCGTGAAGAGGCACGCCAGGCAGCCGAAACCGCACTCACTCTTCGGCCCAATCTCGGCGAGGCACTATTGGCCAAGGGATATTACTACTACGCCTGCCTGAAGGATTACGACAGCGCAGTGCGCTACTTTGAGCAAGCGCGGCAATTCCTGCCAAATGGCAGCCAAATTCCTGAGGCGCTGGCCTACGTCACACGGAGGCAAGGCCAGTGGGACCGAAGCGAGGCGTACTTCAACGAAGCCGAGCGACTCGACCCGCGCAACGTTGCGGTACTTACCCAGCACGCGATTTCCTATATGTCTCTTCGTCGTTTTCCCGAAGCGTTACGAAACCTCGATCAGGTTCTCAATATCACGCCGGACGATGTGGATACCCTCGCGACGAAGGCGGCTATCGCCCAGGCCCAAGGCGATCTGCCACGTGCGTCCACGCTCCTGGCTCCGCTCCGCCCGACCGCCGAACTCACGCAGGCCTTAGAAACACAAGTTTACCAGGCGATCTTGGAGCGCCGGCCTGCACAAATGATCCTTCGCCTAAAAGAAATATTGGCGGTGCCTGATCCGGCGTTGGGTTTTTACAATGGCGAACTGCGCTTTTGGTTAGGCTGGGCCCAACAAGTCGCTGGCGACCATGCGGCTGCGAAGGGAAGTTGGCGACAGGCGCGCAGCGACCTGGAACCATTCCTCAAAGAACAGCCGGAAAATGGCAGGCTCATTGGAGCTCTCGCGCTGACCTGTATCGGTCTCGGCGACAAACCCGCCGCGTTGGCTCTGGCAGAGCGGGCCGTCGCCGCAAATCCGCTCGAGAAAGACTCGGTGGCTGCTCCCCCGCTGATCGAGATCCTTGCGCGGGTGGCCACGCAAATGGAAGAGCCGGACCGCGCCATTACCGTTTTAGAGAAACTAATCTCACTGCCATATGCAGGGCCTTTTTCTGAAAACGTACCGCTTACTCCTGCGTTGCTCCGGCTCGATCCAATGTTCGATCCGCTCCGTGGCGATCCGCGATTTCAAGAACTTTGCAAAGATAAGCAGCCGTGAAGCTACGCAACCTCTCGCCCGAGCCGAGACGCCGGAAGATTTTGGGCTGGCTGCTCATTCAAGTCGCGACGCAACTCTTCCCATTTTTGGTGAGTGCTGCTCATCGTAGTGCTGATCGCGCTCGGATTTCCGATTGCATTGATGATTGTCTGGGCGTTTAAGTTGCTGAAGGTTTGAAGCCAACAGAATTCGCTGACGATTTACCAAGCAAACCATCCCGCAGTCGCGTATGGATCTACGCGATAATCGTAGCTGCTGTGCTTTCCGTTGGTTTGTTTTTTGTGGGTCGCTACACAGCTCGACGAGAGACCGGCACTTTCCGCTCACCGACAAAATCCATCGCGGTTCTGCCCTTCGAAAACCTCAGCCGCGATCCAGATAACGCAGATTTCGCCGACGGCGTACAGGATGAAATTCTAACCGACCTGTCGCGCATCGCCGATCTGAAGGTGATCGGTCGCGCCTCAGCGATGCAATACAAGAGCGGTGTCGCGCGCGACTTGCGCAAGATCAGCCACGAACTCGGGGTAGCGAACGTGGTCGAAGGAAGTGTTCAGCGCTCCGGCAATCGCTTGCGCGTCAACGCCCAGTTAGTCGACGCGCGTACCCACCGACAGCTATGGGGACAGACGTATGACCGTGATCTTGCAGACGTGTTCGCAATTCAGAGCGAAATCGCCAAGCGAATAGCGGAGTCATTGCAAGCGAGGCTAACCGGTCGCGAAGAGCAGGCGTTGGCAGCTAAACCGACAAACCATCCGGAAGCTTACGATGCGTATCTTCGGGGCCTGGCTTTTGAGGCGCGCAGTCACTACCTCTACGTTCGCGATCTCGTATGGAAAGCCGCCGGTTTTTACGAGCGGGCGGTGCAGCTCGACCCCAATTTTGGGATTGCTTGGGCGCGGCTTTCTCGCGCGGACGCCGTTCTCTATTTTAACCGTGTCGACACTGCTACTGCCGCTCGGGGCGATGCGGCGAAAGGTGCTTTGGAGCATGCGCAGAAACTGGAGCCGAACTTGACTGAGACCCTGCTGGCCGTGGGTTACTATCAATACTGGGTGCTGCGTGACTATGGACTGGCCAAAACAACGTTTGGTCGCGTCAACAACATGTTGCCAGGCAGTAGCGAGGTGCCAAGGGCCCTCGGCTTAATTACCCGACGCGAGGGAAACTGGGATGAAAGCGTTGCCTACTTCGAACAAGCCATCGCTTTGGACCCACGTAATGCGGAGTTACTCATCGTCGCGGCATCGACTTCCGCCATGCTTCGACAATTCCCGGCCGCGCTAAAGCTTTATGATCGAGTGCTGGACATTACGCCAAACGACCCCGATGCGATGGCGGCAAAGGCCAGCATTTATCAAGCTCAGGGTAACCTGCAACAAGCTGCTAAATTTTTGTCAGAAATAAACGCGCAGACTCCATCCGAGAGTGCCTTCATAGTCAAAATGACTCAGTTGAAACTTGAACGAAATTACGGCGAGGCCATCCGAACGCTCCACGCTCGACAGGCTCAATTCCATTTTGCTTCTCAGTACGACAAGGTTCGTGATCAGTTAGCACTTGCTTTCATGCAGCGTCTTGCTGGCGACACGGTTGGCGCAGGGCTTACCGCTGAACAGGTGCGCAATACACTCGAGCAGCTCTGCAGAGTTCAACCAGATAACTTCTACCTTGCGGCAATGCTGTCTCAAGCTTATGCCGCGATGGGGCGGAAGGACTCCGCCCTAAAAGTGGCGGAGCGCACAATCACACTTCTCCCCCGTACTAAAGATGCGGTGTCCGGACCTACATATGAAGAGAACCTGGCGCTGATTCAGACGATCTTCGGTGAGAATAGCCGCGCGATCACAACTCTCACTCAGTTGTTACAAACACCCTATAATAGCTGGGTTTACGGCTCAACCATTACGCCGGCGCTTTTAAGGCTCGATCCGATCTGGGACCCTTTGCGCTCCGATCCCGCTTTCCAAAAACTTTGCAAAGATAAGCAGCCGGAAATCCGCGCAATCTCTTCGCCGAGATGAAACACCGGAAGGTTTGGTTGCTCATTCCGGGGACGCAAGTCTTTCCGTTCCTTTCTGAGGTTGCGAATTCGGCGTTCGCCGCATCGTCATGCTCATCGCACTCGGATTTCCGATGGCATCGATGACTGTTTGGGCGTTTAAGTTGCCTGAAGGTTTGAAGCCAACAGAATTCGCTGACGATTTACCGGACAAAGCAGCTCGCAGTCGCCCATGGATTTGCCTGATCATCGTAGCTGCTGCGCTTTCGGTCGGTCTGTTTTTTGTGGGTCGCTACACAGCTCCACAACAACTGACGCTTTCCGCTCACCGACAAAATCCATCGCGATTCTGCCCTTCGAAAACCTCAGCCGCGACCCAGATAACGTATATTTCGCGGAAGGCGTACACGACGGAATACTAACCAACCTGGCCCGGATCGCCGATCTAAAGGTGATCGGTCGCATCTCTGTGATGCAATACAAGAGCGGTGTCGGCCGCGATCTCCGCAAGATTGGCCACGAACTCGGGGTAGCAAACGTGTTGGAAGGAAGTGTTCAGCGCTTCGGCAATCGCGTGCGCGTTAGTGCGCAGTTGGTCGATGCGCGCAGCCAGCGGTAGTTATGGGGACAGACCCTACGACCGGGACCTTGCTGACGTGTTTGCAATACAAAGTCAGATCGCAATGGCGATTGCCGAGGAGCTTCATGCAAAACTCTCGGCAAGTGAGAAAAGCGAAATCGAGCGTCCCGCAACCAACGACATCACCGCCTTTGATCTCTATACCCGCGCCAAGAACCTTATCTTAACGCCGAGCTATGGCGTTGGCGAGAGACCGAATTTGCTGCAGGCGGTCGATTTGTTCAATCAGTCAGTCGCGCGTGATCCGTCGTTCTTCCGAGGATATTGCCAACTCGCTTTTGTTCATGACGCGCTTTATTTCTTTGGTCACGACCATACATCGGCGCGTCTAGCCCTGGCGGAAACAGCCCTTCAAGCGGCCTCTCGCCTCCGTCCGGATGCAGGTGAAACACACCTCGCGCTGGCGTGGAATCTTTACTGGGGATACCTCGATTACGACCGTGCTCTGGCTGAGCTGCAAGTTGGCCGCCAAACTTTGCCAAATGATCCGCAAATATTGTTTCTTACCAGTCTCATACAGAGGCGTCAGGGTCACTGGGAAGAATCCACGCGAACTCTTGCGCGCGCCGCTGATCTTGACCCCGCGCAATTTTGGGGTGCTCCAGACCATTGCCGGAAACTATGCAACTCTGGGGCGCTATGTTGAACAACAACTGTGGTTGGGCCGCGTACTGGCTTTTGAACCCAACGATGCCGTTACGAGAGCAATACTTGCGGAGGCCGATTTTGAGTGGAGAGCCGATATCCAGCCGTTGCATCAAATGATCGATTCAATTCGGGCTACAAATCCTGCTGCGGTGCCGAGAATTGCTAATTGGTGGCTCAATTGTGCACTAGCCGAACGCGACGCCACTGCCGCAAAGGATGCCCTGGTCGCAGCCCGCGAGAATGCAATCAATCTGGGAAACGATGTTTTTGTAATCGTCCATTTGTAGAAGGTGTTATCGCCCAAATGGCAAAGGATGATGACAAAGCGCGGTCGGCTTTCACTGCGGCGCGCGCCGAGCAGGAGAAAATCGTCCAGGCTGAACCAAATTTCGGTCCGCCATGGTGCGTGCTGGGTCTAATCGATGCCGCTCTGAGCCGCAAAGAAGAAGCGCTGCGCGAAGGACGACACGCGGTTGAGCTTCTGCCCGTGGAAAAAGATGCGCTCAGAGGTCCGGCGGTGATCAAGTATCTGGCGATGATTGCGGCCTGGGTCGGCGACAAAGATCTCGCTTGCCAGCAACTGGCCATGATCGCCCGCCCTCCAAGCCCAGTCACTTATGGTCAATTGAAACTGATGCCGTTTTGGGATCCATTGCGCGGCGACCCGCGCTTCGAACAAATCGTCGCCTCCCTCGCACCGAAGTAACATCTGGGGAGCACACGCCGGGTCGCGTTTTGGTTTCAGCGGCTCGCCGAAACATTCTTTTCCAACAGAACGAAGAAAATAGAGGCTAGCCCATCGACCGCGACCAAGTGATCGCAAATCTTCGCTGGCCTCGTTTGCTTTTGTTGTGTGCCCACTCCGTGACATCCGCGTAATCCGCGCGGTTCCGAAGCCTTCCACATTTTTCCGCGTAACCTCGCGCCGGGTTTTACGCATTACCTCAGGTGAAAGGCCAGAAGTGAGTTCTCAATGACGAGAGATCACCGAAGGCCAAAACAATAAAAGGAAATTAAGCAATATGAAAAATCGAAGCACCAAATTC
>WNGD01002362.1_pt1 | contig 20163 bp, 19 predicted proteins | sample 5400671 | NCBI WGS metagenome assembly WNGD01 (sample SAMN13153369, study PRJNA577476) | soil metagenome | isolation source: 40 cm soil or saprolite under grassland replicate 2 | place: USA:California | collected 2016-06-15 | reverse complement strand
TGCTGGTCGATGCCAAGGTCGGCGTGTACCGCTACGATCAGCTGATCGTGCTGAAGTCGACCCACATGCCAGCCGTTCTGCTCGAGGCCGGCTCAATTATCAACCGGAACGAGGAATTGGTGATGAGCTCGCCGGAGCGCCAATCGCTTATCGCCACGGCCGTGACCGATGCCGTCGATGGCTTTTGCGCCTTCCGAAAGTCGCGCAGCCCGGATCGCGCCGCTCGTCCGCCAGCCTCTGCCGACAAGCAAACGCTTTCTCCCAATACTGCAGCCCAGCCGGAGAACGCAGCCACGGCGAGATGAGTGGCTAGCGCGCCGAGCGCGATTCAAAGCGCGGACCGAGGTTGTCGCCCGCGCTGATTCCCTTTCGCGCAAACCTGCTCTAGAACGGGTCTCCCATCAGACGTCGCCGCTGGGAGGGGCTCATGAGTATTCCGAAGCCGGTCTCTACGTCGATCTCATCGGCTTCATCGTCAGTGACGAAGATAAGGACACGCTTTATCTCCGCGGCGTCGCCGAGGCATGTCACCACAGCCTTGTGCTCAAGCGAGCGAGCGGCGAACCACAGGCGGAGCGGGTCGGGATGCGCGTATTCAGTGAAGAGGACTTGGAAAGGGCCAAGGCGTTCTTCGACCGAGCCGGTCTACCGGCGGAATGGGTCGAGGTACCGCATCAAGGCCGCACATTGCATGTGTCAGACCCAAGCGGCGCTCCGATCGAGTTCTGCGCGACGATGGACGTGAAACCGCGGCTCGTCGTCGCCTTCGAGCGCCACCATGGGGCGGTGCCGCAGCGGATCGACCATTTCCAGCTGCTGGTGCCGGATGTGCAGAAGGCCTGCGAGTTCTGGATAAGCATGGGTTTTAGGCTCTCGGAATACATCTCACCCGATGGAACCGACGATCTGCTGTTCGTGTTCCTGCAGCGCAAAGGCAATCCGCACGACATCGTTTTTGCGCCCGGGGACGGGCCGCGGCTCCATCACGCGGCGTTCTCGATCCCGGAATCCTATCACTTCTTTTATGTCTGCGATCTTGCCGGCGAGATGGGCTTTGCCGCCAACATCGAGTTCGGCCCGGGCCGCCATGGTCCCGGCCATGCGCTCTTCGTCTACATGCGCGATCCGGACGGACACCGCATCGAGTTGTTCAATACCCACTACCAGGTCATGGACATCGAGAACGAGCCGGTGCGCTGGGACGCGAGCCACGCCATACAGCGCCGCTGGCAGCTTCCCGCACGGCGGCAATGGTTCGTCGAGGCGAGCCGTTTTGCAGGGGTTGCGCCGCGCGAGCCCGCGCGCAAAGGCGAGCCGATGAGTCTGGAAAAATTTCTCGCCGCCGGTAGACGATGAGCGAACGATCCCGAGCGATTAGGCCGACTCGTTCGTCCTGGATTCCCGGTTACGCGGGAATGAGCGGCAGAGGCGCGGCCTTCGCTCGAATCACTGTTTTAATAATCCAGCGCTCGCCGCCGCAGCATCCCAGAACTTGGCGTCTTCTTTGATCATGGCGGCGAAGTCGGAGGGCGTGTTGGCGATGCTCTCGAGCCCGTTCTCGCCCAGCACTTGCTGCACGTCCGTGGAGTTGAGGATGCGCACGATCTCGTCATGCAAGCGTGCGGTGATAGCGGCCGGCACGTTCGACGGCCCGAGCAAGCCGATCCAGGTACGCCCCGGCACGAAGCCCGGCATCTCTTCGGCGATGGTGGGCACCTCCGGCAGCTTCGCGTAGCGCTTGGTGTCGAAGACCGTCAACAGGCGCAGTCGCCCGCTCTCGATGTGCGGCAGCGCCGCCGCCAAGCTGACGATGGCCGCCGGAACGTGGCCGCCCAAAAGGTCGTTGAGCGCCGGCGTCACTCCTTTGTAAGGAACGTTAAGCATCTGGATGCCGGCGGTCCGGTTGAGGACTTGCCCGTAGAGATGATGCGCGGTGCCAACGCCACCGCTGGCATAAGCTATTTCGCGCGGGCGCTTGCGCACGAACTCGGCGAAGGCCGTGAGCGAAGCCGCCGCGATGCGGTCGTTGACCACCAGACCGGCCGGATTGTTGGCGATCGCGGTGATCGGCGTGAAATCCTTGACGATGTCGAACGAACCCGTCTTGTTTTGAATGCGGTCGATCGTTTGCGCTAGCGCGATGACGACGCCGATGGTGGTGCCGTCGGGCGCAGCGCGCCTGAGCATGCTCATGCCGATCGCGCCCGAGGCGCCGCCTTGATTTTCGACGACCACCGGCTGGTGCAGCCTTTCGCTCAACTTCTGCGCGATCACCCGCGCGGTAATGTCACCCGCTGCACCGGGAGGGCTGGGTACGATGATGCGGATCGTGCGCGCTGGAAGCTCTTGCGCGTTCGCGGCGAGCGGCAGTAGCGCGAACGCAGAGACAAGCAACGCGTACCGGCTCACGTTCCCTCGTTCGGATCCGGGTAGAGTTTGCCAATAATGGCGGTCACCCCTGGTTGCGAGCGAACCAGGTGATAACGGCCGTCGCGATCGCGCCCCAGCCGCCCCGCGTGCCGCAGTTCGTCCAGCGCGATGGCGATCTCGCGACCATCATTGCTGCCGATTGCCTCGATGATGTCGGCGTAAAACATCGGCGCCGATGCGAGCGCCTGCTCGACGGTTTGAAAGCGAGCAGGCCCGTCGAAGAGCTTGGCCGCACTTTTTGTCAGCGGAATCTCGCCGTCCCGGCCGAACGGCTTGGTGCAGTCGAAACCCGCCTTTGCCCCGGTGCGCCGGCCGTTGAGTGAGGGATCCATAGTCATGCCCCGCATTCCCTGGAGGACCATAAGATCCTGATCGGCCTGGAAGCGCGTTCCGAGCGCCCAATCGTTCTGCCGATCATCGTGAATGTCGATGTCCTCGTCGAATACGTAGATATGCTTCAGCCGCATGATTCCGCCAAAGAGCGCTGCGATGGCCGCTTTGGCCTCTCCGAGGGCGCGCTGCTTGATCGAGACGCGCAGCGTGTTGTCGCCGCCTGACATGGACCGCAAATAGACCGCGACCGGCTCGCGCACGGTCACCTTGAGGATCTTCATTGCCTCGGCCTCGGTGCGCATTGCACTGATGACGGCGCTGTCCGTCTGATCGAGCACGCGCGCGGAGCCGTGCAGGAGCGTGTGGTGCAGCGCGTCGCGTCGCATGGTGATCGCGGTGCAATGAAACACCGGATCCATGTGGATCGCGCCGTAGTAGCCCATATATTCGCCGTAAGGGCCTTCCGGCTCCGCATAGCCGCGCTCGTCGAGATAACCTTCAAGCGTCATCTCCGCATCCGCCGGCACCAGGATATCGTTGGTGAGGCTCTTGACCACCGGCGCCGGCTCGCCGCGAAACGTCGCGATCAATGCCAGCTCGTCACCGCCCTGCCGCGTCGTCGCGGCAAAGAAATCGAGCGGATGCGCGCCGACCGTAAAGGTGATCGGCAAGCGTTCGCCGCGTGTCACGGATGCCGTGTAAATGCGCTTGAGATCGGACGGGGCGGTTACATTGGTCCCAGTCTCATATCGATTGCGCAAGCTCAGGCGACGGCAGCCGACATTCCTTCGTCCGGTCGCCGGATCGATCGTGTAATCGATGGCCGAGCTGAGATAACAACTGCCGTCGTAGGCGTGTTGCGGGTGAAAGGGGAGCTTCGTGAGATCGACGTCTTTGCCCGTTATCTTAACTTCGTGTACCGGAGCCTCGCCGGAAGCCACCTCCACCACCGGCTGGGGATTGGCGAGCCGTCTGAAATACTCGTCGTGGAGCTTGTCCTCGCTGACCTCGAACGCGGCAGCCAAGCGCCTTGGGCTACCCGCGGTCTTCGCAACGATCTCTACTTGTTCGGGGCCTGCTCTTTTGAACAGAACCGCCTTGTCGGTCCCTTCGATAATCGTGCTCAGCCGAGTCAACGGCACTGCTTCGGCATGCGTCTCGACCTCATCCATGTCAATAAGCCGTTCGACGAATCGGCGCAGCCGGTACTTGTCCAAATCGACATTGCGGCTCGGCATCGCTCTGTGCCTTCTATTTATGACCCGCCGGCAGCATTTCGCTCGAGGAATTGATCACTGCGTGGATGCTACGGGCAAATTCAATCGCGCCGGCGACATCCATGTCGAGCGCGGCGCGCGCGTAGTCCTTGCATCCGACGCGGGCCGGCCGCGGCGCGGCCATGATTTGCTTGCACAGCGCCTCGACGACCCTGTCGAGCTCGGCTTCGGGAAGAACTTCGCTGACGATGCCCGCCTCGCGCGCGCGTTGCGGATCGATAATCGCGGTGGACCAGACCAGATAGGTCATCGCCTTGCGCGGCACGCGATCGACCAACGCCGACATGACCATGGTCGGCATGATGTTGTGTGCCATCTCGGGAACCTGGAACTTGGCGGTATCGGCCGCAAGTGTGATGTCGCAGACCGCGGCAATGGCGCAGCCGAAACCGAAGGCGCGGCCGCGCACCACCCCGATTACGGGAATTTGGCAGCGGCGGAACGCCCCATAGCAGTTGAATACCACGTCGTTGCGGCGGCGCAGCTCGAATGCCTCGGGCGGGGGGCCGGGCGGGCGTTTACCCATGGTCTCGCGGCCGACGCAGAAATCTTGTCCCGCACTGCGCAGAACTACGATCTCCGATGTATCGCCGGCACCGAGCAGGAGCTTGGTCAGCTCGACTGCCATGGCGTCCGAGGCAGCGTTTCCGGTCTGTGGCCGATTGAGCGTGATTTCCAGCACCGGTCCCTTGTGGGCAGTGAGAATTTCGCTGGACATGCATGGTCCTCCCAAACGCTTTTCCGGCAGCGCGCCTCCGCACGGTAGACGCAATCTCTCAATAAGCGAGAGCGGTTTGCGATGCCAGCGAAACCGCTCGCGGGTCGCGACCATGTTACGGCCTGAGCTTGAATGAGATACCCGCTCGCCTCTACCTTGGGATTCGCCATGCACGCCTCCGACAGGCCGGATGGGCCACCCAAAACGGAGCCGGCGCTGCGCGCCATCGCCATGCCGGCTGATGCCAATCCGCACGGCGACATCTTCGGCGGCTGGCTGCTCTCGCAGATGGATCTCGCAGGCGGAGCGGCCGCAAGCCGCCGCGCGAAAGGCCGCGCCGTGACGGTGGCGATCACCGCTATGACCTTTCATCGTCCGGTTTTTATCGGTGATGAGGTGACTTGTTATGCCGAAATCATCAAGGTGGGCAGAACCTCAATCACAGTGAAGGTCGAGAGCTGGGTGCGGCGCGGTATCGGAGAGGAGCAGATCGCGGTCACCGAGGGCATTTTCACCTATGTTGCCGTCGGCGAGGATCGCCGCCCATGCCCGGTGCCGCCGGAGGGTTGATCGGGCGGAGGGTTTACATCGGTTCGAACATTGGCAAGGAAGACATGACTCCGAACAGCGAGTCTCGATCAATGCACCAGAACGAATTCAGCGTGCGCGCGGTCCTGGCCGGAGAGGCGCCGCAGAACGCGCCGGTGACGGTCAAAGGCTGGGTGCGCACGCGGCGCGACTCGAAGGCTGGAATTTCCTTCGTGCATCTGTCGGACGGCTCCTCATTCCATCCGCTGCAGGTGGTGGTGGCCAAAACGCTGTCCAATTACACCGACGAAGTCCTTAACCTCACGACGGGTTGCGCGGTAGAGGCGAGGGGGACGATCGTGCCTTCGCCGGCGAAGGGTCAACCCTTCGAGATGCAGGCGAGCGCCGTGAGGGTGATCGGCTGGGTCGACAATCCCGATACTTATCCGATTCAGCCGAAGCCGCACTCGCTCGAGTTCCTGCGCGAGGTGGCGCATTTGCGGCCGCGCACGAACGTGATCGCGGCGGCGACGCGGGTGCGGCACACGCTGGCGCAGGCGGTCCATCGCTTCTTCGACGGGAACGGCTTTTTCTGGGTCAACACGCCGATCATTACCGCTTCCGATGCCGAGGGCGCAGGCGCGCTATTCCGAGTTTCGACGCTCGATCTTGCCAATCTGCCCCGCACGCCGGATGGGCAGGTGGATTTCGGTAAAGATTTCTTCGGCCGCGAGGCATTCCTGACCGTCTCGGGACAGCTCAACGTGGAGGCGTATTGTCTCGCGCTCACTAAGGTCTACACGTTTGGCCCGACGTTCCGCGCCGAAAACTCCAATACCAGCCGCCACCTCGCCGAGTTCTGGATGATCGAGCCGGAGATTGCCTTTGCCGACCTCTCGGACAATGCGACGCTGGCGGAACGGCTGCTGAAATTCACCCTCTCGACGCTGCTGAAGGAACGGCAGGAGGATCTGGCCTTCTTCGACGAGCGGATCGAGAAGGGGCTATGTGCCAAGCTCGAGGGTATTGTGGGCTCGGAATTCGTGCGCATGGATTATGGCGAGGCGATCGCAGTGCTTGAGCGCGCGAATGTGAAGTTCGAGTTTCCGGTAAAGTGGGGCATGGACCTGCAGTCCGAGCACGAGCGCTATCTCACCGAAGAACACGCCAAGAAGCCGGTGATCGTGATGAACTACCCGAAGGACATCAAGGCGTTCTACATGCGGGTGAACGACGACGGAAAAACCGTCGCCGCGATGGACGTGCTCGCACCGGGCATCGGCGAGATCATCGGCGGCAGCCAACGCGAGGAGCGGCTCGACGTGCTCGAGGCGCGCATGGCGGAGCGCAGTATCGACAAGGAGCACTACGCCTGGTATCGCGACCTGCGCCGCTACGGCACGGTGCCGCATGCGGGCTTCGGGCTCGGTTTCGAGCGCACGCTAGCCTACATCACCGGCCTCGCCAACGTTCGCGACGCAATCCCGTTCCCGCGGACGCCCGGCAATGCGAGGTATTAGCAGCTCCTAGCTGCGGTCTTGCCCAGAGCCCCACATACGCGAATACTCGCGTTGATCTGGTTTGGGGCCGCTTTGAGAGGGCAATACATGGACCGTCGGCATTTCGTGATCGGCACCGCCGCCACTGCGCTCATACCCGCATGGGCATTCGCGCAAGAGATTTTTCCCTCGCACGCGATCAGCATCATCAACGCGTTTCCGCCCGGCGGCGCCAATGACATCGCAACGCGGCCGCTCGCGACCGCAATGGAGCCGATCTTGAAGCAGCCGGTCGTGGTGGAGACCAAGGCCGGCGCGGCGGGCCAGGTCGGCGCCCAATTCGTCGCCTCCGCCAAGCCCGACGGCTACACCTTGCTCTCGCACAACACAGGGATTTCCGGCTACGCCGAGGTCGACAAATTGTTCGGCCGTTCCCCCAAGATCACCCGCGCCGACTTCATTCCGCTCGCGCGCTTGGTGGCCGATCCAATGTTGTTGCTCGTAAACGACCAGCAGCCCTACAAAACGCTGCAGGAGTTCATTGCCGGCGCAAGGGCGCATCCGGACACGCTCGTATTCAGTTCGGGCGGGCTCTATGGCGCGTCGCATTTGCCGCTCGCGTATCTCGAAAAGGCGACGGGTCCGTTGCACCTGCGGCATCTGCCGACCAATGGCGGAGGCCCTGCTATCGTCGCCATCCTCGGCAACAACGCCCAGGTCACCACCCAGTCCGTATCGGCCACGCTGCCACACGTCAAAGCGGGCAAGCTGCGAGCGCTCGCGACATTCGGTGCAGCCCGCTCGAGGTCGCTGCCTGACGTGCCGACGCTCAAGGAGCTCGGCTTCGATGTCGAGTACTATCTCTGGGTGGGAATATTCGCGCCGAAAGGCACGCCGGACAAGACCGTGACAACATTGCGCGCGGCGATCGACAAGGCAGCGCATTCATCCGAATACACGACCGCGCTTGCCAACGCCGGGCAGGAGCTCGCTTATCTGGATGGACCCGATTTCCAGAAATTCTGGGATATCGACGGCCAGCGAACCGACGAGGCGGTGATTTCGATCGGCCGCCAGGGCTAACATTGCAACAATTCTGACGCGCGGCGTCGGAGACACCGGTCATGATGAAATGTTCTCGGCGGCATGTTCTGCAGCTCACCGGCGCTGTCGCCATGCTGCCGGCGCTCACGCGCTCTGCGAAAGCGCAAGCCTATCCGGCGCGCCCCGTACGCATCATTTCCGGCTTTCCGCCCGGTGGCGTGAACGACACCTACGCTCGGCTGATCGGTCAATGGCTCTCGGAGCGCCTCGGCCAGCAATTCTACGTGGAGAATCGACCGGGTGCGGGCGGCAACATTGCCGCGGAGACGCTCGTGCGATCAGCGCCCGATGGCTATACGCTGCTGCTTGCCACCTCGGCCGACGCATGGAATGCGACACTCTATGACAATCTCAAATTCAATTTCATTCGCGATTCGGCTGCGGTTGCGCCGATTTCGCGCGCGCCCGGCGTGCTCGTGGTACACCCATCGCTGCCGTCGCAATCCGTTCCCGAGCTGATCGCCTACGCCAAGAGCAATCCCGGAAAAATCCCTGTGGCGTCGGCTGGCATCGGCAGCGCGCCGCACATGTACTGGGAACTGTTTCGCAACTTGAGCGGCGTCGACATGCTGCACGTACCTTATCGCGGTGGAGGGCCGGCGGTCACCGACCTCCTCGCCGGTCAAGTGCAGGCCTACTTCGGCACAACGGCATCCTCGATCGAATATATCCGGGCCGGCAAGCTACGGCCCTTGGCCGTGACCACTGCAACGCGCCTCGCGGTGTTGCCCGATCTTCCGGCATTGGCCGAATTCCTGCCGGGCTACGAGGCGAGCATTTTCGTTGGCATCGTCGCGCCCCACAACACGCCTGCCGAAATTACCCGCAAACTCAACCAGGAGATCAAGCTCGCGCTGGCTGATGCCCGGATCGCGCGGCGCATTGCCGAGCTCGGCGACACGCCGCTTGCGCTGTCGGGTTCCGAGTTCGCCAAGCTCATTGCGGACGAAACCGAAAAATGGGGCAGCGTGATCCGCGCGGCCAACGTCAAGGCGGAGTAGGTCAACGTAGTTTCGACCAAGATCGCGCCACTCACACTGCTGTCCTTCTCGTGCAAGCGGGACCTATAACCGCGGATTACTGTTCATAGGTCCCCACTTTCGCGGCGGAGGACGGGCGCCCGGCGGCGCCGGATTTTGCGTTCAAATTTCGAAGATTCTTTCGCTTGCTCGGGCGACTGCCTCACGACGCACGCGGAATGATTAAAATGGCAACGGCTGGGTACGTCCTTCTCGGCTCATTTGGCGTCATCGCGCTCGTCGCCATTATATGGCGCGTCGCCTCCCGGGGCCGTTCGGTCCCTTGCCCGGCCTCATTGAGCTGGTTGGTGGAGCTGGACAGTCCTTTCACCAAAACCAACCGCGCAGCGGTCATCGTCGAGCGCTTAGATCTCCAAGCGGGCATGGCCGTGCTCGATGTGGGCTGCGGTCCCGGCCGGCTAACGATCCCCCTAGCCAGAAAGATCGGACCACAAGGCGAAGTCGTGGCCATGGATATGCAAGGGCGTATGCTGCAGCGCGCTCAGCACAAAGCGAGGGCGGCAAACCTCACCAATATTCAATTTCTCCAAGCCGGGGCTGGGGAAGGCAAGCTCGGTCGCGATCGCTTTGACCGGGCACTGCTGGTGACAGTGCTCGGCGAAATTCCAAATCGGCAAACAGCGCTGCGAGAGATTTTCGATGCCCTGAAGTCTGGCGGCATATTGTCCGTGACGGAAGTCATCTTTGATCCGCACTTCCAGTCTCGCCAAACGGTCGCACGACTGGCTTGCTCAGTCGGCTTTCGAGAGAACGCCTGCCACGGGAGTCGGATTGCATTCACATTCAACTTCGAGAAAACCGCGAGCTGACCGTGCCTGCCCGTCTTCTGCGGTGCGCCCGCTGCCGCTAAACTGTAAACCATGGGCACCCTCGAAATCGCACTGCGGCTGGGCGCTGCGACCCTTGCCGGGGTGGTACTCGGTCTCAATCGCGATCTGCACGGCAAGTCGACGGGCGTGCGCACGCTTGGCCTTGTCTGCCTCGGCTCGGCACTCGCGGTTCTGTCTATCCACGCGGTGACCGGCACCGATGCGAGCCGGGTCATCCAGGGCATAGTCACTGGCGTCGGGTTTCTCGGCGCCGGCGTCATTGTTCGCGGTAGCACGGGCCATCGCGTGCATGGCCTGACGACGGCAGCTTGTGTGTGGGTGACCGCGTGTCTGGGCGCGGCTTGCGCGATCGCCGAGTGGCAGATCGTCGTCTTGGGTATTGCCCTCGTTTTCGTCATTCTGATTTTTGGCGGACCCTTCGAGAAGGCCATCGACCAACGCTGGCCGGCCCCGAAATCAACCGATGTCGGAGACAAGCCGCCCGACAGAGCGCGCATGCCTGGGACGGACTAACTCTCGACCCGACGGGTCAGCCCACAAACAATCGTCCCCGCGGACACGCGGGGACGACAGACCTCAGCTGAGGTCGTGCGTAGCTTTAGCGGAATGTGTTGAACCAGCCCGTGGCGTGCTGCTCGGCCGCCGGTAGGACCACGACCTTGGCGCCGACTTTGACGCGGTCGTAAAGGTCCATCACGTCCTCATTTGCCATGCGGATGCAGCCGGCGGTCGCGCGGCTGCCGATGGTCGAGGGCGCGTTGGTGCCGTGGATGCGGTAGAACGTGCCGCTGAGATACATGGCGCGCGCGCCGAGCGGATTGGTCACGCCCCCGGCCATGAAGCGCGGCAGATAAGGCGACCGCGCGATCATTTCCGGGGGCGGAGTCCAATCCGGCCACTCGGCCTTGCGCTCTACGGTTTTGACGCCCGACCAGGTAAACCCCTCGCGGCCGACGCCGATGCCATAGCGGATCGCCTTGCCGCTGCCGAGGACGTAGTAGAGGTAAGTATTCTGGGTATCGACGATGACCGTGCCCGGCGCCTCGTTGGCCGGATAATCGACGGTCACCCGCCGCAGATCGGCGCGCACCTGGTTACCGTTATCGGTCGAGGTGTAGCCGAGCCCGAGCCAGGCGAACGGATTAGCGGATGCTTGCGTGGCAAACGCGCTCGCGGCAACGACCACGGCTGCGGCGGTCGCAAAACGGCACAATGCGTTCATGATTGCCCCCTTTTTCCCCTTCTGTCCGTTAGTCGGCCGAGGGGGCGGCGGGGTTCAAACGGCTGGGCAAAAAATGTCGCCTGGATTTTGGAGGGTTAACTGGCCTGCAGATTGGCTTAGCGCGGCCCCCGCTGCAGATATGAGTTACCAGGCACCGCCCGCGCGCTCGGCGGCGGCTGCAAGCTCCTCGAGGCGGCTGGCCAGCTGGTTGAGCTCCCACTCTCGCGCCAGCGCCGCCGCCTTCGCCCAAGTGGGCGTCTGGTCGGCAAGGCGCGGCAATCGCGCCTTGCGGTCCATCTTGGCGATCGATCGAAACAGCTGCAACCGCTCCGCGTGCGCGGCAAAGCGGCCTGCCTTGAGCGCGTTTTCGAGCGTGCCGTACGTGCGCAACACTTGCGCTGCTCCCGCCGCGCCTAGGCCTGCAACCCCCGGCAGCTTGTCGGAGGGGTCGCCGCGCAGCGCGATGAAATCTGCAACCTGATCCGGATCGACGCCGTAGCGCGCGCGAACCTCGGCCGGACCGATCCGCGCGACCTCGCCCGCACGCACCGGAAAAAGAATCGTCGTGCTGGCCGATGCAAGCTGGAACGTATCCCGATCGCCGCTGGCCACGAGCACGGTGCCGCCGCGCCGCTCCTCGCCGACCGCCGCCGCGGCGAGGAAGTCGTCAGCCTCGTAACCGGCGGCCTTGGCATTAGCAAAGCCGCATGCGGCCACGAATTGCGGCAGGGCGTCGAGCTGCTCCAGCAATGCCTTGTCGAATTCGCGGCCGCTCTGATAGGCGGGAAACTTCTGGTGGCGGTAGGTCGGCGCGTCCAACGTGTCCCAACCAACCAGCACCGCGCGCGGCTGCTCCGTCCGGTAGAATTTCAGCAGCATATTTGCAAAGCCTAGGATTGCGCCGGCGGGTCGGCCGCCGCGCCGCAGAATCGTTTTCGGCAAAGCGTGGTAGGCGCGGTGAGCGAAAGAATCGCCGTCGATCACCAGTAACGGCCTGCCTGCCGGCACCGGCGCCTTGCGCCCGACCGGTGCTGGCGCGGTCTTCCGCGTGGAATCGCGAGAAGTGCGTCGCGCCTTCGCCGCGTCGCGCAGCTCGACCCAGGCGGGGGCGTGATCGCTCGCGCCGTCTCGCGCGCGAACGTCACGATCGACGCCGGCATCGATCAGCCGCTCCGCCGCTTGCGCGCTCAGCAGCAAGTGGTCGATGCGCAGCCCTGCATCCCGCGCCCATCGGTTTCGCATGTAGTCCCAGAACGTATACATCGGCGCGTCGGGATGCAGGGCCCGGATCGCGTCGACCCAGCCTTGATCGAGAATGCGCTGAAACAGCGCTCGGCTTTCCGGCTGAAGCAGCGCGTCTTTGGCATAGGACTTGGTCGGATAGATATCGCGATCCGTTGGCACGACGTTGTAGTCGCCGGCAAGCACCACCGGGATTCCTGCCTTGTAGAGATCCTCGGCATGCGCCGTGAGGTGGCGCATCCAGGCGAGCTTCTCCCCGAATTTCGGTCCGGGCTGCGGATTACCGTTCGGCGCGTAAAGCGACGTGATCAGCACCCCGCGCACGGCCGCCTCGATATATCGGCTCTGTGCGTCCGTGCCTCCTCCGGGCAGATGCGTGCGCGTGAGAATGGGCTCGCAGCCGCGGGCGAGGATCGCGACGCCGTTCCGCGATTTTTGCCCGCACCAGACCGCGCCGTAGCCCGCCTTCTCGAGCGCGGCCTTGGGAAACTCCGCATCCGCCGCCTTGAGTTCCTGCAGCGCGACCACGTCGGGCTTGGCGCTGCGCAACCAGGCGAGCAGGTTGGCGAGGCGCTTGTTGATGTTGTTGATGTTGAAGGTCGCGATCTTCATGGGCAGCTGGTAGCTGTAGGATGCGTCCAGCGAAAGCGAAACCCTTCAATGTTCCAAACGGCCGTCCTGGTGGAGAGGGGTGGAGAAGGGGATGATGGGTTTCGCGCGCAAGCACGCGCTCCCCTACGCTTAACAGTTTGATAAGTCGGCGGTGTCAGTGTGCGAAGCTCGCCACAATCGCGGCTGGGCAGACCTGGAGACTGTCTGATGCGTTTGCCGTTCTTGAGTCTGCTGATCGGATGTATAAGCCTTGCTGAAATGGCAACCGCGCAAGCGACCTCTTGGACATCGGCGAAGATTCCCGGCGAACAAAACCGAGCCGTTCAAGGATGCGCCGACGATGCGCAGAATCCCGGCGACTGGTTCTGCATCGTTATCCGCTGCGATCGGCCCGGCTCACCGCTGAGTCTGTATGTCTCGGCGCCGGGTCCGGATATTCACGGCGATGTCAAGCTCATCGTTGACGAACAGAGCTTCTCCGTTTCGCTGCCCGCCTCGCTCAAATCGCCGCTTCCGTTGTCGAGTCGTGCCGAAGCGCTCCCCTATGCCGCGCTCGACGCGATGAAGGCAGGAAGCGCGATCTCGGTTCAGGGCTTGCAGGTTCAAGCGCCATACAACCGAATTTCGCTCGAGAATTCTCGTAAAGCCATCGAACGCGTCGAATGGGCGTGTGAGGCACCATATCCGGGCCCAACACGCTTCTGGCGGCGAATCGTGCGGCGCTTGCGTTTCCTCTGATCGTTTCCTTGGTTGCGCTAGGGGTGGCCAACGGGCGGGAGCGCGCACGCCTGCGCCAGAAGTCACGCGCGCCGTTGCCGATGCAGTGCATGCGCGTGGACAAATCACGCGCGAGCGATGCGCGAGGATAGTTGCGCGGACGATTTGCCCACCCTGCAGGCTATTTCTTCCGCGCGTCGGCGTAGGGATAGATCATGTTGCCGGTTTTGTACTCGGTCGGCCATAGGATCACCTGTTTCGTGCCGGCGCGGAATTGCTCGAGGTCGTTGGGGGCGACGTTCTGGAATTGCGTGAACACCTGACGCGATTTCGCCCATTCGCCGTCCTTGCCGAATGCGATGTCCCCAACCACGGTCTTGAACGTATTGCCGTGCATATAGGTGGCGAGCTTGTCATCATTGGTGCTCTTGGTCGCTTCCACCGCTTGGGCGAGCACCTGCCCCGCCGCATAGCCGAACGGCACGAAGCCATAGCCGAGCGGATCGACGCCCTGGCCTGTGGCTTTGGCCTGATAGCGATTGAACAGATCGGCGACGCCGGGGAATTCGAACGGCGGCGCGCGCACAAAACTTTCGCCGATGACGAGGCCGTTGGCGAGCGGGCCAAGCTGCACCTTGATCGGTGTGACCAGCATGCCGATCATCGCGCCGCCGAACATTTTTGGCACGAGATTGATTTCATTTGCCGCGCGGATGATGCCGACGTTGTCGGGCGGGTAGGCGGCGACAAATACGATATCGGCGTTTGCCGCCTGCACGGCGCGCACGACCGGCAGGAAATCGGTTGTCGGCGGTGGGTAGGAGCGCTCGTACGCCACGTTGAAGCCGAGAGCTTTGGCGTTGTCCCGCGCGGCATCGGCGGTGGTCTTGGCGAACTCGGCATCGGCGGAGACGATGGCCACGGTCTGCGGCTTCGGTGACTGTGCTGCCGCCAGCTCGAAGAAACCGTCCGAGAACGCGCCCGGCCCCTTCGGCCCAACCGGGACCATGGAAAAGTATTTCGGATAGTTGAAGTGCTGGTTGATGCCGATCGCCAGGAAGCTGATCGTGGTCCTGTTGTTCTGCATGATGACCGGCATCGCCGGCGCGACCATGTTGGTGGCGTATGGCCCGAGCAGAAGGTCGACCTTGTCGACGGTGACGAGCTTCGTATAGAGCGCCGGCACGGTGCTCGGGTTGCTCTGGTCGTCGTAGTAGACGAGCTCGACCGACCGTCCGAGCAGCCCGCCCTTGGCGTTGACGTCGTCGCGCCAAAACTCCAGCGCCATCAGGATCTGCTTGCCGTTTGCGGCGACGCCGCCGGTGAGCGCCAAGCTCAGGCCGACCTTCACCGGATCGGCGGCCTGCGCCAGCGCCCCTACCAATGAACCTAAACTGAGCGCGACGAGCACTTGCCATGCAATGCGTAATGGGATGGGCGACATGAACTCCTCCCTTGCTTATTCCGTCGCATTTCACTCGATTATACTGATCTGCGGCGTTCACCTTCGTCTATCCCATGTCGTCGAAGTCGTCGACAATGACGAGGTCGATACCATGCTCGAGGCGAGCCCGACGGCGGCACGGAAAGCCTCGGCACGGGAAGATCGCCGGGTCCGCGGAGCGAGATCCGCGACGCTGGGTCGCGTATTCGCGTCGCAAGATAGAGCGCATCGCAAAGCGCTACGCCGTGGCGCATAGATGCGGTTACGTCTATGCTTATGCTTAGGTCGCTAGCTGACGCGCAAGGGCCCCGGCGACTTAGCGTCGGCCCGAGCGAGTCCGTGTTCGAAGAGGCAGCATGAGTGCCCCCCGGTGGATTACCGAAGCAGACGTCGCCCAGTCGATCGACCTTCGCGATGCGATCGATGCATTGACGCGCGGCCTGCGGGAAGAGGCGGCAGGGTCGGCGCGTAATATGGAGAAAACCGCAGCGCACTGGGGCAAGAGCAGCAATATGCACGCGATCGGCGCGGTTTTCGAAGGCGCGAACGTGTTCGGAACCAAAACATGGGGGAACACGCCCGAAGGCGGCTCCACGCCGCTCCTCATCTTGTGGAATGCAACCACTGCAAAGCTCTGGGCGATCATCGAGGCGCGCGCCCTCGGACAGATGCGAACCAGCGCGATGTCTGCCATTGCCACGAAATGGATGAGCGTGCGCGACGCAGATGACTTCGCCATTATTGGCAGCGGCAAGCAGGCGCTGACGCAGGTGGCGGCAGTCGCGGCAGTCCGGCTGCTGCGCCGCATCCGCGTCTTCAGTCCCACGCCGGCAAAGCGCAACGCATTTGCGGACAAGCTGCGAAGCACATTTCCGGGCATCGAAATCAAAGTGGCGGATGACGCAGCGCGTGCGACCGACGGCGCTTCCATCATCACTTTGATTACGCGCGCCCGTGAACCTGTTCTTAGCTCGTCCATGGTCGCGCGCGGCGCACACGTGAACGCAGCCGGCGCGATCACCCAGGAACGCAGGGAGGTTTCGCAGGATCTGTTTCCGCGCGCGACGCTGGTCGCCGTCGATACTGTGCCGGGAACCCGTCAGCTCAGCGCCGAGTTTATCGATTGGTTCGACGGCAAATGCGGCGGCGACTGGACGCGCGTGCAGCCGATATCGGCCATAATCGCAGCTGGAAAGCCACGCCCCGGGAATACCGACGTGTCGCTGTTCAAGCCCATGGGAATGGGGATTTCGGACGTGTCGCTCGGAATCGAAGTCGTCCGGCGCGCGGAAGCATCCGGCATCGGCCGCAGCATGCCGGAGCCCGGATTCGCCGTCCCTCGGATTTCCACCGTTTCGAGACAGGAGTCTGCAGCATGACCCAAGCCATTCTTCGCGACATCAGCGGCGGGGTTGCATCCCGGTCGCTCGATCTTTGGGAGCCGGTCATCATCACGGGCGAGCAAATCGATGCCGAGATCGAACGGCTCGCCTCGCTTCCGCGCCCGGCGAACGGGCGACGCGAAGCGATGATCGTCCATCCGCGTGCGAGCGCTCCGGGCAACGGTTTCACGCCCGGCATAGGGCTCGTCCTGGGCGTGCTCAAACCCGGCGAGACAACGGCCCCGATACGGCACAACTCGACGCAAGTGAATTTCTGTATCAGGGGTTCCGGTTGCGCGGAGATCGGCGGGAATGAGGTGCGCTACGGCAAGTATGATGTCTGGAACACGCCCTCGTTCCGCACCTACGCGCACCGCAACGACGGCAACGATGTTCAGGTGCGATTGACTTATTCCAACGCTCCTCTGTTGGAAATGCTCAACATCCACATCGTCGAGGAGCATCCGAAGGCGGCGGCGGAGCCCGAGCAGGCGAACGCCGGTGAGGAGCGCGAAGACCCGCGGCGCAAGACTCCCTATGGCATGGTGCGGCTCGAGAACGGCGCGCAGCTGATGCCGTATGAGATGTTGATCAATCCGCCCGCGGTCGAATCGAACGTGCTGCATTGGCCATGGCCGCAGGTGAAGAAGCATCTCGACAAATTGGAATCGCTCGGAAAGAGCTACATCGGCCGCCGCTTGTACATGATGTACAATCCCATGACCGGACGCACGAACGGCTGCACGCCCTCGTTCTTTGCCACGATCACCATTCGGCCGCCGAAAATCGTCGATCGTCCGCACCGGCACACCTCGGCCGCTATCAACTATTACTTCCACGGGCGCGGGCGCAGCACCGTGGAGGGCAAGGTCTATGAATGGAAGGCCGGCGATCTGATGCTCTCCGCGCCCGGATGGGGCGTGCACAACCATGCTTCGTACGACGAGCCCGTGTACGAGCTGACCGTGCAAGATCAGCCGCTCAACATCTATATGGAGTCGCTGCTCTGGCAGGAAGACCTCAAGCATCCTGCCGCAGTGCTGGGCTCTGAGGCCGGTTTTGACACGAACCGGGCCCAGATCGCAGCCGCCGAATAGCAGCAATGGTCTCGTGGGGGCTTTTGCGCAGGCGACCTGAGGCGCGCCGGTCTGATGCGCCGGCAGGCGCCATCCGCGGCGGCGCGACGAACGTCCACGTCGAGGCGACCGGCATCGCATCGGTGCATCTCACGCTCGCGATGGTCGACTACGAGCATGTGCGCGAGATCGCGCAAGGGCTCGTTCGCGCTGACGGCATCACTCTCACTCCGCTCATTTTTCCCTCGATCGAGGAGATCACCTTTCGCTTCACCAACAATCTGGAATGGGACGTGTCTGAGCTGTCCTTCGCAAAATACATTTCGTTGACCTCGCAGGGGGCTGCGCCGATGGTTGCGATCCCGGTGTTTCCCTCGCGCGTGCACCGGCATTCTGCGATCTACGTGCGCGCCGATCGCGGCATCAAGGCTGCAAAAGACCTCGAGGGCTGCGCGGTGGGAGTTCCCGAATGGGCGCAGACTGCGGGCATTTATGCGCGCGGAATTCTGGCGGAGGAATTCGGGGTCGACCTGAGCAAAATTCGCTGGCTACAGGCCGGCGTCAACGAGCCGGGGCGCACCGAGAAGGTGGCGCTGAGGCTTCCTTCCGGCATGCGCTGCGAGCCGCGCCCCGACACCAGCCTCTCGGCTATGCTCGCGAGCGGCGAAATCGATGCGGTCATCTCGGCCCGCGCGCCCGAGGCGCCGAACAGCCGCGTTGTGCGGTTGTTTCCGGACTATCGCGCCGAGGAGGCGCGCTTCTTCAAGAAGACCGGCATTTTTCCGATCATGCATTTGATCGCGATACGGCGCACGGTGCTCGAACAGCATCCCTGGATCGCGATGAACCTGTTCAAGATGTTCGAGGAGGCCAAGCGCCGCTGCTTCAACCGGCTGCGCGACTTCACCTGCGCGCGCATCCCGCTACCCTGGGCAGCGGCGATTGCCGAGGAGATCGCCGGCGGCTTCGGGCCGGATCCCTATCCTTACGGAATCGAGGAGAGCCGTCCGACGATCGAGGCATTTTGCCGTTACGCGCACGATCAGGGCGTGACCCACCGTCGAATGGGCGTGGACGATCTGTTCCCGCGCGAGGTGCGCGCGATGGCAAGGGTTTGAATTAGTCGAAGAGTCAGCTGCTGGCTAGCTATGACTGAAAGAGGAGGACGCCATGGCCACGAACGTCAAGCAAATGATGGAAGCGGCCAATGCCGCGGTGCCGCGGATCACGGCGGCGCAAGCGCGCGAGATGATCGCGAAAGGCAACACACTCGTGGTCGACGTGCGCGATGCGCCGGAAGTGGAGAAGAGCGGCAAAGTTGCCGGCGCGCTCAACGTCTCGCGCGGCATGCTGGAATTTCGTGCCGACCCAGAATCGCCCTACCACGATAAGAATTTTGCGAAGGACAAGGCTGTCATCGTGTATTGCGCCTCGGGCGGCCGCTCGGCATTGAGCGGCAAGGTGCTCAAGGACATGGGCTACGAGCAGGTCTACAATCTCGGCGCTTTCAAGGATTGGGCTGACGCCGGCGGTGCCATCGACAACCCTGGCGCGTAACTCCGATAACCGCACCCGATGACTGACCGGCTCAACGGTATTCATGCGCTGATCACGGGTGCCGCAAGCGGCATCGGCGCGGCGTGCGCGCGACGCATGGCAGGCGACGGCGCGCAATTGCTGCTGGCGGACGTCAATGGTGACGGCGCAAAGCGCCTCGCCGACGAGCTTGGCCAGGCTTCGATCCAGGCCGACGTTACCCGCGCGGCGGACATCAGGCGCATGCTCGACGCGGCCTACGACCGCTGGGGCCGACTCGACGTGTTGTTCAACAATGCGGGGATTGCAGAAATCCGGCCATTGCTCGAGCTCAGCGAGGACGACTGGGACCGCATGCTGGGGGTTAATCTGCGCTCGGTCTTTTTCGTGCTACAGGCTGCCGCCAGGCGCATGCGCGAGCAGACGCCGATAGCGGGCTCAGAACTACGCGGAAAACTGATCCAGACCGCATCAATTGCGGCCTATCGCGGCGGTCTCGCCAACATGCCTCACTACGCCGCCAGCAAAGCGGGCGTCGTCAGCGTCACGCGCACGGCGGCGCAGGTGCTCGCGCCCTATAGGATCACGTCGAATTGCATCTGCCCGGGCGCGGTCGACACGCCAATGTGGAAAAAGATAGACGCCGAATGGAGCAAGCTCGAGGGCTGGCAAGCCGGCGAAGCTTGGAAGCGGCGAACCTCGCTCATTCCGCCGGGCCGGCCCGAAACGGCCGAGGACGTGGCTGGCCTAGTGAACTTTCTCGCCAGCCGCGATTCCGACTACATGACCGGCCAAGCGGTCAACGTCGACGGCGGCCTCGTCATGGGCAACTGAGCCTAATCCAGGTGCCAGGCCGGCCAAGCCGTGCAAGGTCGCCGACGGGGAACCAACAAACGCAGAATTTCGTTGCCCGACCGGCTACACCAATTCCCATGCGGCTCGTCATTTTGGCAGCGCGACCGGGGCGACTGATCCACGACCCAGACAAGGACGCGGAAAGGTGCGGGAAGGAGCTCGATGAGGCGGCGTTGATCGATGGGGCAGGACATATGCAGATGCTGCTCAAGATATTCATTCCGGTGGCGCTGCCCGGCATCATCGCCGCAACGATCTTTGCGTTCACGGTGTCGTGGGCGGCGTTCGTCTATCCGATTGCGTTCCTGTTCAGCGCCG